>Ga0116226_10001590_pt1 | contig 19742 bp, 9 predicted proteins | sample S1TSphfallax_FD_89692 | JGI IMG/M metagenome (GOLD analysis project Ga0116226, IMG submission 89692) | Host-associated microbial communities from peat moss isolated from Minnesota, USA - S1T2_Fa - Sphagnum fallax MG | ecosystem: Host-associated > Plants > Peat moss > Unclassified | place: USA... | reverse complement strand
CTCCGGCCTGGAACACAAGACCGGCTGGGGACAGGCCTGCTGCGTCGGCGACTACAACAACGACGGCAACGACGATCTCTTCGTCACCTACTACGGACAGAACGCGCTCTACCGCAATAACGGCAACGGGACGTTCACCGATGTAACGGAGCAGGCGGGACTGACGCAGCCCGGCCCGAAGATTCGCTGGAACACGGGCTGCACGTTTGTCGATTACGACCGTGACGGCCATCTCGATCTCTTCGTCGCCAACTACGTGGACTTCGACCTGAAGACCGCGCCGCTGCCGGAGGACGGCCCCTGCACCTACAAGGGCATCCTCGTCGCTTGCGGGCCGCCGGGCCTGCCGGGCGGACGCAACATCCTGTACCACAACCAGGGGGACGGAACCTTCATCGACGTGAGTGAGAAGTCCGGCATGTGGACCGCGGTCGGCACCTACGGCCTCAGCGTTGCGGCGTCGGACCTCGACAACGATGGCTGGCCGGACATCTACGTCGCCAACGACTCCGCCCCGGCGACGCTCTACCAGAACCAGCGCGACGGCACCTTCCGCGACATCGCCATCGAGGCGGGCGCCGCGCTCTCCGCCGAGGCCAAGCCGCAGGCCGGCATGGGCGTCTCCATCGGCGACTACAACCGCGACGGCAACATGGACGTGGTGAAGACCAACTTCGCCGGCGACACCGACTCGCTCTACACCAATACCGGCGACGCGGTCTTCGAGGACCGGACGTATCCCGGCGGACTCGGCGAGAACACGCGGCTGCTCGGCTGGGGCGTCGGCTTCTTCGACATGAATAACGACGGCTGGCCCGACATACTCATGTCGAACGGCCACGTCTATCCCGAGGTCGACAAGTCGAAGGCCGACCTAAAGTATGCGGAGCACAAGTACCTCTACCGCAACCTGCAGAACGGCCGCTTCGAAGACGTTACCAACCAGGGCGGACCGGGCATCCTCGCCAACGTTCCGGCCCGCGGCTGCGCCTTCGGCGACTTCGACAACGACGGCGATATCGATGTCGCCGTGAACTGCATCAACTCGGTGCCGCAGTTGTTGCGCTGCGATTCAACGCTGAACCGCAACTGGATCAAGATCAAGCTGGTCGGGGTGAAGTCGAACCGCTCTGGAATAGGCAGCCGCGTCATCGTTACGGCGATGACAAATCCGGCATCACCGAAGCCCTTGCAGCAGACCGACGAACTTCGCAGCGGCGGCAGCTACTTCTCACAGAACGACCTTCGTCTCCACTTCGGACTCGACCAGGCGAAGAAGGTCGATACCGTCGAGATTCGCTGGCTCAGCGGACATCGAGACACGCTCCATAATCTCGATGTCAACCTCTGCTACACCATCCAGGAGGGTGGAGCCATCCTTAAGGCAGCTCCGTTGAAGCGGAATTGATCTGTGATGCTGGCGCCTGCGCAAGGTTCGTCACTATGGTGTCTCTTGCTCTGTCGCACCATGCAAGACAAGGTCCAGTTCCTCCCTATAGCGACGATCAAACGTGTCGAAGAAGATCGCGCCGATCCGGCAAAGGATCGGAGACTCCTCTCGACATTTGACTTTGCCCTCAGATCGCGTCGCTCACAGGCGTACCGATCTTGAATCTCGTAGGGTTTGGTTGGTCCGAGCTCCGATACTCTCAACCACACAAGGCCTGTCAAAGGCATCGTCGCGAAAATCTGCGGTCGGCCGCTGGGACTTATCTCATGACTCTGTTGATGCGGAGCTGGTTGAGCTCGTCAACCATGTCGACACTTTGCTGGTTGATCTGCTCGAACAAAGGTTGGGCCTCAGCCTTGCGTCCTAAGGCGGCATAGGCCCGCGCGAGGTTGTAGGTTGCGCTTCTCAAGCCCGGAGCCAAACGATGGGCCTTCTCGAGATCAGAGAGGGCGGCGCGAGCGTCTCCCTCTTCGAGAAGAAGCTTGCCGCGCAAGGCGTGTGCCTGTATTGCAGGAGCGCCGGACTTGATAGCGCGATCGAGTTCTTTCATGGCATTGGAGGAGTCTCCGCGGTCGATCTTCAGCAGACACTCTGCGAGGAGGTAGTCGAGATCGGCATCGACGACGCCGGAAGCGATCGCCGCCCGCAGCTCATCGGCCGCAGTGTCATAGGCACCCAGCTTGTAATCCGTTACAGCGAGAAAAAATCGCGGATCAGTGAGAGCGGGCGAAGCCTTTACCGCCGCGGCAAAATCGCTTCGCGCGTCTTCGAGGCGGCCCACAGCTGTCGATGCGGCTCCATGAACAAGGAGCATTTGCGTGTTGCCGGGAAAGACCTCTACCGCGCGACCGGCTACTTTGACAGCTTGTTCCAACTGGCCTATGTCGGTCAGCAACGTGATCAGGTTCAGGTAGCCGAGAGGCTCGCCGGGATTTTTTTGCACCTGCTCGACGAGGATTGCATAAGCGTCTTGATAGCGGCCGGCTTTGGCCTCGCTGGCGGCGAGAAGGTTTGCGCTGGCGGCATCCAAAGCAGCTTGCGGTTGCAGGCGCTGTAGGGTCTCGATGGCACCGGTGTAGTCGGCCAGTTCGAACTGTCCCAGGGCGATCGCATACGCGTGCGCCTGGGGGCTGGGAACGTTCGCATCGACGGACCGAAAGAGTGCAAGCGCGTCGGGAAAGTCATGCAGTCGGCCGTAAATCAGGCCAAGGTCGAAGCGGTAACGCGGTGTCAGGCTCCTGCATTGCCGCAGACCATTTGCGATTGCGCGGGCCCTTGATGTGTGGCCGAGCCCGAGCTCTCTGGCCGCTTCAGAAAGAGCTTGGCTCCCACGGCAGGAGGACGACGAAGACGCCGGATGGGCTGGCTGTGCGCCGGCAACGGCTGCGAAGGCGAGGCATACGGCGCAATGCATCGTGCGGAGTATCTTCATGGGTTGAGACTTCCGTGAGCTTGCCGAGCGGGGAAGGTCTGACGGCTGACGATGCCGCAGCCCTCGCGCACGGCAATCAACTGATCGGCTGGGATGCCACGGAGCTTTTCGACGTCTCCGCTAGGCCAGAAGATCTCGACGTCCGCGGCGGCGGCCGCGCCGAGACCAAAGTGCAGCCGGGGATCGTTCGCGGAGAAGAAGCTCGACTGACTGGCGAGCGTCTGTGCTTGGACCTTGCCGTTGTAGTGGACCAGCACGCGTGCGCCGATGCCGCTGCGGTTGGACCGGGTCCCGATCAGTTTCACTTTGATCCAGTGGCATGCGGTCTTGAGGTCGTTGCGCAGGAGCGAGGGAGGCTCGTTCAGGTTGACGATGAGGACGTCGACGTCGCCGTCGTTGTCGAAGTCGCCGAAGGCACAGCCGCGGCTGGAGTGCGGTGTTGTAATGCCGGCACCGGCCTGACCGGAGACCTGTTCGAAATGCCCGTCGCCGAGGTTCCTGAAGACGATCCGCGGACTCTTGTTCGGGTACGCGGGAAGTTTCGCTTCGACCTCTGGATAGACGCTGCCGGTCACGACGATGATATCGGGGTTGCCGTCGTTGTCGAGGTCGGCGATGCCGGCGCCCCAGCTGATGAAGCGAGTCTCCGCGCCGATGCGGCTCGGCCGGGTGATGTCGGTGAACTGCGCGTGGCCATCGTTGTGGTAGAAGACGCTGGAATCGTCGGCGAAGTTGGTCTTGAAGATGTCGAGATGGCCGGTGAGGCGGGGGTCGCCGACGGCGACTCCCATTCCGGACTGTTCGGCCCCGTCGTCCGAGAGCGCTACGCCGCGGTCCAGACCCTCTTCCCGGAAGGTGCCGTCGCGTTTGTTCATGAAGAGCATGCTGGGCGTGGAGTCGCAGGCGACATAAATGTCCTGCCAGCCGTCTTCGTCGAAGTCGGCGGCCACGACGGTCATGCCGTAGGCTCGGGCGTTGCCGCCCATCTTGCCGCTGACCTGGCCGCTGACCTGGCCGCCGATGTTGGCTTCGCGCGTGACATCGCGGAAGGTGCCGTCGCCGTTGTTGCGATACAGAACGTGCTGGGCGGGAAAGGCGGGCGAAAGGCCGCGCGGTCCGCAGTTTACGGGGATCCCCTTCCACCTGCAGTTGGCATCCGTCTCGGGACGGGGCGCGGTGGCGAGGTCGAAGTCGATGTACTGCGAGACGAAGAGGTCGAGATGGCCGTCTCGATCGTAGTCGAGGAAGGAACAGCCCGCGCTCCACACCGGTTTGCCGAGCGGAGCCGACAGGCCGGCGATCTGGGTTACATCGGTGAAAGTGCCGTCGCCATTGTTGTGATAAAGCCTGTTCTGGCCGAAGTACGTGCAGAAGATGTCCTCGAAGCCGTCGTTGTCGTAATCGCCGACACAGACAGAGTTGGCCCAGCCGGCCAGCTGTAGACCCGCTTCAAGAGTGACGTCGGTGAAGGTGCCGTCCCGGTTGTTCCTGTAGAGCCGGTTGCTGTTGCCTGCTGGATTACCTTCCAGACGGGTGCCGGTGAGCAGAAAGATGTCCATCCAGCCATCGTTGTCGTAGTCGAGAAAGGCGCAGCCGCAGCCGTCGGCTTCAAGGATGTACTGCTTGCTTTCCGTGCCGCCATAGATGGTGGGCAGAGTGAGGCCTGCGGCGGCAGCGACGTCGACAAACTGAGCGCCGAAAGTGGCCCGTGCTGCGGAGTCGCCTTGCTTCTTGGACTCCGCAGCGGCGAGGCGGCGGGGAAGCAGCAGCGTGGCCCAGAGACGCACGCATGTGGAAACGAAACCACGCCGCGTGTGCTGCCGCGGGGTCGGATTGGATATGGACGCGGGCATGGAACGTTACGAGGATAGTTCAATTGGACGGTTTCGTGCGCGCCGCCGGTCTTTCCGCGTCAGAACATCGGCAATTTCGCGTTCCCACCGGCACGGCGAGACGGACAGGGGGGCCGGAGGAAGATTTTTCTTGACAGCTTTTGGAGATGGAGCATATTGTTTGCTGCGAGTTACGGAAACCACTCTATGGCCGTTTCTGCGGAAACGTTACCATCCATGGCATAACGGGGCGCGGAGCAGCCGCCACGTGCATGAGAGTGACTTCTTGAGAGTATTTGAAGTGGAAGTTGGGTAGCGGCAGGGACGGTGTCAGGAGATGATGCGAGGAGACGAAGGAGCAAAAATGGAAACGATACCACTATCGATGGCGCCGCCGACCGGAGATGCCCTGTACCGCCCATCGCGGGAGAAAACGGATCGATCCCGCACGACGCAGCAAGAGTTGTCATTCTGGAGGGGGGAGATATGAAGCAATCGTTGATAACTGCGGTCCTCCTAGCGTTTCTTGCGGTCGGCAACGTGCTGGCTCAAAGTACGAACGGCCTCATCAACGGCGTGGTGACCGACAGCACCGGGGCGCTAGTGACGGACGCTCAGGTGACGGCGGTGCATGTGGGGACCGGCTTCACGCGCACCACCAAGAGCGATGCCAGCGGGGCGTTCAGTCTGCCGCAGATACCGCCGGGATTGTATCGCGTGACGGTTACCAAGGCCGGCTTCGAAACCACGGTCCAGGACAAAGTGCAGTTGGAGGTTAATGGCAGCGTGACGCTGAACCTGGCGCTGCAGGTGGGTGCTTCGAGCCAGATGGTGGAAGTCTCGACCGCGCCGCCGCAACTCAACACGACCTCGGCGACGCTGGGCGACGTGATCGGGCACACGGAGACGGTGGATCTTCCGCTGAACGGCCGCGAGTTCACGCAGTTGGCGCTGCTGACTCCAGGCGCTTCGCCGCAGCAGGACAGCCAGCAGGCGAACTTCACGGTCGCGCTCGGCGGAGGCGGCGTGAGCCCATCGGTAAACGGCCAGCGCGGAGAGCAGAACAACTTCACCATCGACGGTGTGCTGAACAACTCGCTGTTTCTGAATGTATGGGCCATCGCCCCTCCGCCCGACGCGATCCAGGAGTTCAACGTGCAGTCGCACATCACGGACGCTCAGTTCTCCATCAGTTCGGGGGCGAACATCAATCTGGCGACCCGAGCGGGGACCAACCAGTTTCATGGCGATGCGTGGGAGTTCCTGCGCAACGACGCGCTGGACGCGCAGACCTATCCCGATACCTCACGTCTGCCTTACCGGCAGAACCAATACGGCCTGTATGTTGGTGGTCCGGTGATCGTGCCGCGTATGTCCATCGGCAAGGAAAACACCTTCTTCTCCTTCTATTGGGAGGGCTACCGCTCGACGCAATCGCAGAACGTGCTGACCAGCACCTTGACGACAAAGATGGCGGGTGGCGACTTCTCCGCCGAGCTGGGGACGACGCCGATCGGGACCGACAGCCTCGGGCGGCCCGAGTATGCCAACGAGATCTACGATCCGACGACGAGCCGTCCCGACCCGAACAATGCCGGAGCGACCATCCGCGATCCTTATCCCGGAAATGTAATTCCAACCACGGCGCTGAATGCCGGCTCGCTTGCGATCCTGGCCCGGTACTACCCGGCTCCGAACCTCAACGTTCCCGAAGGGACGCTGCCCAACCTACAGTTCGGGGCTCCGACAACGATCAAGAGCGACAACTTCGGTTTCCGGCTGGACCATACCTTCAAGAACTCCGACTCAGGCTTCCTGCGGCTGAGCCGTTCCAAGCAAAACCGTCTTACTCCCGAGAGCCTGCCGACGTACTTCGATGAGTTGGGGAACTATGCGCAGGAGGCGGCGCTGGGCTACACGCACCTGTTCAGCTCGTCGACGCTGCTGAACTTCCGCTATGGCTACACGTATGGCAAGGTCACGATCGGCGACCAGCCCGCGGGCGAGGCCTTCGACAACACCATCAACTTCACCCAGGCGGACCCGCCTCACGCCGGTCTGGCGCTGGGTCCGGACATCACGATCACCGATGGATACAGCGGCATCAGCCAGTTCGCGATCCCGCTGGGGCCGCAGGAGGGTATGGACTACCACCTGGATCTGACCAAGGTGGCGGGCAACCACACGGCGAGCGCCGGCGTGATGTACTACCATGTCCGCTTCTACGACGACGGCTTCGATGTGCAGAACGACTTTACGCATAACGCCACCTCGATCGACGGCGGCGCAGGGGCGACCGGCTTCGGTCCAGCCAGCTTCGTTCTGGGCGCGATGCACAACTACTCTCCACGCATCGGAAACACCGCGGCGGACCAGACGGTGAACTGGTACGGCTGGTATGTGCAGGACCTGTGGCAGATCACGAAGAAGCTGGCGGTGACCGCCGGCATCCGCTGGGATTACGTTGCGCCGCCGAACTATCACAAGATTGTCTCTTCGCTCGACGACCTGACCGGGGTGTTTTACGTTACGGGCGCGGTGCCTCCTTACTACCCGACGGCGAACACCTCGAGCGGATTCTTCAAGCCGCAGCATAATGGCTGGGAGCCGCGGTTCGGCGTGACGTATTCGGCGACGAAGTCGACGGTGGCCCATGGAGCATTTGCCATCCTCGACGACCACAACAATACGCTGGTACAGGAGAATCAGGGCATACGTCAGTCGTGGCCGACGGGCTTCGGCGAGACGCTGACGGACCTCGATATCGGCAAGCCGACCTACTACCTGAATACGCTCCCATCGGAGACCTCGCTGGTCGACAATCCAGCGCCGAGCGGAGGCTATGGCGCCGACCCCAATGCAAAGATCCCCTACTCGATGGAGTACAACGCCGGCCTGCAGCAGCAGCTTCCCTTCACCATGGTCGCGAAGCTGGATTACGTCGGGTCGGTCGGCCGGCATCAGTACCTCTCGCCGCTTGGCAACACGGCCCTCTATCCCGGGCCCGGAGCGATCTCGGCACGGCAGCCTTATCCGCAGTACGGCGGTCCGAACAACTTCGAGGAGAACAAAGGGCCTTCGAGCTATAACTCGCTCCAGGCGCAGTTGCGCAAGTCGCTCTCCTCGGGCCTGTTCTTCCTGGCTTCCTACACCTACTCGAAGTCTCTGGACTGGGTCTCGGATCCCTATGGCGCGCTGCCGGCGAACTTCTACAACCTGCGCGGGGAGTGGGGGCCTTCAGACTTCAATCATAAGCAGATGTTTGTCTTCAGCGATGTCTACCAACTTCCGGTCGGGCACGGAAAGACGTTCCTGAGCAACTCGAACGCTGTCACGCAAGCGGCGGTGGGTGGGTGGAGCGTCGGTTCGATCATCAGCCTCTACTCCGGGCTTCCCTTCGATGTGCTGGCTAACGGAGATCCCGCGAATGTAGGCGGCGGAGGCCAGCGGGCAGAGCGCAATGGGACGAACCCGTACAGTGGCGCGTTTCCGCATCAGTGGCTCAATAACGCGGCGTTCGCCCAGCCGACCCCTTACACCTTCGGCAACGAGGGGCGCAACGATCTGGTGGGTCCGGCGTACAAGAACTTCGACCTGAACGCGTCCAAGCAGTTCCCGATCTACCATGAGGCCAACGTGCAATTCCGCGCGGAACTCTTCAACGTTTTCAACCACACGAACCTGGGCCTCCCAGACCATACCGTGGGCGACTCGTCCTTCGGCATCATCAACAGCGCGGCCGGGCCTGGCAGAGAGGTGCAGTTTGCGCTGAAGGTGCAGTTCTAGGCGGAACGTGAGCTGCATTGACATGATGCGGGAAGGGCCCATAGGCTGGACGGCATGGTAACGATTCCACAAACTGGCGCATGGAACCCGAAGTCGCGCGGGTTCCATGCGCTTTGGCCGCTTACCGTGCTGCTTCTGGCCGCAGCGTCCGTGCCCCGCGCCGGCTTTACCCAGGAAGCTCCGGGTGCGCCGCCGGTGGTTCCGCTGCCGGAGAATCCGCGCCCGCTGCAACTCTCCGCCGCCGCGACAGATGTGCTGGACGCGCTTGGTCAGATCGACCAGTTGCCCGCCGAGGAGTGGCGCGTCCATGCTGGAGACATGCCGCACGGGGAGGCCATCAATCTCGATGATTCCGCGTGGCCCGAGGTCAAGGGGCCTTATCTTGGAACGACCGGGACCATGTGGTTCCGGCGCACAATCACCGTCCCGCCTAACCTGCACGGATACGACCTGACCGGCGCGGACATCCGCTTCGCCTTCGATATCTGGGCGGAGGGACCCGTGCCGGTAATCGTCTACTTCGACGGTCGGCGGGTGGCGATGGGCGAGGCAATGGAGCCGATCTCGCTGCTCACGAACGCGAAGCCGGGTGACACGATCGTGGTCGCGGTGAAAGCGCTCGATTCCGCCGATGCCAAACACTTCAGGGCGGCGAACCTGGATATCGATTACCCGAAGGGTCGGCCCGATCCTCGGACCATACGGCTGGAGGCGATCTCGGCGAGCTCCCTTCTTCCGGCCGTGCTCGCTAGCGATACGGAGAAGGCGGCGAAGATGCTGGAGGACCAGGCGGTGCTCGAAGCGGCGCTGGCGTCGGTAGACATCGGAGCCATGCGCGCGGGGCATCAGGCGGCCTTCGATGCCTCTTTGCGGGCGGCGCAGGCCCGGCTCGAGGCGCTGCGTCCGCTGCTCGCCGAAGCGAAGATTCATCTGACCGGCAACTCGCACATCGACGCCGCATGGGTATGGCCGTGGACGGAGACGGTGGACGTGGTCCGGCGGACCTTCTCGACCGCCTTGCAGTTGATGCGCGAGTATCCCGACTATACCTACAGCCAGTCGGCCGCCGCCTACTACGAGTGGATGGCGGACAAGTACCCCCCGATTCAGAGGGACATCGCGACGCGGATCAGCCAGGGAAGGTGGGAGCCGGTGGGCGGGATGTGGGTCGAGCCGGACTTGAACCTGCTGGACGGCGAGTCCATCGTGCGGCAGCTTCTGGTCGGGACACGCGCTATGAAGCAGGAGTATGGCGCCACGGTGCGCGTGGGTTGGAACCCCGACACCTTCGGCTACACCTGGCAGCTTCCGCAGATCTACAAGAAGTCCGGAATCGACTACTTTGTGACGCAGAAGATGGGGTGGAACGAGACGAACCGTCTGCCACTCAAGCTCTTCTATTGGCAATCGCCGGACGGCAGCCGGGTGCTTACCTACTTCCCCCACGACTACAACAACCCGATTCGGCCGGATAACCTCTCGCAGGACTTCAACGTGGCAAGGCGCGAGAATCCCGGCCTGACGACGATGATGCACCTCTATGGCGTCGGCGACCATGGCGGTGGACCGACGCGGACCATGCTGGACTTCGCTGACCAGTGGATGCAGCCGGACAAGGTATTCGGGCAGATGCACTACGGCACGGCGGAGTCCTACTTCGCCAAAGTTGAGCCGAAGATAGACAAAGAAAAACTGCCGGTCTGGAACTACGCCACCCTCGCCGCGGGCAAGGGGCAACTGCCCGAACCGACGGTTGGCAAGATCAGCGCCCCCGTTTGGAACGACGAGCTGTATTTGGAGTACACGCGGGGCTGTTACACCTCGCAGGCGCAGCAGAAGCGCAACATGCGCGAGTCTGAGGAGTGGATGCTCGACGCGGAGAAGTGGGCAGCACTCGATTCGCTCACCGGCGCGGCGTACCCCGGTAGCGAGTTGAACAAGGCGTGGAAGAAGGTACTCTTCAACCAGTTTCACGACATCGCCGGCGGATCGGGCGTGGCGGCGCTGTACAAAGACGCGCAACGGGACTACAACGAAGTCCATCTGGTCAGCGATGCGGTGAAGACAAACGCGCTCAATGGGATCTCTGGATATATCGATACGCGTTGGCACGGCGAGCACGACGCGGCCGCGCCGATTGTGGTGTGGAACTCACTGGCATGGAAGCGAACGGATGTTGTGCGCGCGATGGTCGAGCTTCCTGAGGAATCGGCTAGGGTGGAGATCGTCGATGCGGAGGGACACGCGGTACTCTCGCAGGCGTTGAAGGGCAAGGGCCCGGTGCATGACGTGATGTTTCTTGCGGCGGACGTTCCGTCGCTGGGCTACCGGATGTTTTATGCACGGCCGGCTGCGGCCTCACAGGAACAGAAGGGCGAGGTGCAGGCTGCAGCCGAAGGAGATGTCGCGACGCTGTCGAACGCATCGCTGAAGCTTGTTGTCAACCTCAAGACGGGCTGCATCACGCATCTTGTGAACAAGAAGACTGGCTACGATTCGATTGCATCGGGAGGCTGCGGCAACGAGATCCAGGCATTCAAGGACACGCCGTATGACTACGACGCGTGGAACATCGACCCCGGAACACTCGACCATGACACATCGCTCTCGCATCTTGACGCCGCCGCGCTGACGGAGAGCGGACCACTTCGCGCGACCATCACGACGACGCGTACCTGGCGGCACTCGAAGATCACGCAGCAGATCAGCCTGAGCGCCGGGATGGACCGCGTCGATGTCGGCAGCGTAGTCGAATGGCATGAGCAGCATGTGCTGCTGAAGGCGGCGTTTCCGCTTGCCGCTTCGGGGCCGATGGCGACCTTCGAGATTCCTTACGGCAGCATCGAGCGGCCGACGACCCGGAACAACAGTTGGGAGGCGGCGAAGTTTGAGGTGCCGGCGCTGCGCTGGGCGGACCTGGGCGACGCTGCGTACGGGTTCTCTCTGCTAAACGAAGCGAAGTATGGGTACGATGCGAAGGGCAATGTGCTTCGCATGACGCTGCTGCGCTCGCCGACCGCTCCGGACCCGGACACTGACCAGGGCGAGCAGCGCTTCGCCTACTCGCTCTATCCCCATGCGCTGGCATGGAAGCAGGCGGAGACGATGCGCCGGGGCTACGAGTTCAACTACAAAATGGACGCGAGGCAGGTGAGCGTTCATCCGGGCATCTTGCCTTCCGCCGCTTCGTTTGTCGAGCTTGAGCCAAGCGACTTGACGCTCACGGCGGCCAAGCAGACCGAGGAGGGCGATGGTCTTTTACTTCGTTTCTTCGAGTGGGCGGGGAAGTCGGGGACCGCAACCATCAACCTGCCGGCGAAGGTCGCAGACGCCACGCTGACGAACCTGATGGAGCAGCCTGAGGGTCCCGCGCTCGATGTGGATGGTGGGAGCGTGCATGTCCCGTTCACGCCGTACAGCATCGTCACGGTGCGCGTGCGGTACAAGTCCCGTGGGTCGGAGATATTCGTTGGAGCGGGGAAGACGGCGACAAGCAAATGAAGCCAGGAAAGAGACGGAAGGGAAGAGTCGGCACAAGGACTGCAACCGAAGAAGGAGACACACCATGCTGCAAGAGACCGTAGAACAGCAAGCCACTGCTTACACCGGATACCGCGGGCTTCCTCCGCTGGTCGGGATGCACTCGATGGAAGAGGCTGCCGTGAAGGGACTCACCGTTGAGCAGTCCGTTGGCCGCCTCAAGCGCATTCACTGGGCGCTGCGAAGGCTCCACGGAGTGCTGACAGAGCGCATTGCGTCCACGCCCGTGTACGAACTGAAGATGGCCTTCAGCCTTCATGCGTACTACTGCGCGGAGCATGCCGCCGCTCTCGCCGCAAGGGTACGCGAGATGCGCGAGCCACCCTACCGGCTGGACGAGCCGCCGCACGCCATGCTCGACCTGTTCTTCGATGAGATCGCGGCGGCGCCTGAGATGGAATCTCTGGTGACGGGAGTGTATGGCCATGCCTTCCCGCAGATTGCTGAGGCTGCGTCCGCGCTGATGAGCGAGACGAACCGGCTGCTCGACCACCAGACCTTCCGCGTCTGCCGGATGGCTGTGGTTGAGTTGCAGGATGTCCTGGACTATGGAACAGAGGCGCTGCGCTGTCTGGTGCCTGAAGGACTTGCCGGCGTGGGGACGGCATGGGAGTCCTGCCTGCGGCAGTGTCTAGAGGCCGCTGGAGGCTTGAGCGGCACGGGAGAGACGAGCGGCACGGTTGAGCCGATGTACTCGCGCCATCGCCGGCCCTACGACGGCGTGGTGCAACGCGACGAGCGCTTCATCGACCCCTACAACATGGGCGTGAACGCGGAGGCAATGCTCTTCGACCCCGATGTGCCGCCGCTGCCCAAGACGCTGATGCTCTACTTCAAGCGCATGCGTGAGATCGATGTGCCGGAGATGATGTCGAGCATCCTGGCCGAGACCCAGGGCAAGACATGGGAGTACTACAGGGAGATGTCGCGGCAGATGTGGGACGAGGCGCGGCACGCCATGATGGGCGAACTCGGCTTCTTCTCACTGGGCCTGGACTGGAAGCAAATTCCGTTCAACTTCACCTGGTCTCTGAACCTGAATACGAAGCTGACGCCGTTGGAGCGCCACGCGGTGCTCTTCACCATCGAGCAAGGCCTGATGCCGAAGAAGAACGGCAAGGAGCACGAGTGGGAGATTGCTGTCGCCTCGGCGTGTCCCTTGAGCGCCCTGATCCAGGACTACGACTGGGCCGACGAGATTCTGCACGCCCGGATTGGCCGCCGGTGGCTGACGGAAGAGATCGGTTCGCAGGCGGAGGTGCTGGCCTTCGGCGACAGGGTCTGGTCCAAGGCGCTTACCGACTGGAGTGCCTGGCGCGAACAAGGCCTCACCGGGCACGCCAACTGGTGGCCGGCGATCTACGCACAAGCCTGCGAGAGATGGGGAGTGAACCCGGACCCGGAGTTGCTGGCCTATCACAAGACCTATGAGAGTACCCGGCCCGACCTGAAACCTGTAGCGACGGTATAGCGGATTTCTCGAAGAGAAGCCCTGCGCAAGCAGGGCCCGCGGTCAACCTCTGCGCGGGACGCAACACGCGGAGCTTTCCCGCGCGGAGGGCGGCCACACCAATGGCTGGTGAAAGGAGCGAGAATGCCGAATCCGCATGACGACCATCCGGAGGTCCGCGCCGAGCACTCTGCTGGCGAGCAGGCAGTTGAGCCGAAGCAGGCGCGCGCTATCGAGGTCCGCTTCGCGCGCTCCAATATCGCGGTCGAATGGGATGATGGCCGCTTCGACTGTCTCCTGGATCTGGCTCGGGAGTTGAACGTCGACATCAGCTCCGGCTGCCGGTACGGAGACTGTGGGACCTGCATGACCGAGCTTCTGCAGGGCAACGTGGCCTACAACCATGCCACCGGCATCGAGCCCGACGTCGGATACTGCCTGCCCTGCAGTTGCCGCCCGTTGACTTCGATCACACTCGACGCCTGATCTCAATGCAATCGACGTGCGCGGTCCGCACACGAGGACGCTCGGAATGAACCTTAGCTCCCCCCATATAGTCCGCGGTGTCATAGGAGACGGAGCCGACGGCATCGATGTGCAGAGCTTCCGGATCGCAGCGCCTGGCGCGGGCGAGGTCCTGGTGCGGATCAAGGCAAGCGGCATCTGCCATACGGACATGGACCACGCGGGACTGAAGGTGCCGCTGATCCTGGGCCATGAGGGCGCGGGCATCGTAGCCCTGGTCGGCAGCGGCGTGACGCGGTTTGCGGTCGGCGACCGTGTGATGCTCAACTGGGCGATACCTTGCGGCAAATGCTTCCAGTGCAGGCGCGGGGCGAAGAATCTGTGTGAGGACAAGCCGTCGGTCCCGACGGAGCGGTTCAGCGGCGGTCCGCCCGGGCTGCGGCCGATGTTCGGACTCGGGACGCTGGCGGAGATGGCGTTGGTGCCGGAAGAGGCGGTGCTCCCAATCCCCGAGAGTCTGCCTTTCCCGATTGCGGCGATCATGGGCTGTGCCGTGATGACCGGCTACGGCTCGGTGGTGAACGTGGCGAAGCTGGCAAGAGACACAAGTGCCGTTGTGCTCGGCTGCGGCGGAGTTGGACTCTCGGTGCTGCTGGCAGCGGCGATGGCGGGCGCGAGACCTTTGATTGCCGTCGATATAGACGAGTGGAAGCTGAAAAAGGCCTTGGAGCTGGGCGCGACGGAGACGATCCTCGCCACACGTGAGGACAAGGGACTTGCGGAGGTGGCGCGCCGGGTGAAGTCGATGACCTTCGAACGCGGCGCCGACTTCGCCTTCGAGTGTACTGCTGTCCCGGAGCTTGGCGTGGCTCCGCTCGCCATGGTGCGCAACGGCGGCATGGCAGTGGCGGTCAGCGGCATCGAGCAGACTATCCTCGCCGACATGGAGCTCTTCGAGTTCGACAAGTGGTATATCAATCCGCTCTATGGGGCCTGCGACCCGCAGCGGGACTTTCCTCTGCTTATCTCCCACTACCAGACCGGCCGGTTGAAGCTGGACGCGCTTATCGCGCGGGAGTACAGGCTGGACGATGTGGGGCAGGCATTTCAATCGCTGCGCGACGGCGGCGGCAAGGGTGTGCTCGTCTTTTAGCCAAACTGCTGCCCCAGCCAGGAGAACGGACCGCAATGTACTTTCGAACCGTAGAAATCTCCGACCCTCGTTTCGAGCACGAGGGCGTACGGCACATGACAGTCAAGAGTCCCGCGCTCAATCGGCGCGGCGATCTCAGTGTGTATGCGCACCCCACGGTCGAGACCCAGCCATGCGAGTGTGTCCTCATTCTGCTCAACGGTGTATACAACAGTCATTGGGGGTGGATCTACCATGCCGGTGTGCACCGCACAGCGCGGCGGCTGATCGACTCGGGTGCGATACGGACGATGGTGCTGGCAATGCCGTCCGATGGACTGTGGGGCGATGGCAGCGCATACCTCGAGCACGGCAGGGAGGATGCAGAGCGTTGGGTGATGCAGGATGTCATCGAGGCGTGCCGTCTGGCTGTGCCGCGGCTGCATCCCTCCGCCAGACTCTTTCTTGCTGGCCTGTCGATGGGCGGATATGGCGCACTGCGCCTGGGCGCGAAGTGGGCCTCGGCGGTCTCAGGCATCTCCGCCCACTCTGCGATCACGCATATTACGGAGATGTCCCAGTTCGCGGAGGAACCACTCATAGCGTACACAGGAGACTCCGCGACGCAACAGGAACTCGACCCGCTCTACTGGATGCGGCGGCATCGCGATCTGCTGCCCGCGATCCGCATGGACTGCGGGCTGAACGACCCTTTGCTGCTGGGCAATCGGAAGTTTCACGAGACACTGCTTCAGGACCGGATCGAACACACGTATGAGGAGTTTCCCGGAGGTCACAACTGGCCATACTGGGAGATGCATGTGGAGGAGACACTGCTCTTCTGCGAGCGGGAGATGCGGCGACTCGGCCCGCCGACCCTGCTTTGTGCGGGGTGATCGAAGCTCCCACGCAAATAAGCTGCCTCCCCGCGCTCTGAAATTCGTCAATACGATTGCCTCCCACAGGGGAAAGGCCGGATGGACGGAGAAACGGGATATCGGTACACAGTAATTTTGGATCGCCCTATTCTGCGGGACTGCCGGGGATGGTGCCGGGCGCGTCGACCCGGAAGTTCGGGAGCAGGCCGACCGGCTCCGCCTCTCCGCAGCCACAGGAGGCCCGGATCATCAGACGGCTTTGCAACCGCACAACCCGGCTCCCATGCTTCGCCGCGAGCCCTCCCGCAGTATTCGCGAGCCGCTCGAAGAGCAGCTTCGCCGCGATCTTGCCGATCTCCTCCACGGGCTGCTGCACGACCGTCACAGACGGCCGCAGAGAACTGGCGAGCAGGAAATCGTCATGACCGGCCAGCGCGATCTCGTTTGGCACGCGAAGACCAAACCGCTGCAGCGCGTCGTAGGTCTGGATCGTTGTGGTGTTCTTCAGGCAGTAGATCGCCCTCGGCGGCTTGCGGCCGGCAAGATGTCGCGCGAGCATCGCGGCCGTCTCCTCTTCGCGGAGGATATGGGGAACGGTGTCGATCAGAGAAACCTGGTTTGCCTCGCGCATCGCCGCGGCGTATCCCCGCACCCGCTCGAGCATGGTGTGGAAGGTGGCCTCGCCGCCAATGCAGAGTATCCGCTCATATCCATGCTGTAGCAGATGGCGGGTCATCTCGCGGGCGGAGTGGAAATTGTTGGTGACGACGCCGGGGATGTCGACCTTGTTGAGCGGCTGGTCGAATGAGACAACAGGAATGGAAAGGTTCGCTAGACGGTCATTGAGCGGTGCGCTCGAAGACTGCGACGGAGCAATCAGGATGCCGTCGACGCGGCGGCAGAGGCTGTCGATGTTATCCAGCTCAAGGGCGGGTTCGTTTCCGGTGACGCACACGACAACAAGGCATCCGAAGGTTCGGGCGATCTTCTGCATCACCTCGGCGCAACTGGCGAAGAACGGGTCTGCGATACTCGGTACGATCAACCCAATGGTCTTGCTGCGCTCGCCCTTGAGAACCCGCGCAGCAAGATTCGGAACGAACCCCAGTTCCTCGATAGCTCGTGTGACAGCCGCAAAGGTTCTTGCGCTAACGCGGTCGCCGCCGTTGATGACCCTGGATACAGTGGTGGTTCCGACGCCCGCTAGCTGCGCGACGTCGGCCAAAGTTGGTTGTCGTTTGAGGGTCACTCTGGCTATTGTTCCCCAATGGTTCAAAAAGGTAAAATCTCGCGCCCTGCGGCCGTTGAGTGGGGTTTGAGTGCCCTGCCTCTATGAGAGCCAGCGGAAGAATAGACCACCGAGCGCCGCCTGAGCGGCGGCTTGTCGGGGTGTAGCGAGGAGTCCATCGGCGACGATTGATTCTCGTGCGAGTTGCCCTGATTGGCGATCCTGTGCTGTCCGCAGGCCTGGGCTTGCGCCCGGACTTACCCATCGTATTCATCAGAACCGTCTGCTTCGGGCCGCCTGCGAAGGTATCCAGTGCGCGGTCTGACACCTGAAGGAGTAAGAGCCCGACCGTCGGCATGGTTCTGAACGCGCATATCGAACGGCGTCGTAATCCTGATAGCCGCGTACATGCCAGTCGAACAATGCCGACCCCATCTTCCGGTCATCCGTTACTCCGAAGGACACCCCGTTCCTCCGCGGTAGGACCATGTAAGGACGCTTTGTATTGCTGAGCCACCTCCCGTACCTGCTGTGAACCCGACATAGGCACTGCTGCCGACGATCTTCGTGATGTCGCCGGGGAAGTTTCCGCTCGCCGAGTCCCCAGTCACCGTGTCGGTAATCGTCCCCGTCGTATTCGTGCCGCTGAAGGCGAGATGCACTTTGAAGATGTGGCCGCTGTGCAGGTCGATCGCATACGGAGCAAGGTTGATGGCTGGTGTGCTCGGATACGCGCCATTCACATACATGCCCGTCGAGTCCGTTCCTTCGCCGTTGTTGTTGTGCAGGTCGAGCTTGAAGGCCATGCTGTTCGGAATGTCGGCGTAGCCGAGTCCGCCGCCAGCCTCTCCGTACTCCTTCGGGCTGTTGGATTGGATCACGAATGTCATACCATCCGCTACCGGATCCAATAGTTGCACCGTAAAGTCCGTCGTATAGTTGCCGATGGGCATAGGGGCTGCAAAGAAGGCACTCCTCGATTCACCCACGCCGCCGTCGGTGAGCTGCAGTTGGCTGTTGGCCACCTTTGCGCCATTGTTCAGCGACAGTCCAGCGGCCGAGAAACCGCTGGAGTAGTCGATGGTCTGGCAGGACGCGGGGACAATCGTCATGCTTCCCGCCACGTAGTTGAAGTTGTAGCTGGCCGCCGTCAGGCCCTCGCTGGAGAAGGTGATGGGGTAGCTGCCAGCAGGGGAGGTCGCTGCGGCCGCTGTCGTCAGGACCGCCGTTCCGCCGATGACCGAAGCGGTGTCGCCATCGACGAAGCCGGACACGCTGTAGGTCAGCGCGGAGTTCGCGATGCCGACGACCCGCGTGAGGCTGTTTGCGGTCACGGTCAAAGTCCGTTTTGCCACCGCGAAGCTCTCCGCCACCGGGGTTGCCGCCGCGAAGCTGGCGTTGCCAGGCTGCGTTGCCGTTACGGTGACCTCTCCCGCGCCGGTCACCGTCAACGTCGTTCCGGAGAGCATTGCAGGACCGGAGACCGAGTAGCTGATCGGCAGACCGGAACTGGCTGTTGCGGCAAGGGTGAAGGGGGCGCAGCCATAGGCCGTGCCGCTCAGATGCGGGAAGGTGATCGTCTGCGCCGCCTTCGTCTCGCCGTTGGCGACGTAGATCCAGCTCAGGATGTTCGAGGTAGCCGGCGCCGGAGTGGCATCGGCCGCCACGGCCGCGGCCTTCGCCGCACGGGCCGTCTTCGCCGTGACGAGGGCCGGCTTCGCTTCGGCCGCGTCGGAGTTGAGGTTCGGCGTGCCGGAGCCCGCGGTGAAGCCGAAGTACGCCGTGCTGCCGCCGGTGATGCTGGGGATGTCCTCTGCCGCCTGGGTGCTCCAGGTCGCGTTGGTCACGGTGTCGGTGAGGTTGACCGTCATCGTCGTTCCGTCATAGGTCAGGCGGAGATCGAAGGTGTCGCCGCTGTGCAGGTCGATGCCGGAGCTGGCAAGCGAGACCGCCGGAACGGTCGGCGCCGCTCCGTCGACGTAGATGCCCGTCGAGTCGACGCCTTCCCCGGCCGTGTCCTTCAGGTCGAACTTCACGGCGATGCTCTTGGCCAGTCCCTGGTAGCCGAGTCCTCCGCCGCCCAGGCCGACGGCGTTCGGGCCGTCGCCCTGGATGGTGAAGGTGACGCCCTCAGCCGTGGGGTCGAGCAATTGGAAGGTGAACTCCGTGGTGAAGCTCGCCGTCGGCACCGGGGTCGGATAGAAGGCGCTGCTGGCCGCCGAAGACGGACCCGACGTGAGTTCGAGCGCACCGACGGCGACGTTTACAGGACCGGTCAACGTCAGCGCGTCCGCGGTGAAGCCGGTGCCGAGGTTGATGAAGGGTGTGGTTGCAGGCGGAGCGGTGCCTGTGCCTGTGCCTGTGAAGGTGCTGGTCAGGGTTCCGGCGGTCGTGACGACGCTGAGCGTACCGGTAGCGGCACCGGCAACTGTGGGTTCGAACACCACATCGATGAAACATGAGCCGCCCGGCGCGATGGGGGTAAAGCAAAGAGTCTCAAAACCTGGTACGAATCCGCTTCCCGTGACGGTGCTCTTCGTCACTGTAAT
>Ga0116226_10001589_pt1 | contig 19764 bp, 16 predicted proteins | sample S1TSphfallax_FD_89692 | JGI IMG/M metagenome (GOLD analysis project Ga0116226, IMG submission 89692) | Host-associated microbial communities from peat moss isolated from Minnesota, USA - S1T2_Fa - Sphagnum fallax MG | ecosystem: Host-associated > Plants > Peat moss > Unclassified | place: USA... | reverse complement strand
GGCAAGCGCCAGGGCTGCGGCGGCGTTCTTTCCAAACACCTTGGCGACATCGCGAATCTGGATCGCGGCCATATCGTCAGCCCTCCCCGCCGCGTATCCGCGAGCGGCCGAACCCTTGGGTGATGCGGTCGAGCACCACCGCCAGGATGACGATACCGATGCCTGCCTCCAGCCCCTGGCCGACATCGAGCGTCTGGATGCCGTTCAGCACCTGCTCGCCTAAGCCCCGTGCGCCGATCATGGAGGCGACCACGACCATGGATAGGGCCAGCATGATGGTCTGGTTCACGCCGGCCATGATGCTGGGTCGCGCAAGCGGCAGCTCGACCCCGAACAGCATCTGCCAGGGCGTGACGCCAAACGCGGTCGCCGCTTCCTTGATCTCAGGATCCACAGAGTCGATCCCAAGCGCAGTCAGCCGGATCATCGGCGCCACCGCGTAGATGATCGTCGCCAGGATCGCCGGAACCTTGCCAAGGCCAAACAACATCAGGGCCGGGATCAGATAGACGAAGCTCGGCATAGTCTGCATGATGTCCAGCGAGGGCATCACCACCAACCGGACCCAGCGCGCCTTCGCGACGGCCACGCCGAGCGGCAGACCGATCGCCAGCGAGATCAGGCTGGAGATCAGCATCAGCGTCAGGGTCTGAAGCATCAGGCTCCACAGCCCCAACAGGCCGACCACAAACATCAAGGCCCCGATCACCAGGCTCACAACAATCCGCCTGGAGCCGAGCCACGAAAGCCCCATGAAGCCGGCGATCAGGAGCCACCAGGGAATGTGGTCCAGAACCCAATCCAGCAGCACCACGACGGAGAGGAGCGCGTCGGACGCCGCGCGAAACGCGGCGCCGTGCTGAGTGACGAGAGCGGCCACTGCGTCGTTCACCGGCTTTCGGATCGACAGCGTCAGGTCGGGGGGGAAGGGTTGGGCCCTCGCGCGGGCGGCCGCCGCCGCGCCGCCGTCGTTCAGGCTGGCGTCGATCCGGCTTGCGATCGCGGGATCGACCCAGGCGCGCCAGATATCGCCGCGCTGTTTCAAAAAGCGGATCGCCTGGGCGTTGGCGTCGCGCCGGCTATCCGACATCTCCACCAGATTGGCGTTCAGCACATCAAGAGGAAGGGTGGCGCGTTTCAGGACGGCGATGAGCTCCGGCGCCGCGCGGGCGAAGGGGGTCGAGACGCCGTAATCGATATCGGCCGGCGGGGCCGAACAGCCCTGGGTGTGCCGGCCGTCCTTGCTCGTCAGATCCTTGTAACAGCCGGGCGTATAGGGCGGCTCGACCAGCCGGGTCAGCTTCAACTTGCCGACAATGGGACTAGGAGACCAGTAGTAGAAGAGAACGGGCAGGCCCTGGAGATAGGCCGAGGTGATGGCGGCGTCCATCGCCGTGCCGGTGCCGGGGCGAAAGTCGATATAGGTCTGGTCCAGCCCGTAGGCGTGGAGCTTGGCGGTGTTCACGCCCTCGCAGGTCCACCCCGAGGGACAGTTCAGGAACCGGCCCTTGCCCGGCTGCTCCGGGTCGCGAAACAGGGCCACATAGCTCGGCTGAACCAGTTGCTCGACGGTGCGAAGATTGGGCGCCGCGGGCGTGATGTGGCGGGCCGCGTCGCCCTGGATCAGGTAGGTCGGGACGTACCAGCCCTCGACCGCGCCGACGAACGGATGGCCGACGCCAAGCACCTGGCCGGCGGCGACGGCCTTTTTCCAAATATCGCTGCGACTGACCCACTCCTCGGCGAAGATCTGCACGTCGTCATCCGCGGTCGCCTGCTCGAGCGTCTCGGAATTGCCGGGGATGGTCTGGGTTCGACAGCCATAGCCTCGCGCCAGGATCTCGCGCATGACCTCGGTGATGAATTCGCCGCTGTCCCAGTTGACGCCGGCGAACACCACCGGCTTGCCGTGCGCGCAATAGGGGGCCGCCTGAGCCGTCGAGCGAACGCCCATGGCTGCCGACAGCGCGAGCCCGATCAGGAGCGCGACAAGGCGGGGCGTAAATCTGAGGTGAGGCCTCTTCATCCGCAGACCTAGTAGACCGCGATCAGGCGGGCCGCCACCATCACGGCCAAACCCGCCGCGACGGTCAGGAATGGCAGCAAGCCCGACGCCTTTCTGACCGCCGCCTCCTGGTCCAGATGCATGTCCTCAGTCATGGAGGGCGGAAAGACGCCCCGGTCGGTCACATAGTGGCGATATAGGAAGACCGGCAGGATCAGCGCCGCCACGACAAGGCCGGCGATCAGCGTGCCAGCGCCCCAGGTGTCTGCGCCCATGCCCAGCAAGCCCATATTCACAAAGGCCAGCACGACACCCGCCGCGATCAACAAACGCGGCGCCCTGAACGGCCGCTCCCAATCGGGCCGATCGCGCCGATGAATCCAGGCGGCGTTCAGATTGAGGAAGTTGAACAGGATGTAGCAGACGTTGGAAATGGCCAGCACAAAGACCGAGTCCGACAACAGCAGGATGGCCAGGTTGAAGCCCAGATCGGTCCACATCGCATTGACAGGCGCGCCGCTCGCGTTGGTGTGGCTCAGATACCTTGGGAGCCATCCGTCGAGCGACGCCTGATACAGGGTGCGCGATGAGCCAGCCATCGAGGTGATCACCGCCAGCAGCATGGCCAGCACCAGCAAGGCGACGATGATCTTTTCTGCGGCGGCCCCCGCGCGCAGCATGTCCGCCATGGCCTTGGCCACCCCCATGCCGCTGTTGATATCCGCCGCCAGGATTCCGCTGTAGGCGGCGGGTGTCACGACCGCACCGTGGGCGTCCAACACCGCCGGCGCGATCACTCGTCCCACGCCCAGCACGCCCTCGAAAGCGGCGGGCACGACAGTGAAGACGAAGATGCACAGTAGACCCGAATAGAGGATGGCCCGCACCGTATCGCGCCGGGGGTCGCGAAACTCCCGCGTGTAGCAGACCGCGGTCTCGAAGGCGTAGGTGGACCAGGCGGCGATGAACAGGCCGCCTGCGACCGCCGTCGCCCCGGCCATATCATAGCGGCCCGGCAGGATGCGCCCGACCGCGTCTAGCGCCAGCGGATGCAGGTCGGCGAGATTGGCGAGATGCACGCCGCCGGTCAGAAACGGCGCCACGCCGATCACCAGCAGTGGAACCAAGGCCACCAGCCCTAGCACGATCTGGGTCCTCGCCGTGCCGCCGATGCCGCGGTGCTGGATCGCAAAGGCGAGCAGCAGCAAGGCCGCGCCGATCAGAAAGACCGCGTCGATGCGCAGGGTCAGTCCGGCTTTCAGGAGATCCAGATGCACCAGGGTGATGCGCCAGGTGTTGATCGGCGCGGACGGCGCGAACAGCGTGTTCAAGATGTTGCCGGCTGCAAGGCTTGCGCCCAGGGCCAAGACCGGCGACCAGGCCAGCCAGTTGCACCACACCGACAGGGGCGCAAACAGCTTACTGTACGGCGCCCAGGCGATCGCGCCGTAGACCGACGCGCCGCCCGATTTGTGAGGAAAGAGTCCGGCGATCTCGGCATAGCTGAAGGCTTGAACGAAGCCGAACAGGATGGAGACGATCCACACCAGCCACGAGGGTCCGCCGACCTTCGCGCCGATCGAGCCGATCGAGAACATGACGAGCGCCGGCACGCCGCTGGCGATCCAGAAGGCGCCGGTCCAGCTGATACCGCGCTTCAAACCCCCGGACTCGGACGCGGCCGGAACAAAATTCACCCCGTCCGCTGTCGCCATCCCCACCTCACTAAACCCCGCCGAATAGTTCGTGTAGATAAAAAAAGTTGTCAATCAAGAAAACTGAGCCGGTCGTGATGGTCTGCCTCCTCGCCCTCCGCCCCAAGCCAGCACCGGCGCCGCGACAAAGAAGAATCCCGCTGGACAGGGTCAAATGCCGCCCCTAGTTTCTCTAGAGGCAAAATCGTTTCCCAAGAGCTCGCGCCGACCTTGACGCGGTATTCGTTTCTGTCCCTGGCGGCGCAGGCCCTAACCGGTCATCGCGGTTGGTCGCCGGCTTGGCGCGACGCCTCGCCGGCGCCGGCTTATGACGTGGTCATCGTCGGCGGCGGCGGGCACGGACTAGCCACAGCCTATTATCTGGCGAAGGCGCACGGGATCACCTCGGTCGCGGTGCTGGAAAGGGGCTGGATCGGCGGCGGCAATGCGGGGCGCAACACCACCATCATTCGCTCCAACTACGAACTGCCCGCCAACGCCGCCTTCTACGAAACCTCGATGAAGCTGTGGGAGGGCCTGGAGCAGGACCTCAACTATAACGCCATGGTCAGCCAAAGAGGCGTGCTGAACCTCTTTCATTCCGACGCCCAGCGCGACGCCTACGCCCGGCGGGGCAACGCCATGCGGATGCACGGTATCGATGCAGAGCTCTTGGACCTGACCGAGGTCCGCCGTCTGGCGCCCTTCCTGAATTACGATCAGGCGCGGTTCCCGATCCAGGGCGGCCTGTTGCAGCGCCGCGGCGGCACGGCGCGTCACGACGCCGTCGTCTGGGGCTACGCCCGCGCCGCATCCAAACGGGGCGTGGACATCATCCAAAATTGCGACGTCACAGGCATCTTGCGCGACGCCGGGGGCGCCGTGACGGGTGTTGAGACCACGCGGGGCGCCATTCGCGCCGCCAAGGTCGGCGTCGCCGTCGCCGGACACAGTTCACGGGTCGCGGCCATGGCCGGCCTGCGGCTGCCCATCGAGAGCCACGTGCTGCAGGCCTTCGTGTCAGAGGGCCTGAAGCCCATCATTCCGGGCGTGATCACCTTTGGCGCCGGGCACTTTTACATCAGTCAGTCGGACAAGGGCGGCCTGGTGTTTGGCGGCGATATCGATGGCTACAACAGCTACGCCGCGCGCGGGAACCTGGCCGTGGTGGAGGACGTCTGCGAGGGCGGCATGGCCTTGATGCCCATGATCGGCCGCGCCCGCCTGCTTCGCAGCTGGGGCGGCGTCTGCGACATGACCATGGACGGCTCGCCGATCATCGACAAGGCGCCGATCCCTGGCCTCTATCTCAATGCGGGGTGGTGCTACGGCGGGTTCAAGGCCACGCCGGGGTCGGGGGTCTGCTTCGCTCACCTGATCGCGCGCGATGCGCCGCATGCAAGCGCCGCGGCCTTCAGGCTCGACCGGTTCGCGGCCGGACGCGTGATCGATGAAAAGGGCCAAGGCGCCCAACCCAACCTTCATTAGGGGAAACGGCGGCGATGCGTATCCCCTGCCCCTTTTGCGGCGACCGCGACGCGCAAGAGTTCGTCTATCGCGGCGACGCCTCCATCGGCGCCCTCGAGTCTGCCGACGACCTCTATCTGCGCGACAATCCGTACGGGCCGATGGCGGAACACTGGTATCACGCCCGGGGCTGTCGCCAGTGGCTGGTCGTCGTTCGCGACACCCGCACCCATGAGATTCAGAGCGCCAAACTCGCCAAGGACGTCGTCTCGTGAGCCGGCTGCCCCAAGGCGGCCTGATCGACCGCAGCCAGCCCCTCGACTTCTCCTTCGATGGCGCCAAGCTTTGCGGGTTCGCCGGCGACACCCTGGCCTCAGCCCTGATCGCCAACGGCGTCGCATTGGTCGGTCGGTCGTTCAAGTACCATCGGCCCCGGGGAATCATGACCGCCGGTCCGGAGGAGCCGAACGCGCTGGTGACGCTTGGCGAAGGCGCCCGTGCCGAGCCCAATACTCGGGCGACCACGATCGAGCTCTTCGACGGCTTAAGCGCCACAAGCCAAAACCGGTGGCCAAGTCTCAAATTTGATGTGATGGCGATCAATCAGGTATTTGCGCCCCTGCTGGTCGCCGGCTTTTACTACAAGACCTTCATGTGGCCGGAGCGGTTTTGGGAGCGGGTCTACGAGCCCTTAATCCGCCGTGCGGCCGGCCTCGGGGCGCTCTCCGGAGACCCCGATCCCGACGCTTATGATCGCGACCACGGCTTTTGCGACCTGCTGGTGATCGGCGGAGGGCCGGCGGGCTTAAGCGCGGCGTTGACCGCCGGTCGCGCGGGGCTGAGGGTCATCCTGGCGGAGGAGGATGTGCGCCTCGGCGGCCGGTTGCTCAGCGAACAGGAAACAATCGACGACCAACCGGCCCAGCTCTGGGTCGATGACGCCGCCGCCGAACTGGCGAGCCTCGCCAATGTCCGCGTCCTGGTTCGAACCTCGGTCTTCGGCGCCTATGACGGGCGCACCTACGGCGCCGTGGAGAAGCTTTCGGACCATCTCCCGAGCCCACCGCAAGGCCAGCCGCGCCAAAGGTTCTGGAAGATCGTCGCTCAGCGGACCTTGCTGGCGACGGGCGCCATCGAACAACCGGTCGTGTTCGGCGGCAACGATCGGCCAGGGGTCATGCTCGCCTCGGCCGTCTCGACCTACCTCAATCGTTTCGCCGCCGTCCCTCTGGATCCGCGAACCGGGCGAGCGGTGGTGTTCACCACCGGCGACAGCGGCTGGTCCACGGCGGAGGATCTCGTCAAGGCAGGGATCGAGGTCGCAGCCGTGATCGACACGCGCCCCGAGTGTGGAGCGCTCAGCCGCGATCGCTTGGCTAAGGTCGGCGTTCGTATCTTGCAGGGCGCGGCGGTCACCGACGCGCTCGGCTCACGCCTGAAAGCGGTGCGGATCCGGGACAGCGCGGGGAGAGACAGCCTGATCCGCGCCGACCTGCTCGCGATCTCCGGGGGATGGGCGCCATCGATTGGGCTGGGGGCGCACCTGGGGCGCAAGCCCGTCTGGTCGCAAGGCCTTCAGGCCTTTGTCATGGATCAGGACGCCGCCAACCTGACCGCCGTCGGGTCGGCGGCAGGGCGATATAGCCTCAGGCACGCCCTTCTCGACGGCCAGCGGGAAGCGACGCGGATCGCCGACGAGCGGGGCCTTTCGCAGCCTGCAAGGCGCACGCTTCGAGCAGAGGCTGAACAGCTCGCCGCGCCCCCGATCCGCGCCGTCGAGCGCCACAGGACCAAGGCCTTCGTCGATTTCCAAAATGATGTGACCGACAAGGACATCGCGCTCGCCGTCCAAGAGGGCTTCACGTCGGTCGAGCACGTGAAGCGTTACACGACGCTGGGCATGGCGACCGACCAGGGTAAGACGAGCAATATCAATGGCCACGCCCTCCTGGCGACAGCTATGGGTCGTTCCCTGGGCGAGACAGGAACGATCCTCTCCCGGCCGCCCCATCAGCCAATCAGCATCGGCGTTCTGGCCGGCCCGCACCGCGAGTCGCACTTTCGCCCCACCCGCCGGACGCCCGGCCACGCCTGGGCGCAAGCGAACGGCGCAAGCTTTGTCGACGCCGGATTGTGGAAGCGGGCGCAGTGGTTCCTGCGACCGGGCGAGACCCACTGGCTCGACACCGTCAATCGCGAGGTGGTCGCCGTGCGGACGGGCGTCGGGGTCTGCGATGTCTCCACGCTGGGCAAGATCGAGGTGCAGGGGCCAGACGCCGCGATCCTGTTGGATCGGCTCTACGCCAATACAATGTCCACGCTCGCCGTAGGCCGGTGCCGCTATGGCGTGATGCTGCGCGAAGACGGCTTTGTCATGGACGACGGCACAGTCACCCGGCTCAGCGAGCATCAGTTCTTCCTGACCACCACCACCGCGAACGCCGCGCGGGTGATGCAGCACATCGAGTACGCCCGGCAGGTGCAGTGGCCCGATCTCGACGTTTCGGCCTGTTCCCAAACCGAGCAGTGGGCGACCTTCGCGGTCGCCGGCCCAAAGGCGCGCCGCCTGCTAGACGCCATGACTCTGGATCTCGACGTGTCCGACGCCGCCCTGCCCTATTTGGCGGCGGCGGAAACGCGATGGCGGGGGCATGCGTTGCGGCTGTTCCGCCTCTCCTTCTCCGGTGAGCTGGCCTATGAGGTTTCAGGTCCTGCCGACCAGGGCGAGGCCCTGCTGACGGCCCTGGTCGACGCCGGGCGCGAGCTGGAGGTCACGCCCTATGGGGTCGAGGCGCTCAGTGTCCTGCGGATCGAAAAGGGTCACGCCGCCGGCGCCGAGCTGAACGGCCGCACGACGGCCCATGACCTTGGCCTTGGCAAGCTGCTGTCCAAGGCCAAGCCCTTTATCGGTCGCGAGATGGCGGCGCGCCCTCCCCTGACCGCGTCAGACCGTCCCCGGCTGGTCGGTCTCATGCCGATCCGCCCCAGCGACCCAATTCGCAGCGGCGCGCACCTGGTGGCGCCCGGCTTCGCTCCGACCGCGCAGAATGATGAGGGCCATGTGACCTCCGCCGCCTGGTCGCCAACCCTGAACAGCCATATCGCCTTGGCGCTTCTGGTGCGAGGCCCCGAACGCCATGGCGAGCGGATCGTCGTCCACGATCCGCTTCGCGGCGCCGATATCGAAGCCAAGGTGACATCTGCGGTCTTCGTCGATCCCGAGGGGAGCAGATTGCGTGGCTAAGGCCGTCCAGATCACGGCGCTGACGGGGCTTCGCGTCGCCACGATCATGGCTCGCCGGGGCGTGGTGGCTCGACAGGTCGGAGCCGCCCTCGGCCTGGCCGCCCCGTCCCGACCCGGCCGCGTGACGAATGACGGCCTCGCCCTGATCGCCACCGCGCCAGGCGCCTGGCTGGCGATCGCGGAGAGCGATGGCGCCGGGGCTTGGCCGGCGGACCTCGCGGATCGGCTGGGCGATGCGGCCGCCGTCTTCGACCAGTCCGGCGCCTATTGCGTGTTCAGGCTGGAGGGCCCCGCCGCGCGCCAGATGCTGCAACGCGGGATCGCCATCGACCTGGACCCCGCCGCGTTCGGCCCAAACGACACGGTCGTCTCATCGCTGGCCCATCTGGACGTCATCGTCTGGCAGAGTGGCGGCGAAGACAGCTTCGATGTCGCTGTGTTCAGAAGCTACGCGGACGACTTTCTGGCCTGGGCCGAACGCGTGGCGGCGACGTTTGACTGAAAGCGCGGATCGACTTTTATCGTCCAATAGGTTACAGTAAGAAGACGAGCAGGTGGGATAACTACGAGAGGACGGAGGCGATTATGATCAAGCTTCTGGGAGTTTATGCATCGCCTGTTTCATTATTCATGCTGGCGCTGTCCAGCGGACTTGGACTTTTAGCGTATCGCCACGCTCACATTCTTGAAGTGGCGGCGCGCAGCTTAATATTTTTTGGAAGCCTCACGTCTGGCGGGATAATTTTCATGCGCATACGCAAGCAGCAGCGGCTTGATGCAAATCCATCTGCTTATAACGGCCCGCATAGTGTTTGACCCATGAGCGCCATTCTCCGCCCCTGCGCGAAGCGCGGGTGAGGGTATGGTCGGCGTCGCCGTTGGCAGGTTTAACCGTCTTCGCTGGCGATTATCATCGGAGCAACCAACAGACGTTAACCCGCGTAGCTTAAACCTAGAGATCGGTCCGAGTGTGTGCGGGATGGAGCTATGGATATACCTGAGCGCGGCTTAGCGTTCTCCGCCCCATGGCGTTTTGCCGGCGCCTTTACGGACAGGCCCGGCGATAATAATGGGGTGCGTAGACGGTGGAGACGCCGGATTTCGGCCTCACCGGGCACGGTCGCTGTGTTATGGGCGATCACGATCCTCCTTGGCATCGCTTACGCGCTCTTATTCCCGAGCGATGATGGACATTTCGTCAGCTCAACATTTTACTTCAGCGGCAGTTCGATATTATCGGGCTTACTTATCGCCTGGGTGCTGCGCTTAGGGCGTTCGACATTCTACCTTTTAAGCGCTCTGATATCGCTGAAGCTCTTTACGATCTTGGCGACAATCGCGCTGAAGCTCGGACTGCCTGGATCGGCCGACCTTTACGCCAACGTGATCCTGAGCGGCATAGTCCTGCTCGCCCCCGCCTTTATAATCTACTTCGGTTACGGCACGTTGCGGAATCGGCGGCGTCGAGCCGCCGCAATCTTTGTAAGCATAGGCGTAAACCTCGCCGCCGGGGCCCTATTCTATACCGATGACGCGATCTGGGACGTGTCCGCCAAAATACGGCCTCTGATGGGGCTGCGGGACGCGCCCAAGGCTGTCGACAGCCAACCGCCGGATATGGATGATGACATCCTCTGGGGCGCCCAGTCCGCCTTGATCGAGAGGGCGCGAGCGGCGCTTGGGCCGGCGGTTTCCGGTCGCCCGAATGTCTATGCTATGGCGGTCGCCGGATCGGGAACGCAGGCGCTGTTTTCGCGAGAGGCCCACGAAGCCCTGCGTGTCGCCGCCGTGCATTTCGGAGACGAAAGCCGGGGCGCCGTACTGCTGTCGAATGGCGCAGCCGATCTCATGCAGTCGCCGCTAGCCACTCGCGCGAATATCGCCGCCATCGCTCAGGCGATCGGCGAAAAGGCGCACCACAAGCAGGACCTTCTCTTCCTCTACATGGCGTCACACGGCGGTAGGACGGCTGAACTTGCGAGCACACTCCCCAATTATCGTTCGGTGCAGCCCATTTCGTCCACCACAACCGCCGAGGCGCTAAAAAAGGCCGGCGTCGTCAGACGGGTCATCATCGTCTCGGCATGTTTTTCGGCAACGTGGATACCTGCGCTTGCTGACGACAATACGATCGTCATCACGGCGGCGGCAAAGGATCGTACCTCTTTCGGCTGCGATGATAGTCGCCGTCTCACCGTCTTTGGCGAAGCCTTTCTCGGGAGTCTCGCGGCGAGAAACGTTTCGCTCCACGACGCCTTCGAGGATGCGCGGCGCAAGATTTCTGTAGAGGAGCGGAAGGAGGGCGTAACGCCCTCCATGCCCCAGGCCTACGTTGGACGAAATATGGGGGCCTTGTGGTTAGGCCAGCCCGATAGCCATTCCGGCACCTGAAGCCGCGAAGCTTCCCCTACCCCTTTGCGTTGCGCTTGGTCTTCTGCGGATCGTCGAACGGCAGGGGCTGGGCGGTGGCGGCCGCTTGCAGCGTTGCGCCCTTTAGCTCCAGCGCGACGCCGGGCTGAGCGACGTCGATATCCAGACGCGCAATAGCGAGGGACCGGCCCGTTAGGGTGGAGGTCATGGCGCAGGTCACGACGCCGACCTTTCGCTCGCCGATGAAGAGGGGGTCGCCCGCCTCGGCTGCGCGCTCCGACGCCATCTCGACGCCGTAGATCTTGAACCGCTCCCGACCCTTGGCCTGATAGTGGGCGTAGGCGCCGCGGAAGCTGGTCTTGCCCGGACTGACGGTGAAATCGAGGCCCAGCTCCCATAAGGTGTCGCCTGGCGGATCGGTCTCGAACGGATAGACCTGCGAATTATCGAACGGAAAGAACAGCAGATAGCTTTCGACCCGCAGGAGATCGAGGGTGGTGAAGGCCGTGGGCACGATGCCGAGATCGGCTCCTTCCTCCAAAATGCGATCCCAGATCAGGCCCGCATCCACGCCGCGGCAGAAGATTTCGTAGCCCCGTTCGCCGGTGTAGCCGGTGCGGGAGATCATCACGGGCGCCTTGAAGAGCGTTGTGGAGATGTGGCGGAAGTAGCCGAGGTCTCGAATGCCCGGCACGTGCCGCGCCAGGAAGTCCACCGCCGCCGGCCCCTGTAGCGACAGATCGTGCAGATCGTCGTCGAACAGCATCGCGCAGTTGCGGCCCGCAACCGCCGCCGCCAGAACCTCGTGCGCAGAGCCGCCGCCATGGACGACGAGCCAGGCGTTTGGCCCGGTGCGATACAGAATGCCGTCGTCGATGAACTTGCCATCCTCGCTGAGGAACGAGGTATAGGCGCAGTGGCCGGGCAGAATCTTTTCGACATTGCGGGTCGCGGCGTAGTCGAGCACGCCGCTGGCGTGGGGGCCGACCAAGTGCAGTTTGCGCAGTCCCGACACGTCCATCAGTCCCGCGCGCGTGCGGATGGCGACGTGATCGGCGGCCAGATCATGAGCGTAGCTCCAGGCCGTGCCCATGCCAATCCAGTCCTCGAGTTTGGACCCAAGCGCACGGTGCCGATCCGCCAGAGCGGAGGTTCGCCAGGAATGGGTCATGAGGGTCGTCTCCGGAATGACGGGCCACGCTAAGCCATGACATCCTTGAGAAACAAGTTTTATCGTGGAGAACTGGTCAAAATTGACGCCGACGCGCTGGAAGCGGCTGGTTCGCGTTGACAAGTTTTTTCCTCTGAAGAATCTCTGCCGGTGTCGGCGCCCGCCGATGGCGAGGGCGTGATGAACGATCAGGGGATCAAGAGCCGGCCAAGCTACCGTCTTCTAAGCCTGGACCCCACAGGCCGTCGCCATCTTCTTCTGTCCGATGGGACGGCGGTCGGCGCCTTTGCAGATGATACGACGCTCCAGGATTTTGACGAGCGATGGACAATCTCCGATCTGGGCGAGGCGCATCCCGGTGGCGACCATCAGGCGCGCGACCTCACCTTTGGCGCAGAACCCCAACTCCTCGCAGACCTGGACCGCCGCCTGAAGACCGAGCAGATCGGCCTAAGACTCTACGCGATCGGGACCGAGCCCTTCCTTTGGCGCGTGATGGCCGTGGCCGCCGAGGCGGGCATGGGGCGTGACGAGGTGCGGCTCTTCGCCGGACGGCTGGGTCCAAGACGGGTCTATTGCATCCATTGCGGCGTGATCGCAGACGGCGTCGTCGCCAACGTAGCGACTTGCCCTGGGTGTGGCGCGGCGCTGTTCGTGCGAGACCACTTCTCACGCCGACTAAATGCATTTGCGGGCGTCAAGGTAGATGCGGAGGTCCCGGGCGACCTTCCCGCGGTTGAAATCCTGTACGCATGACCGCCCATACGCCGCTGAACCCCATGCCGTTGACCCTGCGTGTGCGCGCGATCGAGACGCTGTCTCCAAGCTTGAAGCGACTGACTTTGGTGTCGGCGGATGGCGCGGCCTTGCCGCCGCCGCCGCCGGGATCGCACCTCACCCTGGCGCTGCCCTTGGATGGCGCCCAAACGAGGTCCTATTCCATCGTCAGTCCGGCCAACGACCGCGCCGCCTACGGCCTCATCGTTCGTCGCGCGGAGCGGTCCCGCGGCGGCTCCGCCTATATCCACCAGCGCCTCGCCGTCGGCGACAGGCTCAAGAGCGCCGTTCCAACCAGTCAATTCCATCTCCACAGCCTAGCGCGCAAACATGTACTGATCGGAGGCGGCGTCGGGCTCACGCCGCTGCTCTCCTTTCTACACGACCTGCGGGTGCAGGGTCGGCCGGTCGAGTTGCACCAGATCTGCCGCGCCGATGAAGCGGACGCCTTCCGGCAAATTCTTGAGCCCTTCGCCGGTCACGCCATCCATCTGCACACGGGCCGGACGAGGCTGGACCTTCAGGCGATCCTGGGCGGACAGCCGCTGGGCGCCCATCTCTACATTTGCGGGCCCGAGCCCCTGACGGCGGCCGTGAGGGCCGCCGCCGCCGATGTCGGTTGGCCTGCCGGCGCCGTGCATCACGAAAGCTTTGGCGCCAGCGGCGGCGCGCCTTTCACGGTTCGCCTCGCGCGATCGGGCCGCGATATCGCCGTCGGCGAGGACGAAACCCTATTGGAGGCGCTCGAGGCCGCCGGCGCAAACCCGCCGGCTCTGTGTCGGGGCGGCGCGTGCGGCGAATGCATCACGGTCGTCCTCGATGGCGCGCCGGACCATAGGGACCACTTCCTGTCGTCTGACGACAGGGCGTCCGGGCGGCTCGTCATGCCTTGCGTCTCTCGCGCCAAGACCGCCCTGCTGACCCTGGATCTCTGACGAGCGCGCCGATGACCATCGCCTTCAAACCCAACGAGAGCTTCCGACCGCCCTTCGACTATTCCAACAGCGACGCCGGCATCCTACGCTTTCCGTTTCCCTTCGTGTCCGACGCCTACATGTATTCCGTCAATTTGGAGCCCCATGTGCGTGGCGGCCCGACGGAGGCGTTTTGCGCCGTGTTCGACGTCGATGAGCACTACATCGCCGAATGCCGTGAGCGAGAGCTGGTGCTGCGCCAGGATCCAAATCGCTGCATGGTCCTGCCCCACATGCTGTCGGCGCAGTGGGACGCGGTGGAGCTGATCATGGAAAGTCTGGCCACGGACTATCCCGATCTCTTCAGCCTCGAGCGCGACGGCGATCGCTGGACCTGGACCAATCGTCCTTTACAAATCCGCGATTCGTTCGTCTTCGGCGAGGCGGACACGCTGCCCTGCCCGCCGTTCGAATACATCACGCGCCAAGCCCAGGGCGATTTCACGCTCCAGGACCAAAGGGATGGGGATCTGTTCATGGACGGCGGCATGGTCACCACTCAAGCCGATTGGTCGCTGGCTTTCGATCTTGGGATGAGCTTTCACGAGTGGCATGGGCCGGTGCCGCTGGCCCACGAAGCCGGCGTCTTCGACCGCGCCTTGCAGTATCTCCTGCGACTTTCGCACGGCAAACCCGTCAGGCGCCTCAATTGGACCCTGACGGTCAATCCGCGTCTCGATACGTCCCCCGAAAACTATCCGAACTGGGGGCCGGACAAGACGACTGTGACAGCCGAAAATGTCGGCGAAAAACTACATGTTCGGGTGGAGCTTCAGACCCTGTTCCGCCTGCCGCGGTCCAACGCCATCCTGTTTGGGATCCGGGCCTATCTGGCGAGTTTTTCAGAGCTGGTCCGCGTTCCCAAATGGGGCCGCAGGCTGCACAGGGTTCTGCGCGATCTGCCGCCCGAGTTGATCGCCTATAAGGGTTTGAGCCGCTACTATTCGACGGCCGTGGACTATCTGGCCCCCTTCGACGACGGGGTCGCCACGACCATGGGTATTGCGCCGGAGTCGGCCTTGCGGGAAGCTTGGACATGAGCCGATCCAAACCGGAGCCCGACGATCCGTCGTCCAGCGCTATGACCGAAGAGCTGCGCACCGGGTCCTTAGCGCCCAATGCGCCGGAACGCGAGCTGGAGCGGGCGCTCGGCAATCAGATCCGCCTCCGGCGCCGCCTGCTCGATCTGTCCGTCTCAGATTTGGCCGCCGCCGCCGGCATCTCCAACGGGATGCTATCCAAGATCGAAAACGGCGCCATCTCCGCCTCGCTGGCGACCTTGCAGTCGATCGCCGCGGTGCTCCAGGCCCCCCTATCCTCCCTGTTCGCTTCCTTTGAGGATCGCCAGGATTGCTCGTACGTGCCTGCGGGCCAGGGCCTGAACATCGACCGTCGCGGCACCAAGGTCGGCCATGTTTACGCGTTGCTGGGTCACGCGCTTCGGGGCGATGTGGCGGTGGAGCCTTATCTGATCTCGCTATCCGAAAACGCGGCCCCCCACACCGCATTTTCCCATAGCGGCGTGGAGTTCATCTACATGCTCGAAGGGGAGGTCGCTTATCGCCACGGGGCCCAAACCTATACGCTGACGCCAGGCGACGCCCTTTTGTTCGATAGCAGCGCCCTGCACGGCCCGGAGCGGATATCCGGGGTGGCGACCCGGTATCTGTCGATCATCGTCTACCCCCGCAGCCCGAGCTAGATTTTTCGTTTAAAGAAAAAAATCTTCTCCAAAATTTGACACGCAGCCCGTCCGCCCAATATCAGTTGAGCAACAAGACGGCCGTGGAGGAGACCCCGGGATGTGTGGGATTGTCGGGCTGTTTCTGAAAGATCGCGAGCTGGAGCCGGATCTCGGCGCGCTCCTGTCGCAAATGCTGACGATGATGACGGATCGTGGGCCGGACAGCGCAGGGTTCGCCATCTATGGACAGGCGGAAGCGGGCCGCCTGAAGCTCACGGTGCGTGGCCAGGCGCTGGACAAGGTCGCCGCTGGTCTCGCGACCGCGCTGGCGCAGCCGGTGACGGCCAAGGTGAGCGATACCCATCTCGTCTTGTCCGTGCCAGAGGCGCAGGAGGCCGCGACTCGCCAGTGGTTGGCGCAAGCGCGCCCCGATCTCAGCGTCATCGGGGCTGGCCGAAGGATCGAACTCTATAAGGAGGTGGGCCTGCCCGCCGACGTGTGCGAGCGCTTTGGCTTGGCCCAGATGGCCGGGACCCATGCCATCGGCCATACCCGCATGGCGACGGAGAGCGCCGTCACAACCGATGGTGCCCACCCCTTTTCGACAGGTTTGGACCAGTGCCTGGTCCATAATGGCTCTCTGTCCAATCACCGCAGCGTTCGACGGCGGCTGGAGCGTGAGGGGATAGACTTTGCGACGGACAACGATTCAGAGGTGGCGGCCGGTTACCTGAGCTGGAAGCTCCGCCAGGGCGCATCGCTGCCAGAAGCGCTGGAGGCCGGCCTGGACGATCTGGATGGCTTCTTCACCTTCGTGGTCGGCGCGGAAACGGGCTTTGCCGTCTTGCGCGACCCCATCGCCTGCAAGCCGGCGGTGATGGCGGAAACGGAGAGGTATGTCGCCTTCGGATCGGAATACCGGGCCCTCACCCCCCTGCCCGGGATTGAAAACGCAAGGATCTTCGAGCCCGAGCCCGCCCACGTCTATGCGTGGGAGCGCGCCTGATGCCTTCGGTTGACCTGAAGCAGATCGGCCGGCGCGCGCTGAACAGCCAACTGCATGGGCTCGGGCCCGACACCAACCAGACCCTGTGGCGGATCGAAAATCCCGATGGTCAACACGCGTTAGCCTGCGGCCTGAACGTCCCGATCACGGTCGAGATCGCGGGGCACGTGGGCTACTACTGCGCCGGCATGAACCAACAGGCCGTGGTGGTCGTGGAAGGCAACGCCGGCGTCGGCGTGGCCGAAAACATGATGTCGGGCAAGGTTCATGTCAAAGGCGACGCCAGCCAAGCCGCTGGCGCGACCGCCCATGGGGGCTTGCTCGTGATCGACGGCGACGCCTCCGCGCGTTGCGGTATTTCCATGAAAGGCGTCAGCATCGTCGTGAAGGGATCGATCGGGCCCATGAGCGCCTTCATGGCCCAGTCCGGCGCCCTCGTGGTGCTCGGCGACGCGGGCGAGGCGCTGGGCGATTCGATCTACGAAGCGCGTCTCTACGTCCGAGGACAGGTGCGCAGTCTGGGTTCGGACTGTGTCGAAAAGGAATTGCAGGAAGACCAGAAGCACGAGCTGCGCGCCCTCTTGGACGCTGCAGGCGTCGATCCGACCGTCCAGGTCGAGGAGTTCCGGGTCTATGGATCGGGCCGGAAACTCTATCATTTCAACGTCGATCATGCGTCGGACTACTGAGGCGTCTATGGATCAACATCGCCCGCCTCGGACAACGCCCCGCTCGTCGGCGACCTTTGACGATTACACGCTGTCCGAAATTCGTCGCGCGGCTGCGACGGGCCTCTATGACATTCGCGGCGGGGGATCCAAGCGGCGGCTGCCCCACTTCGATGATCTCCTGTTCCTCGGCGCCTCGATCTCGCGCTATCCGCTGGAGGGTTATCGCGAGGCCTGCGCGACGAACGTGCGCCTCGGCGGTCGGTTCGCCAGCAGGCCGATCGAGCTCAAGATCCCCATCACCATCGCCGGGATGAGCTTCGGCTCCCTGTCCGCCCAGGCTAAGGAGGCGCTGGGCCGGGGCGCTAGCCTGGCCGGAACCTCGACCACCACCGGCGACGGCGGGATGACCCCGGAGGAGCGGAGCCATTCCCGGACGCTCGTCTACCAGTACCTGCCGTCGCGCTATGGCATGAACCCCGACGATCTTCGCAAGGCGGATGCGATTGAGATCGTGATCGGCCAAGGCGCCAAGCCCGGCGGCGGCGGCATGCTTCTTGGGCAGAAGATTTCCGAACGCGTCGCCGAGATGCGCAACCTGCCGCCGGGCATCGACCAGCGGTCCGCCTGTCGCCATCCAGATTGGACGGGGCCGGACGATCTGGAAATTAAGATCGAAGAGCTCCGGGAGATCACCGACTGGGAAAAGCCGATCTACGTCAAGGTCGGCGCCACAAGGCCCTATTACGACATCGCGCTGGCCGCCAAGGCCGGAGCCGACGTGGTCGTTTTGGACGGCATGCAAGGCGGTACGGCGGCGACCCAGGAGGTCTTTATCGAGCACGTCGGGCTTCCGATCCTGGCCGCTATTCGCCCCGCCGTGCAAGCCCTCCAGGACCTTGGCCTGCACCGGAAGGTTCAGCTGATCGTCTCAGGCGGCATACGCCATGGGGCGGACGTGGCGAAGGCCCTGGCCCTGGGCGCCGACGCGGTCTCGATCGGCACGGCCGCTCTGGTGGCGCTGGGCGACAACGACCCGGCGTGGAACGCAGATTACGAAGCGCTTGGGACCTACGCCGGCGCCTACGACGACTGGCAGGACGGCCGGGACCCGGCCGGCATCACCACCCAGGATCCCGATCTGGCCGCCCGACTAGATCCCGTGGTCGCCGGCCGTCGGCTCGCCAACTACCTGGCGGTCCTCACGCTTGAGGCCCAGACCATCGCCCGAGCCTGCGGCAAGAGCCACCTGCACAATCTGGAGCCAGAGGATCTGGTCGCCCTGACCGTGGAGGCTGCGGCCATGGCGCGCGTTCCCCTCGCAGGGACCGATTGGATACCGGGCGGCGGTGGATTTTGAGACCTTTGGGCGGGGACAGCGGGCGATGACAGCAGATCTTCAACAGGTCGCAGAAGCCAAAGGAATCAAGTATTTCCTGATTTCCTATACGGACCTGTTCGGCGCTCAGAGAGCCAAGCTGGTCCCAGCCGCGGCGATCGCGGGGATGCAAAAAGCCGGCGCAGGCTTCGCCGGATTCGCCACCTGGCTCGACATGACCCCGGCCGATCCGGACCTGTTCGCTCGACCAGACCCAGCCAGCCTTATTCAACTGCCCTGGAAGCCGGAGGTCGGCTGGCTGGCGGCGGACCTCTGGATGAGGGGCGCCCCCGTCGCTCACGCGCCGCGCAATGTCTTGAAAGCCCAGATCGCCCGGGCGGCGGATCAGGGGTTGCAGATGAAGACGGGCGTGGAATGCGAATTCTTCCTGATCTCGCCCGATGGCTCAACCGTGGCCGACGCCGCGGACACGCAGGTCAAGCCCTGCTACGACCAGCAGGCCCTGATGCGCCGCTACGACATCATCACTGAAATCTGCGACGCGATGCAGACGCTGGGGTGGCGCCCCTATCAGAACGATCATGAGGACGCCAACGGCCAGTTCGAGATGAACTGGGAATACGACGACGCCTTGGTGACGGCCGACCGCCACGCGTTCTTCAAATACATGGTCAAGTCGGTGGCTGAAAAACACGGCCTGCGCGCCACCTTCATGCCGAAGCCCTTCGTCAATCTGACCGGAAACGGCTGTCACATGCACGTGTCCATGTGGGACGGCGGGCGCAATGTCTTCGAACCCGGCGCCGACGACCAATCGCTATCGACGATCGCGTTGAATGTCATCGGCGGGGTGATCCATTCCGCGGACGCGCTGGCGGCGTTTCTCAACCCCACCGTCAACAGCTACAAGCGGATCAACGCACCCCGCACGACATCAGGCGCCACATGGGCGCCCAATACGGTGACCTGGACCGGCAACAACCGCACCCACATGATCAGGGTGCCCGACGTCGACCGCTTCGAACTGCGCCTCGCCGACGGCGCGGCCAACCCCTATCTGATGCCCGCCGCTGTCTTGGCGGCCGGCCTCGACGGCCTTCAGAACGCCCGAGATCCCGGCCCGCGTCTCGATATCGACATGTACGCCGAGGGACACACAGTGACCGGCGCAAAGATTCTGCCGCTCAACCTGTTGGACGCTCTACGCGCTTTGGAGGCTTGCGACGTCTTGCGTCAGGCGCTGCCTGCCCTTGTGCCTGCCTATCTGAAGCTGAAGTTCAAGGAATGGGACGACTACGCGCGTCACCTGACCGTCTGGGAACGTGACACGACGCTGGACTGCTGAGACATGGGGCTCAGGCCCGG
>Ga0116226_10001588_pt1 | contig 19767 bp, 15 predicted proteins | sample S1TSphfallax_FD_89692 | JGI IMG/M metagenome (GOLD analysis project Ga0116226, IMG submission 89692) | Host-associated microbial communities from peat moss isolated from Minnesota, USA - S1T2_Fa - Sphagnum fallax MG | ecosystem: Host-associated > Plants > Peat moss > Unclassified | place: USA... | reverse complement strand
CGCGGGTAGCTTGGGTCGGCCTGGCGGCAGCCGAGCTGATGCACCCACTCGCCCTCCTCCCAGCAATTGATGACGTGCAGGATGTAGCAAGGCTCCGCCTCGAACCAGCTTATCTCGTCGGCCTTGCCAAAACGTGGGATCACGCCGAACCGCGCCGGCAGGTCACGGTGAAAACTCAGAACGCGCTTGCCATACGTGCGCAGCAGATGCACGTCATGAAAGAACGGCAGATCGTGCAGGATCGCATAATTCTCCGACAGGCCAAGGTCGTGTGGCGAGCGTGGGCCCGGGATGTCGATCGCCACATCATGCAGCAACCTGCCGTCGGCGCTGGCAACGCCATAATGCATGAACGGCGCCTCGTCGCCATAATTGAAGAAATACAGCTCGCCCGTTCGCGGATCGACCTTCGAATGCGCCGAAAGCGCATGTTTCAGAAGACCGCCAAGCGTCTCCTTGCCGACTGTCGCAAGCGATTCCGGGTCGATATGATAAGGCGTGCCAGCCATATGCCACAGCGAGAGAAGCTTCCCGGCATAGAAAATGACATCGGTATTCGACACATCTTTGATCGTGGAGCCGGGCAGCCTGAAATCATACGGCCCCGCAATACCCGGCCGGATGCTCTTCCCGGCAATGTCCTCGACAACAAAAGCCTCGTTCCGGATCCAGCGCTGCCGGAAAGAGGCTTGACCATCGCGAAAGTAGATGGCCCGAAGCATCGCATCGCCATCATAGTAATGGTAGCGGTTGACCGGCTGAAAACGTTGCGACGGTCCGTTCAGCACATAGGCCCCGAACAAGTCGGTTGGAACCTCACCCTCCACCACCTCCAACGCTTCGGCCGCGTATTCGCGGTCCGTCGGCGCGAACGGACCATGCAAATAGGGATGATCGACACCCCATATCCAGGCCGGCGCATCCGGCGGCGGCATCCCGTCCGGCGACACAATCCCGATGTTCTGTCTGGCGATCGGCAGGTTGGCATCCGCGAAGGCGACGCTCATGGCGGGCTTCCGTTTTCCGCACCATACAAGCTGGCGTCTCGAAACGCAAGTCGGCTTCTCGATTGGCCCTTAAGGCAAACAGGAAGTAAGCAGATCGTTTTTTGAAAAAAAGAACAAAAAACGTCGCGGTCCTGGCGCACGCGTTGCGCCTGGCGCGGACAGCAGGAATAAAAGTTTTTTGCTTCTTTTTTAAAGAAAGAAGTCCTTCCCTCCGCTTGCCTTAGCTATGTCATGCAGACAACGATCTTTCCCAACGACCGACGGCTGACAAGGTCCGCAATTGCCCGAGCCGCCTCCTCGATCGGATAGCGGGCCGATACATGTGGGCATATCCTTCCCGCCAGAAAGAGCGCCAGCAATTCCCGAATATTGGCCGCGTTCCCCGCTGGGTCACGCTGAGCGTAAGCGCCATAGATCACGCCCGCAATGTCGCAGCCTTTCAGCAAGGGAAGATTCAGCGGCACGCTCGGAATTCCGGCAGGAAACCCGACAACCAGAAAGCGTCCACCCCAGGCAATAGCACGCAATGCTGCCTCAGCATACGCGCCGCCAACAGTATCGCAAATCACATCGGCCCCCGTCGGCCCGCAAACACCCTTGAAAACTTCTGCCAGGCGCTTGCGTGCGTCGGGCCCCTCGATCTCCGCTGGATACACAACGCCCGACTCCGCGCCGGCCAATCGCGCCAGATCGAGTTTCTCCTGCGTGGAAGCCGCGGCGATGACATGTGCGCCCATCGCCCTCCCGAGTTGCACGGCCGCCAAGCCAACGCCGCCGCCTGCCCCAAGCACCAGCAGCCGTTCACCTGCCCGCAACCGCCCACGCTGCTTGAACGCGTGATAGGCCGTGCCATAGGTGGCAACGAATGACGCACCTTGATCATACGCCATCTCGTCGGGCATGTGCATGCAATCGGAGACGTCCGCGACGACTGTCTCCGCCATGCCGCCCCAGCCCGGCACGGCAATCACGCGGTCTCCTACCCCGAACTCGGTGACACGGCGACCCACCGCCTCCACCACACCCGCAAACTCCGATCCTGGTGCGAACGGCCGCGGTGGTTTAATTTGATAGCGGTCGGCGATGATGAGGCTGTCAGGAAAATTCACACCGCAGGCATGCACGCGGATCAGCACCTGATGCGGCCCGGCCACAGGTTCGGCGACATCTCCCAGAACCAGGCTCTCCGGTCCGCCCGCAGACCGGCTCAGTACGATTTTCATGGATGTCCGCTATCCACCTCAGGTTCGGCGTATCATCGAAAGCCGAGCCTTCGCGCCGCCGGAACAGAGCTTGCCATCGGTTGCAGAATCAGACCAGACTGCATTGATCAGGATCGGCCGCTGCGCATCGCACGGTTGATTGGCTCGACTGAACCTGGATCACCCATAATGACAGTTCCGTTCTCATTACGACTACCAGTGATCGCGGCGCCGATGTTTCTCATCTCCGGTCCCGACCTCGTCGTGGCTGCCTGTCGGGCCGGTATCATCGGCGCCTTTCCCACACCCAATTGCCGCACGATTGAAGATCTCGATCGATGGATGACCGACATTGCCCAGCGCCTCGATGAAGCCCGAGCGGCCTCTCCTGCCATACCGGTAGCACCCTGGGCCGCAAACCTGGTCACCCATAGCAGCAACACACGCCTGCCCGACGATCTCGCCCTGGTCGCCCGGCACAAGCCGCCGATCGTGATTACCGCGTTGGGGTCGCCCAAGCCTGCCATCGAAACCGTGAAATCCTACGGCGGCATCGTCATCGCCGATGTGACCAGCATCCGCCTTGCCGAAAAGGCGGTGGAAGCCGGCGCCGACGGGCTGGCGTGTGTGGCCGCCGGCGCCGGCGGCCACACCGGCCATCTCTCACCATTCGCCTTTGTCGGCGCTGTTCGCGAGTTCTTCGATGGCCTCATCATCGTCGGCGGCGGCATCACACAAGGCGCCAGCATTCTGGGCGCAGTGGCGGCTGGCGCAGACCTCGTCTATATGGGCACGCGTTTCCTGACCGCGGAAGAAAGTCTGGCCCCAGCCGCCTACAAGCAGATGATCATCAATTGCGATGCCGACGATCTGATCGTCAGCGCCGCCATTACCGGCACGCCCGCGTCATGGCTAAAACCGAGCCTGCTCGCCAACGGGCTCGATCCCGCCAATCTCAAAATGCCGCAAGGCCGACGCTCCTACGCGTCTGGTGAAGCGAGCCAGACAAAGTGGAAGGATATCTGGGCGGCGGGGCAGGGCCTCCAGACCATAAGGTCGGTGCAATCTGCCGCCGCCATTGTGAACGAACTTGCCGGTGAATACCGTCAGGCGGCAGCGCGGTGCAGAAATCTGACAGAAGAAAGACTTCTGTTTTGAAAACTTGTACCAGTTGGAACCTAGCTCTACCCAAGCCAGGTCGAAGCCAAAACGAATAAAAGTTTTTGGTTCCTTTTTTCAAAAAAGAACGCCTTCCTTAAATGGCGTACAAACAGGCGAAGCAATAACCCCAGGCGCCGCCGCGCACACAATCGGAATAGCATTGATGACCGCCCCCGCAAGGCCGAGCTGCTCCGCCGAAGTCCTGAACGCCAGACCCTCCGGCCGATCCAAATGTATGGCAAGACGAACACCAGGCGAACCCTCGATCTTCACGGACCACAGAGGTGTCTCCGGCGGTGTAGGGTCCATGGTCCAGCGGATCGTCATGGTCAGGGCACGCCGTCCACCCACCTTGCCATGCCATCGCCAGATCGTGGAACTCACCGTACCCTCGCTGATTGGACCAGCCGCCATGACAATGTCCGCACCCGCGGCGCAAAACACATGGTCGGTCTCGACATCATCCAAAACCCATCCCAGGCGCGCGGCTATGGCGGCAAGCACTTCAACATACATGCCGTTCAAGGCTGACGCCGGCCCCCAATCCGGATCGTTCGGATCGACCGCGCCGAGTTTGGCGCCGAATCCGAGCATACCAAACACATACTCGGGATTGCGCATGTCCCGGCAATCCACCGTCTCTACGATTGCGATATGATCAACCCGGCTGCACAGGCTTGTGGCTGTCACGGCAATCTTCTCGCCGACGAAACCAGGGTTCAGGCCTGCGCCAATCAGCGAAGACCCGCCTTCGAGGCAGGCATTCTGCAACCGCGACAGCCGCTCACCGCCCCAATGCTCAGCATAGCTATAGCCATTGATGCTGACAACATTCTTGCCCGATGCAAGCAGGCGCGCGATATCTGCATCATGTGCGCCGTAAGGGGGCTGCAGCAAAGGCGCGTGCACCACGACATCCGCATCGGCGGCAAGAATATCATCGATCTTGCGCGTAGCCAAAATCCCTGTTGCAGGTCTGCGTGCAATCGTGCCCGCATCGCGTCCCGCTTTTTCCTCGGAATAGACGAATAGCCCGGCAAGTTCCATGTCCGGGTGGTCGATGATGGCGCGCAGCAAGGTCTTGCCCATCGCCCCGGTCGCCCACTGAATAACCCTGGTGCGCATGCTGAAACTCCGCTTCAGCGGCCGCGGAATTCCGCGCCCTGCGCCCAGGTTGCGTGCGTGCCGCTAGAGATGCGTGCCGGCAGCATGATCCGGCACACCGGCCCGTCCTCCAGCCGCCTGGCATCGAGCAGGATGCACTCCGAACGGTCCTGGATCATGTCTGTAACAAAACTCACAAGGTAGCCGTCGTCTTCATCGGCCGCACCCACCCGCGGCGCAAATCCCGGCTCGCTCCCATAGCGCTCCTCGCCGAAGTCCACTGACCAACTCTCGCCACTCTCCATATCGTGCTTGACCAGACCGGTGAAGAGGAACCAGCCCGGCTTCGAGACAGCGCTATACGCATAGCGATATTTCTGCCCGGCAAACTGGTTGTTGATAACACCGAATTCCAGCACACGATCGTCCAGCCGCTGCTCGGTGGTCCGGCCCGTCGTCAGGTCGAAGCGCCAGCGATGCAGCTTCGGCCGCAGCAGTGACTGGTCGAGGTAGGCCATCATACGCTCATAACCGGCAGGCCCAAGATTCACCGAGGCAGGTGCCGGGTTCTCCTCGAAATAGCCATCGAGGATAATCTCCGAGCCGCTTTCATAAGCATTGAGGAAGTGCAGAACATAGGTCGGTTCCGCCTCGAACCAGCGGACATCGTTCGCACCGCCCCGTCGGGGAACAATACCGAATCGCGCAGGCATGTCGGCATGGAAACGCACCACATGCAGCCTGCGCTCCAGCAATGTGGGATCCCAGAACAGCGGAAGATCGTTCAGGATCGCATAGTTTTCCGTAAACGCCATGTCATGCGGCAACCGCGGCCCCGGCAGGTTGACCGGCGCATAATGCACCAGGCGGTTCTGCGCATCGACCACGCCGTAATGCATGTAAGGCGCGTGTTTGGAATAGTTGAAGAACAGCAGCTCGCCGGTTTTCGGATCGACCTTCGGGTGCGCAGAAATCCCATCCAGCGGCGCCCAGTGATCAACCCCTTCAGGCTCCAGCGTCAGCGGGTCCAGCCGATAAGGTTCACCGCACTGGTAGAAGGTGGACAGGATTTTCCCCGCATGAATGATCACGTCAGTGGAAGAGGAATCCTTCAGCCCTTCATGCGCACCCCAGCCTGGCCGCTCAGAGAGCTTGGGGTTCTCCATCAGCCCGGCCCAGAGCGCGCGCCCCGCCTCCTGCTCGGCCAGAAACCCTTTCGTGCGAACAAAGCGATTTCGGTAAGTGGCGATGCCATTCTGAAAACTGATGGCGTGGATCATCCCATCGCCATCGAAGGGATGATAGCGCCCTATGGGATCGTGCACCGGGTTTTCCGTATTGCGCACATAGATGCCGTCGATGTCGGGCGGAATCGTCCCGATAATTGTCATAGCGCTCGCGTTAAATTCCTCGCAGTTAGGCGTCCACGCACCATTCATGTAGGGATGATCGTTTGGCCGGAGCGTGCTATCGATTCGGCGGACGCGTTCGCATTCCATCACACTTCTCCAAAAGCGACATAAAACGGCAGCGCGTGCGTGCTCTACCGCCGCCCGGTCGTCACGCGTTCGCCGGTCAGCGACCGGCGCATCTGCATTTCCTGCGCCTTCGGGTCGCGCGCCAAGTTGGCGCGCACCTCCACCGCCATGAAATCCGTGTCGATTTCATGGGCGCCGCGTTCAATACCTTTCAGCGCGGCCGCGGCAATTGTTGCTGGTGATTCCTTGAACCCTTCAACGTGACTAGCCATGCGCGTATCGACGGAGCCGACGATCAGCGCCGTCACGCTCGTGTTCTGGGCTGCCAACTCGGCACGCACGCAGGTGCACATGGCTCGCGCGGCGAATTTCGATGGGCTGTAGCCGCCCATACCGGGAACCGCCACGATCCCGGCTGCCGAAAGCACATTGGCAATCGCGCTTTCGCCGTGTCGCGCCAGTACCGGCGCGAAAGCCCGGCACATCGCCAGCGGCCCGAAATAATTGATCTCCATTTCAGCGCGCGCCCCGGACATGTCCGGCGAGTCGATCAGCCGCCGCATGGAAAACTGCCCGGCATTATTGACCAGTATGCTGACATCGTTGCAACGCCTGGCCGCCGCCTCCACTTGCTCGGGGTTGGCAACATCGAGCGCGACGGCCACAACCCGATCCGGCGCCGCATCCACCAGATGCTGCGCATTGCCGACCTGCCGCGTGCCGACATAGACACGCCGCGCGCCAGCCTCCAGGAAGGCGCGCACGAACGCCTCGCCGATGCCCCGGTTGCCACCCGTCACGAGGGCAACGCTGTCTTTGATGTTCATGGACGCCACTCCAGAATTGTCGCCTTCGGGCGATCGTTGGTTGCTAATCCAATCCGAAGATCGAACAGCACCGACGATAGGTCCGAAAATGAAAGCGTGCAATGGCGCAATGCGCCTGCAAGGCAATAGAAGGCGTTTTGCTCAGGCGGCCGACCGCCTGGTTTTCGGCAGCCGTTCGACAACCGTCTCGAGCGTAAGCCGGCCGCGGCAGGCACTGCAGACCACCTGTGCGTCGGCCACATCATGCCCACAAGGCACGTGGGTGACGATCACTGGCCGCTTCTCCCCATTGAGGAGCCATTTATCGCCCCAAATCAACAGTGCCAGCGCGTGCGTGTAGAGATCCTTGCCCTTGCGGGTAAGCCAGTATTCGTAACGGGGCGGCGACATTTCATACAGCCGCCGCTCCAGCACGCCTGCGGCCACCAGGGCGTTCAGGCGATCAGTCAGGATGTTCGTCGATATCGGAAACATCGCGTGGATCTGGTCGAACCGATGCACGCCAAAATACTGCGCGGAAATCACCATCGCCGTCCAACGATCGGCCGTCATGTCGGTGGCATCAAGCAGCGGGCGCGATCCGGCCTCATCGGTTGGCGAATTTCGGCGGCGATTCAGCCGCGGCGCCGCAGCTTTTTCAAACCCCGCCCCCGGCCCCGGCCGACCGCGGCAATGGTGCATGGAGATCTCGCCTGCACAATGACCGCACACCATCGTAGGTAGCATTGCCTTGCCGCACTCCGTGTGAAGCAGTGCCGCAGGGCTGTTGGGCGCCACGGCATCCCAGCGGATACCCCAGGACCAGGCCATGAGCATCGAGTCGAACAAATCCAGCCCCATCGGCGTCAGATGATAGGTCTGCCGCGCCGCCCCTTCCCGCTCGGCCAACCGCTCCAGAACCTTGTTGGCGACAAGCGACCGCAAGCGAAGCGACAGCGTGTTGCGCGCCGCTCCCGTCTCGGTTCGGAAATCGGCAAAGCGCGTGGTACCGCGCAGTGCCGCCTGAATGATCAGTTGGCTCCAGCGGTCACCAATGGTGTTCAGCGCCCTATAGACCGAACTTTTGGCGGTCTTTCTAGTCGAGGCCATCGTCGTGATTTTCCAGCCTTGCCCAATCCGCCATGAAACAGTGCGGTTGGATAGGGCGCTAAGCGCGGAAAAACAAGCACTTACTCGGCCCTACCGAGAGTAGGGGAAGCAAGCAGTTCTTTTTCGAAAAAAAGAACCAAGAAACTTTTGTAACTTGCGGGGCGCGCTAGACTAAACATCCGCGCAGGTATGGGTTAGAAGCCCAGTTGGCGCCCAGCCAGATCGCGCAGAATTTCCTCCGAGCCGCCGCCGATCACGAAAATGCGAGCCTCGCGAAAAATCCGCTCCACGCGATTGGCGCCGGTATAAGCGCGGCCGCCGAGCACCTGCAAGCAGTCGCGCGCGCAATGCTCCAGCGTGGTCGTCGCCTGTACCTTCATCATCGCCAGATCGGCAACCGGCGTCTCGCCCTGCTTGAATCGCCAGACCAGCACATCAAGATACCCGTAGCAGGCATGCACCTGCTGGATCATGTTGACGATCTTATGACGCATGGCCTGATGGTCGATCAGACGCTGCCCGAACGTGTGGCGCTCACGGGCAAACGCAATCGCCTCTGCTATCGCGGTGCGCGCCATGGCGAGCGTAGCCGCAACGCCGCTAAACCGCTCGATATTAAACTGATTGGCCAGCCCGGCAAATCCCCGATTCTCCGTGCCAATCAGATTGCCGATCGGAACAACCACATCTTTGAACTGGATCGATCCATTGTTGCGATTGTACCAGGAGAGCCCGGCCACCGGGGCAATACTGATCCCCGGACTATGCGCGTCGATAAGCAGCAGCGAAATTCCGCCGACGCCGGCCCCTCCGGTGCGCACGGCAGCGAGCAGATAATCAGCCCGGGTGGCGCCCGAAATCAGCGTCTTGCCGCCGTTCACCAGATAATGGTCGCCGCGCTTTTCTGCAACGGTCTGGAACCCACCGACATCGGATCCGCCGGATGGTTCCGTCACGGCAAACGCGATCTTTTTCTGGCCCGCCAGAATCGGCCGCGCCACCGCCTCGCGCATTTGCGGCGTGCCGAAAGCGATGATGGGCGGCAGACCTATCCAATGTGTCGCCAGATCGGCGAACACGACACCCGACCCCATGCGGAAGAATTCCTCGGCAAAGATGATGCGGTGATAAAGATCGATGTCCTCGCCGGTACCGCCAAGATCGCGCTCGAAACCCATCCCCAGAATACCGGCCCGGGCCGCCTTGCCATAGAGCGCGTCGGGGAAAGTTGCCGCTTCGTCCCATGCATCCAGATGCGGCGCAATCTCCGCCTCGACAAACCCACGAACGTGCTGGCGCCACGCATCATGCTCCGGCGTCAGAAACGGGCTCGGCGGTCGCAAACCGTCGAAGTCCAGAACAGGTTTCTCCTTGGCAGCCATGCGAATACCTCACCCTAACTTTCGTTTTGCGACCTAAATCCGGACACCGACGACAAAGCTGACAACGGTGCCGAGCGATCCGCCGATATTGAGAGTCTGATAGGTGCGCGCCCCCTCGACCTGATAATCGCCGGCCTTGCCCGCAACTTGCCTCACAGAATCGAGCAACATGCGCACGCCGGTCGCGCCGACCGGATGCCCGACACCGATCAGCCCGCCGGAAGCATTCACCGGACAAGCTCCGCCGATTTCAATGCTCCTGTCCTCCACGGCCTGCCAGCTTTGGCCAGGCGGGGTCAGCCCAAAATGGTCGATGGCCATATATTCCGTCGCTGTAAAGCAGTCATGCGTCTCGATCCCATCCAGCGCCGCCGTTCCCTCAATGCCGGCACGGTTCTGCGCATCCGCCACCGCCTTGCGCACATGAGGAAAAATATAGCTCGCGCCACGACTGCGCTCGATCTTGTCCTTGAAGCGAATGCCGGCGCTGGTATGCCCCCAGCCCAGGATTTGCGGCATTTTCTCCCGCTGCAATCCCCGCCGGCCGGCATACTGTTCTGCAAACCGTTGCGAGCAAACGATGATAGCGCAAGCGCCGTCAGTGATCTGGCCACAGTCCTGCCGCCGCGTGCCAGGCTCGATCACCGGATTGGCGCTGTCATCATCGGTGAAAGCATCCGGCCCGAACTTCCACGTCCTGGTCTGGGCGTTCGGATTGCGCCTGGCGTTGGCAAAATTGATTTCGGCAATCCGGTTCAGATAGCGCCGGTCCAGGCCGTAGCGCTCACCATATTCCTGCGCCAAAAGCCCAAACACCGCAGGCCACATATACCGGCACGCGATGCCTTCGTGGCCCTGCCAGGAAGCCGCATTCTGCACTTTGGAGGCCAAATCGCCAGGCAGGTTCTTTTCCTCCTCCACACCGACGACAAGCACGCAATCATACCGACCCGCCTCGATTTCCGCAGTCGCAGCAAGCACCGCAAGCGAACTGGACGCGCAGGCGGCCTCGTGCCGCATGGCCGGCACACCATGAAGCTCGGGAACCACTTGAGCCACCATCGCCGCCAGATGGCCCTGCCCGCGATAGAGTTCGCCGAAAGCGTTCCCAACATGCACAGCGTCGATGGAGGCCGCATCCAAATCGCACGCCGCCAGAGCGCCGAGAATCGCCTCTCGTAACATGTCGGACAAATCCAGCCCCTCCCGCGACCAGGCCCGCGCAAAATCGGTCTGGTGGCCGCCCAGTATGTGGATCGTCATGATATGTCGCCTCGCATGTTGGCTGGCCTATTTTCCGGCGTTCGGGTCGTTCATCTGGAAATAGTCCCGCCAGGCAACGATCTTGCCGTCTTCGAACTCGATCACGCCCATGTACGGATGCCTGACCGTCTGGCCGTCTGCATTGGTATATTCTTCTCGGCCTTCCATCAGTATGGCATTGCCGGTCTCGGCATGACGAACGATGACCCAGGTCCCCTCCCGGTTGTTCTTCCAGTATTTAAGCATGAATTTCCTGACCCACTCGACGCCGATCAACGGGCGGGAACCGACATGATAGTGATACTCCACATGCGGCGCGAAGAAGTCGAGAAAACTGTCAAGGTCCTTTCGCTCGATCGCCTGCTGGATCCGGTGTACGATGTCGATCTTTGGCTCAGCCAGTTGGGCATCGTTCATTGCGGCGCTTCCCTTTAACCAGAAAACAAGAAAGGACTTCTTTTTTGAAAAAAAGAAGCAAAAAACTTTTGTCCCTTTGGCCTCGGCTTTCGCGGATGGGCTTCGCCTGCACTCTAGATTACACTTAGCTTTTCACGCTTGACCCTTACGCCTGCAATCTCGCGGTCCCAGGTGGTTGGCGTGATACCTTCGCGGCGCAAATCGACCTTTTGGATCTTGTTCGTGGGCGTCTTCGGCAAAGCGGCCTCAACCCTTATGTAACGCGGCACCATGAAATGCGCCATCCTTGGTAGCAGAAACGCGATCAGCGCAGCCGGATCGATCGTCGCACCTGGCTGCGGCGCTACGCACACCATCACATCCTGTTCTCCACCTGGCATATCAACACCATAGGCCGCCACCTCCCGCACATCGGGATGCGCGCTGACCTCTATTTCGATTTCCAGAGACGACATGTTCTCGCCCCGCCTGCGAATCGCATCCTTCTGCCGGTCCACAAAGTAGAAGCAGCCGTCGGCCTCGCGCCGCAGAAGATCGCCGGTGTGAAACCAGCCGTTCCGCCAAGCCGCCGCGGTTGACTCCGGATCATTGAGATAACCTTTGAAAAGTTCCCAAGGGTTGCGCGTCCGGATCACCAGTTCGCCGGCCACCCCATCGGGCAGCGGATTATCGTGCGCATCGACGATACGGCATTCCACCCCTGGGCGCGGCCGACCGCAACTGCGCATTGTCCTCGTATTCACCGCAGTCATAAGCGGGCACGAGGCCTCAGTCATGTTGAAGCCGGAGAGATAGTCGAAGCCAAATCGCTCCGCCAACTCCACCGTTTCCTCGGACACCGGCGAGAGCGTGCAGATGCGCAAGGGATTGTTGCGGTCATCGGACCGGGCCGGCTCCTTACGCAAGAACGTGCTGAGTGCACCGATAAAGCCGCTGCATGTCGTGGCCCCGGTCTCGCGAACCGACTGCCAGAAGCGCGCGGTATCGAAGGATTCGTAGAGTGCCACAGATGCACCGCACGACAGTGCCGCCATGATGGGAGAAATTCCCCCAACATGAAACATCGGCAGATTGACCAGTATCCGATCGCGGCTGGTCATGTAGCCGTACGTGGCGCGCCCGGTCACCCACTCCTGCACATAGGAGGTGACAACGGCTTTCGAGGGCCCGGTCGTGCCTGACGTAAAGATGATCACCGGCGTATCCCACGGTTCCACCACGGCCTGTGTCGCGTCGGCGGCATCGCCGTCCAGGGCGGAGACCGGCTCCATCGTAACGCCGGACAGCGGCCCACCGCGCATTTCACCGGCGAGTATGATGCGTTTCAACGCCGGCAGGGCGAGGCCTTCCAGTCTCGGCGCCAGATCAGGATGCACGATCAGCAACGCCGCACCGCAGGTGTTGATGGCGTGTTCCAGCAGTCGTCCGCGAAATGCCGTGTTGATCGGTGCCAGCGATGCGCCAATGGCGTTCGCCCCGAACCAGCCACGCAACAGGGCCGGCCCGTTCGGCGCCCACGCGGCCACAATATCACCCTGCCGCACGCCGCGCGCCTGCAGCGCGGCGGCGGTCTGGAGCGCCTTGTTTCGGGTTTCCGCCCATGTCCAACAAACGCCGGACTCAAAACGTATAAAGATTTCGTCCGGCATCTCCGCCGCATGGCGATCGAGCAGCCGCGGAACGACACACTCGTCGCGGCCGGGGGGTCTGTCGTCAATCCATGGCGGGGTGGTGTCGAGCATCGGTGTCCTTAAGTCAGTAAGGAAGAGCGCTCTTTGTCTTGAGGAAAAAACTCCACTCTTCACATCTCAATGAAAGTCGTAATGCACGCTCCCCCCAAAAGTAAGAGGCGGCGCCAGCGTCTCTTGAATGTCGCCAACAAACGCCTGTCCGTAAGTGATATAGGTGGTATCAGTCAGGTTACGGCCCCAGAGCGACACGCTCCACGGCTGATTTTCAGGGTGATATGTCAGCGACATGTTCAGCACGCCAAAGCCATTCTGGTAGTCGGTTTGCGACGGATCAATATAGAAACGTGACTGGAACGTGTAGTCAGCCCGAAAATCGAGCGACCGGCCAAGGGCGCCCCCGAAGTCGGGATTGAGATCGACACCAACAGTCGTTTTGAAACGTGGCGAGAATTGCAACTGATGATGCGAGTCATCAACGCCGACGTCAATGAAGTTCAGATAGTGCGCATCCACAAAGGCTTCGTTGGCGAACACCTTGACCCCATCGGCAACCAGGAACTGCGCCTCGGCCTCCACACCCTTGCTGATGGCCGAGGCTGCATTCTGGGTGATCAGGCACAGGCACACCTGGTTGATCTCCTCCACCTGCAAATTGTTGTAACTGAGATAATAGAGCGCCACGTTCAGCCGGAGCTTGTGGTCAAGAAAGTCGTTCTTGGTACCGATCTCGTAGTTGTCGGCCTTCTCCGGGTTGAAGGCGATGGTCGCCGTCGTCGCGTTGAGCGGATTCTCGTCATATCCGCCGCCCTTGAAGCCTCGGCTCCAGGAGAAATAAGCCATCGAGGTCGGTGTAACCTGATAGGTGATGCCCACCTGCGGTGTGGTAGCATACCAACCTTTGTCGAAAGGAACCTTGAAGCCGGTGCCGGGCGGAATGCCCAGAGGCGTGGAGCAGAGCGGCTGCCCGGTATTGAAGCAGTACGCGCCACGCTGCCCACTCTTGATATCCTGCAAATAGCGCACGCCAGCAGTGACGCGCAGATTCGGGAGTATCTTGTAACCCAACTGGCCGTAAGCCGCGTCGGTATCGTTATCTAGATGTTCAAAGTAGAAACTGTGGCCGCAGAGGAATCCTCCGAACGCGGCGCATGACGCCTTGTCCTGCACGGCGAAATTGTCGAAATCGGTCGATTCCGTATTGTGGTAGGCATACAGACCGAGAATGTAGTCAAAGCGCGTCTCGGCATTGGTGTCCGACACCAGCCGCAAATCCTCGCTATACTCGTGCGGCGCCAGCTTTTTATACACGGCTGAATCAAGCAGCAGCGGCGGCGATGGTGCCTGCAACTGCTGAAAGTTTTCCGCGCCTGTGCCGATCGTGACGTTGGAGATGGAGGTCAACTTGGCGCCCGGAAACACCGCCCAGTCAATGCGCTCCGTTGCCGAAATGGCCTTCTGGCGTGTGTAATCATTATCCGGATCAACGGTTTCCCGATCCGAATAGCCGTGCTGTCGCTCATACGTGGTTTGCGCGCCAGGTGCTGCCGAAAACGGGTCCTGCACGGCTGTGCGCGCAAGCCCATTGGTATATTGCTGACCATATTCGATGGTGGTCAGCGCCTGAAACCTGTCCGACGGGCGATAGAGCAACTCGCCACGAACCTGTCCTGAGGTATATCCGTTCATGTCGCGATCGCGCAGAATATTTCTCGAAAATCCATCGCTGTCGCGAAGCTGGAAGGCGATGCGGCCAGCTAGGTCCGGGGTAATGGCCCCGGTGTAATATCCATTGGCATAGGATGAGTTATAGTCCCCATAGCCAATCTCGATTGATCCCGAATTTTGAAATTTCGGTTCGGCATTGGTTATACTAATTGCGCCGCCGGCGACGTTCTTGCCAAGCAGAACACCCTGCGGACCGCGGGTAATTTCGATATGATCGATATCATAGAAATCGACCATCGTGGTGCCCTGACCGCCGACATAAACGCCGTCGATGAAAGTCGCCACCGACGGCTCGGCGGTCGCGTCGCCGAGATGCACGGTAACGATACCGCGAATGGCGATCTGCTGGTCGAATGGGTCGGACTCGCTAAACGCAATCCCCGGCGCTGAGTCTGCCAGAGCGCGAACGTCAGTAATATGCTGCGCCTTGATCTCAGCCGCGCCGACTACGCTGATTGCAACAGGCGCCTTCTGCAAATTCACTCGACGCTTTGTCGAGGTGACAATAATCTCCTCAAGCGCGCCCTTGCTGGCTGACGCTCGGCCTGTTGCTTCCTGCGCAAAAGACAAGTCCGTCACGCCCACCGTTCCCAGAACACAAGCTGTGGCTGCCAGGAGCAAGCTCCTGGCAAAAGGCGTCCCCATTTTCATTCACTCCCCGCATTTTCTGATTCTTGGATTCGCAATACTAAGATTGCTTATTATTAGGTATCGTCTTGTCTGACATGGCTTCCGGCGATGCGGCTGGAAGGTTCCAAATCGCCGCAGGGATGTCGCCAACGGCCATTACATTAGCAAGCATCCAGCCTGGCGAGGCGAGCCGGGCGGGTGATGCCAGAGCAGCTTATGCCATTGTCACAACCTCGGAACGCTTCTTTTCCTCCCAAACCGTTCCGCCCATTTCGGCCAACCGGTCGGGGCTTGTCAAGTCGTAACTCGATCTCCGGTCTCACTTCGCAACCCTCTGTCGGCGCTGTTCTCCGGAGGCATGCATTGGCTTCTAGTCTGGAAAGAGGACGTTGCGAAGTGCCTGCTGCGCTGCACACCGTTCAGCGCAGGGAAATTGCTACATCCACCGGAGTGATAGCCTGCAGAGGTTGGCAGCACATGGGTTTCCCGCGTGTCAGACTTAACGTCTGGCGGAGACTCTCTTAAAACGAGACCTATGTGGCGGCCAATGCTACCCAGTGAGGGCTTTGCCCGCCGCCACCGCTGGCGTGCAGGATGCCAGAAAATCCACAAGATGCCCCGCGGTGTCGGCCGATTTCGGCGTATGGGCGTAGATGTGCACGCGACGCTCCTTGCGATCGAACCAGATCGATTCGGCCTTGCTCTGTCTCGGCCGAGCGGCTGCCAGCCACACGATCGTGTCGGCGCCCTGCGCATGCGCGCGAAGAACCGGCTTCAGAATGGCCTGGAATCGCGGCATTGATCGTCCAACGGCCAGCGTATCCACCCAACCCGGATGCATCACATAGAAATCTCGGCCGGTTCCCGCTGCGGTCCCACGCCAATACCGCGTCAGCACCACCTGCGCCCGCTTCGACAAGCCGTAGGCCCGCACGCCGACGTATCCGCCACCGGTGATGTTGAGATCCTTCACCACCAGCGGGTGATTATACATGCCGCCGGAAGAGACCTCGATCACGGCAGCGGACTCGGATAGAAGATCACGCCGCAGCATTTCGCGCGTAAATAGATAGTGGCTGAGAATATTTGTCGCGAAAGAGGTCTCCAGCCCCTCTTTCGTCAAAACCTGATCCCGCTTCTGAATACCGACATTGTTGACCAGCACATCGATACGCGACGCGCGCGCCTCCAGCCGCGCTGCCAGCGCCAGCACGTCGTCGCGCAAGGAAAGGTCAGCAATCTCGCAAACCACCCGTCCTGGCTCGCGCACCGACGCTGCGAAGGCCCGCAGCTTGTCCGCGTTCCTCGCAGCCGCAACGACGGTGGCCCCGCCAGCCGCCGCGACCCCAATGCCTTCGGAGCCGCCGAGTACAAGCCAGGTCTGGCCAGAGAAATCCCGCGCGAATCGCCGCAGCGGCAGTCCACGTGCAACATAGCCGATGGCGCTATAGCTCGGCGTAAACCGGCAGTAGAAAGTGACAATCTTTCTCAGGCTGGCAGTTGCCACGTCACCCGCACCTTGCCGCCATAGACAGGCGATCAGAAATCCTGGCCAGCACCCATGGCGGCCAGCAATTGCGCGCGATCGTAATACTCGCGCCACTCCCTAACGACGCCATCTGCAATATCGAACACACCAACCACAGGCACCGGGCTCATGCGCCCATCCAGCGTGATTTCATCGACGCGTTCCATGAACACAAGCCCATCGATAACGCCGACGTGCTTGATCCGAGGATTGACCGTATGCGCCCTGGCGCCAAGCTGCGCCAGGCGATCCGCCAGCGCATCACGCCCGACGATCGGCTCGATCATCATCGAGTGCAGCACGCCATCTGCGGCGAACAAGGCCAGCACGCGGTTCCAGTTGCGAACATCCCATGCGGCCAGCATCGCCCTGGCCACTGAAACGTTTGCCGCCGATGCCGCCGTCTCATCCGTCATTGCTGCCACTCCCTGCTGTTCGCTGTGCACTCGAATCATCCGATGGTGAGAATGACCTTGCCCACATGCGCCTCCTCCATATGCGCGTGCGCCGCAGCGGCGTCGGTGAGCGGAAACACGCGATCGACGATCGACCTCACCGTTCCGTCCAGAACCCAGGGCCATGCCGCTTCCTCAACCGCGCGCACTAACCGCGCTTTCTCCTCGGCGGGGCGCGATCGCAAAGTCGAGCCAGTAATGATCAGGCGCTTGATCATGACGCTCAACAGATTGATCTCCGCCATCGGGTTCGCCTGGGTCGCAATCATCACCAGCCTCCCGCCGAATTTCAGCGCCTCGATGTCGCGCTGCGGGTAGCCGCCGCCCACCATGTCGGGTACGAGATCGACACCGCCTTCCGCCTTGGCAACGTCGACAAAATCCTCCGCCATCACGTCCACAGACCGGTCGGCGCCGAGTTCTTCGGCTGCCGCCGCCTTGGCAGCACCCCTGCTGGTCGCAATAACCCGGGCGCCGGCAGCCTTGGCCATTTGAATGCCGCTGACCCCAACGCCGGATGTCGCACCATGCAGCAACAAGGTTTGCCCGGCTTGCAAATGCCCATCCTCGAAGACGTTCGCGAAGATGGTTATCACTGTCTCGGGCAAACCCGCTGCGGAGATGAAATCCATATCGGCTGGAACAGGCAGAACATGTCGTGCGTCCACCGCCGCATATTCGGCATAGCCGCCACCGCCGAGCAATGCTGCGACCCGATCGCCCAAACGCCAGCGAGTCACGCCGGCGCCGAGCGCGGCCACCTCCCCGGCAGCCTCCAGCCCCAGCGTGTTTGGTGTCCCGGCAGGCGGCGTATAAAACCCCTCGCGCTGGATGATGTCGGAGCGGTTCACGCCGGCCGCGTGAACGCGAATCAGGACTTCGCCTTGTAAAACCTGCGGCGTTGCAATCCGGCCCGGCTTCAGCGCCGCCGCGCCGCCGCGGCCGCCCTCCACAATGATGGCAAGCATCTGGTCCGGTATCATTGCGAAACCCCGCCAGTCTGCGGGTGAATGAAATCCAGACAGCGGTGAAAGGGCCGCAGAGCGAGAGCGAAAAACACCAGGCTAGTCGGCAGAACCACAGCAGTCAGAAGCACCACCGCAGTCCCGATCTTTTGTGGATCATGCAGAACATGATCGCTGATCAAAGCTACGCCGGTGGGGCCGATGATGAAGGCGATCGGATTGCCGAACACGAAATACAGCGCGAAAATCTGCGCGCGCAACTGGTTCGGAACCATGGCCTGAAACGTCGGCGCTGCAAGCCCGTTGCTGAGCCCGAAGGAAAATGTCACCGCGGCCAAAAGCATTGCGGCCCAAAACGAGTTGGGTGCAAACGGCATGGTTAGGCCGAACGGAAGCACCACCAGGGTCGCGCCGATCGCCGTGCGCAGCGAGGCATCCCTGAACCCGCGCGCCGTGAGCCGGTCGGCGACGATCCCGCCGACAATTGTCCCGCTCGTGGAGCCCAGCAGCATCATGAGCCCCAGGGCAAGCCCGGCCTGCGGCGCCGTCCATCCGAAGTGGCGGATCAGCACCGTCGGTCCCCAAGCCAGGTAGCTCACGAACGCGATGCCCTCAAACGCAAAACCCATCGTTGCGAGAAAGAACACTTTGGAGCGGTTCCGCAGCAGGTCGCGCATGCCGATCTTCTGCCTGGCACCTCCGTCGGCGATCTCCCGCCTGGACGGCTCGGGAATGCAGGCCAAAAGCGCTAGAACCGCAGCACCCGGCAGGCTGACCATAAAAAACGCCACCTGCCAGCTTCGCACAGCACCGACGAGGGGCAGCACGATCGACCCGGCATGGATCGCCCAATGAATCACGCCGCCACCGATTATCAGAGCCAGTCCCGAACCCGCCAGTGCGCCGGAGGAATAGATCGTCATCGCGCGCGCACGCCGCGTGGGTGGAAATGAATCCGCAATCATCGAGTAGGCAGCAGGAGATAGAGCCGCCTCACCAAGCCCTACACCCATGCGTGCGCCGAACAGGCTCCAGAATCCGCTCGCCAGGCCGCAGCACGCGGTCATGACGCTCCAGAACGCAACCCCCGTGGCGATCAGCGTACGCCGGCTTCCGCGATCCGCTACCCACGCAAGCGGCATCACCAGGCCGATATAGAAGATCATGAAAGCCAGCCCGTTCAGCAGGCTAAACGCGGTATCGCTAATGCCCAGGTCCCGACGTATCGGTTCCACCAGCAGGCTGATGATCTGCCGGTCGATAAAGGCGCACGTATAGGCAATCATCAGCACGGAAACGGCGAACCAGGCACGCTTCGGACTCGGCCACGCCCTAGCCTCGACCGGTACGATCGGCGTAATCGCCACGCCTTGGGTGAACGGCATCGCCGGCGCCCTTAAATGCCCGATGAAAACCTTCGGCCAGGACCGCGTAACACCGGCTCTTCCATTGCGTTGTCCGATCCGCCTTTCAACGCGATGGTCACGGATCTTGTGCAGTGCAGCGTCACGACTCCACCCCATCATTTTGTTCTTGGTACGTCTCGCTCGCTTTGCAGCAGCCAGAGCCGACGAGACGTGACTATTATAACTAGACCGATGCGTCAAGCGCATCTATATCGACGGCTCCGGTCTGCGTGCGCTTCGAAGCGGACAAGGTTTTCTAACTCTTATTCCGGTTGCAGCCGGCGCACAGCGCCGCTTCCAACCGCATCGCGTGGCACAAAGATGCTGCGATGCAATACGCCCGAAGGAGCCACGCATAAGGCAGTCTCTCGCGCATGCAGCGCGAAGTCCGAGGCTTCCGGAAAAACTTGGTTCGGCCGATTGATCTGAAAGCTTGT
>Ga0116226_10001586_pt1 | contig 19768 bp, 19 predicted proteins | sample S1TSphfallax_FD_89692 | JGI IMG/M metagenome (GOLD analysis project Ga0116226, IMG submission 89692) | Host-associated microbial communities from peat moss isolated from Minnesota, USA - S1T2_Fa - Sphagnum fallax MG | ecosystem: Host-associated > Plants > Peat moss > Unclassified | place: USA... | reverse complement strand
GCAGCATCATCCGCCTCACGCTGGGCTTCGACCATCGCATCGTCGACGGCGCGGACGCGGGCAAGTTCATGCAGGAAGTGAAGAAGTACCTGGAGAACTGGAGCGAGGATATCGGCTAGGACGGATTTCCAACGCCAATTCTCCGAGTCGGCGTAGATCGAATCTTGCGGCCTTTTCCCCAGAAAGGGCCGCAAGTGTTTGAGCGTCGCGAACCGAACTTGCAGCCCGCTGAATCACTTGTTGAAACCGATCCTGCTCTTGCGCGGCGCAGGCAGCGCCTTCATTTCACGGACATGCTTCGCGACCCGATCGATGTCTTCGTCCAATATCTCGATGCAGCGGCGTGTGCGGCGGTGCAGATTGTTATCGGCACGGATGGAAAAACGGGTCGACAATTTCAGCCAATCCGACGACATTCCAGGGGCAGTCTCGCGGCACGCAGAGCATGTTCACCGAGCAAATTTCTCCGTAATGGTTGGTCGCAAACTGGCGAAAGTTGTCCGGGTTGAACAACGAAGGCTTATGCCACCAAAGACGGTAGCCGTGATCGAACAGCCATTGAATCAACGGAGCCGAGAGGTCGACGCGGTCATTCTCGACATAAAGGAGGGGGCTGCAACGCTCCAGAATCCGCTGGCAGCCTTGAAGGACTTGCAGTTCATATCCCTCGACATCGATTTTGATCAGCCCGACCGCTCCGTCCGGAACCAGGTCGTCGAGCCGGACGCACTGGACGGTTTCGTGGCAGTTGGAGGCTGCCAGGCCCGCGACCATCGAAGTGCCGCCGAAGTTTCCTGGAGCCAGGTAATCGGGAACAACGAAGCAGAGCGCTCCATTTTCTGTGCCGCACGCATAGGGCAAGGCGGTGACATTCATCAGGCCATTCAAGGCAAGATTGGCGCAGAGTTGTTGGAAGATGACGGATTGGGGTTCGAGGGCCAGCAGTCGGCGGCCTTGCGACGCCAGTTGTTTCGCCATGGGAATGGTGTGGATGCCCATATTGGCTCCCGCTTCGATGACCAGGCCGGGCATCTTGAGGAGAGAGAGCAGAGCCTGCAATTCCAGTTCGCAGCACTCTCCATAGGCGAGGAGGGCGCGTCCCATGAAAGCGTCGTTGCGATTGGCCAACATCAATGCGTGGCGGCAGGCGACAAGTTCATAGGGGGGCGGGACTCGTATCTCGTTCGCGACCTCTGGCATATTTCCGCATAACTCCGGTTCACAGACCAGCCGATCTGGTATGCTTTGCGAGATGCAGAAGCAGTTTCCCTGCCAAAAGACAGCGGGCCGGATGAGCCAATCCTCATGAGCAGGGCACCTAGAGCATATTTCAAAGAGTCCCGCTCCGCGCGGCCTAAACGCCGAAGCCGATCTTCGGCTTGCGCGGCGGCGGCAAGGCTTGCAGCCTGCGAACATTCTTGGCGACGCGATCGATGTCTTCGACCAGGATCTCGATCACCGAAGCGGCGCGCTTGTGGCTTCGTTCCAGATTGTTCACGCGGAGCGCGATGTCTTTGTTCGCGGCGGCCAGTTCGCGCATCGCGACAAAGCTGCGAATAATGGCGATGCTCACCCGAACTGCCTGGTCGCTGCGCAGGACGGCGGAGAGCATCGAGACGCCATGCTCGGTGAAGGCGAACGGCATCTTTCGGCTGCCGCCCCAACTTGAGATCACAGTGTGTGATTTCAAGTTGTCCAATTCTTCCTTGGTGAGAGCGAACATGAAGTCGTCGGGAAATCGTTCCGCGTTGCGGCGGACTGCCTGATTGAGCGCGCTGACGGTAACACCGTAGAGCCCTGCGATATCCGAGCCAAGCATGACTTTATGGCCACGAATCGCATGGATTCCCCGGTCGCTCGCCATTGCCGGCGACACTGCGGCCGGCGCTTTTGGCGAAACTTTGGGAGAAACCGCGCGTGCGGTGGATTTCATATCTGTTGGCATAATGCGTGATTGGTACTTTTGACTATAGTCCTCGCGCGAGTTTCGTGCCGGCGATCCCATAAGCGAATGTTCTCTCTACCGCAGATAAGCCAGCAAACCGGCGTCCGCGAAGGGAGCAGGCAAGAACGTCAACGCCAGCAGAGCCAGCCCAATCCATCCATAGCTGACGCGCGTGCCGCTCAATTCCGGCTGCGAAGGCACATAAGGATGCCGCATCGCGGGGATCAGCAAGATCACTCCCCAGAGCAGCCAGCCGACCCACAGAGTGATTCCCGCGGCCAGCAGCAGGACCGGAACCACGATCGTTGCCCGACGATGCCAGCGCTTGGAGATCGCATAGAGGATGTGGCCGCCATCCAATTGCCCGGCTGGAATCAGATTCAAGGACGTGATGAACAGGCCGACCCACGCGGCAATCAATACCGGATGCCAGATCAGATCGCCGATCGGGGGAAACGACGGCTCGATCCAGCGCATCGGCCAGTAGAGCAGTTGCATCGCCAGCGGAGCATTCAGCCGAATCAGCACCGGTTCCGGAGGACCGGTCGCTGTCTTTGAGAGCAGAAGTCCCGCGACTGTCGCCGGAACCGCCACCAGAAAACCGAAGACCGGTCCGGCGATGCCGACATCCATCAGCGCGTCGAGCGACGGTATGCCGAACCGGATGCGAATCACCGCGCCGGCGGTGCCGCTCAGCGTGGGGGCTGGCAACAGATACGGCCAGGACGCCATGATCCGGTGGCGGGCGCAAAGGATCCAGTGGCCAAACTCATGCGCCAACAGAATGGCGAGCAGCGTGACGGAGAACCAAAGTCCGCCGAGCAATGCGCCCGGATGTTTGAAAATCCAGAGGATCGGGACAAAATCCGAGGCGGCCGCGAAGGCTGGAATTCCGCGGCGGAAGTTCCATAGATAAAGCGCGCCGGTGCTCGTTGTGGTCAACACCGTGGCGATGCAGAGCATGATCGAAACACAGGCTTGAATCCGAGAAACCGGAGCTGGATCGAAGCGGCGAAACGGTTGCCCTAAAACCTGCAATTCGACCTGATCGACTTACGACGCTTTTTCGGTCGCCGCGGGGGCGTCGGCCAGATGCAGTTCTTTGCCGGGCTTGAAACGAACTGCCTTGCCCGGCGCGATGGTAACTTCGGCTCCGGTTCGCGGATTGCGGCCAATGCCGGTCTTGCGCGGACGGACGTTGAAGACCCCAAAGCCGCGCAGCTCGATGCGGTCCCCGGCGGCTAGAGCCCTTTTCAAGCTTTCGAAGACCGTGTCGACTGCCGCTTCCGCCTTGTTGCGGGGCAGTCCCGTTCGTTCGATCACATTGTGGATAATGTCCTGCTTGATCAACGCGCTCTCCTCCGGAAACAGCGGGTCGTTCCCTTCAGCATCATTGCCTTCAGTATAAGGCGATGCTAGAGAGCTTCGATGCCATTGTCAACGCGGTCGTCGTCTCGTAATATGCTGATTTCAGAGCAAATTGCTGCATCCGGCTTGCCGCCGGAGGAATCCGCGCGCCGGTCCCAGGGCGCCGGCGAGGAGAAGCATGTCAATCAAGAGCGATCGCTGGATTCGGGAACAGGCATTGGAACACGCGATGATCTCCCCCTTCAGCGAAAAACAGGTGCGCGAGGGAGTCATCTCCTACGGTTTGTCGTCGTACGGGTACGATCTCCGCGTGGCCGACGAATTCAAGATCTTCACCAACGTCAACAGCGCGATCATCGACCCCAAGAACTTCGACGAGCGTTCGTTCGTGGCTGTTCAGGCCGAGTCGGTCATTGTCCCCCCAAATTCTTTCGCCCTCGCCCGGTCGATCGAATACTTCAAGATTCCGCGGGACGTGCTGACCATCTGCGTCGGCAAATCCACTTACGCGCGATGCGGCATCATCGTGAATGTGACGCCTTTCGAGCCCGAATGGGAAGGGTATGTGACGCTGGAGATTTCGAATACCACCCCGCTGCCGGCGCGTGTCTACGCCAACGAAGGCCTCTGCCAGATCCTTTTCTTTCAATCGGACGAGATTTGCGAGGTCAGCTATGCCGATCGCAAAGGCAAATATCAAAACCAGCAAGGCATCGTGCTGCCAAAGCTTTAGGCGGAATGGAGCAAAGTCGGCGCCGTCGGAGTTCCCGCAGCGCAAATTAAACAAGAATTACCCTGAGGTGACTTTAGTACCTTGCAGTAACAGAACCTCAGAGCCTATAGTTATTCCTAGAAACAACGCAGATCTGGGGAACGGGGAGGCGATACCATTTTCAAGGTATTTTCTCCCCGCTTTTTTTTGCCCTCGAGGGGTTTATTCAACCATATGAGCGCAACTTGCATCAAAGTCTGTGATTAGAAGAGGTTGCGCACGCCGATTCTGGCCTGCGCCTTTTGATAAACGTCTTTGATGCACAAGTCCGGGGAGTTCACCTCCACCGGGGGATAGGGGAACATATGAAGAAAGTTGTTGCAATACTTTGCCTTGCGGGAGCCATGACGCTTTCCGCGCACGCCGCCAGCGATAAAGCCACTCTTGACAGCCGCGTTGCGGCCGCCACGGCCACCATCAAACAAATTATGTCCGTTCCGGACAATGCCATTCCTGACAAAATTGCCCAGCAGGCGACTTGCCTCGCGGTGGTTCCCGGCATGAAAAAAGGTGCCTTCATTTTTGGGGCCGAGTATGGCCGCGGCATCGTAACTTGCCGCACCGGTCACGGATGGAGCGCTCCAGTGTTCATCACCCTGGGCGGCGGCTCGTTTGGCCTGCAACTCGGCGGGCAATCGACCGACGTGGTGCTGGTGGCCGTCAATCAACAGGGCTTTCAAGACCTGCTGAAGTCCAAGTTTAAGCTCGGCGGCGACGCGGCGGCGGCGGCCGGCCCCGTCGGACGCAACTCTCAAGCGGCCACCGATTGGAAGATGAACGCCGAACTGCTGACCTACTCGCGCAGCAAGGGCCTCTTCGCTGGCATCGACCTGACCGGAACTTCGGTCACGCAAAGCATGGACGACACCACCGCCTTTTACGGGGAGCCTCATTCTTTCGAGGACATCCTCAAGGGGAATGTGGCTGTTCCCGACGACGCGAAGCCCTTCGTTCGGTCCGTCGCCCGGTACTTCCACTCCGTTCAGAAGTAAACCCTGTTTCCGGCTTTAGCAAATGGCGGCCCATTGGCCGCCTTTTGCGCGTCTGCAATCCTTTCCAGGTGGTAATTCTCGCCGCGTCGCTTCGGTTGCCCGACTGCAAACGAGCTTTTTTTATGGATCGGGGACCGAATTCCGTCGGTCCGCCCGCGATGGTGTTCTAAGCTTGACTTTGACCCGCCGCACGAATGCGTAGAAAGCTCGAGTTTGTCGCAGTCCGCGCTCTCATTGCCCTGATGGGCTTGCTCCCTCGCCGCTTGGCCCGCCATATTGGCGCGACGATTGGCGCGCTTGCTTTCGTTTTTCTGGCACGTCTGCGCCGGGTTGGCTTCCGCAATCTGGAGATTGCCTTCCCCTCGCTCGGCAACGCGGAACGAGTCGCCATTCTGAGGTCGGAATATCGCAATCTCGGCTGGCTTTTGGCCGAGTTCTGCCAGATGCGCAAGTATACTCCGGAGAACACCAGCGGCTTCCTTCGCTACGACGGGCTGCGGCATTATCTCAATGCCCGCGAAACCGGCCAGGGAGTGCTCGTGCTAACTGGACACCTCGGCGCATGGGAACTCTCCAGCTTCTACCACTCGCTCATGGGCTATCCCATGAGCATGGTCATTCGAAGGCTCGACAACGAACTCGTCGATCGCCTCGTGAACGGCGTTCGCTGCCTGCATGGCAACAAGGTCGTCCACAAAGACGACTTCGCGCGCGGCCTCATCTCGGCGATGCGGAATGGCGAGACGGTCGGCATTCTCATGGACACGAACATGACACCGCCGCAGGGACTCTTCGTCGACTTTTTCGGGAGGCAGGCCTGCACCGCTTCCGGCATGGCCAGAGTGGCCCTGAAGACCGGAGCCGTCGTCCTGCCCGGCTTTCTGCTTTGGGAAGACGCGACCAAGAGCTACGTGCTGCATTTTGGCGCGCCGCTCGAACTCATCCGCTCCGGCGACAACGAGGCGGACATCGCCGCTAACACCGCTCTTTTCACCAAAGTTCTCGAAGACTATATTCACCGCTACCCCGGCCAATGGCTCTGGCTTCATCGCCGCTGGAAGACCCGCCCCGAGGGCGAGCCCCGCATTTACTAGCCCCTGAGTGCTTAACTGCTGCATTAGAGAAGATGCCTATAGAGTGCGCAATGAACTTCATGCTATTGAAGCCGGCGAGACATCAGGTGGTCTAAACGTTGGGGTCTGCCCGGGCAAATATCGGGTAAAGCCTCTCGGCTGAATTCGATGTTTCTGACTGAAGGTGCGTTCAGCGTTGTCGAACCAATTATCGAAAAGCACTGTCCCGAATATGGGCCGCACAGCCGCTGGGGAATCACGACAATTCCACGCGACAGGTGGAACCAAGTGGTCGCAAACTTGCAGGCTCTAGAAGATAACCTCTCTGGCCCAAACGCTTTGGACACGATTGCAGGTCTTCGCTTCATAGTCCCAGAGGTCAGAGAAGACTTCTATCGTGATCCTCAGGCCAACAGACTCGGGGTGGTACGAATGATCGGTGAACTGGTTGCATGGATAGAAGGAGTCCTCATCGCCCATGACCATATATCGATTTTGGGCGTTTAGTATCGGCGCTGGAAGCAACGCGATTGCAGATCTCAAACCCCCGCCATTCCTGATAAGGTTCTTGGAGTACCTCAAACCGCAACCATGCCCACTCTCGAAGACCTGGCCGCCAGCCTCAACCTAGAACTTCGCAACCCGCAATCTGGAACCGCAATCCACCAAGTCTCCAGCATTGCCTCTGCCAAGCCCGGATGCCTGGTCTTCGCCACCGACCGAGCCTCCGTCGACCAGGCGATCGCCTCCCAGGCGACGGCGATCCTGCTGCCCACGGCTTTCGCCGAAGCGGCCTCGACCACCAAGCCGGTGCTGCTCAGCGCCAACCCGAAGCTCGACTTTGCTCGAGCCGCCAGACTGCTCCGCCAACAGGAGCAGCCGACTGGAATCCATCCCGCCGCCATCATCGACCCGGCGGCAAGGATCGCCGCTGGAGCTTCCATTGGCGCCTGCGCCGTCATCGCCGCGCTTGCCTCGATCGGTGAGGGAACGACCATTGGCGAAGGCGCCGTCATCGGTCGCGGCGTCGTGATTGGCGCGGGCTGCCGCATCTATCCCCGCGTGGTCGTCTATCCAGGCACCGTGATCGGCGACCGGGTCGTCGTTCATGCCGGCGCCGTTCTCGGCAGCGACGGCTACGGCTACGTTCGCGATCCCGCGGCCGGCGAATACCTCCAGTTTCCCCAGCAAGGCAAGCTCCTGATCGAGGACGACGTCGAGATCGGGGCCAACACCTGCATCGATCGCGGCGCTCTCGACGCGACCGTCATCGGACGCGGCGCCAAGCTCGACAACCTCATCCATCTCGGCCACAACGTCATCGTCGGCAAGAACGTCCTCATTGCCGCGCAAACGGGCATCTCCGGCTCGACCACCATCGGAGACAACGCCATCATCGGAGGCCAGGTCGGCGTCGGCGACCACGCCCACATCGGCGAAAACGTGATCCTCGGCTCCCAAGCCGGTGTCTTGCCGGGAAAGAAACTTCGCGCCACTGGAGGGATTTTGTGGGGGACGCCGGCGCAGCCGGTAGAGAATATCCTCAAGGAGCTCGGTCTGCTCAGAAGACTGAGAAGAAGCGGCGACGCCGGCAAAAACAGCTGACATCTTCCGCGCTAAGTCTTGCTTACATCGATGTAGTACAGGTCGGTGGCCACCTTAAATTCGTCAGGCGCGAGGGTGTTCGGCAGCGATTGCCACTCCAGCGTTGGATGAATTGTCTGATAGTGCGCGGGATCGCCAACCTGGACTGGCATGGTGAAGTTGGGTTCATCGGCCTGCCACTTATACAGGACAGTGCGAGTGGAGGGGTCGAAGTTGAGTTCGAGACAGGGAATCGCCACATGTCGGAGATACTGATTGAAGATTGGCGTTAGGTCGAGGCCAGTCCGCCGGTTCCACCAGGCGATCACGTCTTCGGTCATGGATTGCTTGTATTTGAAAGCGTTGTAGAAGGCCTTGATGTCGGCGAACCATATGTGGTCGTCTACAGGGCGGCGCGGAGCAACGACGCTACGCAGCGTATTGAGCATCATCGCGCCCTTGAAGTACATATCCTGCGAGGCGTCGCCGTCCACTCCGCGCTCGGCGATGATGGGGCGGCGGTCGTGGGTGGCCACGTGGGAGCGAACGCCGTTCCAGTGGCGCGGATTGGTCTTGGGATCGTCTCCGGGATTCCCGGGCTTCCAATCTGCTCCGGGGATGCCGTTGAGGTAAGCGAGGGCATCGGCGGCGCCAAATTTATACTCGACGAAAAGCGCTTCCAGGTAAGTGTCCCAGCCTTCGTGAATCCACAAGTCGGCGGAATCTGCAGCGGTCACCGCGTTGCCGAACCACTCGTGGCCCGACTCGTGGATGATGATGAAATCGAACCTGTTGGAAAGACCATTGCCAACCCAATCACCATGGTAGCCGTTGACGAAGCCGTTTCCGTAGGAGACGGCAGTCTGGTGCTCCATACCCGAGTAAGGAACCTGGATGAGCTTGTAGCCATCGCGGGCGAAGGGGTATTCGCCGAAGTAATGCTCAAAGGCATCGAGCATGTCTTTGGCCTGGGGGAACTGCGCCTTGGCCTTGGCGAGGTCCTCGGGCAGACAGTAGTAGTCGAGCGTCAGCGGCGGGTAGGCCGGGTTTTTGTAGGTGTCGGAAAAGTGGGTATAAGCGCCGATATTCAGAGCGACGTCGTAGGAGTTGATCGGATAGGAGACGTGCCAGTTCCACTGGGTGTAGCCGTCTTTCTGCGGAACTTTGGAGACGAAGCGGCCGTTCGAGACATCGGTGAGGGCGTCGGGAACGGCGACGGAGATGTCCATGCCGTCCTGCGGCTCGTCGCGCAACTGGTCTTTGCAGGGCCACCAGATGGAACATCCGTCGTCTTCGTCGGCGGTAAAGATCCATGGTCGACCGGCCGGGTCGGTCTCGTAGGACATCCCGCCGAATCGACCATTCGACTTCGGCGCGCCGGAGTAATAAAGATCGATCGAATAAGTCTGGCCAGATTTGAGGGCGGGAGAGAAGTCGATGAAAACCGCGCCGGAGTCGCGCGAGTACTTCAGCGTCTCGTCGCCAAGGGCAACCTTATCGATCTGCAGAATTTCGGAAAGGTCGAGCTGGATGCGGGAACCGTCTTTGAGCATCTTGAAGCGAACCGTGTTACGGCCGGCAATCGTCTTCGCCACGGGATCCACGCGGACATCCAGGTGGTAGTAGAGCAGGGCATTGTTGGCGCGGTAAGGCCCGTAGGCTCCGCGAAGAACGTCGGCGCGCGTGGGAGGCGCCCGCGAAGGCGCGTTCTGCGGAGGCGCAGATTTCGCAGGAGCTGACGACTGCGCGAAAGCGGAGACAGCAAAAAAAACAGCGGCGAGGACGCGGAAGACGTTCATGTGAGATATCTTAGTGGCACCGGAGTGCGAGGCTGTAGGCTATTTCTCCCCAAACGCCTCAACCCGCATCGATCCATCGCGCTGTTTCATCAGGATTTGCACCTTCCCTTCGGCGGCGTCGAGCTCCTGCTTGCAGACCGAAGACAGCTTCACGCCATCTTCGAAAAGGCGCAGCGACTCTTCCAGCGGCAGATCGCCGCGCTCCAGCTGATCGACGACCTTCTCCAGTTGCTTCAGCGACTCTTCAAACGTTGCCAACCTTCAACTCCTCTTTTTTCAATCCGCTCTGGGTTGAAGCGATGGATACGGGAACGGTCGCCGGCGTCGATCGAGAGGGCAGAACCTCGGCAATCACCTCGGCCGCGACCGTGTAGCGGCCAAACGGAGCGCTCACTTGGACTCCCTGAATACCGCCGTACCCCATCGACCGCGCCGCCCTGAGCATCTCCTGCGCGATCTTGACGCCCTCGGCGCGCGCTAGCTCCGGCGTGTCGGCCTGCTGCATGCGCAGCAGGATCTGGTCAGGCACACTAACTCGAAGATCGTTCTTCATGAACTCGGCGTTGCGCAGGCTGGTCAACGGCCAGATTCCGGCGATGACCGGAATACGGAAACTCTCAATCCGCTTGAGAAACGCTTCGAGCACATGCAGATCGAAGACCGGCTGGGTGATCGCATATTCCGCGCCCGCCTCGACTTTGTAGGCGAATCGGCGAATCTCGTTGTCGATGTCGGGCACGCCAGGGTTGGCGGCCACCCCGATAGAGAAGCCCGTCGAAGCGCCAATTCCGTTGCCCCCAATGTCGAGCCCGTAGTTGAGCCGGTTGACAATGTTCACGAGGCCGATCGCGTCCACATCGAAGACCGCCGTCGCGTCGGGATAATTCCCCAGCTTCGGCGGATCGCCGGTCAGGCACAGGATATTCTTCAGCCCGATGGACGACGCGCCCAGCAAGTCGCTCTGAATGCTCAATACATTCCGGTCGCGGCAGGTGTAATGCAGCACCGTCTCGATGCCGGCCTGCTGCTGAATCTGAATGCACAGGCTTTGCGCGCTCATCCGCGCCGAGGCCCGAGGCGAGTCCGGCACATTGATCGCGTGGACGCCAAGCCCCGCCAGCAGCCTCGCGCCCGCCAGCTCCTTGTCGCAGGCGATGCCGCGCGGCGACACAATTTCGACCAGCGTCACAAACTCGCCGGTCGCGACCAGCTTGCCGATCTTCGACCGCTCCGCCAGAGGAGGCGGAGGCGTCTCGGTCAGGATGGGCTCCCGCGACGAGCTTTTCGCGTTGCTCTTCTGCGCCTGCACCGCCCGCATCGCCGACTTCATCGCGCGAATGTGGTTCGGCGTCGTTCCGCAGCAGCCGCCGAGAAACTGCACTCCCGCTTTCAGGAACTTCTTGGAGAAGTTCGCCATGTACTCCGGCGAGCACATATATATGTTGCGGCCCTCGATCGACCGCGGCATGCCGGCGTTCGGCATCACCACCAGCGGCAGGGAAGTCGCCGCCGCGATTCGTTCGATAGCTGTCAAAGCGGTCGCCGGTCCAGCGCTGCAGTTGACGCCGATCGCATCCGCGCCCCAGGCAGCCAACTTGGCCGCCGCCGTCTCGCAGCTCGACCCGTCGAGGCAATTGGCTTCCTCGTCCACGGTCAGCAGGGCCAGAATCGGCATATCGGGCGCAACCTCTTTCGCCGCGAGGATTGCCTGCTCCGCCTCGTTGAGCGCCGAGATCGTCTCGATCGCCAGCAGATCCGCGCCGCCCGCGACCAAGCCTTCGATCTGCGTCTTGAACGCCGCTTTGGCCTCGCCGAGCGAAGTCTTCCCAAGCGGCTCGAGCAGCACGCCGAGCGGCCCGATCGACCCGGCAACCCATGCCTCGCCAGCCTGTTTGTCGGCCAGCTGCGCCACCGCTTGCCGCGCCAGCTTCGCTCCCGCCTGGTTGATTTCGAACACCTTGTCCTGCAGCCCATGTCGCAGCAGACGGAACGCATTGGCGCCAAAGGTATTCGATTCAATGATTTCTGCGCCAGCCTGCAAGTACTCCTCATGCACCGAGCGCACAAGTTCGGGCTGCGAGAGGTTCAATTCGTCATAACATCGGTTGATGAAGACGCCGCGTTCATAGAGCATCGTGCCCATCGCTCCATCGAACAACACCGTGCGCTCCCCGAACAGTTCTTGCAGACGACTCATTATTGGCTCCCGCGACAATCCCTAAGCAATGCTATGCCGAATCGAGAGCCCCGCGCCACCATTCGAGAGCTTTGTTATACTTTAATCTCCAGCATGTTCCGCAATGGGAATGAAGAGGGTTTGGTTTGAATAAGAGAAGTTTGCTGCGCCTGTTGTGGTTCGCGATCGTTTTTTCCACTGTTCCCTCTCTCCTGACTGGTTGCGGCAAGAATTTTTATTTCGCGGGCCGCAATTTGCCGCCCAGCGGACTCACGAATCGGGTGCTGATCGCGATTCAGAATCCGAGCGCCTTCACCAATGGCGCGCTCACTTTCGTCGACGCGTATTACGACATTCGGCACGCCTATAACAACCAGAACGTCACGTTCTCAATCAGCGGCGCCTCGGTCGCGCTGCCTACCACGATCCAAAACATGCCGGAGGAGCAGGCGGGGGCCGTCTACAACTCCGCCAATGGCAGCTTGTCGCTGCTCAATTACTCCAGCGAGAAGCAAAGCAACAGTGTGGCTGGTTCGCCAGCCGCCAGCATTTTCATCAGCCGCAACCAGGAATATGTCCTTTCCGCCGACCAGACCGCCCACTACGTCGTGATCACCGACGAGACCATCGGCAAGACAGTTCCCCTCAATCTGCCCGGCGTGAACCACGTCTCGATGAACCCCAGCGGCACCATCGGTCTGGCTTTCGTGCAGAACTCGAATACAGCCTATAGCGTGGTCCATCTGACCGGTCCGCAGCAGCAAGCAGCGGCGCTAAGCTCGAACCCCCAGCACTATCAGCCGGCGGGCGCCCTGCAGCCAGCCCAGGACTGCGAGCCGCAAAACCTGCCCGTCTATTGCGTTTTCCCGATCACCACGCCCACCGGCACCAGCTTCGACCGCCCCATCAAGGCGCTTTTTTCGCCCGACGGCTCCTCGATCTACGTGTTGAACTGCGGTCCTGAATGCGGCGGCAACACCTCTGGAATCACCACCATTCCGATCACCACCGCTTCGATCAATACCGGCGGCCTTGGCCCGAGCGGTCTGAACTTCCAAGCGAACGCGACCTATGCGCTACCCGGCGGCGCCGACAACGCCATCGGCAATGGAACCACTCTCTACGTGGCTGGCCAGTCCATCGGCGCGGACGGCTATCTCTCCGGAAACCTCACCGTCTTCAGCTTCACCAACAACCAGATCGTCGGCACCTATCCGATCGCCGACGGCAGCCACAAAAAGATGCTTTTCGCCGACGACAACACGCTCTTTATCGGCGCGCAGCAGTGCCAGTCGGGCGAACGCTACCATCTCAATCCGAACTCGACGGCCGGTTGCCTGACTATGTTCAACACCAGCACCAACGCCGTGATCGGATTCGACACCTACAAAGGCGACCTCACCGGAATCGCCGATGTCGAGGGGCTGCACAAGATCTACGTCGCAGAAGGCGGCCAGATCTACATCTACCGCACCACCGATTTCGCCTCTCTCGACAATTCCAACGTTACCGTGGTCGGCACCGCCTCCGACGTCGCCTACATGGACGGCACCTCCGACGCGAACAACACGACATATTGATCGGCGCATGAGGCCATGCTGACAACAGCGGTATATACGACCCGTGTAAACTCACGCTATGGGAACAGCTCGTGTCTTCAAATCTGGAAATAGTCAGGCTGTCCTGCTTCCTAAAGAGTTCCGCTTCGACGTCGACGAGGTGGAGGTATTTCGGCGCGGCGACGAGATTGTATTGAAAGAGCCGTCCTCCTCGGCTGTCGGTATTTTTCACGCCTTGGCTTCTATGTCCGATGATTTCTTCGCGGAAGGCCGCGAGGATCCTCCTCCCCAAGAACGAGAAGGACTGTGAAACCTCGGTACATGTTGGATACACACACCTGCATCTACATTGCCCGGCGACGACCGCCGGAGGTCGAGTCCCATTTTTCGCGCATACCGAGAGGAGAGATTGCAATCTCGGCGATCACTTACGGAGAGCTTGCTTTCGGGGCAACGAAGAGCAAGCGGGCTTTGCACGATCAGGCAAGCGTGGCGGCGCTTCTTCCGGTTGCGCCCGTTCTCGCTATCGATGAGGAAGTCTCGGCCGCGTATGGAAAGCTGAGAGCGGACTTGCAAGCCAAGCGAACGACCATCGGCAACAATGACGTCTGGATAGGCGCGCATGCCCTCTCGCTGGGTCTGGTTCTCGTCACTAACAATGAAAGGGAATTTCGGCGAATCGACGGTTTAGCGATTCAGAATTTGGTCTCTCGGTAAATTCCAATGACGCCCGAACCCGCCCCAACACCCATCGATGTCCTCGCCATCGCGGCCCACCGCGACGATGTCGAACAAACCTGCGGAGGCACCCTGCTGCGCATGAAGTCGCTCGGCCTGCGGACAGGCATCCTCGACCTGACAGAGGGCGAAGCCGGCACACGGGGGTCCGCCGAGGAGCGCTCCGCCGAGGCTGCCGAGGCTGCGCGCATTCTGCGGGTGGACATCCGGCAAGCGCTCGATATACCAGACGGAAACGTCGCAAATACATATGAAAACCGGCTCAAAATCGCCAAAATAGTGCGCGAATCGCGTCCCAGAGTCGTTATTTTGCCGTATTGGACAGGTCGCCATCCGGACCACTACACGACTTCGATCCTTGGCTACGAGGCATGTTTTGTGGCCGGACTATCCAAGCTGGACACTGGCGATCCGCCACATCGGCCATTCAAAATCGTCTACGCCAGCCTCTACGCCGATGTGCGCCCCAGCTTCGTCGTTGACATCACCGAACATATCGAGCGGCGCTTCTCGGCGCTGATGGCCTACCGCTCTCAATACGCCAACCAGCCTGCGGGAGGCGCGCTGTTTGTTCCGGAGGAAGAGATTCGCGAGCGCACGTTCGCTATGGCCCGCCACTATGGGCTGCTCGCCGGCGTCCGCTACGCCGAGCCCTTCGTGCAAAAAGAAGTTGGCCTGGTCGAAGATCTCACCCTTGTACCGGTCCAATCCATCTAGACTAACTACTGGACTGCAAATGGCTTCCGCGAAGACTCCGCAAAGGTACGTCGCCTTCCTCCGAGGCATCAACGTCGGCGGCAAGCATCTGCTGCCCATGAAAGATCTCTCCGAAATCTTTGGATCGGTCGGCTGCAAGGAAGTCCGCACCTTTATCCAGAGCGGCAATGTGCTTTTTTCTGCGGAGCCGACTGCGGAGTCCTGGCTAACCAACCAGATCATGACGGCCATTCAGAAAAAGTTTGGCTTTAACGCGCCAGTGGTTCTCCGCACTCTTCCGCAATTGGAGGAAGCTGTGGCCGCCAATCCGTATCTGCCGCAAGTCGCTGATACCAAAGCGCTGCACGTCTATTTCCTCCAGACCGCACCCGCGCAGGAAGCTATCGCCGCGCTTGATCCGAACCGCTCCGCGCCGGACACCTTCGCCGCCCGAAACCGCGAGGTCTACCTGTATTTGCCGAACGGCATGGCGCGCACCAAACTCACCAACGCGTGGTTTGACGGAAAACTCAAGACGGTCAGCACTGCGCGCAATTGGCAAACCACGCTCAAGCTGCTCGAATTGCTGAAGGCTTGAAGTTTTTGCGCTACACTGAACGCTCGCGGTGCTAGAGCAAGAGTAGGGACACTGCGAGGCGGCGACATATTGTGAAGTAGGCTCTTTCTTGGGAAAAAGGCCGGTTAAGCTCTGCGAGCCACATTACACCAACCCTACTTTTGCTGTAGCCTATCAACGATGCTCAGGCCATGTTTCTTAGTCGTCGATCGCGAATTTCCCGGCACGATCTCCACCCGCAAGCTGGTGATCGAGACGGCGAAATTCAACGTCATCACCGCTTATTCAGCTCTGGAAGCGATCGAAACCCTCGAAGCTTTTCCAGCCATCCATGGCATTGTGCTGGATGCAGAGATCCGCGGGTTCACCTGCGACGAAATCGTCGCCCGGTTCAAGAAGATCAAGCCGGGGATTGCCGTCGTGGCGATCTCAGGACCCGGCGGGACGCCCTGCCATGAGGCCGACTACCAACTGGAGAGCTTCGATCCCAGGGAACTGCTCAACATTCTGCGCACCATGCAGCCAGACGAGGTCAGGATCATCGAGGAGCAGGAGGAAGAGCTGAATCGCCGCCGCCACTGACTCGGCGCTACAATTCTCGTGTTCGTCAGGCATCTTTCACTGCGCGATATTCGCGGTGTTTTGCGGACGGCCTATAATCAGATATGGCTACAGTCCAGACAGCCTCGCCTACTCCGGAATCGGGGAGGGATTTGCTTGCGGCCAAGTTCGGCGAGCTGATCCAGACTGTTCGCAAGAATCGTCCTTCGGACGACACGGAAATCATTCGCAAAGCTTGGGATTATTGCCTGGAGCACCATAATGGGCAGCTGCGGGCTTCGGGCGAGCCTTACGTCTTGCACCCGCTCGAGGTCGCGCAGGTGCTGGCGGAGATGAAGCTCGACTCGACGGCGATCGCGGCCGGATTGCTGCACGATGCGGTCGAGGACACTCCGGTGACGACGGAGGACATCTCGAACCTCTTCGGCGAGCAGGTGGCGCACATCGTCGAGGGCGTGACGAAGATCGACAAGATCCAGTTCGCGAACCGGGAGGACCGTCAGGCCGAGAATGTTCGCAAGATGCTGCTGGCCATGGTGAGCGACGTGCGCGTGGTGATCATCAAGCTGGCCGACCGGCTGCATAACATGCGGACGCTGGAACACTTGAAGCCGGACCGGCAGCAGGCGATCGCGCGGGAGACGCTGGACATCTACGCTCCGCTGGCGCATCGGCTGGGGATGGGGAAGGTTCGCGGCGAGCTCGAAGACTTGGCGTTTCGCTATGTCGATCCTTTCACCTACGACCAGGTGGCGAATGCGATCGAATCGCGGCGGTCGGAGGGCGAGGAGTTCCTGACGAATGTCGAGGCGACGCTGGTTGACCGGCTCAACGAAGAAGGCATCACCGCGCGGGTGGAGTGGCGGATCAAACGGCTTTACAGCGTGAGCCAGAAGCTGCGCGAGTCCGATACGAACATCGACCAGGTCTACGATCTGCTGGCGATCCGCGTGATCACGTCGAGCGTGGCGGATTGCTACGCGGTCTTCGGGATCATTCACGGGCTGTGGCGGCCGGTTCCGGGGCGAATCAAGGACTTCATCGCGATGCCTCGGCCGAATTTGTATCAGTCGCTGCACACGACGGTGATCGGCGAGCGCGGGCACCAGTTCGAGGTGCAGATTCGAACCGAAGAGATGCATCGGATCGCCGAGGAAGGCATCGCGGCGCACTGGAAATACAAGGCCGGCGGGTCGCCGATCTCGGCGCGCGACGAGCAGCGGCTGGCCTGGGTGAGGCAGCTGGTCGAGTGGCAGCGGGAGATGACCGATCCGAACGAGTTTCTGTCGACGCTGAAGATCGATCTATATCCAGAAGAGGTGTATACCTTCACGCCGAAGGGCAAGGTCGTCGTGCTGCCGAAGGACGCGTCGCCGATCGACTTCGCTTACTCGATCCACACCGAGGTCGGCAACACCTGCGTGAGCGCGAAGGTGAACGGGCGGATCGCGCCGCTGCGGTCCAAGTTGAGAAATGGCGACATCGTCGAGGTGGTCACGCAGAATGGGCACACGCCAAGCCGCGACTGGCTGACGTTTGTGAAGAGTTCGCGGGCCCGGAACAAAATCAAGCACTGGCTGAACGAGCACCAGCGCGAGCGGGCGATCGAGATTGGCCGGAAGCTGCTGGAGCGAGAGGCGCGGAAGTACAAGGTTTCGCTGAACAAGTTCATGGACGCGGACTACGCGCGGGTGGCGGCCGAGTACGGGGTGGCAACGCCGAATGACCTGCTGGCGGCGATCGGGTTCGGCAAATATTCGGCGCGGCAGGTGTTGAACAAGCTGTCGCCGGGGGCGGTGACTGCTCCGGTGGCGGGCGAGCTGGAGTCGGGGGTCGAAGCGAAGCCTGCGGTTTCGGACGCAGTGACGCGCGTGCATCTGGCGACGGGCACCGACTCGCTGCAGGTGGAGGGGCAGAACGATCTGCTCATCTACCGGGCGCGATGTTGCAATCCGATTCGCGGGGAGGAGATTATCGGCTACGTGACGCGCGGCAAGGGTGTGGCGGTTCATGCTCGGAGTTGTCCGAATGTGCAGAATTTGCTGTACGAATCGGACCGGCGCATCAATGTGGAGTGGGCGCGGATCGCTCCGCCTGACGAAGCGAAGGGGAAGGGGGCGCGGCCGATCACGTATCCTGTGAAACTGACGATTTTTTGCGACGACCGGCCGGGAATGCTGAAGGAGTTCACCGCCATCATCAGCGACGACCACACGAATATTCGCGGCGTGGACTCGAAGTCGGACGACGAGGGCGGCGCGGTGGTCGAGTTTATCGTCGAGGCCGAGGATGTGAAGCACCTGACAAAGCTGGTTACGAACCTGCGGAAGGTGCATGGGGTGAGGGATGTGCAGCGGGCGCAGAAGCTGTGAGAGGTGGGATTTCTGTCCGCAGTAAGAGGACAGCGTGGCTATTGAAGCGTTATCAGGCAACTTGTCGGAATTTGTCGCAAGCCCGGGAATGACCAAAAAAGATTCAGTATCGGCTCGAGCTGCGGGTCAGGCATGTTTCGAGCGAGGCATGTCCCGATGAGCCGTCTTCACCCTGTACGCCTGCTTTTCGAGCCGCTTTTTGACCTCTTCGGCAATCGCCACAGACCGATGCTGGCCACCGGTGCATCCAAAGGCCACCGTCAGGTAACTTTTTCCTTCCTGGATGTAATGCGGCAGCAGAAAGAGGAGCATCTCCGTCACCCGTTCTAAAAACTCCTGCGTCTGGGGAAAGTTCCGCACATACGCGGCGACTTTGGAGTGCCGCCCGGTGAGCTTGCGGAATTCGGGAATAAAGTGGGGATTCGGCAGAAACCGCACGTCGAAGACAAGGTCGGCTTCGAGCGGAACACCATTCTTATAGCCAAAGCTGATTGCGGAAATGAGCAGATTCCGGCCGGTGCTTTCGCTTTCAAACTTGGCTAACAGGTAAGCGCGAAGCTCGTGGACGTTGAAGTTCGAGGTGTCCAGCGTGATGTCGGCAACGTTGCGCACCGGGTCGAGCAGAGCGCGCTCGGATTCAACGGCGGCGCGCACCATGCCCGACTTGCCCAGCGGATGCGGACGGCGGGTCTCGGAGTAGCGGCGCAACAACGCGGCTTCGCTCGCCTCCAAGAAAATGACGGTGGTCGCGAGCGACTTTCGAATCTGCTGCAGGATCGCCGGAAATCGCTCCAGCGTCTGGCCTTCCCGGACATCGACCACCAAGGCGGCGCGGTCGATTTCGGCGGATTGGCGAACGAGATCCGCGAACCTGGGCAGCAGTTCGAGAGGCAGGTTATCGACCGAGTAAAATCCCAAGTCTTCGAAGGCCTTGAGCGCCGAGGCCTTCCCGGAGCCCGATAGACCGGTCAAGATGACCAGTTCACTTGCCTTCGCCTGTTCGCTCTCCTTGGTCGAACCAGCATTCAAAGGCGCCGGAGAGGCAGACGGAACGTTGTCGGGCGTCTTCTGTGGCGGCAGCTTGCGCTCCACTTTTGGCCGAGAAGATGGCTTCGCCTTGCCATGATCCATTTTGCGCGGCATGCCTCATGCTAGCATCGCGTTGCTCAACCACGGAACCCCCGGCTGAGGGAGCGCAGCCGCGTACCCCCATCCTATGGAACTTCGATCAACTCCATCTTCCCATCGCGTTTGCGATGCAGAACCTTCAGTCCTCCGCGATTGTCGCGGAAAACGAACACTTCGCGGTCCTTGAATTCGGCTTCCTTGACAGCTTCTTCGAGCGACATCGGACGCATGGCCACGGAGTCGATCGAGCGCACGACATGAGGTTCGGCAATCGGCGCCTTGGCGGGGAAAGAATGCACGGTGACGGGCAGAGCGGGCTTGCTGCGGACCCCGCCTCGACCGTTGGCATTCGCCGATGCAGCGCTCTTGGCAACCGGGGCCTCGGGGTCCGCGTGGCTAGCCACCGCGCGGCCTGTGCGGCGTGTGCG
>Ga0116226_10001585_pt1 | contig 19775 bp, 17 predicted proteins | sample S1TSphfallax_FD_89692 | JGI IMG/M metagenome (GOLD analysis project Ga0116226, IMG submission 89692) | Host-associated microbial communities from peat moss isolated from Minnesota, USA - S1T2_Fa - Sphagnum fallax MG | ecosystem: Host-associated > Plants > Peat moss > Unclassified | place: USA... | reverse complement strand
GTGGTGATCATCAACTGCCCGCCCGGTTGCAGGCCGGCCACCAGCATCGGCGACATGGCGGCGCGGGCGGCGTAGATCGCGGCCGTGTAGCCGGCCGGGCCGGCGCCGATGATCAGCAGGCGGGTTCGGTGGGTGGTGACGGGAGCGTGCATGGCGAACGGTCCGGCTGGTACGGTCCGCGATGATATCGGTGTGGCCGCCCCGTTAACAAGCAAGCAGAACGATCAGCCCTTGCCGACGGCCCGGCGTGCAATAATATTTCGCGACCCCGCCGCCCGTGAGATGTTCCGCCCGATGAAGAGCCAGCCGACCGACTCGAATATGCTCGACCCCATCGACCGGCGCATCCTTGCCGAGTTGCAGGAGGACGGACGCATCACCAACGTCGAACTGGCGCGCCGCGCCGGCATCTCCGCCCCGCCCTGCCTGCGCCGGGTGCGGCGGCTGGAGGAAGCCGGCATCATTCGCGGCTACCATGCCGACACCGACCCGCAGAAGCTCGATTGGGAAATCATGTTCTTCGCCGTCGTCGGGCTGGAGAGCCAGAAGGAGGTGGTGCTGTCCGGGTTCGAGGCCCTGGTGGCCGGCTGGCCGGAGGTGCGGGAGTGCCACATGATTCGCGGCGGCGGCGATTTCCTGATCAAGCTGGTCGCGCGCGACACGGCGCACGAGAACCAGCTCACCCAGCGGCTGACCGGCGCCGCCAACGTCAGCAAGGTGCAGACACTGCAAACCATCCGCACCAGCCGCAGCCTCGCCGGCGTGCCGCTTTAGGGGGTGTTGCGACATAAACGCTTCGATTTCGTCATTCCCGCGAGAGCGGGAGGCCAATGCGGCCCCCCTGGGTTCCCGCTTTCGCGGGAATGACGGGCGCCCCGTTACCGTCCGCTGATCGCTGTGCGGCGCGTGGGTCGAGGTCCCTGGCTCTTCGCTCTCCTGCTCCTGACCCTGCTGCGGCTGCTGGTGGCGGCCACCGCGCCGCTGTCGCCGGACGAGGCGTATTACTGGGTCTGGTCGCGCGCGCTCGCGGCCGGGTATCCCGACCATCCGCCGATGGTGGCGCTGTGGATCTGGGTCGGCACGCATCTGGCCGGCGACGGTGCGCTCGGCGTGCGGCTGCTCGCCCCGCTCGCGGCGGCGGCTGGCAGTCTGCTGCTGGCACAGGCGGCGGAGGATCTGCTGCCCGGCCGCCGCGCCGGGCCGCTGGCGGCGGCGCTGCTGAACGCGACGCTGCTGTTCGGCATCGGCGCGGTGACGATGACGCCCGATACGCCGCTGCTGTTCTTCTGGACCGCGACGCTGTGGGCGCTGGCGCGGCTGCTCGCCACCGGCGAGGGCATCTGGGGCCTCCTGGCCGGGATCGCCGTCGGTCTCGCGTGCGACAGCAAATACACCGGCTTCCTGCTTATACCGGCGGCGATCCTGTGGCTGGCCTGGGTGCCGAGGCTGCGCCACTGGCTGCGCGAGCCGCAGCCGTTGCTCGCGACCCTGCTGGGGTTCCTCTGCTTCGCGCCGGTGCTGGCATGGAACGTCACGCACGACTGGGTCAGCTTCGCCAAGCAGGGCGGCCGGGTCGGCGACTGGGAGCCGTCGCGGGCGCCGCAGTTCCTGGCCGAACTGATCGGCGGGCAGATCGGGCTCGCGACGCCGCTGCTGGCGGTGCTGTTCGGCGCCGGGATCGTGCGCGCGGCGCGGGCCGGCTGGAAGCAGGACCCCGCATGGACGCTGCTGGCCCTGCTGACGCTGCCGCCGGCGGCGGTGTTCGTGCAGCACGCGCTCGGGGCCCGCGTGCAGGCGAACTGGCCGGCGATCCTGTATCCCGCCGCCGCCATCGCCGCCGCCGGCCTCGCGGACGGCTGGCGGGCGTGGGCCAGGCCGGCGCTCGGGCTTGGCCTGGCGCTGACCGCGCTCGTCTACGTGCAGGCGACGCTGGCGCCGCTGCCATTTCCGGCCAGGTTCGACCCGACGCTGCAACGGCTCGGCGGCTGGCCGGCGCTCGCCGACGGGATCGCGACGACCGTGACCGGGAGTGGTGCCACCTACCTCGCGGTCGACAATTACGGCGATGCCGCCGAGCTTGCGCGTGCCTTGCCGCTGCGGATGCCGGTGATCGGCACCGACGCGCGGTGGCGGCTGTTCGGGCTGGGCAGTGCCGGCAACGTCATCGAGGGACGGCGCGGCCTGCTGCTGCGCCCGGCCCGCCTCGGCCCGCCGACCGATGCCGCGATCTGGGCGGCGTTCGGTCAGCCGCTGCCGGTCGCCCGCGCTCGCGACGGGTTGGTGGCGGAGCAATACAACCTCTACCCTGTGATCGGCGCCGCCGGGATTCCGGCGGTGGTTGCCCTGCCGCGGAGACAATGATGGACCTGCCGACCCACGACGACGTGCGTGCCGCCCAGGCCCGCATCGCGCCCCGCATCGTCCGCACGCCGATGCTGCGCAACGCGCTGCTCGACGAGATCACCGGCGGCACCATCCTGCTGAAGGCCGAGCCGCTGCAACGAACCGGCAGCTTCAAGCTGCGCGGCGCGACCAATGCCATCCTGCAACTGACCGAGGCGCAACGCCGCGCCGGCGTGGTGACGCATTCCTCCGGCAACCATGGCCAGGCCGTCGCCTGCGCGGCGGCGTCCGTCGGAGCGCGCGCCACCATCTTCATGCCGGCCGACGCGCCCCGCGTGAAACAGGACGCGACGGCCCGCTGGGGTGCCGAGATCCGCCACTACAACCGCGACACCGACGATCGCGATGGCCTGGCGCGCGGCTTCGCCGAGGCGACCGGCGCGGCACTGGTGCCGCCGTTCGACCATCCGCACGTGATCGCCGGCCAGGGCACGCTCGCCCTCGAACTCGCGGCAGATGCCGCCGGCCAGGGCCTCGCGCTCGATGACCTGCTGGTCTGCACCGGCGGCGGCGGGCTGATCGCCGGCTGCGCGCTGGCGATAACGGGGGTGTCGCCGGCGACGCGGCTGTTCTGCGTCGAGCCGGAGGGATGGGACGACACCGGCCGCTCGCTCGCGGCCGGCGAGCGGCTGGCCAACCCGCCCGGCGGCTCGATTCTGTGCGACGCGCTGCTGGCGAGGACGCCGGGGAAACTGACGTTCGAGATCAACCGGACGCATCTGGCCGGCGGGATCGCGGTGACCGACGCGGAGGTGCTCGCCGCCATCGCATTTGCCTTCCTGCACCTGAAACTGGTGGTGGAGCCGGGCGGCGCGGTCTGCCTCGCGGCGCTACTGGCGAACAAATTCGACGCCCGCGACAAAGTGGTCGGCGCCGTGCTCAGCGGCGGCAATGTCGATCCGGCCGTGTTCGCCCGCGCGCTGGGCGGCTGACCGGTCGCGTCCGGGCCAAGGATTAGCCCCGCCTTAAGCAACCCGCCGCACTGTGCCGCCGCGTGCGCCGCCGGCCCGGAAGAATTCCCGTGTGCCGAAGCGCCGTAGGCCGCAGCAGGCGGGGGTTCGATGGCAGCAAAGGACAAAAAAAACGGCGCGACGATCGTCATAAAGAAAGAGGAGGTGGTCGAGGGAGGCCACCATGGCGGCGCCTGGAAGGTTGCGTACGCCGACTTTGTCACCGCGATGATGGCCTTCTTCCTGCTGATGTGGCTGCTGAACGCGACCACCGAGGCGCAGCGCAAGGGACTGGCGGACTACTTCTCTCCGCAGAACGTGATGAGCCGCAACTCGTCCGGCTCGGGCCAGCCTTTCGGCGGCCACACGCCGTTCGACGAAGGCTCGGAGGTATCCGACAAGGGCGCGGCGCAGGTGATCGAGGGCCGCTCCCCCCCGCCGCCCGACGAGGAAACCGAGGGCGATCAGGTCTCGCCGACCCAGTCGGAGAAGTCGAAGAAGACCGGGCAGACGCTCGCCGACAACAGCGCCGGCAAGCTGAAGACCGCGCATGGCAATGCCACGGCCGAAACCAGTCAGGAGGGCGACAAGGCCCCCGGCGGCGGCGTCGCCAAGGCGGAATCGAAAACCCCGTCCAAGGCCGAGTTCCTCGCCTATGCGGGCGCCGGCACGCAGCCGAAGGCCGAGGCGGCCACCACCGCCGAAGCCGCCGCCGCCGCCGCTGCCGCCGCCAAGGGCGCGGCCGAACTGCACGAACACGAGCAGTTCGAGCAGGCGGCCGAGCAGATCCGCCAGGCGGTGGCGAACGACCCGGCCGCGGCAGACCTCGGCCGGCAGCTATCCATCGACGTCACGCCCGACGGCCTGCGCATCCAGTTGCTCGACGAGGACCAGGAGCCGATGTTCCAGAGCGGCTCCTCGACGCCCAGCGAACGGGCGCGGCTGCTGCTGGAAAAGGTGGCGCCGGTGCTGGCGAAGCTGCCCGAGCAGTTGATCCTGACCGGGCATACCGATTCCTCGCCGTTCGCCGTCGGCGGACGCTCCAACTGGGAATTGTCGGCCGATCGCGCCAACGCCACCCGGCGCGTGCTGGTGGAGGCCGGGCTGCCGGACGACCATTTCAAGGAAGTCTCGGGCCGCGCCGACCGCGACCCGCTGCTGCCGGCGGACCCCCTCGCCGCCGCCAACCGTCGCATTGCGATCGTGGTGCAGCCAAATTATCGCGTGCAGTAGGCGCGCCGGCCAATGAACACGATTGGCGGCCTGGTCTTTCTGTTCGCCTGCGTGTTCGGCAGCTACCTGATGTCCGGCGGCGCGATGGGCCCGCTGATCGAGGCCGTGCCGTTCGAGATGCTGACCATCGGCGGTGCCGCGATCGGCACGTTCGTCATGGGCAACAGTATGCACGACATCAAGCACACCCTCGCCGGGTTCAAGAAGATCCTGAAGGGTGCCACGTTCAAGGAGGCGGATTACGTCGAACTGCTCAGCCTGCTGTTCTACCTGGTCAGGCTCGCCAGCACGAAGGGCGCGATGGCGCTGGAGGCGCACATCGAAAAGCCCGACGACAGCATCGCCTTCCAGAAGTTCCCGAAGATTCTGCACAACCATCACGTCACCCACCTGATTTGCGACTATCTGCGGATGGTCGGCATGAACGCGGACGACCCTAACCAGATCGAGGACGTGATGGCGCGGGAGCTGAAGAAGGTGCTGCACGAGGAAATGCACGGCGCGCACGCCTTGCAGAACATGGCGGACGGCCTGCCCGCGCTCGGCATCGTCGCGGCCGTGCTCGGCGTGATCAAGACGATGTCGCACATCAGCGAGCCGCCGGCCGTGCTGGGCGCGATGATCGGCGGCGCGCTGACCGGCACGTTCCTGGGCGTGCTGCTGGCCTACGGCATGGTCGGCCCGTTCTCCACCCGGCTGAAGGGCGTGGTGGAGGAGGAATCGAAATACATGGAGGTGGTGCGCGCGGTGCTGGTGGCGCATCTGCACGGCAACGCGCCCCAGGTCAGCGTCGAGACCGGGCGAAAGATGGCGCCGTCGCAGCACATGCCGAGTTTTCAGGAACTCGAGCAGGCGTTGCAGAGCTTGCAGATCGCGTAAGGGAACCCGACCGGCCGCCGCGGTGGGCGGGCTATCATTACGGTAATGGAACAATAAGGGCGTGCGTCCTCACAGGCTTTGCTTGGGCTTTTTTTGGCGGGATGCGGGCCCGGGGCGGCGGGAGTCGTGGCCGGGGGATGGAGCGGGAGAGCGGCCACGCCGGGCGCTGCCGCTCGGGCGGCCGGGACGGCTTGGGGGCTGGGGATGTTTGTTCCGCCGGCTCCGGGGCGGGCGGGGGCCTGGGCCGCCCCGTCTTGGGCAGCGGGGGCCTGTCCTCGAGCGGCCCGGAGAGCCACGGAGGCTCCGGCTCTCGGATTTGCCGAGGTTTTCGGTCGGAGGTTTTTGGGGCCTCGTCGGGCGGCCTTGGGTCTCGCTCGTCGGGTGGTTCGGGGGCGTATTCGGGCTCCCGGTAGGTCCCGTCCTGGACTGCCGCGGCGATCCGGGAGATCGCCTCCAGGATCGGCAGGAGGAACTCCTCGACCGGATCGTTCGCCGGTTGGCTGGCTCTGCCCCGGAACAACCGCCCCGCCAGCCGCCGCCAGAAACCCTGGCGGAACAGGCCGATCAGTTGGGCGATGACGGGGAGCGGGGTGGGAGGCGGCATGGGGGTTATGTATCGCAATGGGCGCGGGTTGTCAAGTGAAAATAACATTCTTAGTCAGGGCAATGGCTTACCCATGTACCGCGTGCCTCCCCTCCCCCAGCCCCTACCACAAGGCAGGGCAATCGCATTTGGCTGAAATCGTTGTTAATTCGTCACGGCCGGGCTCGACCCGGCCACCCACGCCTCTCCCGCGCGCACTGGATTGGTCCCACGTACTTACCGTTTCCCTCGCACGAACGGCACCGCGTGGGTGGCCGGGTCAAGCCCGGCCATGACGAAAAAGAAACATTTTTCGGCACATGCGATTGCCCTGCACAAGCGGAGGCAGGATTGGCCTTCCTTTCCCCCTTCCCTTGTGAGAGGGCTGGGGGAGGGGTCGCTTCGTGGGTTGGTTGTTGCGCCCGCTTGGCATGACATCGCCCTCACCGCGCGCCCACCCATCTGACCGGGCCCCGCCGCCGCCCCCTGGCCCCGGGACGCGCGAGGGGGCATGTCTGAGGCTGCAACCCGGCAAGGATCAGGCGTGAGCGAGACAGCCATTCGTCCAAAGATCAGTTCGCTGCGGCTGATCCTGCCCTATCTCGCGGCCTATCGCTGGCGGTGCGCCGGCGCGGCCGTCTCGCTGGTCGCGGCGGTGCTGCTGGTGCTCGCGGTCGGCCAGGGGCTGCGGCGCCTGGTCGATCGCGGGTTCGCGCAGGGCAGCGCCGCGCACCTGAACGCGACGGCCCTGCTGATGTTCGGCCTCGTCGCCTGCCTCGCCGTCGCCACCGCCGCGCGGTTCTACCTTGTCACCTGGCTCGGCGAGCGCATTGCCGCCGATCTGCGGCGCGACCTGTTCCAGCGCGTGCTGGGGCTGTCGCAATCCTATTTCGAACGGGCGCGGACCGGCGACATCCTCTCGCGCCTCACCGCCGACATCGCGGTGCTGCAAACGCTGGTGGGCTCGGCCATTTCGATGGGCGCGCGCAACGTGCTGACCGCGCTCGGCACATTCGCGATGCTGATCGTGACGAGCCCGAAACTCGCCGGGATCATCGCGGTGATCCTGCCGTTCGTGGTGGTGCCGCTGGTGTTGTTCGGCCGGCGGGAGAAGAAGCTGTCGCGCGCGTCGCAGGACCGGATCGCCGATCTGGGCGCCTTCGCCGAGGAGACCATCAACGGCCTGCGGGCGGTGCAGGCGTTCACCTGGGAACTGGTCGCGCAACGGCGGTTCCGCGATGCCGTGGAGCTGAGTTTTGCCACCGCCAAGCGGCGCGTGCTGACGCGGGCGTTGCTGATCCTGGTCGTCATCCTGCTCGGCTTCGGCGCGGTCACGTTCGCGCTCTGGGTCGGTGGGCGGGACGTGGTGGCCGGGCGGATGACCGGCGGCGAACTCTCCGCCTTCGTGCTCTATGCGGTGCTGCTGGCGACGTCCGGCGCGTCGCTGTCGGAAGTGTGGGGGGACGTGCAGCGCGCGGCGGGCGCGGCCGGGCGGCTGCTGGAACTGCTCGCCGAGGAGCCGGCGATCCGCGCCCCCGCCGCCCCTGCCCTGCTGCCGCGCCCGGTGCGCGGGCGGATCGCCTTCGAGAACGTCACCTTCCATTACCCGACCCGCCCCGGCCAGTCCGCGCTCGACGGATTTTCCCTCGTCGTCGAGCCGGGCGAGACCGTTGCCCTCGTCGGCCCGTCCGGCGCGGGCAAGACGACGGTGCTGCAACTGCTGCTGCGCTTTTATGACCCGGGCGCCGGCGTGATCCGCCTCGACGGCGTCGATATTTCCTCCGTCGATCCCGCCGAGCTGCGCGGTAGCCTTGGGCTGGTGCCGCAAGACCCGGTGATTTTCTCGGCCGATGCGTTCGAGAACATCCGCTTCGGTCGGCCGGACGCGACCGACGCGCAGGTGCGCGAGGCCGCCGAGGCCGCTGCCGCCGCCGGGTTCCTGAATGATCTGCCGAACGGGTTTTCGACGTTCCTCGGCGCCAAGGGCGTCATGCTGTCGGGCGGCCAGCGGCAGCGCGTCGCCATCGCCCGGGCGATCCTGCGCAATCCGGCCGTGCTGCTGCTGGACGAGGCCACCAGCGCGCTCGACGCGGAATCGGAGCAGGCGGTGCAGCGGGCGCTGGCGACGCTGACGAAGGGGCGCACGACGCTGGTGGTGGCGCACCGCCTCGCCACCGTCCGCCGCGCCGACCGGATCGTCGTGCTCGACCACGGCCGGATCGCCGCCAGCGGCACGCATGACGACCTGGCCCGGCAGGGCGGCCTGTATTCACGGCTGGCGGCGCTGCAATTCGGGGCGTTCGAGGCGGCGGCGGAGTAGCCCGCCGCGCTTGCGGCACGGCGCGGAACCAATACACTCCGCCGGTCAACGGGACCGAAACCATGCCGACGCTCACGCCGCAGCAGTTGCAAGCCTTTGATCGCGATGGCTTTCTGCTTGTCGAGGACGCGGTCAGCGCCACGCAACTGGCGGCGCTGCGGCGGGATTTTTCCGGCTGGGTCGACGAGAGCCGGCACCACGAAGCCGCCTATGGGGAGATCCTCGACGGGCGGCCACGCTTCGACATCGAGCGCGGGCATTGCGCCGATCGGCCGGCGTTGCGGCGGGTCAATTCGCCGCATGAGGTCTCGGACGCCTATGCCGAGGTCATGGCGCGCTCGCGGATGACGGCGATCGTCGCCGAACTGATTGGGCCGAACATCAAGTTCCACCACGCGAAGATCAACTCGAAGCTGCCGGGCGCGGCGACGTCGGTGAAATGGCATCAGGATTTCCCGTTCACCCCGCACAGCAACGACGACCTGGTGACGGCGCTGCTGTTCGTCGACGAGGTGACGGAGGAGAACGGGCCGCTGGAAGTGCTGCCCGGCAGCCATCGCGGCGAGATCGCGAGCCTGTGGCACGGCGGCGTGTTCACCGGCGCGATCGACGAGACGCTCGCGGCCGAGTGCCAGGCGCGATCCGTGCGTTGCATCGGCCCGGCCGGCGCCGTCTGCCTGATGCACACGCGGCTGCTGCACGGCTCGGCGCCGAACCGCTCGGCGCGGCCGCGCACGCTGTACATCTGCGTCTATTCCGCCGAGGACGCGGTGCCGCTCTCGCCGAACCCGGTGCCGAGCCAGCTTGCCGGCAGCGTCGTCGCGGGCGTCGCGACCGGGCGGGTGCGGACCGTCCCGTTCGCGCTGCAACTGCCGCAACTGCCGAAGACGGCGTCGTTTTTCAACCAGCAGGTGGGCGCCGACCGGCCGGCAAGCTACGACGGCTGAGACGCCTTCGGCGCTGCCTGATGCCATCAGGTATGGCGGCTAGCCCGGCGTGAGGACGTGCAGCACCCGCTCGGCGATCAGCGGCTTCACCCGCTGGTTATAGGAAACCATGTGCGCCTGCGCGGCGTGCCGGCGCAGCGCGTCGGCGCTCGCCCATTTCTCCACCACCGCGTACGTGTCCGGCCCCAGCGGCGTGGTGAACCCCTCGAACCCGTCGATATCGACGACCGGCGCGTACTCGATGCACCCGTCCTCGGCATGGACGGTGGGGATGATGTCGTGGAAGGCGGCGAGCAATTCGGCCCGCTTGCCGGCATGGGCGGTGATGAACGCGAGCAGATGGACCATCTTTTTCGATTCCTTTTGTGGTGTGACGGCACGGTCATACGATGGGGACGGCGAGCGGGATAGGGAGGGGCGCGTCGCCCACGGCCGCCGCAACATGCCGGGAGGGGATTGCCGCCGTCCGTCGGGTGACGATAATCGGCGCGGTGTGTGACAGGACATTTCGCGATGCGCTTGAGCGGTAAGGCTGTGTTGATCACGGGTGCGCAGCAGGGCATCGGTGCCGCGACGGCGATCGCGTTCGCGCGCGCCGGCGCGGACGTTGCGATCAACTGGCTGGATAACCGCGATGCGGCCGAACAGGTCGTCGATCAGGTGCGCGCACTCGGCGGCACCGTTGCCCTGGTGCAAGGGGATGTCGGCACGGTCGCCGGGGCGCAGGCGATCGTGGCGGACGCGGTGGCGGCGCTGGGGCGGCTCGACGTGCTGGTCAACAACGCCGGCATCTATCCGCGCCAGCCGTTCCTCGAACTGACCGAGGCGACGTGGGACATCACGCACGCGGTCAATTTGAAGGGCACTGCCTTCGGGAGCCAGGCGGCGGCACGGGCGATGGTCGCGGCCGGCATCCGTGGCGCGATCATCACGATCTCCTCGCTGGCCGCCTCCGGCGCGATCAACGGCACGCACTACGCCGCCAGCAAGGGCGGCGTGATTTCGCTGACCCGCAGCATGGCGCTGGAACTCGCGCCGCACGGTATCCGCGTGAACGGCATCGCCCCAGGCCTCACCGACACCGCGCAGCCGCGCTACGGCATGACCGAGGACGAGATTGCCGCGTTCGGCGCCGCCAGCCCGATCGGACGAGTCGGCGCGCCGCGCGAGATCGCCGACGTCGCCGTGTTCCTTGCCTCGGACGAGGCGAGTTTCATGACCGGCGAAACCATCCAGGTGAACGGCGGCGTCTACATGGCGTGACTGGCGCGCGGCGGCTACAGCATAACGTCGCCACCGTTCATGTTCATGCTGACGCCGAGAAAATAGGCGCCGTCATCGGACGCCAGCAGCAGCGCCGCCGGCGCCACTTCCTCGACCCGCCCAAGGCGCTTCATGGGCAGCCCCTCGACGATCGGGCGCATCGTCTCGGGCGGCAGGCTCGCGACCAGCGGGGTGTCGATCGGGCCGGGGTTCAGGCAGTTCACGGTGATGCCGTCCAGCGCGACTTCGCGCGCCAGTGCGCGCGTGAATCCCATGATGCCGGCCTTGGCCGCGCAGTACGAGACCATGCCCGGGCTGCCCTTGTGCGCGAGCTGCGACGACAGGCTGATGATCCGCCCCCATTTCCGCGCCTGCATTCCCGGCAACACGGCGCGGGTACACAGGAACGTGCCGGTCAGATGGATTCGCAGCATCTCATCCCAGGCGGCCAGACTCAGATCCCGCAACAGACAGACGGAATCGATGCCGGCGTTGTTGACGAGAATGTCGATCTTCCCGAACGCCGCATCGACGGTTGCGACCGCCGCCGTCACCTGCGCCTCCGCGCCGACGTCGGCTGTCACCGCGATGTGGCCGCCCTCGACCGCCGCGAGGCCGGCGGCGACGGCGGCAGCGCGCGCCGCATCGCGGTCCAGCACCGCCACGCGCGCCCCTTCGGCTGCGAACAGGGTCGCAATCGCGCGGCCGATCCCGCTCGCGCCGCCGGTGATCAACGCCGTTCTGCCAGCCAGTTTCGCCATGATGCGCTCCCGTCCAAAGGGTCCTGCTACGCCGCTGCCCGCCCCGCCAGCCGTGTGCGCAGGGCCTTCGGAAGCTGTCGCGCGGATTTCACCCGCGCATATTTCAGCTCCGCCGGCAACGCCCCTGCCGGGCATTCGTCGCGATTGTCGAACGCGACCTCCTCGACGACCTCGAGATAGCTTTCCGTCGCCACGCCTTCCGCCAGCAGCAGTGCGTGCTCGTCGAGTTGGACGTGGTAGTAGCGGAACGTCTGCGGCATCGCGTGCTCGCGCACGATGCCGGGCAGCCCGACCAGCGCGCCGGCCTGCACGAGCAGGCCATCCAGCAGGATCGCGTGCCCCGGCGAGACCAGCAGGTCACGGGCCGGCATGTTCGCGCCGAGCGCGCCCGCGCCGATGCGGATCGGCAGCACCCGCGCCGGATTGGCGAAGCGGGTCGAGACCGTCTGCACGCCAAGCCAGCGCACCGGCACGGCGCGGCCATCGGCCAGGGCAACCAGGTCGCCCACCTGCAAGTCCTCGACAGGCGTTTCGCCGAGCAGCGTGGCGATTCGGGTGCCGGCGAGGAAGCAGGTAATTACCTCCGTGCCGCTGGTGCCGTCCTCTTCGAGCAGGAAGGTGGAGGTGGCGGGGCTGGCAAGGGTCAGCGTCTCGCTCTGACCGCCCTCGGTGATCGTCAACGTGTTGCCTGCGAGCGTGGCGCTGCCGCCACTGCCGTAGAGGAGTCCGGCCAGGTCGATCACGTCGGTGGCACTGAAGCCGCTGATCGGCGCGCTCGGCATCGTCGTGCCGTCGAGAAGCAAAAGCCCGCCGCCGCCGTCGAACAGGACGAAGCTGACGGTGCCCCCATCCCGCACCTGCAACGTGGCGGAGGTGCCGATGGTCGTCGAGATCGCGCTGCCGCCGCTCGACACGACGCCCTGGCCGCCGCTGCCGACGACGGTGCCGGTAGCCACGCCGCCCTTCGATACGATCTCCTGCCCGCCGGTGCCGACGACCGTGCCGTAGGCCACGCCGCCCGACACGAACGCCTGCCCGCCGCTGCCGACGATCGTGCCGTAGGCCGTGCCGCCGCTTTCCACGGTCTGGTATCCGCCGCTGCTGACGAGCGTGCCGCTGGCCACCCCGCCCCTCGACACGATCTCCTGCCCGCCGCTGCTGACGACCGTGCCGCTGGCCACGCCGCCGCTAAATACGAACTCGATCCCGCCGCTGCCGACGACGGTGCCGTAGGTCACGCCGCCCGATACGAACTCCTCTCCGGCGCTGCTGACGGTCGTGGCGCTCGCCACGCCGCCGCTCAGCACCACCGCCAGCCCAAACAAGGTGACGTCCGCGCCGGTCGCGGTGCCGGCGGAGAGCACATAGAGCTCGTCATCCTCGCGAACCACGACGCCGCTGGCCGAATTCGGGAAGTACGTCCCGCCGCTGGATGCCGTCAGCAACACGCCGGAGTCGATTTGCAGACCACCCGACAACACTGTGCCGACCGCGCTGGCGCCCGGCAGGACGATCAGGTCGCCGCCGCTGTCCAGCACGGTGCCAGAGGTCGCGCCGCCGCTCAGGACGATTTCGAGCCCACCGCTGCTGACGATCGTGCCGTAGGTCACGCCGCCGCCGGACACGATCTCCCGGCCGCCGGCGCCGACAACCGAGGTGGCGTGAGTCGCGCCGCCGCTCAACACGAACTCGGTCCCGCCGCTGCTGACGACCGCGCCGTAGGCCGCACCGCCGCTCCACACGGTTTCAATCCCGCCGCCGCTGACGACAGTGCCGTAGGCCGCGCCGCCGCTCTTGACGTATTCCACCCCGGCGCTGCCGATGACCGTGCCGGAGGCCATGCCGCCGCTCAGCACGGCCTCCTCGCCGTCGGGGCCGAGGACCGTGCCGCTGGCCACGCCGCCGCTGAACACGATCTCCTGTCCCAAGCCGGTGACGTCGGTGCCGGTCGCGCTGCCCGCTGAGAGCACATAAAGCTCGTTCCCGGAGTCCACCACGACGCCGCTGGCCGACGTTCCGAAGTAGCTCCCGCCGCTGGCTGTGATCAGGAACACGCCGCCGCTGGTTTGCAGACCACCCGACAGCACGGTCCCGACTGCGGTGCCGCCCGGCAGCACGAGCAGCGTGGCGCCGCTGCTGAGCACGGCGCCAGAGGCCGTGCCGCCCGCCAGCACGATCTCCAGCCCGCCGCTGTCGACCACCGTGCCGGTCGCCACGCCGCCGCTCGACACGATCTCCTCGCCGCCGCTGGTGATGACCGTGCCACTGGCCACGCCGCCCGCCAAAACGATCTCCAACCCGCCGCTGCTGACGAGAGTGCCGTCGGTTGTGCCGCCGCCGGACACGATCATCTGGCCGCCGCTGCCGACGGTCGTGCCGCTGGCAACGCCGCCGTTCGACGCGAACTCCTCCCCACCGCTGCTGACGAACGTGCTGTAGGTCGTGCCGCCGCCCGAGACGAACTCCTGCCCGCCGCTGCTCACGACAGTGCCGCTGGTTACGCCGCCGCCCGAGACGAACTCCTCGCCGCCGCTGCTGACGATCGTGGCGTAGGTGACCCCGCCAGCCGACACGATCTCCTGCCCGCCGACGCTGACGACCGTGCCGCTGGCCACGCCGCCCATTGACACGAACTGCTGTCCGCCGCCGACGACGACCGTGCCATAGGTCACGCCACTTCGTGACACCGACTCCTCGCCGCCGCTGCTGACGACGGTGCCAGTGGCCATGCCGCCTGACACGGACTCAAGCCCGTCGAACCTGACGACCGTCTCGCTGGCCACGCCGCCGCTCGACACCCACTGAACGCCGCCGCTGCTAACGACCGTGCCGGTTGCAACGCCGCCCACCAAGAATTGGGCGCCGCCGTTCAGGACCGTACCGTAGGCCACGCCGCCGCTCGAGACGTATTCGTGCCCGAGGTAGTTGGCGACCGTGCCGATGGCCACGCCGCCGCTCGACACGGACTCGCTCCCGAATGCGTCGACGACCGTGCCGCTCGCCACGCCGCCACTCGACACGAACTCCTGACCGCCGTCGCTGACGACCGTGCCGCTGGCCACACCACCCGACAGGACAATCAGTGAGTCGCCGTTGTGCAGCGTGATGTTGCCGCTGCTCTGGCCGCTTGAAACGATTGTCTTCGTCATCGGAAGATGCCCCGTCTTTGCTATGGCAGAACGCTTTCGACGATTTTATTTTCGATGTCGCGCATTCGTAAAGTGAGGTTCCGCAGACAGCGCGTTTCTGCTCACGCTGGTTCGGGCACGGACCGGACTGGCTCGGTGTGCGCCGCGCGCGAGGCACACGGCGATCACGACGACGCGGAGGTGTGCCCACTCTCGCGCCATTTGCGGCTTTTGCGTTCACATCGCACGCCGTTTTTCCATGAAGAAATCGACACGTTAGCGCTTGCACCTTGAACAGGCAGATGTCATACAGCGTGCGTGGCTAGGGTTCCGGTCACGCCGCTTGGGGCGTGATGCTGGTCCGAGAGCCGCAACCTAACTGGGAGAAATCGGTTAGGCACACGGCGGGATAAAAGCCCGGGAGACCAAGTGATGCAGGGATTGGCATCATCGTGGTCTCTCATGGGCCGCGCTGTGGTCGATCCTTGTCGATGGTAGCAACCGTTGGAGGGTCGAATGATCAGAGGTTTCATAAAGTCCGTCGCAATCCTGGCACTGCTCGCGGGCGCGTTCGCGCACCCCGCGTCGGCGGCACCAAAGAAGAACTTCAAGCTGGCATGGACCATCTATGTCGGCTGGATGCCGTGGCCATGGGCCGCCGAGCACGGCATCGTCAAGAAGTGGGCCGACAAATACGGCATCACGATCGACGTTGTCCAAGTCAACGACTACGCCGAATCGATCAACCAGTACACGGCCGGCGCTTTCGACGCGCTGACCATCACCAACATGGACACGCTGGCCGTGCCCGCCGTTGGCGGTATCGACTCGACGTCGATCATCATGGGCGACTTCTCGAACGGCAACGATGCCGTGATCCTGAAGGACAAGACCACGCTCGCCGACATCAAGGGTCTGCCCGTCAACCTGGTGCAATACTCCGTCTCGCAATACCTGCTCGACCGAGCCATCGCCTCGGTCAAGCTGACCGAACGCGACATCCGCGTGATCAACACGTCGGACAGCGACATGGCGGCGGCCTATCAGACGCCCGACGTCAAGGCGGTGGTCACCTGGAACCCGATCGTCCAGGAACTGCTGAAAGTTCCAAGCGCGCACAAGGTTTTCGACAGCTCGCAGATTCCGGGCGAGATCATGGACCTGGTGATCGTCAACACCGCGACCTTGAAGGAGAATCCGGCGTTCGCCCAGGCGCTCGTCGGCATCTGGTACGAGACCACCAAGGCGATGGCGGGCGACGCGGCCGACGCCAAGGCGGCACGTTCCGAGATGGCGAAGGCGTCGGGCACCGATCTGCCCGGTTTCGACGACCAGTTGCGCACCACCAAGCTCTTCAGCGACGCGAAGGACGCGGTGGCCTTCACCGACAGCGACGCGCTGCCAAAGACGATGGCGCTGGTGCGCGACTTCCTGTTCGATCACCAACTGCTCGGTGAGAACGCGAAGTCACCGGACGTGATCGGCGTCGAGTTCCCGAGCGGGGAGGTGCTGGGCAGCAAGACCAACGTCAAATTCCGCTTCGACGACAGCTTCATGAAGATGGCCCGCGACGGCAAGCTGTAACCGCACACCGCACGAAAGGAGCATCGTCTCATGCGCATCCTCAACCGACAGCCTGACCCGGTGACGCGCGTGCTGTTGCCGGTGCTGCCCTTCGTGCTGGCCGTGGCCGCCTACGCAATCGCCTCCTCGGCACGGCTTGCCGTCAATCCCGACGACAAGCTGCTGCCGGGGGCGACCTCGCTGCTCGACGCACTGCAACGCTTCGCCTTCTCGCCGGACCGTCGGACCGGCGACTATCTGATGCTCGACGACACCATCGCCAGTCTCGAACGTCTGTTGTCGGGTCTCGCGATTTCCACCGTGATCGCCGGCGTGGTCGGCATCGCGGTTGGGATGATCCCGTATCTGCGCACGCTGATGGCGAGCATCCTGGCGGCGATCTCGCTGATCCCGCCGCTTGCGATCCTGCCGATCATCTTCATCGCCGTCGGACTGGGTGAGGCGGCGAAGATTACGTTGATCGTGGTTGGCACGGCGCCGTTCCTGCTGCGCGACCTGGCGATGCGCGTGCAGGAGCTGCCGTCCGAGGAAATGATCAAGGCGCAGACGCTTGGCGCGACGACGTGGCAGATCGCGCTGCGCATCGTCGTGCCGCAGATGCTGCCGCGCCTGATCGACAGCGTGCGGCTCTCGCTCGGCTCCGCCTGGCTGTTCCTGATATCGGCCGAGGCAATCGCGGCCGAGAATGGGCTCGGCTATCGCATCTTTCTGGTGCGACGCTATTTCGCGATGGACGTCATCCTGCCTTACGTCGCCTGGATCACGTTCCTCGCGTTCCTGCTGGACTATCTGTTGCGCGCCGCTCAGCGGGCAGCATTCCCCTGGTTTGCGATGGGACGCGGCCGATGACCACGATCACGGTTCAGAATGTCTGGAAGGAGTACGGCGAGCGCGTCGTGCTGGAGTCGCTGAATATCGAGATTTTGCCTCATGCCTTCGTCGCTCTGGTCGGCCCGTCCGGTTGCGGCAAGACGACGTTCCTGCGCATGTTGATGAGCATGGAGCGGCCGACGCGCGGCAAAATCCTGGTGGATGGCGAGCCTTTGCCGCCGGAGCCGACCGCCGAGCGCGGCGTGGTGTTTCAGCGCTATTCGGTGTTCCCGCATCTCACGGTGCTGGGCAACGTGGTGCTGGGCCAGGAATTTTCCGGGTCCCGCATCACCGGACGACTCTTCGGCACGGCAAAGCGGCGGGCCGTGGATGCCGCGCGCGACATCATCAAGGCGGTCGGACTCGGTGAGGCGGAAAAGAAATATCCCGCGCAGCTTTCCGGTGGGATGCAGCAGCGCCTCGCGCTCGCGCAGGCACTGATCAAACGCCCGAAGATCCTGCTGCTCGATGAGCCGTTCGGTGCGCTCGATCCCGGCATTCGTGGCGACATCCATGAGCTGATGCTGAAACTGTGGCTGGAGACCGAGATGACGGTGGTGATGGTCACGCATGATTTGCCCGAAGCCTTCCGCCTGGGCACCCGCGTTATCGCCTTCGAGCGCACGCCGCGCGCCACCATCGAGCCCCACCGCTTCGGCGCGGTGATCACCCACGACATCGAGGTCTGGCCGCCGAAGCCGACCCCGAGTGCCGCCGCGCGCAACTGGATCGCCCACCCCTCCGATCGGGACGTCCCGATGGCACCTTCAATTGGCCGGGACGCCCCGGCTTTTGTGAGCACGGAGACCGTCGCGTCATGACAACGCTCGATTCCGCCACGCCGGAACAGCATCGGCAACGATATCTGCAACTTCGCGCGGCAGCTCAGGCACGGGCGGAGGCAGCCGCCCCTCGCGCGCTTGATACCGGGCCGGCGGCGACGCTCCCGGAAACCGACATCCGCCATCGAGAGAGCATTCCCGCCGGCTGGTACTACACTGTTCGGCTGCGGCGCGGCGAGGCGTTGCGGCTGTGCAACCCGAGCGGCACGGCGTCCGTCTCGGCAATGCTGTGGAACGCGGCCGAGCCCAGCGAACGCTTCAACGCCGGCGACACCGTGAAGCTGCAATGGTCCGCCCGGCTTGGCAGAGGCAAGCTGCTGTATTCCGACATGGGGCGCGTCCTGGCGGCGATCACCGAGGATACCACCGGCGGGCGGCACGACGCGCTGACCGGCGGCAGTACGCCGGCCAGCAATCTCCGGCGTTACGGCGACGCCAGCCTGCGCAATACGCGGGACAATTTTCGTCTTGCCGCGGCCAAGCTCGGCCTGTCCGTCCGCGACATCGCACCGTGCATCACCTTCTTCGCCGGCGTGCGCACCGACGCGGAGGGGCGGTTCGTCTGGCACGGCGCCGGAACATCGGGCGAGTTCGTCGATCTGCGCGCCGAACTGGACCTGATCGTCGCCCTGTCCAACTGCCCACATCCGCTCGATCCGCGCCCTGACTACGGAAACGCCCCAGTTGAAGTGACGGTGTTTCGAGCGCCTCCGCCGACTGCCGACGATCTTTGCCGCACGTCGTGCGAGGAAGCCGAACGCGGCTACGACAACAACGCCGCCTATCTGCGCGCCTGACCGGGAGCAGCAACATGACCCTCATTCGCGATTTCACCGCCGCGCGGCTCGATGAAACCATTCCCGCGCGCGCGCCATGGTCCGCCATTCTCCGTGCCGGCGAAACCTTGCGCATCATCGACCTGGAAGGCCAGCAATCGGCCGACACGCTGATCTACAACGCGCACGATACCAGTGAGCGTTACAGTTGTCAGGAAACGCTGCTCGCCCAGGGCAGAGTCTATGTCAGCACCGGCACCGATCTTCTGTCCAACGAAGGCAGGACCTTGATGACCGTCACCGCCGATACGGTCGGGCGGCACGACACGTCGGCTGGCGCGTGCAGTTGCGAGGCCAACACGGTGCGGTTCGGCCACCACACACGGTACATGCACGCCTGCCGCGAAAACTTCGTGCTCGCGGCGGCGCGGCACGGCATGAGCAAACGCGACATCGTCGGCAACATCAATTTCTTCATGAACGTGCCGATCCTGCCGGACGGCGCGCTGGCGATCGACGACGGTATTTCCGAGCCAGGCGGCTACGTCGATTTGCGGGCGGAGATGGACGTGATCGTGCTGATCTCGAACTGCCCGCAGGTCAACAACCCCTGCAACGGGTTCAATCCCACGCCTTTGCGCGTGCTGATCTGGCCAGGCACTTCGTGGCCGAGCAATTCCGCTCAGGCAGTGTGACCGCCATGTTCAACAAGGTCCTGGTCGCCAATCGCGGCGAGATCGCATTGCGCGTGGTGCGCACGCTGCGCCGGATGGGTGTCGGCAGTGTCACGGTCTACTCCGATGCCGACCGCTTTGCGCCCGCCGTTCTCGCGGCGGACGAAGCGGTGCGGATTGGCCGCGCGCCGGCGGCACAAAGCTATCTGAACATCGAGGCCGTGCTCGCCGCCTGCCGGCAGACGGGCGCGCAGGCGGTGCATCCCGGCTACGGCTTCCTGAGTGAGAACCCGCGTTTCGCCGATGCGCTCGAAGCCGCCGGCATCGCCTTTGTCGGGCCGACCGGTGAACAGATGCGCGGCTTCGGCCTCAAGCACAGCGCGCGCGCCATTGCCGAACGGAGCGGCGTGCCGATGCTGCCGGGCAGCGGGCTGTTGGCCGACATCGCCGAAGCAGAACGCGAGGCCATGCGCATCGGCTTCCCGGTGATGTTGAAAAGCACGGCGGGCGGCGGCGGCATCGGGATGCAGCTCTGCCACGACATTGCCGAACTGCGCGACCG
>Ga0116226_10001584_pt1 | contig 19775 bp, 18 predicted proteins | sample S1TSphfallax_FD_89692 | JGI IMG/M metagenome (GOLD analysis project Ga0116226, IMG submission 89692) | Host-associated microbial communities from peat moss isolated from Minnesota, USA - S1T2_Fa - Sphagnum fallax MG | ecosystem: Host-associated > Plants > Peat moss > Unclassified | place: USA... | reverse complement strand
GGCGCCACCCTGGCCCTGGCTCTCGCCGCGGGAAATCTGAGCTGCGTTCTGATCGACGCCCTGCCCTTCGAAGCCTTGGCGGCCCCGGGTTTCGACGGCCGGGCTAGCGCCATTTCCTTTGCGGCGTGGCGACAGTGGCGTGTGCTTGGTGCCACCGGCGCCCTCGAACCCCACGCCCAGAGGATCGAGCAGATCCTTGTCACCGATGGACGGCCCCCCGGCGCCTCGGCGCCTCGCCCTTCCGGCGCCTGGCTACGCTTTGACTCCGCGGAAATCGCGGGCCGCAACGGCGGCGAGCCCCTCGGTTACTTGATCGAGAACCGCCACATCCGCGCGGGCCTCGCGGGGGCGGTCCTGGCCTCCAGCGCCCGAGTTATCGCGCCGGGCAAAGCAGTCCAAATCTCGCGGGAGGCGGGGGGCGTCACCGTCACCATGTCAGATGGACGCCGGCTCAAGGGCGCCCTCCTGGTGGGCGCCGATGGCAAATCCTCCAAGGTGCGCCAGGACGCCGGTATCGGAACGGCGGGCTGGAACTATGGGGATACCGGGGTGGTGGCCACCGTGCGCGTCGACCGCGATCACGAGGGCGTTGCCTATGAGCACTTCCTGCCGGGTGGCCCCTTCGCCATCCTGCCTCTTACGGGGCGTCGGGCCAGCCTGGTCTGGACGGAAAAGAAGTCGCGCGGCGCGGCGCTCATGCGGGCGAGCCCCGAGGCTTTCGGGGCCCACCTGCGCCGACGTTTTGGCGCTTTTCTAGGACAGGTGGAGGCCGAGGGCCCGCGATTCGCCTATCCTCTAGGTCTGCAGATCGCCGACAGCCTCACGGCCCCACGCACGGCGCTCATCGGCGACGCCGCCCACAGCGTGCATCCCATCGCTGGCCAGGGGCTCAATATGGGGCTCAAGGACGCCGCGGCCCTGGCGCAGGTTCTGATCGAGGCCGCGCGCCTCGGCGAGGATCTGGGCGCGGCGGCGGTTTTGGATCGTTACGCGCGCTGGCGCGGCGTGGACAATATGGGCGTCGCCCTCGCCACCGACGCCTTCACGCGTCTCTTCGCGACGGACAACACTCTCATCCGGACGGTCCGCGACGTCGGCATGTCCGTGGTTAACCGCATTGGGGCGGCGAGGAGCATGTTCATGGCCGAGGCCGGCGGCGCCAGCGGCGACCTGCCCCGTCTGTTGCGGGGCGAGAGCGTATGATCGCCGCAGGTTGAACGGCCCGATCAAGATTGACGGGGGATTCTCACCGGCGCTGCTCTAGGCGATGACCGATCATGCTCCCGGCGCCCAGGCCTTGCAGGTCCAGGGCCAAGTCTGCGCTTCGATGGGCGCCCCGTTCAGCGGGGCCCTCCTCGCCCGCGCCGCCGAGGACCTCCACGCCGGCGGGCCCACAGTCTCTCTGATGGCTCCATGGGAAGATCATGACCCACAGACCCAATTGAAACTGGCCACGCCTTTGCGATGGCTCGGCGCGCTGCACGATCTGGCCCTGTCTGGTGATGACCCTGCCCTCACAGACGCCTATCCAGCACTCGGCCGGCCTGGCGACGAAAGGGCGGCCTGGGACGCGGCCCGCATCGCCATGTCGCGAGACCCCGCGCGCCTCGCCGCCTTCATGACCCATGAACCCCAGACCATCGAGGTCCGCCGGTCCGCCTGCCTGATCGGCGGATTTCTGACAATCGCCCAATCCACCGGGCTGCCGCTCCGGATCTTCGAGCTTGGCGCCAGCGCGGGGCTCAATCTGGGGTTCGACAGGTATTATTACGATCTCGGAACAGCGGGCGGTTGGGGGGCGGCGGAGGCAAAGGTCAGGCTCGATACGGACTGGCGTGGCGTCGCGCCACCTCTGCACGCCCCGTTGCGGGTGGTCGACCGCGTGGCCTGCGACCGCAAGCCGATCTCCCTGGCAGACGCGGCCAGCCGCCGGCGCCTGAAGGCCTATATCTGGGCAGATCAGTTTGACCGCCTGACCCGCCTGGACGCGGCCATCGACGAGGCGGTGGGGGCGGGCGTCCGCGTAGAGGCGGAGGATGCCGTGGAGTTCACCTTGAACCGCGTCAAACCCAGAGAAGGGACGGACAGCGTCCTTTTCCATTCGGTCTTCTGGCAATACCTGCCGCTTGATCGGCAGTCCGCTCTGAGCGCGGAGGTTGCCGCGATAGGCGCAACAGCCAGCGCGTCGGCGCCCTTCGCCTGGCTGCGAATGGAGCCTGGCGAAAAGAGACTGGCGGATATGGAAGTTCGCCTCACCGTGTGGCCAGGCGCGGAAACGCGGCGCCTCGCCCGTTGTCACCCACACGGGGCCTGGGTCGAATGGGAGGGTTAGGGACCGCGGGCGATCAACCGCGCGGCAGACGCAGCTCAAAACACGTCCCCTCGGCGCCGGTGCTGACCAGCACAAGTTCGCCGCCGTGGCCCTCGGCGAGTTCGCGGGCGATGGCGAGGCCTAGGCCCGCGCCGCCCTGACGGCCCGAGGCGGTAAAGGCCTGGAAGAGGCGCTCCTTCACCCGCTCGGGCAGGCCAGGGCCGTTATCGGTCAGGCGCAGTCGGCTGTCCTCATCCGTCTCGATAAAGTGTGCGAGGACGCTCCCGGGCGCCGGGCGCGGTTCCTGGCTTTCGATGGCCTGCCGGGCGTTTCGGAGCAGATTGACCAGGATTCGGTAGAGCTGTTCCGGATCGGCTCGCACCTCGGCGGCAGGGTCTATGTCGGTTTCGAGCCGCACCCCCCCTGGGCCCAGACCCGCATCCCGGGCCGCTTCCTCCAGGGCCACGAGAAGCGAGGTGGGGCGGGCGTCCGGGGGCGGCTCGTCGCTTTTGCCGAAGGTCAGGACATTGGAGGCCAGGGTGATGGCGCGGTCCAGGGCGCGCTCAAGCCGGGGCAGGGCGCGGGTCACCTGAGGATCGCCCGAGCCCGCCAGGTTTTCCGAGGCGATCTGGGCGCTGGTGAGCATATTGCGCAGGTCGTGATTGATCTTGGCCACCGCCTCCCCCAAGGCCGCGAGCCGGGCCCGCGAAGCCAGCGCCGCGCGCAGATCGGCCTGCATGCGATCCAATTCGCTCTCCGCGCGGCCAATTTCATCGCGCCGACCGGAGGGGTGAATAGCGGCGCGGGGGTCGGTGGGATCAGCGCGAAATCTCTCCATGGAACGGGTAATCCGTTGCATCGGCCGCACCAGAAAAAATGTCAGGGCGAAGTAGACCACCGCCCCGGCCAAGAGAGAGGTGAAGAGGGTTTCCACCATCAGGCGACCCAGCTGCGACAGCAGTTCGCGCTTCAGGGGGGCGTCTGGGAGCACGACCTCCACGAAGGCGCCGGGTCGGAACCGCGGCCGGGCCATGACCCGCACCATGCGGTCACCCCCGCGCAAAAGGGTCTCAACCGGCGCCCAGAGGGACATCGGGCCACCGCCGCGAAGGTCCAACAGATAGGGCGTGCGCGCCAGGCGCGGCGCCTGGAGAATAAGACGCCGCTCACCCCGGATCTGGAAGGCCACCGAGACCACACCGGCATTGTTGAGAATGTCGGACCGCATACGGTCAGTGACCACGCCGCCGGGCGCTGTTTCCTCGATCAAGGTCGCCAGTTCGGCGGCCCGCAAGCGGTCAAGCAGCCAGGATTCTTCGTCCGCGGCCAAGCTCGGCGGCAGGATAAGAAGATTGGCCGCCACCACAATGAACACCGTGAGCAGCAAGAGGCGAGCCGACAGCCCCTGGAACCAGGAGAAGCGGCGCTCTTGGGGTGCGGTGGGCTCATCCAGGGGCGCGGCGTCCGCCATAATTCTCTGGTTACCCCGAGCGGCCGGGCGGAGCAACGAAGGGCCTAATACGCGGGATCGTCAGACCGTCCCGATCGCCTCGGCGAGGGTGCGGAACCCATCGGCGCGCAGCCGGGCGGCGAGATCCGACTTCAGCCGCGCCACAAGCGCTGGCCCTTCATAAGCCAGGGCCGTATAGAGCTGGATCGCGCTCGCTCCAGCGCGGATCTTCGCATAGGCGTCGTCCGCCGTCGCAATTCCGCCCACGCCAATAAGGCTAAGCCGGCCCCCGCTCACCGCCCGCGCCCAGCTTAAGACACGCGTCGAGGGGACAAAAAGGGGCGCCCCGGACAGGCCTCCGGTCTCGTTCCGCGACGCGCCACTTAGAGTGTCAGGCCGCGCCAGTGTCGTATTGCTGATGACCAGGGCGTCCACCCCGCCGGCCAGGGCGACTTCGACAATATCCTGGACATTGGCCTCCGTGAGATCAGGGGCGATTTTCAGGAAGATGGGCCGTGGACCATGGCGCCCCGTGAGATCCCGCCGCGCCCCGGCGACCGCGCCCAGGAGATCCTCCAAGGCCGCCTTGCCCTGCAGGTCGCGTAAGCCGGGCGTGTTAGGGGAGGAGACATTGAGGGTGAAATAGTCAGCCAGGGTCCAGAGCCGCTGGAGGCCCAGCACGTAGTCCTGGGCGCGGTTCTGGGAGTCCTTATTGGCCCCCACATTGGCGCCGACGACGCCTGGACCGCGGGGCGCGGCAAGGCCGCCGGCGAAGGCCTCCAAACCGGCATTGTTGAAGCCCATGCGGTTGATCACCGCGCGGTCCGCGGGCAGGCGAAAGAGGCGCGGCCGGGGGTTGCCGCTCTGGGCCAGGGGCGTCGTGGTGCCGCACTCCACAAAGCCGAAACCCGCCCTCAAGAGGGCCCCTGGCGCCTTGGCGTCCTTGTCGAAACCCGCCGCCAGGCCGATGGGGTTGACCAGATCCAGGCCCGCGAAACTCACCGCCAGCAGAGGGTCGGGGGCCGTACGGTCCCTAGGGCCCAGACCCAGGGCCAGGGCGGCCAGGGTGAGACCATGGGCGTCTTCGGGATCCAGCAGCCGCAGGGACGACGCCGCCAGATCGCGCCAGGATGTCATGGCGCGGGTCTCATGGGGCAAGGGGGCCCAGATCGGGAATCCCGTCGGCGCCGAGGGGCGCGGCGCGGACTTCCGCCACCAGCTCGGTGCGAAGATGCGCGTAAAGATGGGGGAATAACGCGCCGCCCCGAGAGGGCTCCCACCGCAGGGCTGGCCCAAGGGCCGCGGCGTCCACCGCCAGAATAAGGAGATCATCCTGGGCGGCGAAATGGCGGCGGGCGGTTTCGCGCGCCTGGTCGGCGGCCGAGAAGTGGATGTAGCCGTCGGCCAGGTCGACAGCCGAGCCCCCAAAGGCGCCGGCGGCCCGCGCCGCCTCCCATTCCGCGCGCTTCAGGATCTTGTAGATCCGTGTCAGCTCGGCTCTCCCTGGGTCTCGTCCCACGTTTCCACGAAGGGCGGCGGGGCATGACGCGGATTGAAGAGGTTCTCCAGGCGCGGACCGCTGGCATCGCTCATGTCCAACACGGCGACGGTGGCGGTGGGAAAGCCGGTGGCGATCACGTCGGCGTCAGGGCTTGCCGCTTCGCTCAAAAGCCTCACCGCAACCTCCTGCAATCCTGGATTGTGCGCGACGACCATCACGGTTTCCGCGTCAGCCGCCACGCGCTCGACAGCGGCGATGATATCCTCGGGCGAGGCGTCGTAGAGGTCGTCCTCCAGAATGACGCGGCAGGCCGGCGTGAGATCCTTTACGCCGTCCCAGGTCTCCCGGGTGCGCAAGGAGGGGGAGATGAGGACCAGATCGGGCGCGTAGTTGTTCTGGACCAGCCAACGGCCTGAGACCGCCGCATCCTCACGTCCCGACGGGGTCAATGCCCTATCTGGGTCCCCAGCCCCCGGCTGCCGGGGGGCGGCCTTGGCGTGTCGAAGGAGAATCAGGCGGCGCATGTCGGGGAATGTTCCAGAACGGAGGTCGGAGAGCGAATACAAAGCTTGAGTTTGCAGGAGGCATCCTTACGGCCCGATTACAACGCGCGATTGACAGGTCCCAGAACGAAACCCGCTTCGTCCGCCACGCGGAGTCTATTGATCGGCCTGCGCGGCCTCGCCGGCTTCCGCCTTATCCCTCAGACGTACGATCAGGGACTGACTGGCGGTGGCGAGGAGGCGCCCATCTTCGGCATAGAGCCGCATGTCGCCGTGGGCGATCCCCCGATCAATGCCGACGATCATGATGTCGCAGAGAACCCATGTGGTCGGGACGATCTCCATGAACCGAATGGTGTTATCGAGGCTATTGCCGCCCGCGTCCCGGCCCAGGGCCGGGCCAATGGCGGAGGGGACATGGTCGGCCATGATGGCCAGCATGGCGGCGTCGACGACCTGACCCCCGCGCGGTCGTATCCATAGTGTGAGGCGGCCATCAGCGCTCGGGCCAGAGACGGGATCTCGGCCATGGACGCCATGAGCAATGCGCACCTCGATCTGACTATGGAGATCAGCGACATTCGATCGCCAGCGCGTGCTTTCCTCGCATGTCCTTGGCGGCGGCGAGGAGGGCGGCCGCGCCCATTGCAGCCGCTCGCCCTCAGGCCGCGACCCCAGAGCCGCGTTGACAGTGAGGATTTCGGTGTCGCCCAAATGAGCCGAGACGCGCGCCTGGGTCATGTGTTTCCCCTCCGCGGCGATCCGTACGTCCAGATCCACCACGGACGGGGGCCGGGCATAGGAAAGATATTGGGCCGTGGCCCAGATCACCGGTCTCCCGCACGTGCGCTCCAGCGCCGCGATCGCCGCGCCCATTCCCACGCCGCCGAACATGAATGGCCGCCCTGGGGGCCCCACGCACAGGGCCGGCGTGAGAGGAAGGAACCACCGGTGTGGATTGTGCGTCGCGCGAAGATCGAAGAAGTGTTCGTCCATGTCCCGTCCCGCCGAGGTCACAACCGCTCCTATAACAGCCAGCGGCGCCGGAGCGAGCCCGTCGCCAAAGGGAATTGGACTTGGGGGGACCCGGCCGGAGGGGATCGGACACCGCCTTGATGCTCTTGGCTCCTCAGTCCGCCTTTGGGGGCTGATCGTGCTGATTTCCTTAGGGGGGATCTTCGAGTTTTACGACCTGATGATGACCGCCTATGTGTCACCTGGCCTGGTGCGGGCAGGGGTCTTTCACAGTGGGCGAGCAGGGCTTTTTGGCCAAAGCGATCAGGCCGCTTTCGCCTCCGCCACCTTCCTCGGACTTTTCATCGGGACTCTCGCCTTCTCCCGAATCGCCGATCGCTTCGGACGCCGCGTCGTCTTCACGGTGTCTCTCATCTGGTACGCTCTGGCGACCCTGGCCATGGCGAGCTGCCACGCGGCCATCGCCCTGGATATCTGGCGTCTGATTTCCGGCATCGGCATTGGCGTCGAATTGGTGACCATCGATTCCTACATCAGCGAACTGGCCCCCGCGCGCCTGAGGGGCCGGGCCTTCGCCCTCAACCAGGCCATTCAGTTCCTGGCCGTGCCGGCCGTGGCCGTCGCCGCCTGGGTCTTTCTTCCCATGTCACCCTTTGGGCTCGCCGGCTGGCGCTGGGTGATGATTCTGGGCGCGGCCGGGGCCGTCGTCGTGTGGGTGATCCGGGCCGGTTTGCCGGAGTCTCCACGTTGGCTGGAGCGCCAGGGCCGTTACGCCGAAGCCGACGCCATCGTCTCACGCCTGGAGGGACGGGGCAGCCCTCAGACGCCGCCGCGGCGATCCGCAAGCCCCGCACCCACCGCGCGACGCGTTCATCTCGCAGAGGCTTTCGCCCCGCTCTACCGTCGGCGCACCCTCATGCTGGTAGTGTTCAACATCTTCGAGGCCATCGGCTTTTATGGTTTCAGCAATTGGGCGCCGACGCTCATCGCCGCCCAGGGGCAGTCGGTGGTCCACAGCCTTGCCTATTCGGCGGCCATCGCCGTCGCCTTCCCGCTAGGGCCTTTGATCTGTGCAGGCTTCGCGGATCGCTTCGAGCGAAAACATCTGATCATCGCGGCTGCTCTGACGACGGGCGTGGTGGGCTTGGCCTTCGCCGGTCAGCGGGCGGGCGCCGCCATCATCGCTCTCGGCGTCGCCCTGACCTTCTCAAACAACCTGCTGTCCTTCGCCTATCACGCCTATCAGGCCGAGCTCTATCCGACCCGCATTCGCGCTTCGGCGGTGGGCTTCGTTTATGCCTGGAGCCGCCTCTCCACAGTGGTGTCGAGCTTCATCATCGCCGCTCTGCTGACCGGTTTTGGATCTATCGGCGTCTTTGCTTTCATCGCCGCGGCGATGGGCATGGTGATCCTGGCGGTGGGTCTGTTTGGGCCCAAGACGTCAGGCCTGAGCCTGGAAGAGACCGCAGGCTGAAGCTGGCTCTAGCTTTCGGCCTTATCGTCCTTGGCGGAGCCGGCGCGTTCGGCGATGCGGGCGGATTTCCCACGACGATCACGCAGATAATAGAGCTTGGCCCGCCGCACGGCGCCGCGACGGCGCACTTCAATGGATTCGATCATCGGCGACATGACGGGGAAGACCCGCTCCACGCCTTCGCCGAAGCTGATCTTGCGCACGGTAAAGTTTTCCTGAAGGCCATGGCCCGAACGGGCGATGCACACGCCTTCATAGGCCTGGACGCGCTCGCGCTCGCCTTCCTTGATCTTCACATTCACGCGGACTGTGTCGCCCGGTTGAAAGGGGGGGATGCTTTTGCCGGCGAGAAGGCGATCCGCCTCTTCTTTTTCCAGCGTCTCGATCATGTTCATCGTCCAAAAGTCCTTTGATACTTGGGCTTTAATCGCCCTTTGCCTGTTCATTGGCGAGATAGGCCGCCCATAGGTCCGGCCGACGTTCCCGCGTCGTCGCTTCCCTCTGGGCCTGGCGCCATCTGGCCACCTCACCGTGGTGACCCGATAGCAGGACCGGAGGAATCTCTCGCCCCTCGAAAAGCCTCGGCCGCGTGAACTGAGGCTGCTCGAGAAGGCCGTCCTCGAAACTCTCTTCCCGCAAACTCTCGGACTCGCCCAGAACTCCGGGCAGTAGCCGAACGCAGGCTTCTATGGCCACCATGGCCGCCGCCTCGCCGCCGGCGAGAACCGCGTCCCCCACGGAGACCTCCTCGAACCCGCGCGCCTCAATGACGCGCTGATCCACCCCCTCGAACCGGCCACACAGAACGACAAGACCCGCCGCCCGCGACCAGTTCTTCACCCGCGCCTGGGTCAGGGGCCGTCCCCGGGCGCTCATATAAATATGCGGGCGACCTTCAGCCGCGACGCTGTCCAGCGCCGAAGCAATAATGTCAGCCCGCATGACCAATCCGGGACCGCCCCCCGCAGGGGGATCGTCAAGGAAGCCGCGCTTATCCTTGGAAAAGCCCCGAATGTCCACAGTCTCTAGAGACCACAGCCCCTGCTCTCGCCAGGCGGTCCCGATCAGGGAGACGCCAAGGGGGCCGGGAAAGGCCTCGGGAAACATGGTCAGGACGCTGACGGCGTAGGTCATCGCCCTAGACTAGGGCGCACGGAGCGCCTTGAGGAGGGCGCCTCTACAAACGCTCGATGATGGTGACGTTGGAAAGCCCGCCGCCCTCGCACATGGTCTGCAACCCATAGCGCTTGCCCCGCGCCCGCAGGGCATGGACCAGAGTGGCCATGAGCTTGGTCCCGGAAGCGCCGAGGGGATGGCCCAGCGCAATGGCGCCGCCGTTTACATTCAGCCGGTCCGGATCGGCCTTGGTCTCCTTTAGCCAGGCGACGGGCACCGAGGCGAAGGCCTCGTTCACCTCGAAGAGATCGATGTCGTCGATGGAGAGACCGGTCTTGGCCAGGGCCCGGAAGGTCGCGGGGATGGGCGCCTCCAGCATGATCACCGGATCGCCGCCGACGACGGTCAGATGGTGGATGCGCGCCAGAGGTTCGACGCCCAGGGCCCTCAACCCCGCCTCGCTGACGATCATGACACCCGAGGCGCCATCGCAGATCTGGCTGGAGGTGGCGGCGGACAGTTTGCCGTCCTCGCGCAGGAGCTTGACGCTTTTGATGGCGTCCAAGGTGGAATCGAAGCGAATGCCCTCATCCACCGTATGGAGGGAACTGGCGCCATCCTCATCGGTGATGGACACCGGAACGATCTCGTCCTTGAACGCGCCGCCCTGCGTGGCGGCAATAGCTTTCTGGTGGGTGTTATAGGCGTATTCGTCGAGCTCATCCTTGGTGAGCCCGTACTTGGACGCCATCATCTCCGCGCCCATGAACTGACTGAACTGGATGTTGGGATAGCGCGCCTTCTGGTGGGGGCTCATGGGCGAACCCAGTCCGTTCTGGGCCGGGAGAATCACCGGCGTCCCCATGGGGACTCGTGTCATGCTCTCGACGCCAGCGGCGATGACGATGTCCTGACTTCCGCTCATCACGGCCTGGGCGGCGAAATGCAGAGCCTGTTGGGAGGAGCCGCACTGGCGATCCACGCTGGTGGCCGGCACGCTTTCCGGAAACCGGGAAGCCAGAACAGCGCCTCGGGCAATGTTGTTTCCCTGTTCGCCGGCTTGGCCCACGCAGCCCATGATCACATCTTCGACGAGGGCCGGATCGGCCCCCGTGCGATCGATCAGGGCGTTCAGAACCTCGCCGGCCAGATCCGCCGGATGCCAGCCGGCCAACTTGCCTTTTCTCTTGCCCCCCGCGGTGCGGGCGGCGGCGACGATATAGGCCTCAGCCATGGCGATGATCCCTTTTTGAACCGACAAGGGTCCATTTTATGCGCCGGACCTAGCGTCAACCAAGAGGCGGCTCGTCTCGGCTCCGCGTCCTCGGCGATCAGAGATAGTGAGAACCGGAACCAGCCCTTCTCGCGCGTACCGCTCTATATCTCTATAACATATCCGTACCTGGACCTCAGAAAATCGTTTATCTCGGCTTGCCTATGTAGGCCATAAATTTCTTCGCGGCTGGACACACAATTTATTCTTGGCGGATCGCCGCCAAGAAAGTTCCGTAATCTGCAATGGGTGCCAAACGAGCGCGCGAAATCATGTTTCGCGTGAATGATATCCCCGATATATTCAAATGAAAAATCCAAGGCCAATTCCAAAGGCGCGAAGCGGATCCCATCCGCCTCCAGCGCCTCGCGCATATAGGCGCACACCTGGGTGTCTTCCGTATGGTGCGCCCAGGGCCAGTCCATCTCGAACAGAGCCGATTGATCCTCGACATCGCCAAATAGATGCGGTGGCGTAATATTCATCGTCAAGCCCAGCCGCCGGGGCGCCGTGAGCAATCTTCGGCTCCGAAGCGAAAGGCCGCCATTATAGACCGGGAGCAGCTGGACATCCGATCGACCCACAAACTGCTGCCATGTAAATGCATTATAAATTGTGCGGGCGCCCCGCGCATCCACAGTCATTCCTGAGACCGAAGGCGCTCCTAAATAATCATAATCGAAAAATTCCGGTCGCCAGTTGTCTGCGTTAAGAACCCAGCCATCTTTCTGAACGATCAGTGCGTAATCAGTTTTAATAAAATTTTCGAGGCAATAGAGAATGAAAACGCTGTAACCAATATATCCAAACGGTTTAACTCTGTAATGCTGAATATTTTGAGGCAGTTGTTGAGGCCGATCAGGACTTATCATCAGCGCCCGCGCGCCCGACAGCTGGGTGGCGCTGTGAACGAGACTAGGCACCGCTGCGTCGCCGCCCGCGCCAGCTTCGCCCGTAACGGTCACAACTGTTACATTTGAGAAATCCGCAGGCATGGCGTGCTCCTATGGCGCCTGGCCCCCCCGGCGCAACCTTGATCCCTTCGAACGCGCGGACGAAGCCAGGCTCGACGAGGTCCGCGCCGCGCGCTAGATCAGCGGCCTTATCGCGCGCTAAGCTCTTGGAGGCCGCCGCCTTGCGTCTGCCCCAGGCCCGTCTTGAGCAACTCATCGAACGCTTTCACGAGTTGGAAGCGCGCATGGAGAGCGCCAGCGCGGGCGCGGAGATCGTCCGCCTCGCCAAGGAACACGCGGAGCTCCGGCCGGTGGCCGGGGCCGCACGCGCCCTGATGGAGGCCCGCGCCGAACGCGAAGAGTTGGAACGGCTTAAAGGGGACACTGATCCGGACATGGCCGAATTGGCCGAAGCCGACCTTGCCGCTTTGGACACGCGGCTACCCGATCTTGAGCGGGAGATCGCCCTCCTGCTGGCGCCCCGGGACGCGGACGAAAAAGCCTCCGCCATTCTGGAGGTCCGCGCCGGCACGGGAGGCGACGAGGCAGCCCTGTTCGCCGGCGATCTCTTCCGGATGTATCAGCGCTACGCCCAGGAACAGGGCTGGGCGGTGGAGATTGAGAGCGTCTCTGAAGGCGAGGCGGGGGGGTTCAAAGAAATTATTGCCTCCATCGTGGGCGATGGCGTCTTTGGGCGGCTCAAGTTTGAGAGTGGCGTGCACCGGGTGCAGCGCGTGCCGGCCACCGAGGCCCAAGGGCGCATTCACACCTCCGCCGCGACGGTCGCGGTTCTGCCCGAGGCGGAAGACGTGGATATCGAGATCAAGGACGGCGATCTGCGTATCGACACCTATCGCTCGTCCGGCGCCGGGGGCCAGCACGTCAACAAGACGGACTCGGCGGTGCGGATCACCCATCTTCCGACCGGCATCGTCGTCACCTCATCGGAAAAATCCCAGCACCAGAACCGCGCTCGGGCCTTGAAGGTGCTGAAGGCCCGGCTCTACCAGACCCAACGCGAGGCCCTGGATTCGGAGCGGTCCGAAGCTCGCAAGACACAGGTGGGTTCAGGCGACCGCTCCGAGCGCATCCGCACCTATAATTTCCCACAAGGCCGGGTCACCGATCACCGGATCAATCTCACGCTCTATAATCTACCCAAAATCATCGAGGGCGAGGCCCTGGACGATGTCATCGGTCCCCTCATCGCCGAGGATCAGGCGGCGCGGCTGGCGAGCCTGGAGCAGAGCCTGTGACAGCCCTCGGCCCACCACCTTAACTCGCGCGGCGACGCAGCCGATCTATAAGTCGGCGGGCGAAGCTCTGGGCAAGGTCCCGCGCCTCATCCGCTGAAAGGGTAAAGGCCTTTCCCACCGTGTCCGCCATCCGCGCGCCGCGCTCGCCTAAGGGCGCAGGAGGCCCGGTAGTGGTGTCCAGGGCCGTCTGGTGCTCGATCTCGGCGTTGAGCTCGGCGCCAACCAGCAGGATCATCAGCGAGAACCAGACCCAGAGGAGAAACCCGACCACCGCCCCCAGCGAGCCGTAGGTGGCGCCCAGGCGTGTGAAATGATCGATCACGAAGGAGAAGATCAGCGAGCCGATCATCCACAAAAGAGCCCCGGCGCCGCCGCCGATGATCACCCAGCGCCAGCGAGCGCGACGGCGGCTGGGCCCATAACGATAGGCGAGGATGAAGACGACGGCGGCGATCAAATAGACGAGGAGCCACCGCAGCACGCTCCAGACCACGATAAAACGGTGAAAGCCCAGGGCATTGAGCCAGACGGGCGCCGCAATCGTAAGGAACACAAAGACCGCCAGAAAGATCACCGCGCCCAGGGTCGCGGCATATGTGAACAGCGTGCGTTTCAGATAAGGGCGCGACTCTCTCTCCGAATAGGCGATGTTCAGACCCACCACCAAGGCCTTCATCGCCGCATTGGCGCTCCAGACCGAGACCAGGGTGCTCGCGGCCAGGGTCACGCTCAGCACCTCATGCTTTTGATTGGCGAGGCGCGTCATCTGATCGCCGATAAGCTCGAGGGCGTCATCGGGCAGGATCGCGGAAAGCCCATAGAGGTGACGGGCGATCATCGCGGGATCGAGGAAGAACCCGTAAACCGAAATGAAGGCGGCGATCGCCGGGACAACGGCAAGAAGCACATAGAACGCCACGCCGCCGGCGACGCCAGACAGGCCATCGCGGCCGAGATTTTCGTAGGTGCGCCACAGGATATCCTTCCAGCCCAGGGCTGGAATCCGCCAGGGCGCGTCGGCCAGCCGCCCGCGGCCGGGCTCTGAGCGATCTATGGACTGGGGGGTATCCACATGCGCGGGGCTCAGCCGACGCCCGCGCCCAAGGATGCGCTTCCAGCCGCGCGTCAGAATGCCGGTGAGCATGTTCATGCGTGGAAGGGACCCGGCTGCGACGGCTTAGGCCTATACACGTTCGAAGGTCAGATCGGCGCCGGCGAGAGCCCGCTCGATCAGGGCGATGGTCTCGGCCAACCCGAAGATCGCAACAAAGGAGCCGAACCTGGGCCCCTGACTCTGACCGAGCAGCACCTCGTAGAGAGCGGTGAACCAGGCGCGGAGCGGATCGAAGCCAGCGTCCTTACCCGCGCCATAGACCTCGTTCTGAATGAGCTCCCCATCATGGCAGTCCGCGGGCATGGCCTTAAGGCGTGCAACCAGATCCTCCATGGCCGCCCGCTCGCGCGCATCGGGCGCGCGGAACCGCTTGGTGGGGGCCACGAAGTCCTCGTAATAATGGACCGCATAGTCGGTCAGGCGGTCCAGAAGGGGCTCGCTTTGCGGCGTGGCGCCCGGAAACTGCCGGGAAATGAATCCCCACAGGATGGCCCTCTCCGAGGCATTCGCGGCGGAAACCAGATTCAGCAGCAGGCTAAAAGACACGGGCGATCCTTGCGCCGGCGGCGCGCCCCCGTGGATGGACCAGACCGGATTGTCCAGGGGATTGGCGATGCGCGCCTCATCCCCCGCGGCAGGCGCCTTGGGTGAATTATAGGAGTCAAGCTGCTGGAGATATTCGTCCGTGGCCTTGGGAATCACGTCGAAATAGAGCTTCTTAGCCGAGCGGGGCGACTGAAAGAGATAATAGACGAGGCTCTCGGGCGGCCCATAGCGACGCCACTCCTCCAGGGTCAGGCCATTGCCCTTGGACTTGGAAATCTTCTGATTGTCCTGATCCAGGAACAGCTCGAAGTTGAAGCCCTCTGGCGGCACGCCGTCCAAGATCGTGCAAATCCGCGAAGAGACTTTCACCGACTCGATGAGATCCTTGCCCGCCATTTCATAATCCACCCCGAAGGCGGCCCAGCGGCAGGCCCAATCCGGCTTCCACTGCAGCTTGACCGCGCCGCCCGTGACGGGGGTTTCCTTCAAAACACCGTCCTCGTCCTCGAAAACGATGGTCCCGCGATCAGGATGGCGCTCAAGGGTCGGGACTTGCAGAACGCGACCGGTCGTCGGGCTGATGGGCAAAAATGGGGAATAGGTGGCGCGACGTTCAGGGCCCAGAGTCGGCAGCATCACCGCCTGGACGTGATCGAAACGCTCCAGCATGAGCCGGAGGGTGAGATCGAAGCGCCCCTCCCGATAGCAGGCGGTGGAGGACAGGAACTCATAGTCGAAGCCCTGTTCATCCAGGAACGCCCGCATGCGGGCGTTATTGTGCGCGCCAAAACTCTCGAACTCGCCGAAAGGATCGCGCACCTGCGTCAGGGGCTTGCCCAGATCCTGCGCCAAGGCCTCGCGATTGGGCACATTGTCGGGAACCTTCCGCAGGCCATCCATGTCGTCGGAAAACGAGATCAGGCGCGTCGGGATGGCCTCCTCGGTGAGCGCCCGAAAGGCCGCCCGCACCATGGTGGTGCGCGCCACCTCGTTGAAGGTGCCGATATGGGGAAGGCCCGAGGCGCCATAGCCGGTCTGAAACAGAACTGGCTCTCGCAACGCTGGAAGGGCCGTGAGGGCCTGATCGACCTTGCCCTCCGCGATCAGGCTGGCGGCCAGGTCACGCTCCTCGCCAGACAGGCGCACCCGCAGAAGGCGCGCCAGCAGGTTGCGCGCCTGTTCGAAGGACCATGGTTTGGCGACGCGCGCGAGAGAGGAGAGGCCTGTGAGCATGGGGCAAAGCGGGTAGCCGCCCGCCCGCGCAGGGTCAATCGAGGCGCGGGTGGCGTTCCCTACTGACGCGCGGGCGCCGTCGTGTCCCGAATCGCTTTGAACTCCGCGCCCGGCTTCCACGCTGGCCACGCGCGGCTGTCGGCCAGCTCACGGCCGAGCTCATAATAGAGCGCGAGATCGAGAACGGCGCCGGCATAGTCCCAGTTGGGATCCCACTCGTCGGCGGGCTGGTGATAACGATGGATGTTGTAGTCACGATAAGCGGCCTCGCCCGCGGCCTCTCCGCCCGTCACGAGATCGAGACCACCGTGGGCCGTGATCGCCGGCACGCCGGCCGCCGCCAGAGAGAAATGGTCGGCGCGGAAGAAGCCTCCCGCCTCGGGATGGGCCTCTGGCGTGAAGCGGCGGCCTTGCTTTTGGGCCAGGGCGGCGATGTCGTCATAGAGGTCGGAATTGGCTTTGCCGGCGATGGTGATGTCCCGGGCCGGACCGTTGAGGTTCAGGCCATCCAGATTGAGTAGGGCCGTTGTGGTCGCCAGGGGCGTGACGGGATGCTCGGCGTAATATTCCGAACCCAGCAGATTCTTCTCCTCGGAGGTGAAGGCGATGAAATAGAGGCTCCGTTCGGTGCTCGGAGCCTGGGAGAACAGCCGGGCCAGCTCCAGCATTCCCGAGACGCCTGAGGCGTTATCCAAGGCGCCATTATAGATTTTGTCGCCGCGGGCATCCGGGGGCCCGATGCCCAGATGATCCCAGTGCGCTCCGAACAGCACCGCCTCGCCGGGCCAGCGGGTTCCCGCCAGCTTGCCGATGACATTGTGGCTGATGATCGTCGATGTCTCGACGGCGTAATCCGCATCGAATCCTTCCCCCGCCAGCGTCACGGGATGAAAATCCTCTGACTGCGCCTTCCTTTTTTCCGCGTCGAAATCGAGACCGGCGGCCTTGAACATAGACACAGCCACATCGCGCTGGATCCAGCCCTCGATCAGGGGGTGCGTGGCGCCGGTTTCTTTGCGGGGGATGTCGAACTGGTCGGCGGAAAAGGAGTTCTTCACCGTGTTCCAGCCATAGGCGGCGGGCGCGTTTTCATGGACGATGAGCACACCCAGGGCCCCCAGCTTGGCAGCCTGCGCATATTTGTAGGTCCAACGCCCGTAGAGGGTCTCGGCCTTGCCGTCGAACCGGCCATAGAGGGGATTGGCGGGATCCATCTCGAAGTCAGGATCATTGACCAGGACGACGGCGATCTTTCCTTTAAGATCCAAGCCTTTGAAGTCATCCCAGTGGCGCTCGGGGGCCTTGACGCCAAAGCCGACGAAAACGAGCGGCGCGCCCTTCACACTCACATGGCGCGTGGGCACGCTCGTATGGACGACGATATCCTGGAGCTCGGCGAGGGGCCGCGACTGGCCGGCCACCTCATAACCCACCTGAATAGAACCTGGGACGTGGAACCGCATCAGGGGAACATCCTGAAGATAGCCGCCATGATCGCCGGCGGGGGCCAGACCCAAAGCGCGGTACTGGGCCTGGATATATGCTACCGCCTTGGTCTCGCCGGGCGTCCCCGGGCCTCGCCCCTCGAAGGCGTCGGAGGCGAGAATTTTGATGTGGGCCGAGAGCCGCGCGCCCTCAATCGAGGGCGCAGAAGTTTGGGCCGTCGCCGTAACGCCCAGGTTGGCGCCCATCACCGCGGCGACCCACGCCGTCATCCATTTCCGCGTCATATCAGCCCTTGTCCCTCATCATTTATACGACGTCGCCCGGCCGGATTCGCTCCAGCATCACCACCTCATCGCCACGATAGAGGCCCCGGTCAAAGGGTTGATAGCCGAGCTTTGCCGCGAGTTTTAGCGAGGGCGTGTTCAAGGGGTCGATGATGCAGGTGGTGCGCGGAGCCGCCAGGGCGGTGTCGGCCCAATGCAAAATCGCCCCCATGGCTTCGGCGGCGTAGCCCTGCCCGTGGGCGCGGGGAACCAGAACCCAACCCGCCTCACGATCAGGTCCCAGCGGCGGCGTGATCGCACGCCGGAAATCGGCGAGGCCCGCCTCACCAATGAATGCTCCTGTGGCGGTCTCGCGCAAAGTCCAGAAGCCGAAACCCAGAAGCGACCAGTGTCCGCGGTAACGCAACAGGCGCGCCCACACGTCTTCTGCCGTGGACAGCTTGCCGCCGATGTAGCGCACGACGGCCGGATCCGACCACAGGGCGAGGCTGTCGTCAAAATCGGCGAGCGCGGGGGCGGTCAGCGTGAGCCGCGCGGTGGTCAGTATGGGACAGGTCATGACCTTGGGCTGTCTTCGGAGGGCGCGCTCAACATGAAATGGCCCCGCAGAAACGCCACGGGCAGATCGCGCGCCTCCTGCCAGGCTTCCACATGCACATTGGCGATTCGTCGGCCCACCTTGCGCACATGGGCCCGCGCATGGACCGCGAGGGGCCGGCCGGGTCGCAGATATTCGATGGTGACATCGACGGCGCGGGGCAGACGGCGATGGGGTTCCAGCAGCCAGAGCTGGCAAACGGCGGTCATCTCGAGGAAGGCGCCGATCACCCCGCCATGTAGAGCCGGCAGCACCGGATTACCTACCAGATGCGGCGCGAAGGGCAGGCGACCCGTCATCTCATCGCCGGCCAACTCGGCCTGCATGCCGAGAAATGACATATAGGGCACGGTCTCCAGCAGACCGGCGAGACGCAAGGCCAAACTCTCTGTCTCGGTCTCAGGCGCTTCGCTCATTTGACCGTTGGCGGCGGGGCGAGGGCGAAGGTCGCCTGGGCCGTGGCAATGGGGTTGGCCTCGTCGTCCTCAAAGGCCGCCGCGCGCACGAAACCGATGGATGATGTGAGCTTGTAACAGTGCGCCCGCGCGATGATCTCGCTCCCGGGTTCGGCGCCCCGCATATAGTCGATCCGCAGATCCAGGGTGGCGAGACCTGTAAGGCGGTTTTCCGCCTGGGCGAGACTCGCCACCGCCATGCCGCAGGTTTGATCGAGCAAGGTGGTGATGACGCCCCCCGCGATAACGCCGCTTTGCGGATCGCCCACCAGATCGGCGCGCCAAGCGACGGCCATGCGCGCCACACCCGCCTCGGCGGAAAGGGCGCGCAGCCCCAGAGCGCTCGATTGCGGCGTCCCGCGCGTCATACGGGCGACCATGTCCGACAGGGTGTCAGGCTTCGCGTTCACCGGGGACTTATAGGAACAAACGCCTCCGCGCGCCTATACTCAAGGGTATGATCCGGCCCCAATCCGTGCTCACGCCGCGCCCCGCGGGTCTCTATTGCGAGCCGGGCGATTTCTACATCGACCCTGTGCGCCCCGTGGATCGCGCCGTGATCACCCACGGTCATGCAGATCATGCCCGGCCCGGACATGGCGCCGTCGCCGCGACCGCCCCAACCCTCGCGATCATGGAGGCCCGATATGGCGCCGACTTCGCCGGGTCAGTTCAGCCCCTGGCCTATGGCGAGACCTGGTCCCGGGACGGGGCGGAGGTGAGCCTGGCGCCCGCCGGGCATGTTCTGGGCTCGGCCCAGGTGGTGGTGCGCTATCGCGGCCTGACCCTGGTGGTCTCCGGCGATTATAAGCGCCGTGCAGACCCCACCTGCGCGCCCTTTGAGCCAGTTCCTTGCGATGTCTTCGTCACCGAGGCCACCTTCGGACTGCCGGTATTTCGCCATCCGCCCGCCGAGGAAGAGGTCGCGAAGCTCCTGAGCTGCGTCGCCCAATTCCCAGAACGAACTTGTCTGGTGGGAGCCTATGCTCTCGGCAAGGCCCAGAGGGTCATCGCCCTCCTGCGCGCGGCCGGTTGGGACCAGCCAATCCCCGTGCACGGCGCCCTGACCCGACTGAACGAACTCTATGAGGCGTTCGGCGTGGCGCTGGGGCCCCTTGTCCCCGCTGCAGCGAGCTTGGGAAAGGATCTGGCGGGCGCCATTGTTCTCGCGCCTCCCTCCGCCCTCGCCACGCCCTGGGCCCGGCGGTTTCCCGAACCCGTGACCGCGTTCGCATCGGGCTGGATGCGGGTGCGGGCCCGCGCGCGCCAGAGGGCGGTGGAGCTGCC
>Ga0116226_10001582_pt1 | contig 19787 bp, 14 predicted proteins | sample S1TSphfallax_FD_89692 | JGI IMG/M metagenome (GOLD analysis project Ga0116226, IMG submission 89692) | Host-associated microbial communities from peat moss isolated from Minnesota, USA - S1T2_Fa - Sphagnum fallax MG | ecosystem: Host-associated > Plants > Peat moss > Unclassified | place: USA... | reverse complement strand
GTGCTTACTCCACTTGGGTTCTTCCACAATGGCCAAGCAAGCAAATGGATTGGACCTGTTCATAATGTTAGACTTGCAAAGCTCCCATAGTTAGGTTGAACTTCAATGTACTACACTTCACACATCAAGTTCAATCTTTGTTATTTTGTTGTCTTGTTCAAAGTTATAATCTTCAAGCCCACTATAACATTGAGTTCTAAAGGTTTTGAAGGTATGGACGAAACACCAAGCTTAAAAATGGCGAACCTTACATCTTGGCATTTTGAAGCTACAAGCCTAACATGTTTTACCCAAATCCCAACTTGTAAAGTTTTCAAATGCTCTAAACGTTTGATTTTATTACTTTTCAGTAGATCCATTTGTTGAGCTCCAATTGCATAGACCTCTATAAGCAAATTCTTATTAGTTGTGCTTATAGATAATTTATATGGTTTTTTGAATTCCAACAGCATATGCATATTTGAACATTTGTTTTGTTTGCTTGTAGATCTAATTTTGTGTTCCACCAATAACCTTGGAGGTGTCTTATAGTTGCACAAACCCAACATTTGATGCTTGGATGTTGACAAATCACATTGAATGCAAATTTCTTTTGCATTTTTGTGTTCATTTGAAGGTAGTTAAAGTAGGTTTTCTAATTCATGTCGAAAGTGTTTTATGCAAGTTGTAATTTGTAAATTCAATCTACCATTGTCTAAGGGGAGTTATGTTTTCTATAGATCCAACATTTGAACAAATGTAATGTAAGAGCCTCACATTCAAATTTTGGATTCTTCATGGGAAGCAACAAGAAGAAATGAAAGATTAAAATTGTAGTTCTTTGTTTGGTGGACAAAGATGATTCCAAAACATCTGCCAATGATCATGAAAAATTAGGTGTAAAGAATGAGGATCTTGAGGAGTTACATGTGGAGAATGAAAAACAACATGCCAATCAAAATGCCGATCATGATGAGCTATCTATTGAGAATGAACGGGAAGAATGGGTGCAAAAGGATGCTCATAAGAAATAGAGGAGGGTGTATGTTCAAGACTAAAAATGTGAGTACACAAAGGAAAAAGCCCAAGATTATGCAAAGCAACAAGCATTACAACAATATTTTTACCAAAAACCGACGGTGTGAATGTTGTACTCAATTCCTTTAGAAATCAAAAACAAAGTCAAAGGGATAGTGCTACCGACGCACCTTTAAACTCCTTGAAAGACTCAAATGCAAGTCCCAAAATGAAAATAACAGAAGAAGAAGCAATTAGGGCATGCTCTCTAACTTGTAACACTTTTGGGGTAAGAAGGGTGTGTTAGAGCTTTAGGATGGGAACTAGGACAAGTGACAAATGTGTCAATTATTCATATCAATTTGCACAAACCAAACAACAAGTTAGTTAGTGCATAGTTGAAACATTTTTGGTGCACGGACAAGTCATGGGCATACACAAATTCACAAGACTCACCATGGCCTAAACTTGGGGGAAACCACCACCTTCCTCTTTATAATATTTTCTATGGCTTGCCATGAGGGCTACACCCAAATGCCATTTTTCCCAAGACTCCCAAATCGAAAGTCCCACAATTCTTGAAATTAGGATTCCTATCATTTTGGACACCCATAAATTCTTGTGTAAACCTCTGATTGAAATGAGGTTTAAAGCATAGTTGTAGCCCTTGTCAAGAAATTTCCATTGATATGTGGTATGCTTCCTGCACACATGTATCAAGGAGATTTTCAACTTTTAATGGTCAAGAATCAAATTGACACTTTGACTATTAGCCCTTCTTTCGATCATAATTTGTGTTGTAAGTACTCAAATGGGTAATGTGAGCCCATTTTAGACATTTACATCTTAAAAGCTTTACAATGGTATAAGGAAATCTTCAATCCAATGATTTTTGGCCTTTTGAACCATTTTTTGAAAATTTGAAAGTCCATTGAAAGTCCAACTCTCAAAGTGGGACCACTTGGGAGTGTGTGGGCTCACTCCTTCTCACTCCCCTGCACTCTTGAAAATGTGTATGTGACTTTTGGGTTACACTCCCGGCCTACACCTTTCCATGCCCTTACCTTGGTCAAAAGCCTAAGGCTATAGTTGTGACACTTACATATGTAAAGACCATAGTAATGTTCATAATTGAATACCTAGTAAGGATTAATCTAACTTTCAAAAATATTTTTTTGGAAAAGTTGTTTGGTCACCTTTTGTTAAAAGATGTTTTGCCACCATACCTTCAAGATTTGTAAAAAATGAAAATAAACCAAAATCTTATAAATAGTCTTAAATCTAGTTTGACTTCCCATTTTGTTGGTGCAAAAATTTCAAATATCACCATGGCAAAAGACATTTGTACCTTGGCCACCTCCCAATCTGTTGGAAGTTCTAGAAAGGTGGGAAAGGTGTTAAAAGGTGGATAGGAGGAACATTAGGAAAGCTGTCGAAAGAAGGCAATTGTTGGATTCATTTGGAGTTGCATTTTGGACATCTCACAAACATGTTAAAAGGTCAAACATCCTTTCAGAATTGACAAAAAACTTGATGACTTCATGGTGCAATACTAAGACAACAATTTTGTCTAATTGCAAGGATGTTATACAAAGGTAGATTGGAGTGAAGATCTTTGAAGAACATGCCACACATTACTTGCAAATAAGTTAGGTGTTTCCACTTTTGCATGAACTTGTTCAAAATTTGTGTTTGCTCAAAAATCATGTCTCAATAAACTTGTGTTTTCTTTCTTGAAGTATCATTAACATTTCTTTAATCCTTTGTAGGTTTGCAACCACAATTACATAATCCTTACATAAGGAAAATTCAAAATAGTGCTAATTTAAAGATGTCAAGTTTGCTACAATGGAATCTTTTGTGGTATCTTTTAGTAGCATGTTGGTGATTTAAGGAAGTTTAGACTACTTAGTAGCAACTTTCTTGTGAAATAAAAAAGGTTGTGGTTTTAAAAAGTAAATTATGATGACCAAGTAATAAGGTTATGATTATTTAATAGCCTAGTGATTATCTCAAGAATGGTGTGTTGTTATTAAAGAGCCTATTGATTATCTAAAGAATGGTGTGGCGTTATTAAGAAGCCTAATGATTATGTAAGGAATGGTGTTGTGTTTTCAGTAGTCTGTTGTTATTTTAAAGAAGGTTATGGTCCTTTTTAACTAGGCTTAATGATGAATAAGGAAGGTTGTTATTTGTTTTAGTAGCCTCTTGTGATCTAAGGACAAGGTGACATTTTCCTAATAAGTTGTGCAAAAAACTTATGTTGTACTTAACAAGTCACCAATTGTATATCATTAGATTTTCAAGGTTGATTAGAAATGAATAAATAGTTGATCAACTTGAGTCTTCAAGCTTTTCAAGAATCATGCATCACTTGGTCTAACTAATGGTTCCTTAGATGGTTTGCAAAGCTTGGAATTTCATTTCAAAAATGACCTCAAATGCTATAGTAGTTTTGGAATATTTCATTGCCTTAAATAAAATAACTTATATGTTTATTTCAATATGTATGTTTGAATCTATTTGTTTGAAGGTGTTTATTAAACTGAATTTGTGATTGAATATGTCTATATGAATCTGGCTGTCTACATATGTGTATTTTGAACATAACAACATGACTTTTAATTGTTGTAGAACTAGGACCTTGTGTTAATTTGAAATATCATTTGATGCCACTATGTCACCTCAAGTGAATAACTTTTGTAGCTTGCAGAAATGATTTAAATGACTAAACAAGCAAATGGGCTTGAGTTTTCAAAGTGGTCATGGCCATGTACATATCCAAGTTTGATGTTTGTGTTTGGTGTTGTTCATCTTGAATTTTATTTTAAAGCTTAGATCTTGTGCTTAATATGTACAATAGTTTTGTTTTATAATAATTTAATATTTGAATGGTTTTAATGCAAATGACCACTTTGAATGGATAGTTTGAGCTTTCAAAGTGGTTTAAATATATATACATTTGCAAGGCTTGGAATTTTATTACAAAAATGACCTTATATTTATTGATATAGTTACTAGAATATTTCACTTCCTTGAATAAAATTACCTATATGCTTCTTTCAAGATGTATGTTTGAATTTATTTGTTTGAATGTATGTTTGATTTTGTTTGAATATGTCTATGATTTGAATGTCTATCTATATGTCTAAACACATGTGTACTGTGAATATATTTGTTTGTAGTTTCACTTTCAACTTTTTTATGGAACATGGACCTTGTGTTAACATTTGATGCCCTTATGTCAACCTTTATTAACTTTTGTATCTTTTTAGTAGTGATCATAAATGACTTCAAGCAAATGGGCTTGAATTTTCAAAGTGGTCATGGCCATGTACATATCCAAGTTTGATGTTTGTTTTTGGTGTTGTTCATCTTGAATTTTGTTTTAAATCTCAGACCTTATGCTTGATGTGTACAATAGCTTTGTTTTACAGTAATCCAAGGTTTGACTTTGATTTTAATGCAAATGACCACTTTGAATGGATAGTTTGAATTTTCAAAATGGTTTGAATATATCTTTGCAAAGCTTGAAATTTTATTATAGAAATGACCTTGTGTTGGGTGAAAGCACACTAAGGGTGAGCCATTTTTGTTCAAAAAAGGTGATGTATAACAAGTATTATAATATATAATAAGTAAAAATCTTGATGGCATCCTTTGATTAGCCTAAACACAAGCAAAACATTTTAGAATTTGCACAACAACATTTTGGAACTCAAATTTCACTTTGGGCCAAAATTAATCTTGAAACAACAATTAGATGAGGAGAATTGAATAGAATCAATGTACACACAATATATAATTTATAGTTTTTCAATGGTCATAGGGCCTCATGTTTGTGATTCATGAAACATTAGTAAACAAAAGGAAATTGAAAAAAATAATGGCATGCCCAATTATAAAATTTCTTTTTCTTTGATACGGTATTAGTTTTTTCCTAAAAGGAAGATATTATTATGCATTAATTACTAAAAAAAATGCAAAAAAACACATTTTTTGAATGAAATTTCATCTAAAAAAATTTAATTTCTAAATTGTTCTAGATTTAATTGATGTATATCAATATCATACATCATAAAAAGATTCACCCAAGAATTCCATCAACAACCTTACTTTTAAAGTACATATTGAAATTTTCAAACTTTGTGATAGGTATTATTTGGTCACAAATATACTCCACACATTCAATTTTTCCATGTTTGGTGGAATTTCAAAATAATTGATTAAATTAAGTCTAAAGCTTATCAAATATACTTAAAACAAGTAAAAATAATCCAAGATGTGATGTCCATATGTTACCAAAAATTTTAACTGCAAAAAGATTATACTTGTGACTACAATGTTTTGGGGGCTTAGTGTGCTTACACCCTATTTATTGATATAAGAACTAGGATATTTCAATTCCTTAAATAAAATTACCTATATACACGTTTCTTTCAAGATATCTATTTGAATCTATTTGTTTAAATGTGTCTAAATCTATTTGTTGTTTGAATATGTCAATCTAAATGTCTATCCATTTGCCTAAATGTCATAATGTTTATTTAAATGTTTGTCTGAATATGTGTTCTTTGAATATATCTATTTGCGATGCCACTTGTAGTTGTCCAAACTTTTGTAGCTTTTCAATAGTCATCATAAATGATTTCAAGCAAATGGGCTTAAGTTTTCAAAGTGGTCATGGCCATGTGCATATCCATATGTGCTATCTTTTTTTGGTGTTGCTCATCTTGAATTTTATTGTAATGCTTGGACCTTATGCTTAATGTGTACAATAGTTTTGTTTTATAGTAATCCAAGGTTAATTAGACATGATAAAACTAATGTACTTACGATGAATGTTCATGGTTACATGCATCAACTAATTTAGTTTATTTTTTAGTGTTTTGTAGCTTGAATTTTTCATTGCCCTCCAATTGGCAAATCCAAATGTTCAAGTTCTATTCACTTCCAATTGTTGAGGCTTTAGTTTGTTAAACAACTAAAACAATGGAATACTTGTTATTGTAGGTACCATACCAAGTTGAGGGAGTTGATGTTGGGGTTAGGAAATGTAAGAAGTCTTGGGAAAAGGGTACATGGAGATTGTGTGTGTTCATGTGCGTATGTAAAATAGAAATAAGGTTTGCAAGTCAATAATCACGTTGTGCTCACTTGAGCCTATTTAATGGGATTACTACTTTATGGATGTTAATTATTTGATCCAAAAAAAGGTGTGTTTATTGGGCCAATGTCAAGATTGTGGGGTTGAAAAATTGAAGTTATTACCCTCTAAAACTTCAACGATGAATTTGGTACAATGGTGATGCATAGGGTATGTGGTTGTTGGGAAGAATAGTAATGGCCAAGACAAAAAATGTCACAAGTTCAATATAAATATACATCCCCTATTGAATTAATAGCCTATTGAAGCCACAATTGGGTGATTTCATTGTGCATAATTATGTGTCACAATGGCAAGAAAAGGAGTTCAAAAACTACTTACAATATATATCTAAAGATGTTGTGGTATCATGCATAGACTTTTCTAATAACTATGTTTTCAGGGGCAAAATGAAATACAAGATATGCATTGGTTAAGTTTCCAGATCACTATTTTGGTGCATATTATGTATCAATGGAACAAGGATTTTGATCTAGTTGAACTTGGGTGCATAATCTTAAAAGAAATTCATTACTACATTTTTTATGAAAAGGAGCATGACACCCTTTTTGTCCAACATGCTTTCAAATTACAATGGCTATTTATGAAAGAAAGGGGTTGTTTTCCTCAACATCATGTGGTGTGGTCTCATGGTTGTGCTGGTTAATTCAAAATCACACAATCTTGGTTTTTTATATCAAGGTATCATAATAAAACAATTTGTAATGAACTGATAAGGTGAAAACACACTACAATGACCTCCTTTGGGGCACTTTTGGGTTCAATATTTGGAGTATATGTTGTACAATATATTAGGGGGGGAAAAAATTTAAGAGTAAGGACATATGTAGCCTCCCTTTAATATTAGGGTATAATCTTCATTTCAAAACTGATTTTAATGTGATTTTTGTGATGAGAAATGGGAAATGAATCCCAGTTAATCTAGTGCCTAGATTCTAGGCGATTGAAGCTAACATTCATTGTTCGTTGGAAATCATTGATTTTTTTTAATTAGTCTTTTGCAATTTGAGTTTATGACTCTAAGCGGTTAATTACTCTACATGTGTGGTGAAGCTTGATGTCATTCAAAACATGTGTGGTGCTTGATGTTTGGCAATGGTGTTGCAAGAGTTAGTGTAAACAATGTTATTTTTGTAAGGTGAGCATCAAGGTTTAGCATTCACATTGTTCAATGTGAGCCATCATTAGTTCTACTGGTAAGTTGTCAACTTTCTATCTTCCGACCATGCAAAGTTTAAAATTTGTTAAAGTTTTTCATGCATTAATCAAGTTTATTAATCATCATGTTACAAATTGAAATGAAACAAGCTCCTATGATGCACTCCCAACTCCTTGAAGGATTCAAATGTGAGTCCCAAACAGAAAACAACGGAAGAATTAGGAGTTGGAGCACGCTCCCTGGCTTGCAGCACTTTAGAGGGGCGTGTTGGAGCTCCGGGATGGAACTAGGAAGATTGACAAGTGCTTATTCACTCACACAGACCTGCACAAAACCAAGCAATAGGTTGGTTAGTGCATTGTTGGAGCACTTTTGGTGCAAGGACGAACCACGGGCAACTCGGACTCACAAGACTCACCACAACCCGGACTTGGGGGAAGCCACCACCTTCCCCCTTATAGTATATTTTTTTGCTACCCATGGGGCCCACATCCAAATGGCTTTTTGTCTCGAAACTCCCAAGTGGGAGTCCCAAAATTGCCAAAGTTGGAACTCCCACAACTTTGGGGCCCCATAACTTTGCATGCAAACCTTGGATTGAGATGTTGTTTAAAGCAAATTTGTAGCCCTCGTTGAGACGTTTTCAACGACATGTCGCACGCCCCCTACACGTAACGAAATCGGGTCGATTCCCGACTTTTTGTGGTCGGGAGTCAAATTGGCAATTTGACTCCCGGCCTTTCTTTTGGCCATAACTTGTATTTCAAATGTCCAAATGGGCAATGCGAGTCCATTTTTGACATCTATGTTCCAAGAGCTTTCCAATGATATAAAGAACTTGTCGATCCATTGAGTTTTGACCCTTGCAACTGCTTTCTAAACATTCAGGAGTCCACCGGGACTCCAACTCCCAATGAGGGAGTTCCCTTGGGAGTGAGAGGACCTATTCTCTCACACTCTCTTGCACTCCTAGGAGCGTGCGACATGATTCATGGGCTTCCCTCTTGGCCCGCAACCTTGTAACCCCTTGCCTTGGTTGCGAACCCAAGGCTAAGGTTGCAACATCCTAGGTGTAATTTTGAACCCATTTAGCTAATGGAAATTATTTTGGCTCGATTATTCCATTTTTTGTTTACTATTGGTGATTGTCATAAAGCAATGCATCTTTGATAAAGACATTTGGCACTCTCCACAGAGTTCAACAAATTTCAATTTCGTTGTTTAGGAGACCGTTTTACAAAATTTGTCTACCAAGAAAGAGCTATATTTCTTGATTTGCATTATTGTTTGTCAAATTATCATGTAAGTTCATTTCAACCTGAACTCTTCCTTTTTGAGATTGCAAACTTTTGATTCCTTCAATGTTGATACAAAATAGAATAATAGGTTATACATCAATGTGTTAAACAAATTTTGTGTGATTTCTATAGATATCTAAAGCCTTCCTTTTACATTTTTGTGACCTTTTTAGATTTAGATGTCACATCATTAAACAACTCTTGAATTATAATGTTTAGTTAGGTCATTGCCCCAAAACTTGCAAAGATATGAAGCTGATAATGCTAGGTTTTTGTTGTAGGGGGGTGTTCCAGCATCACCATGAGGAATAAACTATCAAAAGACCAAACTATCAGCGAGGATGAAACTGGCACGAGACAAATTGTGGAAGAATGGAAGAAGAGACCCTTTGAAAATGTTGAAATCAAAATTAGAAAGTTGCTAAAGAACCAACCTCTTCCTACAATTGATTTTCATGAATTCAAACCGAACTATGGGTTGCCTAATGAAGGTGTCAACCCACATAGAATCAAGTCCAAAGATGTTGGGGAAGCAGAAATGAAAATGGTATTTGGCTTAACTAGGGGTAGGAGTGGCTGCTCATTTGCTAATTGCCATGACCAAAAGGTGTTACATAGGATAAAAGAGATTTATCTTGTCATATACAATAAGGATGATGTCCCCAAAAGAAAATTGATTAGCAAGGAGTTTGCTAAAGGGATAGTTGTAGAAATTGTGAAAGGAAAGAAGGTGAGTTTGGCTAAATTTGCTCATGAGACCAATGCAAATCAGTAATCAAAGTGGTCATCTTGGATGGAGAAATGTGTTGAGAAGAAGGTTGCATTATTGGGTAAGATTGTGTCAAAAGTGAAAATAGAAGATGGCATTGTGGGTTTAATGAAGGAAGAGAATAAGGGCAAATGGGAAGTTCTTGAGACACCCCCTGTTGTGATAATGGGGGAGATTAGCCCTTAATTGGAAAAGAGAAAAACAAAAGTAGTTGAATTGATGAACATTGTGGGGATGGAACTAGAATCCAAAAAGGTTGAGATGGTCAAGTTGAAAAGCCAAAAGGAGGAATTGATGGCTAAACTTGGCCAAATGAAACCAGTCCTAGATTTTATGCAATCAATTGTTGTTGCTGCAAAGAGGAAACTTGAAAAAGTCCTTACAGCTGAAGATCATGTTGATCCTAATCAGGAAAATTTGCAAAGGATGACATGTGAGTTTTATAGGTCCATAATGAATTAAAGAAAGGTGGACTATGAGGATCTTATGACAAAGGTTGAAGATTAAGAAAGTTGTGCATCACCAAATCTATCCAAAAACAATTATTTTTGGAAATGGCTTTTGATGCACTAAATAATCAAGTGTTGCTTTTGAAAAAAAAAAGGGGGGGATATATATTCACCTTCAACCTATGTGAAGTACAGAGGATTCACTCAATCTCAACCTTGAGTCTTTAAGGGTAAGCACATGTACTCTTTGTGTTTACCCTTTTTCTTTTAAATGATATCATTGTTTCTAGTTGTCGCCACCTCTACCACCCCTGGTGCGCAAGCATTTGGTTTAAAGTCATTCCCATTGTAAAGATCCCTTGTGTGGAGGTCTTGTACACCCAAATTGGTACAAGAATTTTGGATTTGTAGAGTTTAATCGTAAATTAAAGGAGAAGCATTTGGACTTGGATTGTGAACTTGCTCAAACTATGGTTGCACAACAAAGACAAACTTCTATTTTAGTTCATTCCTTGCCATGGGTAAGTTTTTTTCCTTGCAAATTTGAAGTTTGTGTGGTTTCTTTTCATGTTTCAAAGTTATGGACTTAATTGAAAGATCATAAGAAAACATATCAACATTCTTAATGTGACATTTATGTGATTTCTACTTGTCAAGTGTATACTAACAAGGGTGACAATATATAAGCTGTGGATTGGACTTATCTATCTATGTTAGGTCTTTGAATTAATATATAGAGCATAAAGGTACCTTGTTCAATTGTTTTTGTTGTTATGCATGTTCCATAGTCATACATATAATGTTGTACTATTCATGGATGATTGATGAACATGCAAGTGTTGATAGCAAAGTTCATAGTATTTTGACAGATGTAATAAACTATAATAGTACTTCTATGTTGTAAATATGCATGTTCCACTATACTAAAAGTTCCCACATCATATTATGCATACTAGTAATAATGTTGTAATGGACATGTATATTATGTTAGAATATCTAAATGTATTTGATGTTACTCATGTATGTGGTTTGATGTACATCTATGTAGTCTATTGTATGTGGTATGGTGTACATTATGTTTTTTGATGTACATCTATGTAGTCTATTGTATGTGGTATGGTGTACATTATGTTTTTTTATGTACATCTATGCAATCTATTATATGTGGTATGGTGTACATTATGTTCTTTCATGTACATCTATGTAGTCTATCTAGGGTGTAGATTACATAAGGTTTTCAAGCTAGTATGTCTAGTATGTGGTAGGATCATTTATGATGTAAGTCGTCTTTAGTCTATGTGGTGGTTAGATTACATTTGAACTACATGTGTTGTATTGCAAGGTCTATGTATTACTAGGTTGTATGTGGCAAAAAGTACATAAACTATATATCTATGTTGTCTATGTGAAGTATAAACTACATATGGATTAAACATATTTGCTACAAGAAGGTTTTCAAAACTCTACATGTAGTACATTATGGCTAGATGTTTATTAATGTACAACAAGTCTTCAACATGTAGTGCAACTAGATTTAAACCACATCTTGTACCTATCATTGTGCATGTTCAATTTTAATGGCTAAATGGATGTTAATTTGTGTGGGTTTTATTTAAAATGTTATTATTACTATACATGACAGAATCCAATGATTATTTTTTTATTTATGAGCTTTGTGTGTTTTCTTATGATAAGTGTTTGTATCTTATTGTCTAATTTCGGACTACTATATGGTTTGGATTGTTTTATTCTCACTTGTAACTTACTAATCTTGTAATGTTATCAATTTGTAGCTAGCATACAACACCATGTTTTCATGTGAAGAGGCTTAACAACTTAAGTAACTATATTGAAAGATATGGATGATTGAAATTTGCCTTTTTTGAATGTCCACAAGGTCATCTCAAAAGGTGTTATGTGCTCCATCATTAGCATGCAAAACCATGGTTAGTGTTGGAAAAACTAGTCAAGTAAGAGTGCCACAAATTACAAAACCTTCTTCACAAGCCATCCCTTCTCTTGATCCCAAGTGGGTAATTAAGAACAATGGTCCACATGTTCGGATTTCACCTAGATGTCAATCTCAAGTCCTTGTAAATACAAATGGAACTCAACCTATTCCCAAAAGCATTTTGTTGATTTTGAACCTAGTCCTAATAGACCCCATTGCTATTTAGGGTTCTCCTAGTAAGGTAAGAAAGTTGTTGAAAGTTCATCTACAACTAATAGTAGTGAAAAGTTTAGTGATGAAACTAAAGATCAAAAAACTACTTCTTCCATCCAAAAAAATGAAGTGCATACCAACAACAAAGATGAAGCGAAAGGTCAAGGTGAAGAAAATTTAGATGGGTTACCCCTCAGTAACTTTGTTGCAAAGAAAGCTAGAGCAAGAAGGGAAGGAGTTAAAATGATAGGAATAAAAAAGAGGGAAGTCAAAAGGATGATAGTCAAAAGGGTGGTAGCCAAAAGGAAAAGTTTTAGAAGGATGGGAATGTTCAAAATGAAACAATCCAAAAAGATGGGAATGGTCAAAATGTGAGGAATCAAAAAGTTGGGAGGCTCAAGGAGATTAGTCAACAAAGTTCCCCACATGTAAAGGTTGTGAAAACAAATGTTGAAAACATATCATATGTTTAGGAGCTATGAATTTAGGGGGCACAGATGGTGAGGGAAATGATGGGTTCTTCAAGTCAAATGAAACTAAGATCTTGTAAATTTCAAAAAAGAGTGGTGAGATTGAAAATAAGGTTGCTAAGTTGGCAGTAACTAATGATGAAGTTCATGGCAACAATCATGTTGGCCTAAAGCAAAAGGAAAAAATGACTATCCCTAAGAAGAGCATTGTAAATAAATCAATTGCAAAAGGACAGGATAAACAACTGGTGACCACAAAGGGACAATCAACAAAAGAGAAGCCTAAAACTCGAGCTCAAGGTCTAGTAGACACATATGAGTTGCAATTTGCATCAAAGAAGTAGAAAGTGAATGGTGGAAAGATGAAGGGAAATTTTGAGGACCCACTTAATAAGGTATCAACTAAGATTTTTTTTAATTCCAAAATTTAGAGCCAATTAGGATGATGTCAATATCTATAAATGGATTTTATGGCTCTACCTAGTTATGTAACAAATGGTTCTAACATGGGTGCTATAATGGCCATGCCCATTATGTCATTAGATAGTCTACATTAACAAAATAGGTTTTGATTTTGTTCACAAATTGCAAATTATAGATCAATATCTCAATTTTGATGAGTGGAACTTTGACATTTGGATGCTAGGTTGTTTTTTTGTTTGGACATAACCTCATTTTGTGAGCCAAAATTGTGGCACTATGTCACATTTCTTTTATCATGCTACTACTTATCACCTCCTTTGCTTTATAACCAAACTATATTTTGGTTCAAAATCAAATTTTGACAACCAAGTGAATTTTGATTTTTTCTTTTGCTATTATAGGTTCAAACCCAATTTACATTCGTTAGTGTAAATTGTTCCATGTGGTTCATTGCATTATTTTTTACATATGTTTGTTATTTTGATTTAATGAACATGTGTGGTTGCTAAATGTAAATCCTTGTAGCCAAGGGTTCACCACAAATCTCAACCTTTGGGATTTAAATGGATTAAAGTGTGTTCATGTGTCCCTTTTAATCAACCTAGAAAATAGGGTTGTTCCTTTTCCTTTCATTTATGTTGGAACTAGCATTGTTTATCCTAGCGTGCTAGAGATTTTTGACAATTGCAACAGACCTTCTCCTATGATTATTGTTCAACTTGCCCTTTCCAATTGTCTTAATTTGCCATGTAGTTATAAGTTTGTCATATATTCTAGTGGGAAATGTGTGTACACTAATAGTGGGTTACTCCACCAATGACAAATAGATAAGGTACATGTGGATTCAAGTTCACATTTTATTGTTTTATTGTTTTGGTTTTTGATTAAATTGTGCACTATGTTATTCACTTTGTTATTCTATGTATGTTGGACCATGTGAAGGAACAAAGACTACTCATTATTAGTGTGTGTATGTCTTAATGTTTAGGCTTGGTTGGAGTTAATGACATTGAATATTGTTGATTTGGGGAGTGTATCAATTCATGCAATGAAAATAAATTTCAATCTTGTAAGGGCCACATTCTATAGGACTTCATTCACAAATGTGGGAATCAAATTGTGCAACGAGGATTGCAATATCGCCTAGAGGTGTGTTGATGTATTCAATGATTTCAACTATATAAAATAGTATATCGGTATTCTATATATTAATATATTAAGTACAACAATATGTAACCTATGTATATGGATCTAGTATATATCAAATATGCGAAATAAATTATTGAATGTTTCAACATTTTTGGGTTGATGGTATAGTAATAATAAAAAATGGACTAATTAACTAATTGTGATTTGGTTGATGGAGGTTTTTTGGGCAAACCAAGAAAAAGGTTGGGTAATTAGAACATTAGAAGACCTACTAGCTTGTGTTTTTGTGTTTGAATATGTGGGGAAACTTTTGACAAATGTTAAATTGTTGTTGCAAATGAAAGAATGCATGGAACATGGTGATTACACATATCACTATGCAATTCCCTTGAATGCAAATTGGGGTTTTAAAGAGGAAATTAATGATGTTGAAGCATTACGTTTGGATGGGCAGTGTCACCATGTGACAAAATATTATCATCTAAGTGTTAGAATCATATAGCCTTTCATCATGCCCTTTGATTTTAATGGTATCAATCAAAATTCCAAGTATATGAATGCATAATAATTCTAAATGGTTTTTCTAGGAAGCATACTAAGCACACTAAGCCCCCCAAAAATTGTAGTCACAAGTATAATTTTTTTATAATTACTTTTTTTGGTAATGTATGGACATCACATCTTGGATTATTTTTGTTTGTTTTAAGTATATTTGATTAGCTTGAAACTTAATATGATCAATTTTTTTTTAAATCCAGCAAAAAATGAAAAACTTGAATGTATGGAGTAGATATTAATTCAAAACAACATAATAATAAATAGTGTGATAAGGTGGTAATGGCAACATGGATTTGATGATGAATGAAACTTTTATTTAGGTTATAGATAAGTTCCATGAGGAGTTGCAATTACATGTTGAGTCTTGGGCTATGCCACAATGATAATTCATAATTGTAAGAAATCTAAGATGTGTCAAATGGTGCAAATTAAGTAATATGTTTTGCTATTAAAAGGCAGTTAACAAATTGGATCACGCAACCAACAATAATGTCCAATGTTGAGAATTGAAGACCATGCAAAGATGGAGGTGTTTTCAAGTTTGTAAAAACCTTTGTAAATAGTTTCAAGTTCACCACCAGAAGCGGGATCGATTTTGAACAAAATCATTAAGGTGCAAGAATTTGGAGAAATGCAATAATACTAAGTTTGAAGGGCTTCAATTTCAAGACGAAGGTGCACCTCTCGTAGTTCAGGATATTCATTATGAGGATGCTATGCCAATGTTAAATCTAAAGACGATTCTCGAGGCGGTTCTTCATTCACTTGTGCAACTTGAGACCCTTAAGACATGGTCCTACGCTACGCCATGAATTCAAGGAAAGGGAAAAAAAATCTAAAATCTAAATCAAATCAACAATGAATGTGTGGAAAACTTGTTACATCAAAATGTGTGGTTGTAATTATAGGTCAAGAAGAAGGAAGGAAAGGTGTAAGTAATAGCCTAGAACCATGGTAAAGTAAAACCTTAAGATTAATGGAAAAAAAAAGGTTTAAGTAAAATTTGTTAGGGGGAAAGTGAGAAAAGGTGAAAAGGATGTTTCTCCTTCTTCTTCCATTGGCCACCAAGCATTGGAACCTTCCATTGGTCGCCGAATTTGGGTCTTTTTTCACCTCCTTCCTTCTTCTTCTATTTAAAAGGAAAATTCAAATCATTTGGGGTTTTCTTTTCCAAACATAAATTTCAATTTGAATCTTGAGAAAATTTGTTCTTATAACTTTCCTTGGGAAGAAAAGAATGATTAGTTTTAGTATATGGTGGAAACAAAGAGAATAGATCGGATGATTATGGCACTTTGAAAAAATGGAAATGAGTAGGGATAATTTTGTGAGCTTGAAATCTTAAAGAAATTTCATAAACCCTTTCGGGTTTTGTAGCTTTGTTTTTTATCAATTTAGGTGTAAAGCTTGGAATTTGGTATGTAGATGCACCTTGTAGTTAACTTTATAATGAGCTGAGGCAAGCTAGATTTAGATGACATATGTGATAGAAAAAATATTTTAAGTGATTAAAAGTCTGTTGCTAAGTTGAACTTTCTGCCTTCATGAAACTTTTTCAAGTTTTGTAGCATAATTTTTTATTGATTTAGGTATAGAGCTTGGAATTTGGTAGGCAAATGCACCTTGTAACTAAATTTCTAATGAACTACGAAAACCCAAATTTGGATAACATATGTGATAGGAACAATATTTTAAGTGATTGAAGGTTTGCTACCAAGTTGAACTTTCTACCTTCGTGAAACCGTTTTAGGTTTTATAGCAAAATTTTTTACTGATTTGGGTGCAAAGCTTGAAATTTGGTAAGCAGATGCGCCTTATAGTTAGATTTTTAATGAGCTAAGACAACCTAGATTTAGGTAACATATGTGATAGGAACAATATTTTAAGTGATTAAAGGTTTGCTACCAAGTTGAACTTTCTACCTTCATGAAACCCTCTTAGGGTTTATAGCACAACTTTTTATTGATTTAGGTGCAAAGCTTGGAATCTAGTAAGTAGATGCGCCTTATAACTAGTTTTTTAATGAACTAAGGCAACCTAGATTTGGATTACATATGTGATAGGAACAGTATTTTAAATGATTGGAAGTCTGTTGCCAAGTTGAACATGGTGTTGAATCTTTAAAAGTTGGTTTAAGTGAGTGACAATTCAACATAAAATTTTAGGATTTGAATGTTTAAACTTAAAATATATATCTATCAATTCTAGATCATAAATGATGCGTAAGAGGCAAACTATTCAATTTTAATCACAAACACAACTTAACATCTAGAGATACATTTTGCATTTTTTCTTTCACCGATAGCATATGTACCTCAAAGTACAATCACCTCATAAAATTAGGACTAGAGGGACAGAAAGTCACCTCACATAACGTTACACAAAAAGGTTATCATGTCATTTGTCATCACTAATATAAAAATGATATTTTGTTAAAAAAAATTATGATGCATCAGCCTCATTCAAATTTTGGTCAATGCAAAATGTGAAATGAACAAGAATCATGACCTACCAGCTGAACCAATGCTGGGATTGAATTTTATTTTGCTCTTTGAAAAAATAGTTATTAGCAAAGTTAATTATAATGACAATTTGGTCCTTTGTCAAATTGTCCAAACATGATTTGAATTCTACATCTTGCCATTTTGCTTTGAAATTATGAACCACAAATTTCGTCAACTTGGGCTTTATATATGCAACAAATTCATATGGTGGAGTCATTTTGCATTGGAGCCATGTTACATGTCGGTCACCTCCATCATCAGATTGACCCACATAAACATTTTCAAACCTCTTCCAAGGGTCGAGCATTTCATTGTTGGGATCCATTTCCCTAAGATAGAATTGTAGCTTTGAGATACCACAATTGTTGTAGTATCCTTTTATGCACCCCAACTTGTGGAACTTTTTTGTTTCAGATTTAGGGTAGAGAATCAATTCACACATTGTTTTTACTCCAAAAATAATAGATGAAGCAGAGTCACAATCAGCCCTTTTAATTAACTTGCAGATTATGCAACCACAAATGCAACCTCTATGTACTTGTCCTCGCCACATTGCATTAAAAACATCTTTCAATTCTAACATTTGAACATGATGTTGACAACAACATGAATTAAATTCTTGAGGTCATTTCACATACCATGGTTTTAGTTTCTCAAAGTTGTTCAAACCAAATTCCATTGAAGGGTTTGCCTCCCTAAAATGTGTCTATAATACAAGCTACAACCAAAAATATGACAAACTTCAAATTTGTTAAAATTTTCTCCCTTGTTCATGGATGTTTTGGCAAAGACACCAAAAAAAATGGATTAGAAAAAACATAAATAACAAAATATGAATTACAACATGACTTGGAACAAATCAAGACTAAGAACACTAAAGATAATTAAAAACAATAGCTTGAAGAAATTTAAGTGAATGGCACTTTTGAAAAATAGCCACAAAGCAATTTTGAAGGCTTTCTCTAAAGAACAATAATCCCAGATTAAGAAATGTCTAACACATAAGACATAATTATGATAATTCAAGGAATAGTTTTAAGGAAATGATGATTCAAGGAACAATACTTGCAAGGAAATAATGATTCCAAGAACAAATGACAAATTTAAAGAAATGATGACCTTAGGAACTAATTCAAGGAAATATTCCTTGTTTGTGGATTTCATGGGGTGGGATCTAGGAGGAAATTTACTTAGGACTAAGGAAAGTAACTAACCAAAAATTGAATTAGATTAAAAAAATTTATAGGAAACAATTTTCCTTGTATTGTTGGAGGTGTTCCTACATTCATGACCTAGTCCTAGGTTGTTAAGTTCATAATCCTAAGTACCAAGGAATTGGAGTTTTATTTTCAAGGAATAGGCTGGACATCCTGAGTTTGAAGGTAGCAATACTATTCATTGATCTATTTTTAGGACATCTTCAAAAGCAATGAAAGACCTAGGAATAAGGAAGTCCAGTATTGGTGCACCTTACATGTATGAAAAAAGACCCAGGAAACAAACTCCTGAACTTTCCTAACATGAACATGATAAAGTAAACCCTTTTTGTAATCAAAGACCCACAAAATGATAAATGATTTCAAGGAAATTAAATCTTCAAAGTTTAGGAAATGAACAATATTACTTGGGATTCTATAAGAAAATGGGTTGCATGTGCTTCCCACTTTCTAATGTTAATCTTGTTCTTGATGACATTTCTTTGGTTTGGACTAATTTGGTTGTTTTTAGTCCAAAATTGCACCATAGCATCATGCACCTTTGGAGACAATGCATCTTTCTTTTTTGACTTCCCACAAAATGCCCACAATGCATTATAGTCTATAATTCCAAGGACATTCTTCTAACAACACCAAGTGTAAAGTTTTGGTGATGGATACTTGTAAGAAGACTAGTCTTGCAAATGCTACTAGTTGACTCACTTAGAATCATGGGTATAATCACATTTTTAGCCTGTTGGTCATCTTTTGAATGGCATCCTTTGATTTGCTACCAACCCTTTGCAATGTTGCCTACTGCATTAAAAACATGTTCCATCTCAGCATAACTCAACACAACACCCTTCCAAATTGCATGTTTCAAGATCTTTAGCAAGAGTAGCCTTTGAAAGTCAATTTTTCTCGTTGCAGTTTGTTCATACCATTGAATAGCAAAATGTTTGACAACCTTACTAGTTGATCTCTCCAAATTCACAAGACTATCTTCACCAACTATAATATTAACAATGTTTGTCACCTCTTCTAACCTCTATTTCTTCTTGTCTTTGAACCTTTGTCGCTTTTCCTTCCCCAAAGATTTTTTGTGAGCATGTGTATGTGCATGTTCATGAGTTCCTAGCCCTTCCCTTTGAGAATTTCTCTTGTTGGCCATCAAGTAGGAATCATGCACATCAACTAAATAATTTAGCAACTTCTACTCTAGGCTTAAGTTCAATGATACCCACACTGACCACATGCCCAAATAGGAAAAAATAGTTTTAGCAACACCACATTCACCTCAATGATAATTATCCCACTATAAAAGCCAATGATTTCAACATCACGCCATTCAATTCTTGCAATAGTAAGCAAACACTTTCAATTTTCCAAAACACAATTGAGACAAATATAGTTTAGTTCACCTCACCAAAGTCAATTGAAATTTGATGTTACAAAGCAAGTTCAAAAACCAAATATTCCTTCAAG
>Ga0116226_10001581_pt1 | contig 19806 bp, 19 predicted proteins | sample S1TSphfallax_FD_89692 | JGI IMG/M metagenome (GOLD analysis project Ga0116226, IMG submission 89692) | Host-associated microbial communities from peat moss isolated from Minnesota, USA - S1T2_Fa - Sphagnum fallax MG | ecosystem: Host-associated > Plants > Peat moss > Unclassified | place: USA... | reverse complement strand
TTGAATCCAAAATCCAAAATCTAAAATTGTTAAATTTTGCCAACTTCAGGAAAGCGCTTCGCCAAATCAAGTCCTTTTTTGACGTAGTTTTCTCCCTCTTCTGCTAATTTATCTAGCGAGTCAAAGCCAAAGCGTTGAGCATCTCGCAAGGTTTTCACAGTTAGCAAGAGACGACCAGAAAAAACTAGTGCCCAGCCAAATCCTTCATGGCTCAAATCAACCACAACCTGAGATATCAAACCTGTTTCTTGTTCAATCCCAGCAGCTACAGCCCGAAAAAATGCCATAATCCGGGCTTGAGTGATCGGATCGACTTCGCCCTCAACGGAAATTTCCCGTTTCTTTTGTTTGGTGACAATAAAGGGTTTGAGAATTAACTCATCCGACCAACTACGATAAACTCCATAACTGTCTTGACCACGGATTTGTTTGATTAATACCTTCAGGAAAGGTGAGTTCAAGACTTCTGTTGTAGCAGTTCCGTTAACACTATTATTTGTGGTCATACTGTTGCTTCATTTTCAACTTCATCGGCAAAGTTTGTGGGTTTTTGCTGTAAAGCTTTACGCAACCAAGGTGGAGGATTACCTTTGAGGGTTTTTACTAGTTTGTTTAGCACTTTACTAATTTCGTCCTCTTCCGATCGCGCCTTGACTGGGGTGACACCTTTCTTGATTAATCGAGCAGCTGCGCTCCCGCCAATTGCGAAAACATAAATAATTGTGCAGTCAATTAATGCTTCAATTTTTGGTGCGAGTTTCCCCTCATTATTCTCCTCTTGGATTTCATAATTAAATTTGAGACTTTCTACAAATTGATATCTTTCATCTGAAATTTCATAAACATCAATTCGTTCTGACCCTCCAAAATGAGTATTAATATGAACTCCGTCACTTGTCGTAAAGGCAATCTTCATCGTAATTCTCCTCTCTAAAGTTTTGAATTTTGAAGTGTTAATTCAAAACTCTGCGCTCACAATGCCTAACTCTTGGAACTGCTTAACTCTCGCTTCTTCTTGCTCTAAAAACAGGTTGCCGATGCCAAACACAAGTTCCATCGTGCCTCGATAGCCAACTTTGGTAAATTGACCATTACCTAAGCGGTCATAAATGGGCAATCCTAGACGATAAAGAGGAATCGAGAGCCGTTTAGCGATCGCACCAACATTCGAGTTACCAATCAGCAAATCAGAACCGCCCGCTAGACTCTCAAAGTCTTCCAAATCGCCGATAGTGATGCTTTTAACCGGGAGTTTTTCTAAGAGGTGCGATCGCGTAGTTGTCACCGCCCCATGAATTTGCGCTCCCATCGATTGCAGGAAATGCACTGTTGACCACAGTAAATCTGGTTCCAACGCTAGGGAAACTCGTTTTCCACTGAAGTAAAAGTGGGTGTCTAACATCGCATCTTGCAACTGACGACGTTGGCGGCGGTATTTTTCGGGTACACTATTACCGCTCAGAATCGCCAATGCTTGGATAAATTCATCCACTGGTTCTAATCCAGTTAGTTCGCCAAACACCTCATAAGGTGTGTCAAACCGTTCTGACAATATTTTGGCTGCCCCCCGCATACTTTCACCCAATGCCAGGGTAAAGGCAGAACTACCCACTTCTCGGAGCTGTTTTAAGGTAGTCCCACTGACTGTAACCGCACTATAAGTATCCTCTAAATGTCCATCTAGAGAAGCGCCAAGGTCAGGTACAAAGATCGGCACTAATCCAAAGGACGTGACCATCTCTTTGATTTCCTGGACATCCCCTGGTGTGAAGGCAGAACCCGCCAAAATTGTGACTTGTTCAGTTCTGAGTTCACCCGCGCGAGGGATTTCCTGAACTATGCTTTCCACAGCAGCAGCAAAGCCATCTTGCAACGCCCCTTTAAAATCTGGGGTGGGGGCAAAAACGATCGCTAAATCATTTAATTCGGGATGGCGATCGCGGATTTCCTTAATAAATCCTTCAATGTCATCGCCTCTAGTTTCCGTTAACCCAGTGGAACATAAACCAATAATTTCTGGGTTAGCCTTTTCCACCAGAGTGAGAATTGCTTCTTCCACATTCTCTTCACCACCCAAGATAGTAGTGACTTCCGTCATCGCCGTTGTAGCTAGGGGAATCGCTTCCCGGAAATGCCGCACTAAGACAACTTTGGCGAAAGCAGTACAACCTTGAGAACCGTGAAATAAGGGCATCGTCCCCTTCAATCCCAAAAAAGCTAAGGTTGCACCCAAAGCTTGACTTTGCTTGAGGGGATTAACTGTGAGTGATTTATTGGAAACGGTAACGATCGCCATTAAAGTACCTCCTCTTCTTCCCAAGGAGCGGGTTTGCGTATTTGTTCCCAAATCGGGCTATACAAAGCTTCGTACAATTCCCGCGCCATTTCAATCATTCCCACATAACCTGCATAGGGATGGTGACGTTCTTGGTTAATATCAAGGAAAGGAATTCGAGCTTTCAAAGCGGTGTATTGGTTACGTCCACCAGCAATCAGCATATCTGCGCGAGTGTCTTTAACCACTTGTAGCAATTCCTTAGCGTTGCCCTTCTCCAACATAATGCCATCGTTGCCGATCAATTTCTTGATTTTGGCTTTATCTTCCTCAGTACTTTTCCGAGTACTGGTAGCAACAACTTCAATGCCTAAGTCTCTAGCCGCTGAGATAATTGACCAACTCTTAACACCACCAGTATACAAAACAACCCGCTTACCTTTGAGTCGAGCGCGATAGGGAGCCAGTGCCAAATCTAAAGCAGCCGTTTCTTCTGCAATTAGCTTTTCTGTGCGTTCTTGTAAATCAGGATCGCCTAATTTAGCAGCGATATTTCGCAGACAGCGATTCATATCATCGATGCCGTAAAAAGACTCTTCAATGTAGGGGATGTTGTAACGCTCCTCCATCTTTCTGGCCATATTGAGCAGCGCTCGTGAGCAGATCATGACGTTGAGCTTGGCACGGTGGGCGTAGCGAATTTCATCGTAGCGAGCATCGCCCGTAATTTTAGACAAAATACGGATGCCTAATTTTTCTAACAGTGGTGTGACTCCCCACATTTCACCGGCGATGTTGTATTCACCGATTAAGTTAATATCATAGGGCGTTGTATGTTCCGGTTCTGCTGTTCCGACAACATATTCTAACAAAGCTTCGCCACCGAAACGGTTGCCCAGATTTTTACTGCCAATGAATCCTGGGGCAATGACGGGAATAACAGGAATACCAATTTTCTCAGCCGCAGCTTTGCAGACAGCATCCATATCATCACCAATTAAGGCTGTAACGCAAGTGGCATAGACGAATACAGCTGCGGGTTGGTAGCGCTCTTTGAGTTCCAGAATCGCTTTGTAGAGTTTCTTTTCGCCACCGAAGATGACATCATTTTCACCCAAGTCAGTGGTAAAGCCCATTTTGTAGAGTTGCGGGCCAGACGACAGACTACCACGACTGCCCCAGGAATTACCAGCACAAGCGATCGGCCCGTGGACTAAATGAGCAGCATCTGCGATCGGCACTAGGGCAATCATTGCACCATCAAAAGCGCAGCCTCCTTGAGCCGCGCCAGGTTGTGCCTGTTGGGTGCAAGACTTGTTTTTCTTTTCGGATTGTTTGTGCTGATTATGCTCACATCCTGTCTCAGTCAGCAGCTCGTTGATTTTACCTTGGGTGATTTTCATCTCTCTTCTCGTACTGAATTGTTAATTGTCCTTTGTCATCTGTCATTTGGATAACTAACAACTAATGACCAATGACCAATGCCCGATGCCCAATTCCCAATGCCCAATTCCCAATAATTAACAAATGTATCTTGTGACATCCTCTCCACATACATCGGCGAGGTAAGATAGAGCGCGGAAACGCAATCCTACAAACTCGTCATATAAAGGATTGAGTTTACATAGTGGTGGGATATCAATAGACTTCCCAAATAATTTAATTTGTCGCTCAAAGGGACAACAACAAGGAATTGTTTGGCAAATTAGATGAGCGATGCGATTATTTTTAACCTGAATTTCATCCACCACACGACGCAACGGATTAAGAAGATTGTTGAACCATCCTGGTTTTTTCTGATTAGGTGGATGGTAATTAGGATGAGGATGAGTGTGTTCGTGAGTGTGATTGATGGTTTCCATATAGATACCTTGGGTAAATGCTATCAAGAAAAAGGGGAGTTGGGGATTGGGTATTGGGCATCGGGCATTGGGTTTAAATATTTCCCCATTCCCTACTCCCTACTCCCTACTCCCCTTCTTTACCCTTTAATTAACACGTTGTGTTTCTACACAATTTCTAACGAATCAAGTCGTAGGAAATATCTGTCTTAGAAGGAATGTTGGTGTTGCGATCGATTTCTTCAAACAGGGTGTTTACAGTCCAGTTGAGGAGGTTGATCACACCTTGATAACCAATGGTGGCGTAGCGGTGTAGGTGGTGGCGATCCATGATGGGGTAGCCGATTCTCACGAGGGGAATCTTGGTGTCGCGCCACAGGTACTTACCGTAGGTGTTACCAACTAAGAAGTCTACTGGTTCGGTGAACAGCAGCGATCGCATGTGCCACAAGTCCTTACCAGGCCAAACAGTTGCATGTTGACCGAAGGGGCTAGAAGCAAGCAATTCTTTGATTTCTGCTTCAAATACTTCGTTGCTGTTGTGAACCAAGATATGCACAGGTTCAGCACCCATTTCTAGCATAAAACCAACTACGCTGTATACTAAATCTGGTTCGCCATAGATAGCGAAGCGCTTGCCGTGAATCCATGAGTGAGAGTCAGTCATGGCATCAACTGCACGACCGCGTTCGATTTCCAATTCTTCAGGAATGGGGATACCACTCAATTCGCTGAGTTTCATCAAGAACTCATCAGTACCCTTAATACCCCAAGGACGGGAAACTGAGGTTGGTTGCTTCCATTCTTTTTCGATGTACTCGCGGGTTTTGAGGGTTGAGTGTGCTTGCAGAGCGATCGTCGCTTTCGCATTGATTGAATCTGCTGCATCTTCTAGCTTTGTACCACCTGGATACATATCGAATTCACCTGTGTTTGGTGAATCGAGGTAGTCGCTGTTGTCGGCTAAAATGGTGTATTCAAAGCCGAACAAAGAAGCAATCCGCTTGATTTCGCGGTTGTTACCTACGTAGGTGTCAAAACCTGGGATGAAGTTGATTTTACCATTGCTGGTTTCTTTCTTATGACCTGCGGTCAAGTTAGAAAGAATTCCCTTCATCATGTTGTCGTAACCAGTGATGTGGGAGCCAACAAAGCTAGGGGTGTGAGCGTAGGGTACTGGGAAATCTTGAGGAACTGAACCAGCTTCCTTGGCGTTGTTGATGAAAGACTGTAAGTCATCACCAATTACTTCTGCCATACAGGTGGTGCAGACAGCGATCATCTTGGGCTTGTACAGTTGGTAAGAGTTCGCCAACCCGTCAATCATGTTTTGCAGACCACCAAACACGGCTGCATCTTCAGTCATTGAAGAAGATACACCAGAGAATGGCTCTTTGTAGTGACGGGTTAAGTGGGTGCGGAAGTAAGCAACGCAACCTTGAGAACCTTGAACGAAAGGTAGAGTACCTTCAAAACCGACAGCAGCAAAAATTGCTCCCAATGGTTGACAACCTTTAGCTGGGTTAACGGTTAAAGCTTCACGAGCGAAGTTCTTTTCACGATAATCCCAACCTTTTGTCCATTCTGCAACCCGTTGTACTTCTTCGGCTTCGTGACCGTTTTCAAACTGCTTTTTGTTTTCAAATAGCTGTTGGTACTCCGGTTGGTGGAATAACTCGACGTGATCTTGAATTTTTTCGGGATTCTGAGGCATTTTCGGATCTCCAAGCTTACTGAATTCTTTACTAATCGAGGAATGAAGATTTAAGGCGGGAGTGGGAATTGGGAATATGATTCAAAATTCAAAATGCAAAAATCAAAATAAATTTTTAATCTTTTAATTTTGAATTTTGGATTCCCAACTCCCCCCTGGGGTTTTAGCCCCAGGTTATCCTTACTTATCTCTCTCTCCCATTTCCCTAAACGGCAGCCTTAGCCTTAGCTTCAGCCTTCTTAGCCTGAGCCTTTTCATTCCAAGGAGCGCCAATTAATCCCCAGGTTGGGCTGTTGAGTGCCAAGTCCATGTCACGTGCGAAGATGGCAAAGCCGTCATAACCGTGATAAGGGCCGGAGTAATCCTTTTGATGGTTTAATTCTTTTCAACAGCCTAATGTTTGCAGTAAACAGTGTCAGCAATAAGCATTGTTTGCTGATAACACATTTATTTTTAGCCTAAATATAGGCTAAAAACACAGCGATGCATAATCAAGGTAAAGACCTGACAATTCAGGTTATCTGGAAAAACCTAACCCCCTTCCCGAAGCGGGAAAGGGGAAAATTCAAAGTCTCTCTCCTCTTAGGAGAGAGATTTAGAGAGAGGTCTTCCAGATAATCTGAATTGTCAGAGGTAAAGACAAATATCAACAAGCTTTTGCAGACTTAGAGCCTGTTTCATCTACCGATAGCAGTTTTATTGGCTCATCTCTGCAAGCACAGCAGCAAAAAGAACACATGAGAACGAAAGTACTACTAGAATTAGAGAAAGTTAATCTGCGTTTAAAGTCTGCAAAGGCAAAAGTGACAATTAGAGAATCAAATGGAAGTCTGCAATTACGAGCGACGTTACCAATTAAACCTGGGGACAAAGATAGTAATGGTACTGGGAGAAAACAATACAATATCAGTTTGAATATTCCCTCTAACTTGGATGGACTCAAGACGGCTGAGGAAGAAGCCTATGAATTAGGGAAGTTAATCGCGCGAAAAAACTTTGAATGGAATGATAAGTATTTAGGTAATGAGGCAATTAAAAAAGAATTTAAGACCATAGGAGAATTACTCGAACAATTTGAAGAAGAGTATTTTAAAACTCATAAACGAACTACTAAAAGTGAACATACTTTCTTTTATTATTTTTCTCGAACTAAGCGATTTACGAATTCTAAAAATTTAGCAACTGCTGAAAATTTGATAAGTTCCATTGAACAAATTGATAAAGAATGGGCTAAATATAATGCAGCTAGAGCTATATCGGCATTTTGCATGACATTTAAAATCGAAATCGATTTATCTAAATATTCTCAAATGCCGGAGAATAATTCCCGCAATATCCCTACAGATGCGGAAATAGCTGATGGAATTCTCAAGTTTGAAAATTATCTGAATAACAGAGGTAATCAAGTTAATCAAAATGTTCAAGATAGTTGGCAACTTTGGCGCTGGACGTATGGAATGTTAGCAGTTTTCGGTTTACGTCCAAGGGAACTTTTTATTAATCCTGACATTGATTGGTGGTTGAGTGAAGAAAATACAGATTTGACATGGAAGGTTCATAAGAATTCTAAGACTGGGGAGAGAGAAGCATTACCTTTACATAGGCAATGGGTTGAGGATTTTGATTTGAGAAATCCTAAATATTTGGAGATGTTGGGGAGTGCGATCGCTAAAAAAGATAACACTAATCATGCAGAAATAACAGCGTTAACACAGCGAGTTAGTTGGTGGTTTCGCAAGATAGGATTAGATTTTAAACCGTATGATTTACGCCATGCTTGGGCAATTCGGGCGCATATTTTGGGGATACCAATCAAAGCGGCGGCGGATAATTTGGGGCATAGTGTACAAGTTCATACCCAAACTTATCAGCGCTGGTTTTCACTAGATATGCGGAAGTTGGCGATTAATCAGGCTTTGAGTAAGAGGAATGAAGTTGAGTTGATTAGAGAGGAGAATGCTAAGTTGAGGATGGAGAATGACAAGTTGAGGTTAGAGGTTGAGAAGTTGAAGATGGAAATGGTTTATAAACCTTAATTCCTACGCAGTTGCACATAAACTTGGTCAACAACTGGAAATTTGTGGAAAGATAGAAATGTTGATTCATCTCCAGGATGACAATTATGAACGCCGTAGAGCTATTTCCTACCCTGCGAAACTTAACTCGTGCAGACAAACTGAAAGTTATGCAGTTTCTAGTTTCAGAGTTATCTAGGGATGAAGAGCCATCATTAGAGCAAGGAGCAACTTACCCTATTTGGTCGCCACTTAATTCCCACGCAGCTGCACATCAACTTGCTCAACTGCTAGACTCAGACGAGTAAATGCACAATGGTTAATCCTCAAAGATTTTCCTTTACAGAGGGATACGATACATAGGATGCCCATGATTGATGTGGTGCGTTGCGCTGCGCGACAACACACCCTACCTATACTTGTATTTGATGTGTGTCCCCAGTCGTAATGCGATCGCATCTTTAATGTAGGGTGCTTTGTTGCAAAAAGCCAGAGCTACTTTACTCAAAAACAACGCCGCGATAAATTTCTGCCATCGATAATGCGATCGCAACTGAATCTAAAGAAATAGATGCCTCTAAGCTGCTAAAATCACTGAGCAACCAACCTTCGGCTTGTTTACTGTAGCGTTCCACAAAAGGTTCATCCTGCTCGACTAATAAATATTCGCTAAAACTCCCAATTGAGCGATACATCCGAAATTTACTGAGTCGGTCGTAATCTGCGGTGGAAGGAGATAGAACTTCAACAATCAGCGTGGGATTCAAGACTTCATCTAAACGTTCAGCATTTAATCGCGGTTCACCGTCAAAAATCATCACATCTGGATATACTCCGCGTCGATGTTCGGGAATCCACAGCCGTAAATCGCTGTTAATTGGCTCAAATTGAGTATCGCGTAGCAAAAACTTCAGAAAGGCAAAAATATTGCCACCGATGCGGCTGTGTTTGAGGGTTCCTCCGGCTATGGGTACAATTTCTCCATCTCGATATTCGCTGCGTCCTTCGGCTTTTTCTTCGATCGCGCGGTATTCATCCAAACTGTAGCGGCGCTTGATAGTAGAAATCATAGGTCGTAGGCGTTGGCGTAGCCCGCCGGAGGCATCGCATTGTATAGGGCAACAAAACTATTTTGTCACAGATTTTAGTTGTGATGTCATACTACGATGAGCTACACTTACGCATCTATCAACTGTTTTGAACCATCCAAACTAAAAATCCGAGAATTTGTTCTACAGGTGGGAGAGGATAATCCATCAAGTCGATAGTGACTATATTATTTTCCAGCTTCAGGAATCGCCATTGTGTACCACTGCTAATAGAACCATAGATTACGTCAACTGGACGATTTTTAGCGACGTTGAATCTTTGTGCGGCAACCATTTCTGCAATACATTGTCCAAACCCTGTTCTTAAATCAGCTTTTTTTGCTTCCAAAATTACAATTGCAGGTGCTTCAATTTCTAGCACTTCCGGCGAACGACTCAAAAGAAAATCACACATTCCATTCAGTCCAACTGCCTCATCAACTGTAAAATCTTCCCCAGAGAATAAGCTAATTTGGCGATTTAATATCCGTCTAACTTCTAATAATACTGGGTAAATAATTCCTTCGGAACGCGCTTTTTCACTTGCTGAAGAAGCGAGTGGCAGACTTTCTTCAAGATATGCCGTCAGTGTTGGAGATGCTTCAATTGCTTCAGTGGCAGGAATAAATCGCCCACCTTCCTGTGTTTTTAACCCGAAGGCTTCTTTAACTTTACTGATAGTTGTAAACTGACTATAAGGCATATTTGTTAGAAATCATATTTCGTAGCTGATTGCATTGGTTGTAGGGCAACAAAACTATTTTGTCACAAATCATATCAAACCCATTATATAAAAAGTCTGTTTGTGATAATTACTCGCAAACAGACTTGATTTTTTCTATATCTTTAATTAAGCTTGCTCCCAAAGTTGACGGACATAATCAGGTAGCCAGCTAGCAATTTCCTGAATCCGCTCTTGAGAAAGTTCGTCTTTGGTGGCAGAAAACACTGCTTTAACCGCTTGCTCTCGCTCGACCGATCGCGGCATTCCGCTTTCATTAGCAACTCGGAACAGGAAGCGATCGGAATCAATATTGAAGATACCTGGCCCTTTCCAGGGTGGACGAACCCGGCTCAAAAATCCCACAATTGGATTGGTGTCTTTCCACAAATCAGCTACTTCAAACTGGAGTGCTTTTTCATCTGTAGGTACAGCCTCTGTATGCAGTTCTGCTTCGACGCGATCGCTCGCTTCTGTGGTCATTAAGTCGCGCATCACCCGAAACACAACTTCGGTAAAGTCTCTTGCGTCATAGGGGTCTGCAAATCCGGCTTGGACTTGAACTTTTTCCAGGAATGAGCGATGTTCCTTAGCGATCGCAGTTCGATTATCTTCAATCTCTGTTGGGTCAACTTCTGGAATGTTTGTTCTAAAACTTTGATCAGGCATTGTTTTTTCTTATGGTTATTATTTTTGAGTCTTTATGCTTACTTTATGTAAGGTCGCACAAATCAAAAACCCTTGGGATCTCCCAGAAGTTTGAGATGCCATCTATTCAAAAGTTAGAAATTTATCTGATCTGCTCACAGCAGTAAAGTCATGCTTAAGGGTAAGCGATTTCCCTTTATTGAACAGAGCAACACTCTGGTGTTTCCTTTGCCCATTGGTATCGAAAAACAGTCAAAATAAATGAGTTGGTATAAAATCAGCCGAAACAAAGATATTAGAAAGGTTACAGGCGTTAAATTAGGAGATTTTGCAGTTGTTTACAACACTAATTTTGTGTAGACGCAGTTTCTAAGCGCCGATTTAACGTTCAGTTGACAAATATGATTTGAAAGTTTATCCTCATGTCGATCACGGGTATGCATTAACCAGTGATGGCGATCGCAAGGACAATGTACTCGACTGTTTAAGACTTATCGGTTATAAACGAGAAGTTATCTGCATTATTATGAATAAAAATCTATATAATGCATTGTGCTATACGAGAACGTACCGTACTGCACTAATTAAATGAATAACTATCTAAATAACAGGGGCAATAAAGTTAAAATTTATGACAGAAGAACTTACTCCTATTATCATGCTTTCAGAGCAGCAACCTGCACGACCAGTCAGAACACTTGAAGCTTTGCTCAGACTTTATGCAGAGGGACATCGTAATTTTTCTGGTTCTGACTTACGTGGAGTGACGTTCAATATCATTGATAAAGAGATTAAATCTCTTGATTTACGTGAAATTATTCTTAAGGGTTCTAATCTCACAGCTATTATTCTTAGTAGAGGACAAGCGCTCAAAGTCGATTTAAATGGATCTGATCTTAGTAATTGTAATCTACAAGGAGCGGATTTATCCGGCTGTAGGCTTGATCAATGTAACTTTAGCAATTCAGATTTAAGACGAGCAAATTTACAAAGATCCTCTTGTCGAGGTTCAGACTTGATACAGGCGAAACTTCAAAATATATCTTTTCATGATCATAACATTCATGACACCGATTTCACAGCATCAAACTTTACAGAAGCTAGTTTTGGTTCATCTTATTTAAATGGTAGATTTTCGCAAGCTAATTTTCGTGGAAGTAATTTTCATAAAGCTACGCTTAAAAATTTTCACTCACAAGGATCAGATTTCTCGGATGCTGACTTACGAGATATAATATTATCTACTAGTGTGGATATTCGATATTCTTATTACAATCATAAAACTAAATTTAGTAAAAATTTTGATCCAATTGCAATGGGAATGGAACTTATTGAAGATGAAAATGATTCAGAGGATTGAAGAGTGTGCTGAGGAAAACTGAACAAGGTTGGATGTTTGCACAAGAATATCTGCTAGAAGATTTTATTTGGGATTGCCTAGAAAGTACTTTAGATTTGATTCCCCTTAAACGCCAATTGAGCATTAAGGGAGAGTATTGTGATATTCTTGCTAAAACAAAAAACAATCAATTGGCTGTATTAGAACTCAAAAATTGCGAAGATCGCTACATCATCCATCAACTTACTCGCTACTATCACAGTCTCAGCTTAGAGCAACCTTTTAAAGAATTGATAGACTATAGCCAGCCCATTCGTTTAATTGCAATTGCTCCCGATTTTCATAAACATAATTTTATTGACCGTCGCTACAATTTATTGCAGTTTGAATTTATCCGATTTTCAATTATCAGTCAGACCAATAATTTTTATTTGCATTTATATCTGGAAGGACGTAAAGAACTTATTGTATCCAAACCAATTCCTTTTCTTGAGATTCAAGAGACTCAAGAAGTCTTGATGCCTGCAAATCAGGTTGAATTACCACCTAGAATGTTAATAAATTTCTTGGATAAACTTGCTCCTTTAACCAAAATAGAAGTTTTGAGGCTGAGAGAAAAAATGCTATATTACGATCACCGTATCAGAGAAATTAAGGAAGTCAAGAGTATATTTTATGGACGTGGTAGAACCAAGCCTTGCTGTCAGTTAAAGTTTATTGCGTCTACCAAGCTTGAGCAACTCAATCATTTACAATGTTACCTATGGCTACCAATTCCCAAAAGCCGCCTACGCTTTAATAAAAAAGCAGGTATAGGTAGAATGTATCTAAACTGCGATCCAGACTTTCGGACTGTAAAAACAATTACTTACTGGACAGAAACAAATCGTTATGCAAGTGATCTACCCATGCCTATTGACTTATATTTAGATGAAGTTGGTTTAGATCAAGCAAATCAAAACATTGATAGATTATTTGACTTGGCAGTGAAACTTAATTTAGAAAGAAATTGACTTGTAATAGACTATTGATACTATAGCAATCCTACATGATTTGTGAAAACTTGCGTTGTTCAGATCCCCGATTTCTCAAACAAGTTGGGGATCTGCGGTTTGCAATTGTCACAAATTAACCGTTAAAGTCCCGCTAGGAATTTGATAACATTAACAAAGTAAGCGATCGCCTCTTACCCAACTTCGGCGATATCTACGATGGGTTACGCCCTCTTCAACAGAGAGAACAAAAACACTATGGCAAAGCGTAAAAAAAGCAATCTTCAGTGGATTAAGGAAACTCTTGAACTAAAACCTGACCATCGCTGGGAATCTCCATCAGGCTACAAGATTTTTGTCGCAGATCGGGGCGCTGTTCGTTTCAATGTTCCCCAGAATTGGGTTTTTGAGCCACAAGAAAAATCTTTCAAGTTCATGGATAAAAAACCACCCAACGACGACTGCTGCTTAGAAGTATCTTTTAATCGCCTGCCACCCAACGACTGGAGCCAGTTTCCATTAAAATCTACTTTGAAAAAAATTATGGATGACGACAGTCGTAACGTCATTGCCAAGGGAGAAGTTATTACTATTAAGCGCCAAACAGCCAGAATTGTCTGGACAGAGATTAAGTTTATTGACACTCAAGAAGAACCACGGGAAGCTTTTTCGCGGACTTGTATTGGTTTGGGGTCAAATGTTCAGTGCCTAATTACATTCGATTATTGGGCAGATCAAGCAGAACAATTAATACCCATTTGGGATGAAGCAATGCGTAGTCTCACGTTAGGGTTGTATATCCGCGATCCCATGACTGGTCTAGCTTTCCCAGACTGAGCCACAAGAAAAAATCGTGAAAATGTAGTAAATGCGTAAGTTATAAGCGCATCGTAGCCATCGCTACTACAAGCTACATCTACACATTTCTATATGCTAAATTTGAAGCGGGATAGTAAAAAAGTCACAAGGCTATAGTTTAGGTTCTATATGCCTAACTGGTGCGTCAATCTCTGATATAAGCGTATACCGCCGAGTACTTTAAACTATATCGTTTGATTAGCTCAGTTGGTAGAGCAATCGACTCATAATCGATGCGTCACAGGTTCGACTCCCGTATCAAACCCCAGGAAGTTAGCTCACTGGTAGAGCAATCGACTCATAATCGATGTGTTGTAGGTTCGATTCCTATACTTTCAGCCAACCCTGTCCGGGTTAAAAGACAATACCCTGAAACGGTAGCCAATATGGTACGGATCTCAACAGATTCGAGACCCCTCATTTTCTCAACTCTGCGGTGCAAGTGTTCTGCTGTCGGTCATTACTCGTAAGGGTGATGTTCGGTAGCCACAGTCAAGGAGCAAGCGCAACTGCATTTCTCCCTAACTTGAGTATGTCCCTTCGGTTCCTACATCTAGTTTTCCTTTGGGATTCTGGATTGGCAAATCGAACGGCATATTTGAGCGCAGTTCTTTTTTTGTAGATTGCCATTGAGCAGTCTTTTGAAAAGTAACAGCAATCTTAATCCAGCTTTGGAGAAGCTTTTGCCCACACCTAAACTGTAAACACCTGCACTGGCAGAGTAAAAAAATTTTAGTATATGTATTTCTGGTTTTCTTAGTGCCATTCAGCCATAAAGCTTATTTGATCAGCGTCATAGCCATTTTTCTCTTCCCTTCAGCAGTATATAGCATTGACAGAATAAGGTTAATTCGTGATTCAAACCTGAAAACCCTGACATCAGAGATTACTTAAGTAATGATTAAAATAGTTACTTTTCTCACTAGTGTATAGCTTTTTTAACTCCTATGCTTATAAATATGAGATATCAAACAGATTAAAGTTTATTGAACTTTAATCATGCAGTTTACCAAAGGAGATTCAGTGATGAATATCAAACAAATTCTTGCTGGTGTAGCGCTTATTTTACCATTTGCTGTTACTTCTATTCCTTCACAAGCATCAGCATTACAGGTTATTGGTAATCCTCACGGTATTAATAGACCTGCTCAAATAATAGCAAACAAACCACCAGCGAAAAAGAAAGTGTTGGTTCGTGGATATTGGGAAAAAACAAATCATGGTCGCAAGTGGGTTGCGGCTCATTATGTATACAAGTAAAAACCCCCTAAAACCCCAAGCAATTGGGATATAAGAAGATTTTGCTTCTTATCATTTCCCTACTTCTAGTAGAGAGAGTGCCAAAGGCAAGGCAAATAAAAACTTTTTACTCAATACTTGAGAGATACTCATGAAATTGACATCATTGACAAATGTTTTGGTTGCAAGTGCGATCGCCCTCGGCGCGACTGCAACTATCAATCAGCCAAGTCAAGCTGAAAGTAGGCGAGGATTTTATTGTGACACATCAGGAAACAAACCCGTGACAGTGTACACAAATCCTAGAGGTGTTAGTGAGCCTTGGATTCGCTGGACTTCCAATTACTTTAGAGACGCTGGCTACAATAAACTGACGCGTTGTCAAGACGTAAGTCAACGTTTGGAAAATTACCGCCGCAACAGAGACTTGAGATTTATTACTGTCGGCAAAATGAACGGACAAAATGTGATTTGCACTGCCAATCAAGTCAATGGACGCTGTGAAAAATTGATATTGACTCTCAAACCCAATGAAGATGGGGTGCAAGCGCTAAATAATCTCTTGGCTTGGCGGCAGCCCTTAAGTAAAAGTAATAGAGCGCCTTACGTTGATTTGAGGGAGCATCTTGGGATTCCCAAAGAATAAATTATCCAGAAAACTTCAAGAGCGCAATGTGGAATACTCAAAGGACAACCGCTTGTGATAGTTATCACGAAATTACTAGCAAAGTTTCCGTAATAGGGGGGTAGTGATTAAACTGGGGATTGGGGACTCTTCACTGGGATAATTTGGGTATCAACTTAAGGCGGGAAAAAACTCTTTCCCAGTTTCCAGTCCGCAGTACCCAATCCGGTTTTCTTTTTGTAGATTATCACTATGTACAGCAAAAATCTAACCACTACCCCATTGGCGGCTGAAAGTAATCTAGAAAAATTGCAAACTGATAATTTAGCTCTTTTGCGATCGCATGGTTTAGCTGAATATCATACTTTTGTTAGAAAAGATTTAGGTGTACCTCAGCAAAGAATAATAGCCAGGGCTATTTCGTTCTAGACATAAACCGCCCTGAACTTTAGTTCAGTGCTAATAGCTAAAGTCCGTTTTAACGGACTATAACCTTTACTCAGTCGTCTTTAGACGACTTTTGCTATTAGACTCAGAATTCATTCTGAGGCGGGCTAGATGGGAATGAAATAACCCTGCTAGCTCCTGACTTTCCACGTTATGTGGAAAAACCAACGCGAAACCTAACCCCTCTTCCCTAAGAGGGAATGGGGAGAATTGAAAGCCTCTCTCCTACAAGGAGAGAGGTTTTCCAGATGCCGTGAAAAGTCAGTGCTAGCCCTTCTAACTTTTTTCCTGTGTTGAGTACGCGAACTCGCTCTAAGCGCAGCCATGCCGCAGGCTTTACGCTGCGCTAACAAAATTCAAAATTAAAGACAATTTCAGACGGGGATTTAAACCCCGACTGAAACTGGAGCTACCTGTACAGGTATTGGTCTTAAACCCTTTTATTTACGATAAATCTTTTGTAGTATATAGTATTACAAGCAGCTAAAACCAATCCTTTAGCCTGTCTACAGGTTTTTAGAGCCTAAGAACCTCAAGATGAATTCTGTCTACTCCAGTACTTAAGCTGTGAGACATAGGTGGTATTTGAGTTCAAGCAAGGTTATAAATGTGTTGATCAAATCTTCTTAGCTGGTTGCGATGGCTACGCCCGTCGCAGGTATCGCCTATCTTACTTAAACTATCACACAAATTATTTATGCAAATTACTATGTGGAAAACATTTTATATCAAACCTAACGAAATCGGCATCTTATATCACCGCAGTGACTTTAAGAAAATTTTGCAACCCGGTACACATACATATTTTGGTCAGCATTGGCAAGTAAAAATTTATGATCTCAATCAGCCACTAGCTCAGATTGAAAACCTAGAACTGTTTTTGCGAAATCACGAAGCCGAACTACAAGAACATTTGTTGATTATCAGAACCGCATTCAACCAAGTTGCGTTAGTCCGCTACGGTCAGAATTGGGTAAGCGTTGCACCAAATAAATTGATTGCTTTTTGGCGTGGTTTTATTGAGTTGGAGTCTCATATATTCAACTTGGAAGAAAGCTGGGAATTGCCTGATTCCTTTGTGCAGCAATTGCGCTCAGTTGCGTTGAATGGATTGAAGAAGTTCCAAATCTCCGAGTCTGAGATTGGTTTACTATATCTGCAAAACAATTTTGTGCGACCTCTAGAACCAGGAGAGTATGCTTTTTGGTCGGTAGATAGAGATGTTACAGTCAGGAGTCTCAGCCGAATTATTCCTAACCCAGATTTTCCCCTCGAAGATGTACTCATTGAAAAACATCCCGACTTTATTGCTGCCTACTGTGAAGCAGTGCAACTACTGACTTCGCAAGTTGCAATTGTCCGGTATCGAGGTAAGGTGATTTCTATTTTGCCACCCACCAGCCGTAAGTTATTTTGGCAAGGTGTTGTAGTGGAAATTCTTGACATTAGCGCTGATGCTCAGTTACAACCTGCATTAGTGGCTGAGTTGGTTGAGGGTTCCGCAGAAGTAAAGTTGCTCAGTCGCAACTGTTTGCATATCTGCCAAGTTCCCGCCCAGCACGTTGGATTAGTATACATTAATCAAGAGTTTCAAGGACAGCGATCGCCAGGGGTATATGCTTGGTGGTTATTTGGCCGCTCTTTTCTCACCGAAACCATTGACCTACGACTACAAAATATGGAAGTATCCGGTCAAGATATCCTCTCTAAAGATAAAGTACCTCTGCGGTTGAACTTGACGGCTGGCTTCCGTATCCAAGATCCATTGAGGGCAAAAAACGGGTTATCAGATATTTCTGGGTTCTTGTACAAAGAATTACAGTTTGCTTTACGTGGTGCAGTCGGCGAACGCAACTTAGATGGTTTATTAGAAGATAAAGGTGCAATTGATAGAAGTATATCTGAATACATTCGTCAGAAAGCCGCAGACTATGGAATTGAAGTAGATTCTGTAGGGGTGAAAGATATTATTTTACCTGGTGAGATTAAGGCTATCTTGAGCAAGGTAGTGGAGGCAGAAAAAACCGCTCAAGCCAACGTAGTCAGACGTAGAGAAGAAACTGCTGCTACCCGCAGTATGCTAAACACTGCTAAAGTGATGGAGGATAACCCCGTGGCATTGCGTTTAAAAGAACTGGAAGTATTAGAGAGGATTGCAGAGAAGATTGATCGCATTCAAGTTAACGGCAGCTTGGATAGTATTTTAACAGACTTGATTAGTATTAATCGACAGTGATTTGGTTATTGAAGCTTAAGTGTTGGGTTACGGTGCGTATTGGTAAATTGAATTGTCAATAAATCTTTGCGATCGCGCCTAATCCAACCTGTAAAAGTTGCTTGTCTCTGGTTGCGTGAAACCTTAAAGTAGAAATATATAGATAGACACAGTGACTTTTTGTAAAGTTTGGGCTAATCATATATATACACCCTAAAATTTAGAACTATACTAACTTGACTAGTCAATTCTCTAGGAACATTCATCTGTGGTCAGCCTAGTAAGTGTCTCCAATACCGTGTCCAATGTAGAAAGTGATGATTTAGGTGAAATTGACAACCTTGATAGGCAACTGCATCAGCGCTTCCAGAATAAATTTTTGGTTCATCCTTCATTGACGCGACCTATAGTTAGTTTTCAAGCTAATAAAACTAGACCTATCTATAGGTGGTATAAATATAAAGAAGCTTTTTCTGCATCTCTTATAGAATATTTATTGCAACAATATAAAATTACTAAAGGCAAAGTTTTAGACCCATTTGCAGGCAGTGGAACTGCGCTATTTGCTGCTAGTGAAACTGGGATTGATGCTGACGGCATTGAATTACTGCCCATTGGTCAACAAATCATTAATGCTAAAAAACTTTTAGATTCTGAATTTACTCCTGAAGATTTCGAGAGGATAAAAGATTGGTCAAAGTTACAGCTTTGGAAGCAGTGCGATCTGAAAAAAGACTTGCCAGAATTGAGAATCACAAAAGGAGCTTATCCTGAACTAACTAGAAATGCAATTGAGCAATATGTTGAAGCTTGTAAAGGAGAAAATCATAGAGTCCAAGCAGTTTTGAACTTTGTCTTACTGTGCATCTTAGAATCCATAAGTTATACACGTAAAGATGGACAGTACCTCCGTTGGGATTATCGTTCCGGTCGTGGACAGAGCAAAAAACCTTTCAATAAAGGCGAAATTATAGAGTTCGATAATGCGATCACCAATAAAATAAGTGAAATTATTGATGATTTACTACCTTCTACACAACAAATTGAGCTTTTCCCAATTAAAAATTCTCAAGGTAAAATTCATCTTTTTAGAGGATCTTGTCTTGAGATTATGCCGCGCCTAGCCAATGGCGGATATGATGCAATTATCACATCTCCACCCTATTGCAATCGATACGACTATACTCGCACCTATGCACTAGAACTAGCTCTACTTGGTATTTCTGAAAAGGAGTTAATTAACCTTCGTCAGGAAATGCTAAGTTGTACAGTTGAAAATCGCCCCAAAGACTTATTGACAATCAACTCAGACTGGAAAACAGCCTTAAATATTGCTGATTCACAGAATTTGTTGCAGTCTATCTTGAAATATCTAGATAATGAAAAAGCAAAGGGTGTATTGAATAACAATGGCATACCAAGAATGATCAGAGGATATTTTTATGAGATGGCGTGTGTAATACAAGAATGTTTTCGTGTTCTTAAAGCAGGGGCACTTTTATTCATGGTTAACGACAATGTTCGCTATGCAGGTGCAAGCATTTCAGTAGATATGATTCTCTCTGATTTCGCCGAACAGCTAGGTTTTGTTATTGAAAATATCCTGGTGTTGCCAAGTGATAAAGGTAACAGTAGCCAGCAAATGGGAAATCATGGACGCGACCCATTACGAAAGTGCGTTTATGTGTGGAAAAAGCCATAACTCAAATTACTATGTGTTCCTATCGTAATCATCTTCAATCCATTGATGATCTGATAACAACTTATGAAGCAATTCGTGCAGGTTTTG
>Ga0116226_10001579_pt1 | contig 19820 bp, 17 predicted proteins | sample S1TSphfallax_FD_89692 | JGI IMG/M metagenome (GOLD analysis project Ga0116226, IMG submission 89692) | Host-associated microbial communities from peat moss isolated from Minnesota, USA - S1T2_Fa - Sphagnum fallax MG | ecosystem: Host-associated > Plants > Peat moss > Unclassified | place: USA... | reverse complement strand
CCGTCACCCGGCCGGGGGTGAATGCCTGAGCGCCGATCTGCCGCACCGGCGTGACCTCGGCCGCGGTGCCGGCGAGGAACACCTCGCTCGCCGACGCGATTTCGTCCGGCATGATGACGCGCTCGACCACCTTCATCTGATGGCGGCGGGCGATCGACATCACCGTGCGGCGGGTGATCCCGTCCAGGAAACAGTCAGGGACCGGCGTATGGATGTCGCCGTCGATGACGAAGAACACGTTCGCCCCGGTCGCCTCGGCCACCTGGCCGCGCCAGTCGAGCATCAGCGCGTCGTCGAACCCCTCCGCCTCGGCGGCGTGCTTGGAGAGTGTGCCGATCATGTAGAGGCCGGCCGCCTTCGACGCGGTCGGCGCCGTCTCGGGGTGCGGGCGCTTCCACTTCGCCATGCCGAGCCGCACGCCCTTCATCCGGTTGTCGCCGAACAGGTTCGGCCACGCCCAGGTGGCGATCGCCAGATGGATTTTCGTCTGCTGCGCCGAGACCGACAGTTGCTCGGTCCCGCGCCAGGCGATCGGGCGGACATAGGCGTCGGTGAACCCGTTGGCCGCGACCACCTCGTTGCAGGCGGCGTCGATCGCGTCGGCGGACCAGGGAATCGTGAAGCCGAGGATCGCGGCGGAGGCGATCAGCCGCTCGGTATGCGCCCGCAGCTTGAAGATGTTGCCGCTGTATGCCCTTTCGCCCTCGAACACGCCGCTGGCATAATGCAGCCCATGGGAGAGAACGTGCAGCTTGGCATCCCGCCAAGGCACCATGACGCCGTCATACCAGATGACCCCGTCGCGGTCGTCGAAAGGAACTAGCGCCATTGAAGCGTTCCTCGCAAGATTGTTGCTTTGAGCGAGCGGACGCTAGAAGGCTGCGCTAGATCAGTCAATGAACCTGCCGTAGTTTGAGGGAATGCCAGATATGCCCGACCCGAAGGGCGCCGCCCGCCGCGCCGCCCCGCTCACGCCGGTGATGCCGGTCGCATCCGCTGATTCGAAAGGAGCCGATTCCAAGGCGCAGCCCGGCCAGGCCGGCGCCAACCTGCTGTTCCTGCGGGAGGAGGAGATCCGCGCGGCGCAGGACCTGCTGTTCTTCGCCTACCGCGATTTCACCAACGCGGCCGACGTGATCCTGGAGGAACTCGGCCTCGGCCGCGCCCATCATCGCGCGCTGCATTTCATCGGCCGCAACCCCGGCCTGCCGGTCAGCGACCTGCTGGCGATCCTGCGCATCACCAAGCAGAGCCTGGCGCGGGTGCTGACCGAACTGGTCAATCAGGGATTCGTGTCGCAGACCCAGGGCCGCGCCGACCGCCGCCAGCGGCTGCTGACGCTGACGCCGGAGGGCCAGGCGCTGGAACGCCGCCTGTTCGAGCGCCAGCGGGAATGCCTGGTCGCGGCCTACCGGGACGCCGGGGCCGGCGCCGTGGAGGGGTTCCGCCGCGTGATGCGCGGGATCATGGACGAGCAGGCCCGCGCCTACACCGACCGCGCCGAAGGCCCGCCGCGCGAGCCTCGGCCACGACAGATGTGATTCCCTGATGGCGGGCTGGCATGGCATGTCCTATGTAATACCTCTGCTGGCGAAGGTATTACGGAGGCTGCAATGACGACGACGGTTACGAGCAAGGGGCAGGTGACCATTCCCAAACCGGTCCGCGACCGGCTTGGTATCAAGCCGGGCAGCGCGGTTTCGTTCGAACTGGCAGCCGATGGTCGCGTCTCGTTGGTGAAGGTTTCCGGCGACCGCCCCATCAGCCGGTTCGAGGCGATTCGCGGCAGGGCCGGGCCGGGACCCACAACGGATGAGATCATGTCGCTCCTTCGTGGCGAGGAGTGAGTACGACCCTGGTCGATTCGAATGTGCTGATCGACATCATAACGGACGATCCGACCTGGGCGGATTGGTCGGTTGGCCATCTCGATGCGGCTGCGCTTTTGGGACCGGTCGTCATCAACGACATCATCTACGCCGAGGTGTCTGTGCGAATGCCCACGATCGAAGATCTCGATGCTATCGTGACCGAGACCGCGATCTCGGTGTCGGCAATACCTCGCTCCGCACTGTTCCTGGCAGGAAAGGCGTTCGCTCGCTATCGTGCGGCGGGGGGTACCAGGACCGGTGTGCTGGCGGATTTCTTCATAGGGGCGCACGCGACGGTCATGGATTGGGCATTGCTGACCCGCGACTCGGGGCGGTTTGCGACATATTTCCCGAGACTTCGCCTCGTCACGCCTCCTTAAGCGGGGACCACGGGGGCAGTAGGGCCCGATCGCACAAAACTAGAGGCACGAATTGGCCGAAGACGCGCTGATCCTGGTGGTCGATGACGATGTCCGGCTGCGCGGCCTGCTCTCGCGCTATCTGGGCGAGAACGGGTTTCGCGTGACCACGGCCGCCAGCGCCGGCGAGGCGCGGGACCGGATGCGCTTTGTGCAACCGGACCTGATGGTGCTCGATGTGATGATGCCGGGTGAGAGCGGCCTCGATCTCACCGGCAGCCTGCGCGCCGAGAACAGCGACGTGCCGGTGCTGCTGCTGACCGCGCGCGGCGCACCGGAGGACCGGATTGCCGGGTTCGAGGCGGGGGCCGACGACTATCTGCCCAAACCGTTCGACCCGCGCGAATTGCTGCTGCGCATCCGCGCGATGCTGCGGCGCGCGCCGCCGCCGGTGCCGCCGGGCCCTCCGAGCGGGCCGGTGCAGTTGGGCGGCCTGGAGTTCGACCCGGATCGCGGCGAGATGCGCGGCGAGGTGCGTCCCTATACCGGCCCGGTGCGCCTGACCGGCGGCGAGGCGGCGCTGCTGACGGTGCTCGCGCGCAAGCCCAACGAGGTGCTGTCGCGCGAGGACATTGCCGCCGCCCTGCACACCGACGAGGCGGGCGAGCGCGCCATCGACGTGCAGGTGACGCGCCTGCGCCGCAAGATCGAGGTGGACCCGCGCGAGCCGCGCTTCCTGCACACGGTGCGTGGCCGTGGCTACGTGCTGAAGCCGGGGGCTTGAGGCAAACTCGGGCGGTCCAGCCGCGTCAGCATCCGGCGCCAGATCTCCAGCGCCGCCTCCGGCGAATACAGCGCCGCCACCCGTTCCGGCCCGCGCGCGGCCTGCGAGCGCCACAGATTTTCGTCCTCGTGCAAGCGCACCACGGAAGCCGCGAAGGCCGCGGAGGAGTCGGCCACCAGCACCCCGTCGCCGTTGCCGAGCCCGGTCCCCTCCAATGAAATCGTCGAGCCGACCACCGGCAGGCCGTACGCGAGGCTGGTGGCAACCTTGCCCTTGAAGCCGGCGCCGAACCGCAGCGGCGCCACCGACAGCCGAACCGCCCCGAACAGGTCCGCCAGATCCTCGACCCAGCCGAGGATCTCCACGCCCTCGTCCTCGTAGTCGCGCAGCGCGTTGGGCATCCCGCTGCCCGCCAGCTTCAGCCGGATGCCGGGCAGCTTCCGGCGCACGAGCGGAAACACCTCGGCGAGGAACCACTCGACGCCGTCCAGGTTCGGCGGATGCTGGTAATTGCCGATGAAGCAGATGTCCCGCCGCTCGGCGAACCCGCGCGCGATCGGGCGTGGCCGTTCGATCCAGCGCAGCAGCACGAGCTTTTCGGCCGGCAGGTCGCGGCGCAGCAGGGCGAGCTCGTGGTCGTTGGTCAGGATCGTCATGTCCGTCGCCAACATGCAGCGCAGTTCCTCCTCGCGGGCCGAATTGGGGAGGGTCTTGCCGGACAGCGCCGCCCGCCGCTCCTCGCGCAGGAAATGCAGGTCGGCGGTGGCGAAGATCACCCGCGCGTCGGGCGCCAGTTCGCGCACCCGGTCGAGCAGCATGGAGACGTTGGCGAAGCGGTAGATGTGGACGATGCCGAGATCGGGGCCGAATGCCTGCAAATACTGAGTGACCGAGCCGTAGGTCGGCGGCCCGACCACCTCGATGCCGTTGCGCGCGAGCAGCTCGGTGGCGGTGGGGTCGAGCTTCAGAGCGTGCGCCGGGCAGAACGTCACATGCCAGCCGAGGCGGCGCAGCACGACCAGTTGCTCGAACGTCGCGATCGAGCCGGCGTCGCGGTCGGGTCGCGGCAGATCGTCGTCGACCACGAGCGCGTGGCCGACGAAGCGGGTTGCGGGCGCACGCACCTCGCGCAGCCGCGCGACGAGGCGCCGCGTCTCCTCATCGGGCAGCGCCAGATCGGGCGGCTCGCCGTCGCTGTCGGAGTCGTCCAGCGACGGCCATGCGGCGACCGCGAGCGGCTGATACAGGATCGACGCGCCAGCCTCGCGCAGTTGGGCGCAGACATCGGCGGTGGCGTGGCCGAAGCGGGTGAACAGCGGGCTGAAGCCGCCGAGGCCGAGCAGCGTCTCCCGCCGGATCGCGAACGACTGCCCACTCAGCGCGTCGGCCTCGCGCATGAACTGGTGATCCGGCGCGTCGAACGGCGCCAGATGGCTGGGGTCGCGCAGGCGGCCATCGTGCCCGGCCAGCAGGAATGCGTGCTGGATCAGCCCGTCCTGCCGGGCCAGCCGGCCGCCGACGATCGCGGCCTCGGGCTCGCGCGCGAAGGTGGACTCGATCTCGTCGAGCCATCCGGCCAGCACGCGGGCCTGCGGGGCGAGGAAGGCGATCAGCGGCGCGTGGCTCGCCTGCGCGATCTCGTTGCGGCCGGCGATCAGCCCGCTGGCGTCGTGCAGCCGCACATAGCGCAGATTGCGCACCACCGCCGGGATCAGCGCCGCCGTCCCGTCCCGCCCGCCATCATCGAGCAGCACGATCTCGGCGGTGCGATCCACACCCGAATCGTGCAGGGCGGCGAGGCAGCGGTAGATCGCGTCGAATCCGGCCGTGGCCGCAATGACGATCGTTGCCGCGAGGCGGTCCGGCGCTGCGAGCGTGATTGGCCCGTAGCGAGTGGTGATATCCTCCAGCGCGCCGGCCAGGCCGGCCGCGCCAAATCCGCCGCCGGCGAGCCGCCCGCTGCCCCCATTGGCGAGGTCCGTGAAGAATTCGGCGACCGTCGTGAACAGCTCCCGCGCGGCCCGATCCTCGTCGCGCAGGCGAGCCCGCTGCGTCAGCTCCTCGATCTGGCCGCGCAGCAGTCGCACCTGCCGCTCCAGTTCGATGATCCGGTCCTCGGCCGCCGCCACGCGCCCGAGGCGGACGGTCACCGGATCGAACAGGTTGCGGCCGCTGCCGGCCTCCTGAACGGCGACGCGCAGCGTCCCCTTCTCGGCGAGGACCGCGTAGGGCAGCGCGTAGGCGAACCCATGACTGCCGTCCCCGATCCCCGCCTGTTGCAGGTCCGGGCGGAAGGCATCGGCGCGCGTGGTGCCGACATGCTCGTCGTCGACCAGGACCGCGAGGTCGACATGCACGTCCGGCTTGTCGGGATACCAGCACCACCCGGACACCATTCCGTCGCGGGAGACGCGGTCGAGATAGCCGTAAAGCGTCGGCAGCAGCACCGGCGCGGCAGCACTCTCCGCCTCGGGGGCGTCCGGCCATTGCACTTGCACGGCGCCGCCGATCTGCTGGCCGCTCCGCACATCGCGCAGCGTGACGGCGACGCGCTGGCCGGGGAGCATCACGCCGGGGTCGAGGCGGAAACGAAAGGCGTGCCGGCCGTTGCCGATGCCGCCCGCGATCAGGTCGCTGCGTGGCTGATCGCTCATGAAGCGGGCTGCCTCGACAGCGTCGATCAGCACGGCGACGGCGCGGTGGGCGTTCGGCTCGTCCTGGGACCAGCACCAGCCCTCCAGCGTGCCATCAGGATCGACGCGATCGAGACTGCCTTGCAGCCGCGGCTGCGCGCGGCCTGGCAGAAACGGGGCGGCGGGCCCCGCACTCGGCGCGGGGGCGGCGGCTCGCTTTGCTCCCGCCGCCTTCGTCGGCTTACCCGCCATCGCACTCTCCCGTCGCCGCTCGCCTGTCCTGCGCCGTCCCGGGTATCCTACGCAAGCACATGCCGGGATGTCGCGGGATCGGCGGCGCGCCGGTGCAGGATCGGCCGTACCAGCGCGGCCAGATCGCCGCCGTCGAACAGATGCCCGGCGACACCGGCCGCCGAGGCGGCCTGCATGTCGGTGGGCTGGTCGCCGATCAGGACGCAGGCGGCGGGGTCGAGATCCCAGGCGCGGATCAGATCGTGCAACATGCCGGGCGCCGGCTTGCGCCAGTCACTCGTCCGCCGATACGCCGGCAGCGATCCGTCCGGGTGAAACGGGCAATACCGGACATCGTCGATGGTGCCGCCGGCGCGCCGCGCCTCGTCGGCCATCCACGCGAGCAGATGCCGCACCGCCGGTTCGTCGTACAGGCCGCGCGCCACGCCCGACTGATTGGTCACCACCAGAACGTGCCATCCCGCATCGCTGGCGGCGGCAATGGCCTCGCGCGCCGTCGCCGTCCACTCGAACCGCTCGATGCTGCCGACATAGCCGTGGTCGTGGTTGATGACGCCGTCGCGGTCGAGAAACAGCGCCGGGCGACGCAGGCGCGCGGGAACCTCGCGGCCGGCGCGGGCGAGATCCTCCGGCACGCCGATATCGATGAACCAGCCCGGCAGGTCCGTGCCCCGCAGCGCGCCGCGCGCGGCGAGGCGGGGCAGCACGTCCCGCTCCAGCGAGCAGACCGGCGAAACTTCGTCGATGATGGATTTGGCGAACACATAGACGCCCGCATTGATCATGCCCGCCTCGCCCGGCGCCGGGCGCTCGCGAAACGTCAGGACCCGATCGCCCGACGTCGCGACCACGCCGGCGCGGGAGGCATCCGCGAGCCGGTGCAGCGCCAGTCGCCCGACCACATCCGGCCCGTCTTCCGCCGCGTCGGCCAGCAGCCGGGCGAGATTGGCGTCGAGCAGCGAATCGCCGTTGACGAGCAGGAAGCGGTCGTCGAGCACTGCGCGTGCGTGCCACAATGCGCCGCCGGTGCCGGCCGGCGCCGGCTCGACGTTGAGGCGCAGGCGCATGTTCGTCGGCAGTGTGGCGGCGAGATCACCCAGCGCCCGCTCCGCCTCGGCCGAGAGATGGCCGGCCAGCAGCAGAACCTCCTCCACGCCATAGCGGCACAGTTCCCGGAGCAGCCAGGCGAGGAACGGCCGGTCCCCGCACGGCAGCAGCGGCTTCGGGCACTTGGCCGCGAGTGCGCCGAGGCGGCTGCCGAGGCCACCGGCAAGCACGGCGCATTGCCGTAACGTGGGGCGGAGCGTGAGGCTGGTCACACAGCGGTGATAGCGCCCGCTTGGTCAATGTCGCAATGCACATGTCAGTCCCGAACGTGCATCCGGCGCCGGCCCCACCACTTCGAGGCGGATGGCGAAGGCTCCCGATGTGCTGACCGCGACGACAGGCCACGCGACCGGCCCGACCATTGGCGCGCCGGTGCCACTGACCGGGCGGGTGACGCTGGCGATGGCGGTCGCCGCCGGCTGCGCCGCCGCCAACGTCTGGTACAACCAGCCGATGCTCGGCGTGATCCAGGCCGACCTTGGCGTGTCCTCGCACACCGTGGCGCTGATCCCGACCGCCACCCAGATCGGCTTCGCCACCGGCATCGTGCTGCTGGTGCCGCTCGGCGACCGGATGGACCGGCGCGCCTTGATCCTGCGCCAGTTGGCCGGGCTGACGCTGGCGCTGCTGGCGGCGGCACTCGCCCCCGGCGCCGCCGCGCTGATCGTCGCCTCTGCGGCGGTCGGGATGGGTGCCTGCATGGCGCAGCAGATCGTGCCCTTCGCCGCCGAGCTGGCGCCGCCCGAGGCGCGTGGCCGCGTGGTCGGCACGGTGATGAGCGGGCTGCTGTTCGGCATCCTGCTCGGGCGGGTGCTGTCCGGCACGGTCGCGCGCCACGCCGGATGGCGCGCGATGTTCTTCCTCGCGGCCGGCATCGCGGTGCTGATGGGCCTCATGCTGGCGCTGCTGTTGCCGCGCAGCCGCCCACAGGTCCGCGCATCCTACGCCGAACTGCTCGGCTCGCTGGTGGCGCTGATCCGCGCTGAGCCGGCGCTGCGCCGCGCGACGCTGATCCAGGCCGGGATGTTCGGCGGCTTCGCCGCGTTCTGGTCGGTGCTGGCGCTCAAGCTGCAAGCCCTACCGCTGGCACTCGGCAGCGACGTCGCCGGCCTGTTCGGTCTGGTCGGCGCCGCCGGGGTGCTTGTGGCGACTCTCGCCGGCCGCATTGTCGACCGGCACGGGCCGCGCGGCGTGATCGGCGCGGCCATCGCGCTCTCCGCCGCGAGCTTCGTGGTCTTCGTCCTGTCGCCGACGGTTCCTGGACTGGTCATCGGCCTGATCCTGCTCGACATCGGAATGCAGGCGTCGCAGATCGCCAACCAGTCGATCATCTACGCGCTGCGGCCGGACGCGCGCGGGCGGCTCAACACCGTTTTCATGACGGGCATGTTCGTCGTCGGCGCGATCGGCTCCGGTGCTGCCGGGCTGGGGTGGACGCTGGGCGGGTGGCCGGCCGTCTGCGGCGTCGGCTTCGGCCTCGCCATGCTTTCCCTCGCCGTGCATCTTTGGCCGGCGCGCGGACACGCCGGTTCGCGGGGGGGCGGGCTAAGGCGGCGCTGACTAGGAAAGGGCGGCCGGATGCGCCAGCACCGGCTCCGGCCGGCGCGCGTAGTGCCAGGCGACCAGCGCGGCGGCGGAAAACCCCATCATCACCAGCGCCATCGCCAGCGGACCGAGCACGGGAAACAGCAGCGCCACCATCGCGCTCGACAGCGCGGCGGTGGCCATCTGCGAGCACCCGACCACGGCGGAGGCGAGGCCGGCGATCTCCCCCATCGGTTCGAGCGCGCCGTGCGTGGCGTTCGGCGAGGAGATGCCACGGCAGAATGCGTGCAGCACCAGCAAGGGCAAAATCGTGCCGAGCGACGTCGCGCCTTGCGCCAGGACCGCAAACAACATGGCCGCACTGACAAGGCTTCCGGTCAACGCCAGCGCCAGCGCCAGATGCGACAGGGCGGCGCTTTTCGCGGCGCGGCTGTTGACCCAGGCGCCGGCCATCAGGCCGGTCGAGATCATCGCGAACAGCAGCGTGTAGCGGGACGCGGACACGCCGAGCGACCCCATCAGCACCATCGGCGAACCGGAGACGTAGGCAAACAGCGCACCGAAACCCATCGCGTTGGTCAGCGCGTAGCCGAACGCGCGCCGATGCCCGATCATGCGACTGAAGCCGCCGATCACCCCCAACCCGACCGGCCGCCGCCGCCGCGTTTCATCCAGTCCGAAATACACCGCCATCAACAGGCCCGCCCCGGCGAAACCGAGGAATCCATAGATCGTCCGCCAACCGCCGATCATCAGCGCCGCCCGGCCGAGCGTCGGCGCGATCACGGGCGCCACGGTCAGCACCAGCGCGACGTAGGAAAGGCGCCGCCGCGCCACCGCGCCCTCGAACAGGTCGCGGGCAATGGCGAACGCCATCACGGTGCCCGACGCCGCGCACGCCCCTTCGATCAGGCGCAGACCGATCAGCATGGTGATCGACGTCGCCGCGGCGCACAGGCAGCCGGCGGTGGCATAGAGCGCCAATCCCGCCAGCAGCACCGGCCGCCGCCCGTATCGGTCGGACAGCGGGCCGAGCACCAGTTGCGCGACGGCGAAACCCGCCATGAACAGGCTGAGCGTGAGCCCCGCGCCGGCGGCCGACGTTCGCAGGTCGTGTTGAAGCGCTGGGAACGCCGGCAGCCCCATGTCGATCGACAGCGGCGGCAACGCCGCGAGGGCGCCGAGCAGGAACGTGAAGCCGATGTTTCCGGGCCGAATGCTCATCCCGCATACCTATCCCGGGAGATCGAAACCATCGTGAATTGCACATCATCCCAACGCAGAATCGGACGGGGCGTTCCGTTAGCCGGCTGTCACTGCCGTGTCCAAAGGCGCGAGACGGTAGAGCGTCACGAGCCGCTCGGTGCGGTCCTCCAGCTCCATCGTCGTCGGCACCAGGAACCGGGCGAGCGCCGAGACTCCCTCGCGCGGAAGATAGGCGCGGCCGGGATCGGCGATCCAGACCTCCGCGCCGTCCGCCGCGAGCCTGCGCAGCCACGGCAGGATATGGCGGGTCATCGGCGCCTCATAGCAGATGTCGCCGCACAGGATCAGATCCCAGCGTCCCGCGCCACCGACCAGATCTTCGGCAAGCGCCACGACGGATGCGCCGTTGCAGGCGGCGTTCAGCCGGATCGCCGCTGCGGCGAGCGGGTCGATCTCGGCGGCCTCGACGTGCGAGGCGCCGGCACGGGCGGCGGCGATGGCCGCGATGCCGCATCCGGCCGCGAAGTCCAGCACCCGCCGGCCGGCGACGATCTCGGGATGGTCGAGCAGATGTCGCGCGAGCGCCTGGCCGCCCGGCCACGCAAACGCCCAGAATGGCGGCTCGGTCTCCGTCTCGCGCAGCCACGCCTCGGTGGCCTGCCAGATCGGTGTGATCTCGCTGGCCAGATGCAGGACCAGTTCCGGCACCAGCGGCGCACGCGACAGCACCGTGTTGGCGCGAATGAACGCCTCCCGGTCCGTCACCACCGGCCGAGCAGGATCGCAAGCCCGATTGCGAGCCCGACCCCCCGGTTCGCATTGAACAGTTTCAGGCATAGCGCGGGGTTGTCGATGTCCAGCGAGATCACCTGCCGCGCGAGCAGGGCGGCGGGCAGCAGCAGGGCGAGGTAGAACAGCGGCGACAGGCCGGCGAGCCAGCCGCTGCCGGCCACGCACAGCAGGCTGGCGGTGTAGCAAACGGCCAGGAACGGGCGCGAATGCGCGCCGAACAGGCGCGCGGTGGAGCGCACGCCGATCAGCGCGTCATCCTCGCGGTCCTGGTGCGCGTAGATCGTGTCGTAGCCGAGAATCCAGAAGATCGCGCCGAGATACAGCAACCCGGCCGCATGATCGAGCCGGCCGGTCGCGGCGGCGTAGCCCATCGGCGCGCCCCAGCCGAACGTGATCCCGAGGAACAGTTGCGGCCACCATGTCACCCGCTTGGCGGCCGGATACATGATGACCAGGATCAGGGAGGCGATGCCGAGCCGGATCGCTTCCGGTCGCAATTGCAGCAGGATCGCCAGCGCGAGGGCGGACAGCGCCGCCAAAAAGATCAGCGCGCCGCGCATCCGCACGGCGCCAGACGCCAGCGGCCGGCCAGCGGTCCGAGTCACGAGGCGGTCGAGATCGCGGTCCCAGATGTCGTTGATCACGCAGCCGGCGGCACGGGTCAGAACCGCGCCGGCCAGGAACAGAGCAAGTAACAGCGCTGTCGGCCAGGGTTGCAGACCCGCGACCCGCGCGCCGAGCAGGATCGACCACAGGCCTGGCAGAAACAGCAGCCACACGCCGATCGGCCGGTCGAGCCGGGCCAGCAGGGCATAGGGCGCCCACCCGCGCGGCAGCCTTGCGACCCAGCCGGTTGCGACGATGTCGGTGTGTCCGCTCATCCGGTGCTATTCTCCCGCCATCATGTCCGGGTCAATCCGCCTGTTTCTCGAGGCACCGCTGCACGCGGGCGCCGACCTCGCCGGCACGCCGGGGCAGGCGCACTACCTCGCCCACGTCATGCGCCGCGCGGTCGGGGACAGCGTGCTGCTGTTCAACGGCAGGGACGGCGAGTGGGCGGCGCGCATCGCAACGCTGCGGCGCGACAGGGTGACCCTGCGGGTCGACCGGCAGACGCGCCCGCAAGCGGTCGATCCCGACCTTTGGCTGCTGTTCGCGCCGGTGAAGCGCGACGCAACCGAATGGATCGTCGAAAAGGCCACCGAACTGGGGGTGGCGAAAATCCTGCCGGTCCTGACCGAACGGACGAACGGCGGACGCCTGAATGCCGACCGGCTGCTGGCGATTGCGACCGAGGCGGCCGAGCAATGCGAACGCCTCGGCGTGCCGACCATCGCGGCGCCTCAAAAACTTTCCGTGACGCTCGCGGCGTGGCCGCCGCAGCGGACGCTCACGGCGGCCATCGAACGGGCGGATGTGCCCATGCTGCGCCCGGCGCGCGGCCCGGCGGCGTTGCTGGTCGGGCCGGAGGGCGGCTTCACGGCAGCGGAGGTAGTTGAATTGCGGGGCTGCCCGTTCGTGGCGGTGGCGTCCCTCGGGCCGCGCGTGCTGCGCGCCGAGACGGCGGTGATCGCCGGGCTGGCCCTGTTGCAAGCCGCGGGCCCCGGCTAGAAGGGCGTATCGCCGACACGTCGGCACATAGACGGAAACGCAATGTCCAACCCCGGAGACGTCAACGCCACGCCGATCACCTCGACCCGGCAACTGGTCGAGTATATCGCCGCCGGCTGCAAGCCGTCCGCCGCCTTCACCATCGGCACCGAGCACGAGAAGTTCGGCTTCCGCCACGCCGACCTGACGCCACCGCCGTACGAGCCGGAGGGGATTCGCGCGCTGCTCGGCCGGATGCAGCGTGACGGATGGGCGCCGATCCTCGACGCCGGCAACCCGATCGGCCTCAAGGGTGGCGCCGCATCCATCTCGCTGGAACCGGCCGGGCAGTTGGAACTGTCGGGCGGGATGCTTGCCACGTTGCACGAGACGCAGACTGAATTCGCCGCCCACTTCGCCCATCTGCGCGCGGCCGCCGAGCCGCTCGGCCTGGGCTTTGCGCCACTTGGCTTTCACCCGACGATGCCGCGCGCCGCAATGCCCTGGATGCCCAAGGGCCGCTACGCGATCATGCGTCGCTACATGCCGACGGTCGGCGCGCTCGGTCTCGACATGATGACCCGTACCTGCACGGTGCAGGTCAATCTCGACTATTCCTCGGAAGCCGACATGCGCCGCAAGCTCAGGGTGGCACTCGCCCTGCAACCGCTGGCGACCGCGCTGTTCGCCAACTCGCCGTTCACCGAGGGCGCTCCCAACGGCTTCCTGTCGTATCGCGCGCAGGTCTGGACCGACACCGACAACCGGCGTTCCGGGATGCCGCTTGAATTCTTCGGCGAGGACTTCTCGTTCGAGCGCTACGTCGAGTGGCTGATCGATGTGCCGATGTATTTCGTCTATCGCGACGGCCGGTACATCGACCTCGCCGGCCAGTCGTTCCGCGCCTTCATGGGCGGGCGGTTGCCCGGCGATGGGATCGGCCAGGCCACGATCGGCGATTTCGCCGACCATATGACCACCGCGTTCACCGATGTCCGCGTCAAGCGCTTCCTCGAGATGCGTGGCGCCGATGCCGGCTCGCCCGCGATGATGCTGGCGCAGTCGGCGCTCTGGGTCGGGCTGCTGTATGACGACGCGGCGCTTGCCGCCGCCGAATCATTGGTGCGCGAACAGCCGTGGGAGGCCTATCGCACGCTGCGTGCCGCCGTGCCGAGGGCGGGGCTTGGGGCGGCGTGGGCCGGCGGAACGCTGCGCGATCTCGCGCGGCGGGCTGTCGCGATTGCCGGGGACGGACTGCGCGCGCGTGCCCGCCGCAACTCCGCCGGCGCGGATGAATCGGTGTATCTGGCGCCATTGCATGACATCGCGGCCGGCGCGCCAACGCAGGCGGAGCACTGGCTCGGGCGCTACCACGGCGCCTGGCACGGGGACCTTTCCCGCATCTTCGCTGAAGCGGCGATCTGATCCTGGTAAGTCCGCTTGCGAAGGCTTGCCAGAACATGGTTGGACATCGCAATAGTGTCAGATGATCGCGATGTCATCGTCACGTCCTTCACCTGCTTCGTTTGGATCGGCTCTCGCCGATCCGATCACGATCCGGCTGCGGTTGATCGGCCAGATGGAAGCCTGGACGCTGACAAGCGAAAGCGTCCTGCCGAGCGGACGCAAGACGCGCGCGCTGCTGGCGGTCCTGGCGCTGTCGTCGCCGCGCACGGTGCTGCGCGGCAAACTCGCCGAACTGCTCTGGAGCCGCCGGTCGGAGGAGCAGGCGCGCGCCTCGCTGCGCCAGGAAATCCACCGGCTGCTTGAGACGCTCGGGCCGGCGGGGCCGCTGGTGCTGGTGGTAAATCGCGATCACCTCGCACTGCGCGCCGGATCGGCGTGGGTGGATGTCGACGAAGTCATGCGTGCAACGGCCGCCAAACCCGCCGCGCTGTCGCTGTTCGACGGCGAGCTGCTCGAGGATCTGGATGGCGTCGACTCCGCTTTCGACAACTGGCTCGCGGCCGAGCGCGAGCGTCTTCGCGACCGTGCGCGTGGGCTCGCCGAACTGCTTTTGCGCGAGCAGACCGAGCCCGATGGCCTGATCACGGCGGCCCAGCAACTGCTGATCATCGACCGGACGCACGAAGGGGCGTGGCGCGGCCTGATGCGCGCGTATACGGCGCGCGGCGAGCGCGGCATGGCGATCCAGGCGTATGAGCGATGCAGGACCGTTCTCGCCGACCAGCTCGACGCGCAGCCGTCGGACGAGACGCAGCGCATGGCCAACGAGATCCGGGCCAGTGCCCTTCCCCGGCAGACTCAACCGGTCGTCAGCACGCCGCCGGCCCCCTCGCCGCGCGCCGAGCAGCGACCGCCGCGCGCCGAGCCGCGCAGCGAGTCACGCGCGGAGCACCGGGGGGAGACGGGTGGCGCGCACCAGAGCACGCGCGGCGGCGCGCGGGTCGGCGTGTTGCCGTTGCAGGTGATCGGCACGACGGAGGCGGAGGCGCACCTGAGCACCGGCCTCGCGGAGGAAATCACCTCGGCCCTCGCGCGTTTCCGCTGGATGTTCCTGGTCTCTTCGAGTTCGCTCGCGCGCTTCGCCGCGCAGACCCGCGACGAGGGCGCGATCCGGCGGGCGTTCGACCTGCATTTCCTGCTCGATGGCACCATCCAGCGTGCCAACGACCGGCTGCGCGTGTCGATGCGGCTGCTCGACCTCCGCGCCGGCAACCAGGTGGTCTGGTCCCGCCGCTTCGACCGCGAGGCGGACGATCTGCTGACGTTGCAGGACGAGATTGCCGCCGAGGCGGTCGCCCAGATCGACCCCGAACTGCTGTTGATCGAGAGCCAGCGCGTGGCCGCCCGCCCCGTCGCGGATGCCAGTGCTTACGACATGCTTCTCCGGGCATTGTCGCTGATGGACAGGCTGGAACGGCCGCTGTTCGTGCAGGCCGGGGAGTTGCTGCGCCAGGCGATCACCCTGGAAGGCGATTATGCCGCCGCGCACACATGGTACGCGTATTGGCATGTGCTGCTGGTCGGTCAGGGCTGGGCGAAAGACCCCTCGACGGTGATCGCCCAGGCCGGGCGGCTGGCGGAGAGGGCTGTCACGCTCGACCCGCAGGACGCCAAGGCCCTGACGATCGCCGGGCATGTGCGCGCCTATCTGCACCACCGGCTGCGCGAGGCGATCACGCTGCACGAACGGGCGCTGACGTACAACCCGAATCTGGCGATGGCGTGGGGCATGTCCGGTGTCGCGTTCGCGTACATGGGCGATCTCGATGAGGCCGAGCGTCGGCTGCAACGCTACAAGAAACTGTCGCCGCTCGATCCGCATTCGTTCCTGTTCGACACTGGCCTTTGCTTTGTTGCGCTGCTGAAGAAGGAACACGGCAGGGCCGCCGCCATCGGGCGCGGCGTGAGCGAGATGAACCCGGCCTTCTCGGCGGCGTGCAAGCCCTATCTCGCGGCCCTTGGCCATCTCGGCCAATCGGAGGAAGCGCGCAGCGTGTGCGCCCGGCTGCTGGCATTGGAACCGACATTTTCGGTCCAGCGCTTTCTCGCCACTTCGCCGTTCGAGAAGACCGAGCATCGCGATCACTACGTGGCGGGACTAAGATTGGCGGGCGTGCCGGAGGGTTAGACCGCTTTGGCGTCGCCGCCGCGCAGGCACATCAGCAGCGCCGCCGCCAGCACCGCTGCCGGCACAAGCACCGCCGCATTCGCAAGCCATGCGGTCGCCACGGCGCCGACACCGGCACCAAGGCAAAAACTGGCGCAGATCACCGCGAAAACGGCGGCCTGCCGTGTTGCCACTTGCTTGCGAGGTGGCGCGACGCTCGCGAACAGCGCTTCCGCCGCGCGACGCAGATTGCCCGTCGTCATCACCGAACTGTAGGACCAGCCTTCAACCTTCGCGAAGCTGGAAGTCTGGAGCGCAGCGACGAAGGCGATCCCGAGCACGATCGGAAAATCGGGAAACCTGGTTGGCAACACCGCGACGATCAGCAGCAGGACGATCTCGACGCCGAGGCTGTACAGCGCCGCGCCTCGCCCGTCCCGCCGGATGTCGGCGAAGCGCAGTCCCTGTGCGACGAACACGCCGAGCAGGAACGCGACGATCGGCGAAGCGTGGCGCAGCGTCTGCCCCCATTGCCCGGTGGCCGCCGCCACGCCGAGCAGCACCACGTTGCCGGTCTGTGCGTTGGCGAACACGCCGCCATGGCCGACCCAGGTGAAAGCATCGAGAAAGCCGCCGCCGAGGCTGAGCAGGATCGCGACCCGGATGCTTTCCTCGGCGCTGGCGAGCGTCACGGTGGGTGTTGCTATTCCGCCTGCCCGTCGCCTTCGCCGGCTCGGCGCTTGCGTGCCGCCGCCGCGTACTGCCCGCGCGGACGGCGCTCCATCACGTTCGGGCGGACGACGGTGTCGTAGTAATCGTCCCAGTCTTCCGGCCCGAACTGCTCGATCTGCGGGACCAGTTCATAGTTGTTCTGGCCCTGCTCCTCCAACGCTTCGCGGGGCAGCACCTGCACCTGCAAGACCGGGAAGTCGGCGCGGAACTCGATCGGCGCGTTCGTGCGGGTCAGCCGCATGTTGGTGATCAGCGGGCCGAACCAGCGGTCGGTCTCGATGATTCCTTCGTAAAGCTCGTAGGCGCCATGGCGCGGCAGGTTGGCGGGCGGGCGGATCAGGCTGCTCCAACCAGGCGCGGTCCGCACGATCAGGCCGCTCCACATCTGCACCAGGCCTGGTTCCTGCAACGCGGAGACAAACGGCGGCGAGAAGCCGCGAATTTCTTCCGGCGCGCGCTCATCGAAATAGGCGGCGAAGTGCGGGAACTGGGCGGATTTCAGGGGCAGCCAGGCATCGGCGCCCTTGTAGGTCCAGGTGACTTCGTGGCCGTCCCACATCAGGCTGAAGTCAATCGGCGGGAAAATATAGTAGCCGAACGCCGAGGCGGTGACGACCGGCTCGCAATAGCGGAAGGCGCGCGTCGGCAAACTGCCGGCGGCCGAGCGGTCGGCCCGTTGCGGCAGGCGCGCGGTCGGGATCAGCCGATGAAAGATGATCCGCGGGATTTGGCCCACTGGTTTGGAGTCACTGCTCGGAACAAGCGCGTCGGGCTGGCTCATGTCGGCCTCCGGGACTCGAGATCAAACGCGAAAACCGGGCGCGAGGCCCGGCATCGGTGCATGAAGCGGAGCGGCTTCCTGGCGCCCGGTCAACCCCGTGCGCAGTGCATGGAACGAGATCAGGCTGCCCCTGCGCGGACTTTGCCGGCGTGGGTGGCGGGCAGGCTCGGCGCAACACCGCCGAGACGGACTTTGCCGGCATCCGTGGTGGGCAGGCTCGGCGCCACGCCGCCGAGGCGGACCTTGCCGGCATCGGTGGTGGGCAGGCTGGGCGCGACGCCGCCGAGGCGGACCTTGCCGGCATCGGTGGTCGGCAGGCTCGGCGCGACACCGCCGAGGCGGACTTTGCCGGCATCGGTGGTCGGCAGGCTCGGCGCGACACCGCCGAGGCGGACCTTGCCGGCGTCGGTGGTGGGCAGGCTCGGCGCGACACCGCCGAGTCGGACCTTGCCGGCATCGGTGGTGGGCAGGCTCGGGGCAACGCCGCCGAGTCGGACCTTGCCGGCATCGGTGGTCGGCAGGCTCGGCGCGACGCCGCCGAGGCGGACCTTGCCGGCGTCGGTGGTGGGCAGGCTCGGCGCGACACCGCCGAGGCGGACCTTGCCGAAGTCGAGAGAGGCGAACGTGGAGAGAGAAACATTGGTCATTTGAAGTCCCCCTGAGAGTAGCGACCGGGCCGGAATGGCCGTCGCGCTGGTGATGGGGGGAACTTGTATCGTCCTTCGAATGTCGGCGTTTTAACGCCGTGAACACGGCGTTAAAACGAAGATTAGACGTAAATTTAATGAATCTGAACATTGTCGGTCTGCGAAATCAATCGCGGCGGCCTCGCCTTGGTCTGCCATCACTATGGCCGCCGAGTGCCATCATGCGCCGAATGCTCGGGTTTGTTGAGGGATTATTTGGATTGCGAAAGAATTCTCTGACCGTTTATTCTGTAACAGCATCGAGACGGAATGTTCGCGTCGGCAAATTCACAGCGCACACGGCGAGCCGATCGCACCAGCCGGTCGCGATGTTGGCCACCCCATTATTCACGGTGCAGAGACGATTACTGGCGGTTGCGTGCCACACGGCCCGTGTGTGGCACGCGCTCGGCGCGCCCCGTTCAGGCCGCCGTGCCGCCCACGGTCAGGCCCGAGAGCTTCAGCGTCGGCTGCCCGACGCCGACCGGGACGCCCTGGCCGTTCTTGCCGCAGGTGCCGATCCCGGGATCGAGCGCCATGTCGTTTCCGACCATCTCGACCTTCGTCAGCGCGTCGGGCCCGTTACCGATCAATGTCGCGCCCTTCACCGGCGCGGTGACCCGCCCATCCTCGATCAAATAGGCCTCGCTCGCGGAGAACACGAATTTGCCGGACGTGATGTCGACCTGGCCGCCCGCGAAATTGACCGCGTACAGGCCCCGCTTGACCGAGCGGATCATGTCATCGGGCGTCGAAGTGCCACCGAGCATGATCGTGTTGGTCATGCGCGGCATCGGGGCGTGCGCGAAGGACTGGCGCCGTCCGTTGCCGGTGGCGCGCACGCCCATCAGGCGCGCGTTCAGCCGGTCCTGAAGGAACTCGCGCAGGATGCCGTCCTCGATCAGCACGGTGCGGCTGGTCGGCGTCCCCTCGTCGTCGACCGTCAAGCTGCCGCGCCGGTCGGGCAGGGTGCCATCGTCGACGACGGTGACGCCCGGCGAGGCGATGCGGGTGCCCAGCAGCCCCGAAAAAGCGGAACTCTTTTTCCGGTTGAAGTCGCCCTCGAGGCCGTGGCCGATAGCCTCGTGCAGCAATATGCCAGGCCAGCCGGGCCCGAGCACCACCGGCATCTCGCCGGCCGGAGCGGGGCGGCTGTCAAGGTTCAGGACTGCCTGCCGCAATGCCTCATCGACCGCCGCGTGCCAGACATCCACGCCGACGACGCGATCGTAGCCGAACCGGCCGCCGGTGCCGAAACTGCCGGTCTCCCGCCTGCCGTTATGCTCGACGACGATGGAGACATTCAGGCGCACGAGTGGCCGCAGATCGGCCACCCGCCGCCCGTCGGCGCGCATGATCTGCACCGCCTGCCATTCGCCCATCAGCGATGCCATGACCTGCTTGACCCGCGCATCCTTGGCGCGGGCATAGGCGTCGATCTCCGCCAGCAGCGTGGTGCGGGCTGAAAAATCCATCGCGGATAGGGGGTTGGCGTCCGAGTACAGGCGGGCGTTGCTGGCGCGCGGCGGTTCCGCCGCCGTGCCAGAATGGCCGGCCGAGACGGCACCGACGGTTCCGGCCGCCCGGCGCAGCGCCGATTCCGACAACTCGCCGGCGTGCGCGTATCCGGTTGCCTCGCCCGCGACGGAGCGGAGGCCGAAGCCGAGCGTCGTGTCGAAACCCGCGCTGCGGATGCGGCCGTCGTCGAGGCTCAGTGCCTCGCTCTCGCGATATTCGAGGAACAGCTCGCCGTCGTCGCAGTCGGCGAGGGCTTCCGCCGTGAGCCGTTCGGCGGTGCCCCGATCGAGCGTGGCGCCGTCGCGCTGGAAGAACAGGCGGTCCGTCACCGCAAGCGGCGTGTCGGCGATGGGCGTGGGGGCCGTCGGCGATGCGGTCATGTGGAATCCT
>Ga0116226_10001578_pt1 | contig 19825 bp, 18 predicted proteins | sample S1TSphfallax_FD_89692 | JGI IMG/M metagenome (GOLD analysis project Ga0116226, IMG submission 89692) | Host-associated microbial communities from peat moss isolated from Minnesota, USA - S1T2_Fa - Sphagnum fallax MG | ecosystem: Host-associated > Plants > Peat moss > Unclassified | place: USA... | reverse complement strand
CGCCATCCGGCGGGACGCGAGAGCGGCGGCCGTTGCTGGACACGGGTGGTGTGGCGCCGGCTGCCGGTGTGACCTCGACAGCGGCCGATCTCGCGCGGTTTCTGCTTTGGATGCTGGATGACCAGGATGGACCGGTGCTGCTGGCGCAGAGTCGCCGCGAGATGGAACGGGTCCAGGCGATGACCGAGGATTGGTCGGTTGGTCAAGGGCTTGGCTTCGAGATCCGCAGGCCGGCCGGCGGCGGGTTTCGGATCGGCCATGCCGGGCGGGCGGCTGGCTATGCCGCGCGGCTGGAAATCGATCCGGCGACCCGGCTCGGCATCGTGATTCTGACCAATGCCGATGACGCCACGCCAACCCGGCTGATCGATCAGGTGATGGGCGTGCTGGCGCCTGCTGTGACCGCAGCCACGGCGCCCCCGCAGCCCGTGCCGGATCCCGCGTGGCAGGCCTATGTAGGGACCTATGTCTCTGACGACCATCATAGCAGCGCGATTGCTATCACCGGCGGCCGGCTGACTTGGCTCGACCCGGCCGAGCCAGTTAAAAGCCGGATCTTCCTCGATCCCGCCGGCTCTGGGCGGTTCCGATTTGCGAGCGGTGCGCTGGTCGGCGAAATCGTGAGCTTCACGCGCGACAATACCGGCCGGGTTATCGCTATGACCGCGGCGGGCACAACGGATCAGCGGCAATGATGTTGTCCGGCTTGCGTAAGGCCCGCTTCGATGCAAGGTTGCGCTTGTCCAATCAGGGGACTGACGCCGCAGCATGAGCCTTCTTGATTATTTGACGCAGCAGGTCATTGCGCCGGGCGCGCTGGCGGCGCTGATCCAGGCGGGATCAGTCAGTTTTGCGTTGCTGCTTCTGCTGCGATTTTGGCGACAGGATCGCCGGCATCAGTTCCGGGTCGGTGCCCGCGAGGCCGATGCGCTGACCGATATTGCCGATCATGCGTTCGATCTGGTGGTCGCGGTCTCGGACGCGATGCGCGACGAGGTCAATGCGCAGGATTTCATAGAAAGCTTTGATCGGCGGTTGCTGATCGATGCAGATCTGATGCTGGACTCCATCCACAACCACGCATTACCGACACTTTCCCTGCTTCGACCACTCTTTGAATTACGGTGGACCGTCGAAAGAACGCTCGAAATCGCCGATTGGTTGACCGAAATCGTCGAGGATCCTGACCGGACGGGCTGGCGCGATACGGCAGGCGAAATGCTCTCGCTCGCCGAACGGGCCGCCGTCGCGGCTGACGCGTTCAGGCGCTATTCGCGGAGCGTCCGGCGGGGTTAGAAATTTCTGAGATAGAGCGTCGACCCGCAGCGCGGTGATGACCGGTCGATCACCGGAATCCACCACGATCTTGAAATCGACATGATCAGCGTCTGCCGCCCACGCTCTTGCGGCGACAAATATGCCGACTAAGACAGCTGCAGCAATACTCTTCATGCGCATGACCTCGATAAGCGTGGCGTTATGCCAGCGTGACCGTCACTGGGACATGATCCGATGCTTTGTCCCAGCCGCGGACCGGCCGGTGGATCGCCGCCCCGGCCAATCGTGGCACCAGCGTTGGTGTGACCCAAATATGGTCGAGCCGCCGGCCCCGATCGCTCGCGGCCCAGTCGCGATTGCGATAGCTCCACCAGCTATAGAGCTTCTGGTCGGCCGGCACGAAATGCCGGACGGCATCAGTGAACTGCCCGGCTCGCTGCAAGCGCCCTAGTTTGTCGACCTCGACCGGCGTGTGGCTGACGACGTCAAGCAATTGCCGGTGCGACCAGACGTCATGCTCAAGCGGCGCGATATTGAGATCGCCGACCAACACCATTGGGTGGTGCTGGCGTGCCGCCTCGCCGAACCAGGCAGTTAACTCGTCGAGAAACCCGAGCTTATGCGCGAATTTATCATTGACCGCCGGGTCCGGCACGTCGCCTCCAGCGGGCACATAGAGATTATGGATCTCGATGCCACTCGCCAGCTTCGCGACGCCATGGCGGCAATCGGTTTTTTGGCACCAGCCGGGGGTTGAGAGATCACCTTCAAACGGCAGGCGCGAAATCACGGCAACGCCGTTATAGCTCTTCATGCCATGGACCAGCCGATGGACATAGCCCAGACGATCGAACATCTCGACCGGGAAGAATTCGTCCTGTGTTTTGGTCTCTTGCAGGCATAGCACATCCGGCTCGGCCTCGGTCAGGAACCGCTCGACATTATCGATGCGCAGCCGCACCGAGTTGATGTTCCAGGTCGCGATTTTTACCATGTGCATCAGTATCCTAAGGGCTTAGACGATCTCAACGGACAGGTCGGTCAGCCCGTCAATGTGACCGAGGAGATGGTCACCCCGCTCTACCGCCGCGACTCCATCAGGTGTGCCGGTAAAGATGAGATCGCCGGGTTGCAGCGTCACGAGACGCGATAACACGGCGATGATTTCTGCAGGTGACCAGATCTGGTCGGCGAGATCGCCCTGCTGCCGTCGCGTGCCGTTGACGTCGAGCCAAATCGCGCCGCGATTGGGGTTGAAATTGGGGTTGGCCGGATGGATCGGCGTAATGGGAGCCGAGAGATCAAATCCTTTTGCCATGTCCCAAGGCCGGCCGGTTTTCTTGGCATCGTTCTGAAGATCCCGCCGTGTCATGTCGAGCCCAACCGCATATCCGTAAATATGGGCGGGCGCAGCCTCCGCGGTTATATCAGAACCGCCGGTCCGGATCGCCAGCACCAGTTCGATCTCGTGATGCAGATTGCTCGTGGCCGGCGGGTACGGCATTGAGCAGCCTGGCAACAACACCGCGTCGGCCGGTTTGGTGAAAAAAAACGGGGCTTCACGATCCGGGTCGCTGCCCATTTCCCTGGCATGGGCCGCATAATTGCGGCCGACGCAGAAAATGTGCCGAACCGGAAACACGCCGCCGCCCGCGACCGGGATCACCGTCGGGGCGACAGCAGGAATTACAGTATCCATGGGATCGGTCCTCGGGAAAATATCGTCGGCTTGATAGGCGCCAATGCAGCTTTAACCCTAAACATAGATGCGGCCGCCAGACAAAGTAACGGCGCCCGGTGGGGGGAACCGGGCGCCGCATGATTGATGCCGGTGAGGGGGGATCAGCCGGACATCGCGAAGTGCCGTTGGGGGTAATCCGATCGGCAGGGGAACCTTCGGATATTCGAGTCTTTGTCGACTCGATCACTTCGAGTCAGGATTTAAGTGCAAATCATCCACAGACAACTGCAATCCACGCATGGCCGAAGGAGTCGCATAGCATGCAACGTGTTGGGCTTCTGATCGTTTACGCGGCCCTCACGATACTGTCTCGGCGCTGCGCATAGCGGCGGCAGGCATCGCCGAAATGCTGAAACAGGGCGGTCGAAAAATTATCGGCACCGAGAGTCCATTCCGGATGCCACTGCACAGCCATCGCAAAATTATTGCCGGTCATACGAACAGCTTCAACTTGTCCATCCGGCGCCAGCGCCTCGACCGAGAGTGCTGGAGCAAGCCGCTCGATACCTTGACCATGCAGCGAGTTGACTACTAGATCCTCCGTCGCGGCAAGATCGGCGCACAGGCTGCCGGCCAGAAGTGTCACGCGATGTTTCGGACGGTAGCGTTCCGGCATTGGAACCGTCTTATCGCTGCGATGATCCATCCGTCCATCGACCGCGTGCAGTTCCTGGTAGAGCGTGCCGCCAAGCGCCACGTTGAGCTCTTGCATGCCGCGGCAGATACCCAGCACCGGCATCCCGCGATCAATCGCGGCGCGGATCATCGGCAAGGTCGTCGCATCCCGGGCCGGGTCGATATCGTTTTCCGGCGGCGGCGACGGGCCGTCATAATGATGCGGTTCGATATTCGATGGGCTGCCGGTCAGTAACAGTCCATCAACCCGATCAAGTAGCGCTAGCGCGGGCTCTCCCATCGCCGGGACAAGCAGGGGGATGCCGCCGGCTGCGACCGTGATCGCGCGAACATATTTATCCGAGCAGCTATGGAAGCCGATCTGATCATAGGTCTTAAGGCAACAGGGCATACCGATGACCGGGGCTGAGCGCCGACCGTGACCAGAGTCATCAGAATTCATGTCACCCCCAAGCTCGGAAAGTGCAAGTGCACTTAGTGTGTCAGTGTTCGTTCCTCGGCACAATATCCTGCGTCGTCGCTTGCGGCAGTTGAAACAGCGTTTGATCCAGCTTCACGCCGGTTTCAACGTTGATCAGCGCTACCGCGGTCGATCTGCCTTGTTGATCCACCACAATCCATTGCTGAAGCGTTAGCGGCTGATCAGAAAATACCAGCGTGATCGATCCGTTATTCGGATCCTTGGTCTGAACGCAGGTGACCCGAATCGTGCGCGGCCCACGCTCCAGCTTCGTCACCGTGACGTCGCCGGACAGTGTGATGCCTTCACGTAGCAAGAACCAAACCGGCGTCGCGTCGACCGGGTAGAATTGCACCTGTTTAAGCTCGGTATCATCGACCGCGACATAATTGCCGTCGGAAACGATGAACATCTTGATTGGCGGCTGATACTCGAACCGCATCCGGCCCGGCCGCGACAGCATAAGCTTGCCTTCCGACGTTGAGCCATCCTGGTTGGTCTGCTCGAAATTGGCGGTTAGGGTCTTGATGCTTTCGAGATAGGTCTCGATGCGATGCAGATCGGCCGCATCCTGGGTCGACAAAGTGACCGCGCGCGGCACTGCGGCCTCAGCCGGCAGGATAAAAAAGAGGCATACGGCGCCAAGCAGCACCGCCACCCAGGAAAAAGATCTCGACATCATGGCCCTATCATCCAAACGGATTGGGGCATAAGCATGGCCGTCTGGCGGCTGCGGCGAAATGGCATGGTCACCGCGGCGGCGGCGCCAGCACCTCGCGCTTGCCGACATGGTTCGACTGGCTGACGACGCCTTCCTGTTCCATCCGCTCCATAAGCCCGGCGGCCTTATTATAGCCGATCTGCAAATGCCGCTGCACGAAGCTGGTCGAGGCCTTCTTCTCGCGCGTGACCAAGGCAACTGCACGGTCATAAAGCTCGTCGCCACTGCTATCTGCTCCGCTATTGCCACTCGCGGCGTCATCGCCATCCGCATCGCCTTCAGTGACATCTTCGATATAGCTGGGCTCGCCCTGGCTTTTCAGAAAAGCCACGATCGATTCGACCTCGGTATCCGAGACGAAGGGGCCATGCACGCGGGTCACGCGGCCGCCCGCCGCCATATAGAGCATGTCGCCACGGCCGAGCAGCTGTTCGGCGCCGGATTCACCGAGGATCGTGCGACTATCGATCTTGGACGTGACCTGAAAACTGATCCGCGTTGGGAAATTCGCCTTGATCGTTCCGGTGATGACGTCGACCGACGGGCGTTGCGTCGCGGTGATGATATGGATGCCGGCAGCGCGTGCCATTTGCGCGAGGCGCTGGATCACGCCTTCGATATCCTTGCCTGCAACGAGCATCAAATCGGCCATTTCATCGACCACCACGACGATGAAGGGCAACGGTGCCGAATCAAGCGGCTGTTCCTCAAAGCTGGGCTCGCCGGTTTCAGCATCGAACCCGGTCTGCACCCGGCGCGACAGCGATTCGCCCTTCTCGAGCGCGCTCGCCAGCCGCTTATTGTAATTTTCGATATTGCGCACACCCAGCTTGGACATCAGCCGGTAGCGATTTTCCATCTCGCGCACGGTCCATTTGAGCGCCATCACCGCTTTCTTCGGGTCGGTCACTACCGGCGCCAGCAGATGTGGAATGCCATCATAGATCGACAATTCCAGCATCTTGGGATCGATCATGATGAATTTGCAGTCGGCCGGCGACAGGCGGAACAGCAGCGACAGGATCATCGTATTGATCCCGACCGACTTCCCCGAGCCTGTGGTGCCGGCGATCAGCAAATGCGGCATGGTCTCCAGGCCCGCGATGATCGGGCCTCCGCCGATATCCTTGCCCAGAATCAAGGGTAACTTTGCGGGATTGCGCTCATAGGCTTCTGTACCGAGCAGTTCGCGGAGATAAACCGTCTCGGAGCGCGAGTTCGGCAGTTCAATGCCGATCACGTTGCGGCCGGGCACGACCGCGACGCGGACGCTGATGGCACTCATCGAGCGGGCAATATCGTCGGCAAGACCGATGACCCGCGATGATTTCGTGCCGGGCGCGGGTTCCAGCTCATAAAGTGTTACGACCGGACCGGGCCGCACTTTCACGATCTCGCCCTTGACTCCGAAATCCTCGAGCACGTTCAGCAGCATCAAGGCGTTTTGCTGTAGCGCGTCTTCGCTGGGGCCGATCCGGCCGCGGTCTGGTCCGGGTTCGGCGAGAAGATGCACCGGCGGCAGGTCGTAATCCGCCGGGGGATCAATATCCAGCATCGGTTGACGCTGCTGCTCAGCGCGCTTGCCTGGCGCGGGCGCTGCCTTTTTGGGCGCAACCAGATCGGGAGCTAAACGCCGGGGTGGGCCAAGCCGCGGCGCCTGGGGTTCGGCGCGCCGCAGTCCAAGGCGCTCAAGCCGTTCACGATCGCGATCGGCCACCTCACGGGCGGGCCGCTGCGGCATAGCGGGGCGCTTCGTGCTCGCAGACGATTTTCGCAGCTTGGTCAGGCCGGCCCGGCCGCCGGCCTTCGCAACGCTCACCGTGCCGCGCCCGACTTCCCGCCATTCGCCTCGGCTGAGCCCCAGCACATAGGTCAGCAGCAACCCGCTGATCGCGGCCATCACCATCGCCGGTATGAACGTCAAGTCGCTCATTGGCACATAACGCCAGATCAATTGACCGATTACGCCACCGGCGTTATGCGGAAGTATCCCGATACTGACCGCTGCCAGCACCAGCAGAATCGGGAGAGCCAGCAAACGGAACAGAATCTGGCGGATCGGCAAATTGAGCAAAAGCCGTAGGGACCAAACGGCGAGCACACCGGGTAACAGGACGCTGGCATAGCCGACCGACTGAATCAGCGCGTCCGCGATCAGCGCGCCGACCATGCCGCCGATATTCGTGGGCAGTTTCTCAGTCGCCATGTCGAAGGATGGGTCGGCCTGGTTATAGGTCGCCAACACCAAAAACAGCATCAGGCTGGCCGTAAACAGCGCCACCCCGCCAAATCCGGTCAATAGGCGAAAGAACAGATCCCGCAGGCCCGGCCAGGTCCGCGATTTGCCAAAACTCAAAGACAAATTCGCCATTATAATACCTTGGAAAGACGGCCGAGCGCGTCGCTGACAATCTGGTCGCCATGGACCAGCGCCAGACGGAGATAGGCACTGCCTGGATTGTCGCCGTTCGCATCCGGCATCGAAAGATAGGTGCCGGGCAACGCGCGGAGTGAGGCCTCGCGCCAGAGATGCTGCGTCGCAGCGACCCCGTCACCGACATTCAACCACAGAAAAAACCCGCCTTGCGGCCGATAAAATCCGTACCGTCCACCAAGCACCCGTTCAGCAATATCGATTTTTGCTCGGTAGGCGGCCCGGTTCGCCACCACGTGTGCTTCGTCCTGCCAGAGAGCAATCGCCGCTTGCTGAATCGGCAAGGACATTTGCGCCGCCCCATACGCGCGGAGCATCCGCAGCCGGCTGATCAGCCGCTCATCCCCGGCCACGAACCCGGCGCGCAGTCCCGCAGCATTCGACCGTTTGGACAGGCTGTGGAATACCAGAAGATTATCGAGGTCCCCACCCAACTCGGCAGCGGCCTGCAGTGCGCCGGGCGGCGGGTCTTGATCATAAATTTCCGAATAGCACTCATCGACCGCCAGAACGAAATCATACTCGCGGGCTAGCAAAATCGCGCGTTTCAGCAGATCGACCGAGGCGATGGTGCCCTGCGGGTTGGTCGGGGTGCAAAAGAACGCAAACGCGGTCCGCTCCAGCATCGCGGGCGCCAGCGCGTCGAAATCCGGCAGGAAGCCGGAATCCGCCCGTGCCGGCATCGGAATGAGCTCGGCACCCGCCATCGCTCCGGCGCCGATATAGACCTGATAGAACGGGTTGGGCAGCAGCACGGCGGGGACTTTGCCGGCCTTGCGGTCCGGCACGGCCATCTGTGCCGCCAAATATAGCCCTTCCTTGGTGCCGCAGAGCGCCAGAACATGGCGCATCGGATCGATGAGGGTCGCTGGCAATTCATAGCGCCGGGTCAGCCAGTCAGCGACAGTGGCACGGAATACCGGCGTGCCCTCGATCGGCGGATAGCGGTTCCACAGGTCGGCATGGGCCGCAATCGTTTCGGCGAGGATAGGCGGCGGCGCATGTTGCGGCTCACCGATGCTGAGATTGAGGATCGGCAGGTCCGGGTTCGGCGGAATGTCGATCAGCAGCCGATGCAGCTTGGCAAACGGGTTCTCACCCAACCGCTCAAGTCGCTCGCTTGTCTCCACGCTGGCCATGCTCCGTGTTGGATCACGGGCTTACCCGCGCTTCCTCAAGCGATGGTATAACGAATTTAGCGCCGTGGCGAAACGAAAACGGCATCCTTACCATCGATAAGGATGCCGTCCGAGATTAGTGCACAGCCTCGCCGTGCAGCGCCAAATCCAAGCCTTCCATTTCGACCTCGTCGTCCACCCTGAGGCCAATCACCACCTTGATGATGGACAGGATGATCAGCGACATGATCGCGTCATAGGCGATAACGATCCCGACGCCGATCAACTGATCGACAATCTGCATGGCATTGCCTTCGAGGGCGCCGGCTGTGCCGCCATATTCCTTTACGGCGAACACACCGGTGAGGACCGCACCGACAGCGCCGCCGACACCGTGGACGCCGAAGCAATCCAGCGCATCGTCATAGCCGAAATAGGCTTTGAGCGAGGTCGCCCCGAAATAACAGACCACGCCGGCCACCAAGCCGATCGCCAACGCACCGGCAGGACTGACGAAACCCGAGGCCGGGGTGATCGCGACCAGACCGGCAACCGCGCCGGAGCAGATGCCGAGCACGGTCGGCTTACCGCGCAGGCCCCATTCAACAAACATCCAGGTAAGACCTGCCATGCCGGTCGCGAGTTGGGTGACAGTCATCGCCATCCCGGCCTGAATTCCTGCGGAGACCGCCGAGCCTGCATTGAAGCCGAACCAGCCAACCCACAGCAATGCCGCACCGATATAGGTCAGCACGACATTGTGCGCTGGACCGGTATCCTTGCGTTTGCCGAGCATCAGCGCGCAGACAAGGCCGGCGACACCGGCATTCACATGCACCACGGTTCCGCCTGCAAAATCAAGCACTTGCACCCAGGCTCCGGTATTGGCGCTGTTGAGGAAACCGTCAGGCCCCCACACCCAATGCGCGACCGGTGCATAGACGAACAGCGACCAAAGCGTGATAAACCACAGCATCGCCGAAAACTTCATCCGCTCGGCAAAGGCGCCGGCGATGAGGGCGGGTGTGATGATCGCGAAGGTCATCTGGAAACAGATATAGACTGTTTCCGGGATCGTTGGCGCGAGGCCGCTGGGCGAGGAAAGCTGCGTGGCAACGTCGCTTTTGATCCCGGCCAGGAACGCTCGGGTCAGTCCACCGATGAACGGATAGCCCGTAGTAAATGACATGCTGTAGGTGCAGACCGCGAACAACACCGTCACCAGACAGGTGATCGCGAAACTGGTCATGACCGTATCGCCGACATTCTTTTTACGGACCATGCCGCCGTAAAACAGCCCCAGCCCCGGGATCGTCATCATCAGCACCAGAGCGACCGAGGTCATCATCCAGGCCGTATCGCCCGAATTCACCGTGCAGGCTTCGGTAACGGTCGCGGAACAGGCCGGTGGCGGCGGCGCGGGTGGTGCGGCGGTGGCGGGCGCCGGCAGGTTTGGCGTCTCCTGGGCATGGGTTGGAGCGTTGAACGACAGGCATAGGGCAATCAATACGCAAGCAAGAAAAGCGCTTCGGCCGATCGCCCTTAAGCGGTTGAACATAGGGATTCCTCTCCTTACCATCGAGGCGGACCAACCGTCCGCGTCGAGTTTTGCGCGGCGATGGCCGCTCCGGTCATGTCCGGATATCTGCAAATGAACTGCCAAGACTGGTGCCGTTCAATCAGAGCGCGCTGGCGCCGACCTCGCCGGTTCGGATGCGCACCGCTTGCATCAATTCCAGCACGAAGATCTTGCCGTCGCCGATGCGGCCCGTGCTCCCGGTGCGTTGAATGGTCTCGACCGCGTGCTCGACAAGATCGTCACTGACCGCTAGCTCGATTTTAATTTTCGGCAAGAAACTCACGGAATATTCCGCGCCCCGGTAGATCTCGGTCTGGCCCTTCTGGCGACCAAAGCCCTTGACCTCGGTCACCGTAAGTCCCTGAACTCCCAAAGCCGTCAGCGCTTCGCGGACCTCATCGAGCTTGAAGGGCTTGATGACGGCGATGATGAATTTCATGATAACGGAGCTCCTGAGGGTCGCGTCGAGGCCGGCGTTGGGATATTCGACCGGCGAGGGTAATCAAGAACTGTGCCGCGCGGCCAATAAGCACCGTCGACGGGAGGTAGGCTCCAAAGCAACGGCGCTTAGCCTAAACATTAGGCATCTTGGCGATACCGCCGCAAAGGGCGCAGCCAGAGCGTGTCCTGATCTCTCGGCTGGACAGGGGGCCAGCGACGCGGCAAGCTCCCGACATCATGACCGATATCATCGCTGATCCACCGGCGCCGACACTCACTTGCGATGTTCTGATCGTCGGCGGCGGCCTCGCCGGCCTGCCACTCGCCATCGCCTGCGCCGCCGCGGGTGTTTCCGTCATCGTGGTTGATCGCGAGACACCGTCGGCCATGGTGGACGAGCCGTTTGACTGCCGGACCACAGCTGTCGCACTCGGTTCTCAGCGCATGCTTGAGACGCTGGGTATCTGGCAGCATCTGGCGGCAACCGCTGAACCGATCCTCGATATCCGAATCCTCGACCATAAGGGGCCGATGTTTCTGCATTATGACCATCGCGATGTCGGCGACGCGCCGATGGGCTGGATTGTCGAGAACCGGAAATTTCGCCGCGCCCTTTTTACAGCAATGGCGCGCTGTCCCTCTCTGCTCCATCTCGCGCCCTGCGGTGTGGTGTCGCTTGATCGCAACCCCCATTGGGCCGAGGCAACGCTCGACGATGGACGGCGGGTGCGAGCTCGCCTCGCTGTTGCGGCCGACGGCAAGAACTCCGTGCTCAGATCCTGGGCCGATATCGGCACCTGGGGCCATGTCTATGACCAGCAAAGCGTGACCTGTACCGTCGAGCACGAACGGCCGCATCACGGGGTCGCCGTCGAGCATTTCCTGCCATCGGGACCGTTCGCGATCCTGCCGCTGCAGGGGAACCGGTCGTCGATCGTGTGGACCGAGCGCACGACGCTTATCCCGGAATTTCTGGCACTCGAGCCTGCCGCCCTCGAACGTGCGGTCGCCGAGCGGTTTGGCGACTGGCTGGGGAAGATTCACGTTATCGGCCAGCCGATCGTTTATCCGCTGCAATTGCAGATCGCGCGGTCTATGGTGGCGCAGCGGCTGGCTTTGGTCGGCGATGCCGCTCACGTCATCCATCCCATTGCGGGTCAGGGCTGGAATCTTGGCATGCGGGATGTTGGATTTCTGGCTGAGTTGATTGTCGATGCATGTCGCCTGGGCCTTGATCCGGGCGCTCAGAGGCTGCTTGCCCGCTATGATTCGCTTCGCCGCCGCGACGCGGCGCTGCTTGCCGTCGCGACCGATGGTCTCAACCGGCTATTCCGCGTAAAAGGACAACCGGCAGCGGTCATTCGGGCGATGGGCCTCGATCTCGTCAATCGCGCGGCACCGGTAAGGCGCCTTTTCATGCGTCAAGCGATGGGCGTGACCGGTACGGCGCCCCGGCTGGTTGAAAACAGATTTCGTTGAGCGGAGACTCGCTCAGCTAGAAAATATTAACCATCCTGCGGTAAGAACCGGATCGATATTTTTCTTTCACCCGATCCGTGGGCAGAAGCGTGGCCAATACTCGTCTTTGCGGCGTCCTGCTGTTCGCGATCCTCGGCGTGTCATGTGAAGCGCGCGCCGAGGACTCGCAGTCCTGGCTTGAAGGCGGGAAACTGCTCGAGACCTCGGGCGTTACGCAGCTTGAAGGCGCGGGCGGCGGCGGGCTTGCCTCCTGGTCGCTGATCACCGGCTATGAAAGCCGAGATGGCATTGGGGCCAATGCCCATTACACCTATGTTGGCTTGCCGAATTTCTCGCTAAATTCCGGGGGCGTTGCGCTCGGCCTGTTCGATCGGGTTGAGCTATCCTATACGCGTCTTTCGTTCGATACAGGCAGCACCGGCTCATCGCTTGGGCTTGGCCGTGGTTTTACGTTTGACGAGGATAGTTTTGGCGCCAAGCTCCGGGTGTTTGGCGATGCGATTTATGATCAGGATTCCTGGCTTCCTCAGGTCGCTGTTGGGGTTCAGTACAAGAATAATGACCGAGGGGCCATTATTAAGGCCATTGGCGGACGATCTGATTCCGGCACGGATTTCTATGTCGCGGCGACCAAATTGTTGCTCAATGAAAGCGTTCTGCTCGACGCAACAATACGCGCGACCAAGGCCAACCAATTCGGTATCCTGGGGTTCGGCGGCGACCAGAATAATGACTATCAGCCGGAATTCGAAGGATCTGCGGTCCTTCTGCTCAGCCGGAATCTGGTGAGCGGGTTCGAATATCGAACGAAGCCAGATAATTTGGGCTTTAGTCACGAAGACAATGCCTACGATGTTTTTGTCGCCTATTTCGTCAATAAGCATTTATCCGTGACTCTGGCCTTTGTCGGGCTCGGCGAGATCGCGACGAAACGTGACCAAAACGGGGCCTATCTTTCCATCCAGACAGGTTGGTGATGATGTCCGCACGTCATGTCATGATTGCGTTGGCGTTGTGCTTGATGGGCGGATCTGCTGCCCATGCCGAGGACACGCTCTATCGTGATCTGGGCGGCACCGATGGCATCGTGCGCCTTGTGGATAAGGCCTACGACCATATCCTCAGCGACGACCGGATCAAGGCGACCTTCGACGATGTTGCCATCCCGCGGGTAAAGCGCATGATTTCCGACCAGATTTGCGCCCTGGCCGGCGGCCCTTGCGTCTACAAGGGCAGCGACATGAAGACGGTGCATCGCGGTATTCATATCAATGTCAATCAGTTCAATGCGTTGGTCGAAGATCTCGAGCAGGGCATGGACGATGCCGGCGTGCCGTTTCGTACGCAAAACCGGCTGCTGGCGCTCCTGGCGCCGATGGAACGGGACATCGTCACGCGATGACGCCAAGCACCAGGACGCGGGTCATTCAAGGGTCTGTCACGGCTGCCAGCGCCGCGCTGATGGTAATTGCCGCAGGGGCGGCCAGTTACGACATCATCCAACAAGGCCGCGCCTTCGATCAGAAGGAGATCACGATCGGAGTCGGTGATACCCTGCATTTTAACAATAACGATGAGTTCATTCACCAGATCTATGTAAAATCAGACGAGTTCAATTTTGAATCGGCGGAGCAGCCGCCGGGTGAGATCGTCGATGTACACTTTACCAAACAGGGAATTTTCGCCGTCCGATGCGAGATCCATCCAAAAATGCGCTTGGTGGTTACGGTAAAGTAGCCATTGTGCCTCCGTTTCGGCAGCGCGCACGCCATTCGATCCGGATCAAGATTTTTATTGCGCTGATGCTGGTTGCCTTGCTCGCCGGCTTGATCGGCGCCTATGGCGTCTACAGCCAGTCCAAGACCGCCGGCATCGTCGCTGATATCTATGATCGGCCGCTGATGGCGATCAATTATGCCCGATCCGCGAGCTTTGTGTTTGCCCGGATGGAAAATGCCGATCTGCGCTGGCAAGGGGCGAAAGAACAAGACCGCGCGGCGCTGGATATGGAGATCACCTCGCTCAGCGAGAGTTTTTTCGGCGATATCGATGTCGCGGCTGAACGCGCCATGGCGGAGAGTGAACGCAGCACGATCAAACAGATCAAAGATCTTGTTCAGCAATGGAACGCGCTACGGCACGGCGATCATGATCGCAACATCGCGCAAATGACCGAATTATCGGACCGGATCGTGAGCCAGTTCGACGATCTTATTGAGTTGCTGGCCGATCATAGTTTTCTCGTCCGGCGGCAATCCGTCGCCGCGGTCGGACAATATGAGGATTTGAGCCTGGCCTTGACCATCGCGACCGTGCTCATGGCGCTGCTGATGACCTTGTTCCTGTCGCGCTGGATCGTGCGTCCGCTGACGGTGGCGGTTGACGTCGCCAACCATATTGCCGGCGGCGACTTGGAAGCGCCGATCCCAGAAGGGGGCGCCGACGAGACGGGTATCCTGCTGAAATCCATGACGGTGATGCAGGATAATATCCGGGAGATGATGGCGCGCGAACAGGCGCAGAAGGAATCCGCCGAACGAAGGCTGGTTGACGGGATCGAAGGGTCCGATGCGGCGGTCGTGCTGGTCGATATTGACGGAAGGATCGTGCTGTCGAATAGCCAATTCGCTCGGTTTTTCCCGGAGATCGCGCGTCTTTTGGCTGAGCGTGCCGATTTCAGCCGGATCGACGCCGAGATCGTGGCGCTGCTTGGAACGGCCAATGACGGATCGGGCGAGCAGGTCGATATTCTGTTCGATGGCGGTGAGGGTCGCTTGCCGGATGGGCGATGGATCCGGGTGACGCGCAATCTGACGCGCGATGGCGGATTCTTTCTGCTGATGACCGATATTACCGCACTGAAGGAGCGCGAGAAGCGCTATTTCGAGGCCAAGCTCGAGGCAGAAGCGGCCAACCGGGCAAAAGGCAACTTCCTCGCCAATATGAGCCACGAGCTGCGCACACCGCTCAACGCGATCATCGGCTTTTCGGAAATTTTCAATGCCGAGCTGTTCGGTCCGTTAGGCCACGGGAATTACCGGGCCTATGCCCAGGACATCCATAAGAGCGGCGTGAATCTGCTGCAGATCGTGAATGATGTCCTGGAATTGTCGCGCAGTCAGGCGGGGAAACTGGATGCTGATGCCGATCCGATTGACCTTCGCGAGGTGCTTGACGGGTTCTCGCGCAGCGTCTCGGAGGCCTGTGCGGCCGCGGGCTTGGCCTTTCATCTGGAGATGCCGGAGACACCGCTGATGATCCAGGGGGACGAACGAAAACTGCGCAGACTGTTCGATAATCTGACGTCCAACGCCATAAAATTCACCGCCGCGGGCGGATCGGTGACGGTAAGCGCTGCCGCCATCAATGAGAAAATCGAGATCCGCGTGAGCGACACCGGGATCGGCATGGCGCCCGAACAAATTCACGTTGCAATGGCCCCGTTCGGTCAAGTCGACGCCAAGCTTGCCCGCCGTTATGAGGGGATCGGGATCGGCCTGCCCTTGGCAAAGGCGCTGGTCGATCTCCATGGTGGCGCCATCGTGATCGACAGCGTGCTCGGACAGGGGACGACGGTGATCGTCACGCTGCCGGCGCTGGTCAAGGCTGAGAGTGAGATTGCCGCCGCTCTTGTTTAGAGTTGACAGCTTCCAATTGATGCTAACGAGCTAAAGCATCGACTACACTGTTTTCTCTAAAGCGCGGCGTTCGCGTCGCGGCTCCTGAAGTGAAGGGACACAAACTACCTTGCATGGTATGGACGCTGTAACGGTTCACCAAGGCGACTCACACCGAGCTGCGCATCAGCTTCGAGCCGGAGCCGGCATCGCCGCTGTGATGATTTTCAAATTTAGGGTGACTCCATCACTGTATCCATGACCATCCGGCAACGCTTCGCAGGTTGCTATCCTTTTATCGATCTTGCGCGCCTGGGCAGGACCGGCTTTTGGGTGACGGTTCGGTCGGTCGGACGACTCCTGCTTTATGTTCTCCTCACGATCATCCTAATCGTCTTGATTATCGTGCCGGTGTCGTTGTTCGACCCCACCGTGTTCGACGCGATGAACCGCATTCAAACCGGCGATGCCGGGCTCGGCTGGGAGTTGGGGACCATCGCTGTCACGACCGCGCCCGTGCTATGGGCTTTGCGCGATATTGCGGTCAAAACATTACGCCGCCCCTTCATGAGCTTGATTGCAGCGGCGTCGCATCTTGAGCTCCGCCGTGTCTTGGCCGGGCTGTGCGCTTGGATCCTGTCCGCTTTACTCATCATTCCCCTTGGCTGGGCCGTAAGCCTGCTCTTCGATCCCGACCGGAGCCAGTTGCCGATTTTCCACGCGCCGGGGCTAGATGTTGTGGAGGCGATCGTGCTCGGCGTGCTGATTGTGCCGTTTCAGGCGGGTTCGGAAGAATTGCTGTTTCGCGGCTGGTTGACCCAGACATTGGGCCAGGCAATCCGCAATCCCATCCTGCTGGTCGTCGTCGTGGCGCTGCTGTTCGCCTTGGCGCACGGGTTCAGCGCTGGGCCGCTGGCGCTACCTTATTTCATGCTCGGTTCGGTCGGCCTGTCAGCGATCAGCCTTGCCGATCAGCGTCTCGAGCTTTCGATCGGCGTGCATACAGCGCAAAACCTGTTCGTTCTGGTGATCCAGACGCCGATGCTCGACCCGATCCATCGACCGACCTTGTTTGGTGCGACATCCGTTCAAATCGGGCTATTGGAGCTGTCTTCGATCGCGCTGCAATTCGGCTTAATTTATGCGATCACCCGCGCGCCGCTGTTCCGGCGCTGGTTCGCAATCGCCTAAATCACCAAGAAAAGAGGCCGTGCACAAGGCACGGCCCGAGTCTAGGGAGGAAACGCCTAAGAAGACGTGCGACCGAAGTCGCCGAGACATAATCAGCTTTTCGCGGCAGCGCTGCCAGCATAAAAATCTTTGGTCCGCCATGCATTTACCGCGGAGCAACATAAATGCTGCGATGCAGCATCCTGGGCACTCATTGGACCGCGTTAACGCGTCGCGGTGCGCTCGTTGGAAGAACACCCTATCTCACCCAGGATGCGTATGATTTTGCCTGTAAGATGCCGAAGTATCGCGACTGTGATGGCCGCCCTGTTCCTCGGTTGGAACGGCGCCCCAGCATCGGCCGATTCGTTGACGGGTTTTTACGTCGTGCGCTGGGCCGGCTTGCCGGCTGCAGGGATCAGGATGTCGCTCGACGATGCCGCGACTTCCTATCGCATGCAAATAGGCATGGAAAGTCAGGGCTTGCCGCGCTGGATCACCCATTTTCGTGCCGACGTCAGTGGCGATGGCGCGATTGGTCCGGAGGGGGCCGAGCCCGCGCATTATGACGCGCGCTATGATCTCCATAAGCGGCAAAACAGCCATATCATCCTGCGCTACGACCCGGATGAGACCGGGCGCATCGCTGAGCGTGCCGAAGGCGATACCAGCCGCAAGCCGCAATTGACGGCGATCTATCGCCACAATGTCGTTGATCCGCTGGCGGCGTTGGTTTCGATCCGCCAGGCGCTGCGCACGGGACCGCATCAACCGGGCCGGCAATTCACTGTGCCGATTTATGATGGCGCGCGCCGCTTCGACGTTGCGGCAGCGGTTAGCGCACAAAATCCGCCGGACGGGCTGATCCATCTGCATTTGACGCTGCGCCCGATCGCCGGATTCAAGGGCGAAACCAGTGAGGATGGCGACCCTGATTCAGCGCCCCGTCCGGTCGATGTGACCTTCAAAGATGATGCGACCTTACGGCCGATCTCGCTATCGGCGCCGCTCGCGTTCTTTACGATGTCGGTCACGCTGGACCATATCTGCGCGCAGTATCAGGATTGTCGAGCGCCGTCGTAAGCAACTGACCCGTTCAGGAAAGAGCCGATTTCTGGGTTCGCTTCCAGCGCCTGCCGGTCCGCTTCGGTGGGCAGGCAGGGCTTGTCACGCTCTGCATTCACCATGCAGAGAAACCCCAGCGGCGCGTTCGGCGCCGCGCGGAACTGGTGCCAGGTCCAGGGCGGTACAGTGACGAGATCATGTGCCCCGATCGCCTGGACCCGATCGCCAAGCAGACACTGACCACGCCCGCGCAGGATCAGCACGCCATGCATATGCTCATGCCGCTCCAGCGTCGAATAGCCCCCGGGCGCCACTTCGAAATAGCGCAGTTCGGCGGCCATGTTGGGGTCGCGGAACAGGGTCTGGCGGGTGATCGCCTTGAAGGGAACGCTCTCGTCCTCCTTGTAGGCGAGCAGATCGGTCGCATCCCAGCGGTAATCGGTGTGAAAACGTCGGATCATCGGCGCGGTGTCTTGGCTCATCTCTGGTCACCGATAGGGATGGCGTTTAACCGCCTCGACAAAGCGTGCGGTCTCGGCTACCAGACCGTCACGCGCCGCAAGCAGGCTGCCGCCGATCAGCACCATGACATCCGGACCATAGAAATCCAACATTTCGGGGACGCGCTCCAGGCTCATGCCGCCAGCCGGTACTGGGACGCACGGCTTTAGCCCATCGAATACACCGAGCGCCTTCTCGGCGAGGCGCCGGCATTCCGCCGGGCTGTAGCCAAACCGGCCGCCATGGTTCGGGAACACAGTCGCATCCGCGCCGAACAGCCGGAACAATGTGCCCAGCAAGCACCAGGGTGCAATCCGTGAGGCACCCGCCATCGCCGGATGCGCCATGAAGGCCAGCGAGGGAAATTCGCGAACCAGCGTGTGGAATGAGGCGAGCCCGACGATCATCGGCGCAATCAGGACGGCTTCGAGCCCGCTGCGTTTGGCGATATCGGCCTGCCGCCGCAACTGGTCGAGATTGCCCGACAGGCTTGGCAGATAGCGCGTGATGCTGCCGGTCCGCGCTGCCATATTGGCGACCGAATCGGCGCAGGCCGGCACGCGCTCGGAGAACCGGCTATAAGGCTGATCGGCCAGACCATGATCATCCTTGATGAAATCGATACCGCCTTCGGCCATGTCCCCCGCCAGCCGAGCCAGCGCTGAGGGCGGCAGGCCCTGCGGCTTCAGCGCCGAACAGGTCAGCGCCCGTTTCCCCGCATCAACACACCTGCGTAACCCGTGAAGCCCATGCCGCGGCCCGCCGAACCGCTCGGCAAAGCCTGGCGGCAGGATGACATCCGCGAGGACAACATCGTCCTGAATCGAGCTGTTACCGAACAGCATATTCAGCAACTGCCCTGGCTCATAGCCGGTCGTGTCCGCAGCGAGCCCGATCGTAACCTGAAACCGCCAGCCGCCCATATCCTGGATGTCTTCGACCGTGCCGACGATCTCGGACAGTAGCACGGGATCGTCGATCGCCGACACCGGCATCTCGACGCTTTGCTCAACCGCAATCGCCATGGCGCGGGCAGCGATGTCCTCGGGTGCGGCGGTGACGTGGTAGATCGCGTGGAGGCGGTTCGTCATAGCACTCCATAATAGCAGATAATCATGACAATTTATCGTCTCCACTCTTGCAGGAACCACGTCTTTCGTTGCTATCACTTAACCCGCGGCTTCGCGCGCGCGGTTGGCGGCGCGGTTAACGGGTCTTCCGGCCAGGGGTGTTTCGGGTAGCGGCCGCGGAGATCGGCGCGGACGGCTTTGTAGGAGCCGGTCCAGAAGCCGCCGAGATCGCTGGTCACCTGGATCGGCCGCCGCGCCGGGGACAGGAGATGCAGGACCAGGCGGATGCGGCCTTCGGCGATCGTTGGGTGCTGGGTCAGGCCGAACAGCTCCTGCAGTTTGACCGCCAGCACCGGCTGATCGCCCGAGCCATACTCGATCGGGATGCGTGAGCCGGACGGGACGATGAGATGGGTCGGCGCCAGGCGATCAAGCCGGCGTTGCTGCTCCCAATCGAGCATTTCGGCCAGCGTGGCGACGAGATCAATGCGCTGTAGTTCCGGAAGGCTGCGTTT
>Ga0116226_10001576_pt1 | contig 19836 bp, 18 predicted proteins | sample S1TSphfallax_FD_89692 | JGI IMG/M metagenome (GOLD analysis project Ga0116226, IMG submission 89692) | Host-associated microbial communities from peat moss isolated from Minnesota, USA - S1T2_Fa - Sphagnum fallax MG | ecosystem: Host-associated > Plants > Peat moss > Unclassified | place: USA... | reverse complement strand
TTTCTAACATGGCAGCGAAAGTAAAGAAGGCGAAGAAGAAGGTAGCTAAGAAAAAGGCCGCCAAGAAGAAGTAAGCCTTCGCAAGTAATCAACTGTGCCCGCGTAAGCGGGCACAGTTGTTTTTGGGGGGTGGAAATTGGATCCGCAGCAAAAAAAACGATTGGCAGCCGAAGCCGCACTCTCCTACGTGGAGGACGGCATGATCTTGGGTATTGGTACCGGCTCGACCGTCGATCAATTCATCGATGCGCTGAAAGACCGTAAAATACAGCTCCAGGGCGCTGTCTCGAGTTCACGCGCGACCTCGGCACTATTGAAGGCGGCTGGCATTCCCGAGTTGGAACTCAACTTCGCCGGAGACCTGCCGCTATATGTGGACGGGGCCGATCAGGCAACGAGTCAGGGGCGCTTGATCAAGGGCGGCGGAGCCGCACTCACCCGCGAGAAGGTCGTAGCCGCCGCGTCCAAGCGCTTCGTCTGCATCATCGACGACAGCAAACTGGTCGACGTGCTCGGCAAGTTCCCGCTGCCCGTCGAGGTGATCCCGATGGCCCGCTCGTACGTAGCGCGGCAACTGGTCGCGCTCGGCGGGCAACCGGTCTGGCGGCAATCGGTCGTCACCGACAACGGCAACGTCATTTTGGATGTCCACAATCTTCGTCTCGTGGACCCCGTCGCCTTCGAGACCGCCGTCAATCAGATCGCGGGGGTTGTCACTGTAGGTTTATTCGCACGTCGCGGCGCAGACGAACTACTGATCGCAGGCGACGATGGGGTGCGGAAAATCCTGCCCGCGATTTCACCGGCCTAGGTTTCTTTGGCCCAAGTCTCTTTGGCCCGGGTCTCTCTGGGCTAGATTTCCAGGCGCGTGCCGATTTCGACGACCCGGCCCGGCGGCAGTCCGTAGTAGTCGGCGACCACCTGGGCATTGCGGGACATCTGGACGAAAGCCCGGCGCCGAAGCGGCGTGAGATCCGAGCGCTGACCCATGATGAGTTCCTCGCGACTGAGGAAAAACGTCGTACGCTCGGGTTCGAAGCGGATGCCATGGCCTTCGGCATCGCGCATGATCTCCACGACGTTGGGTTTCTCCATGAATCCGAATTGCGCGACTATCCGCAGGATCCCCTCCCCGACCGGGGTGACCGTCAGACGCTTCGATGGGGGGATGCGCGGCTCGTCCCGCGTGACGATGGTGAGCAGCACGACCCGCTCGTGCATGACGCGGTTGAACTTGATGTTGTTGAGCAATGCGCGTGGTATTCCCGATGCCTTGGGATCCAGGAACACCGAGGTGCCCAGGACCCGCACCGGCGGGTCGCGCTTCAAGTCATCGAGAAAGTCCCGTACCGGCTTCTGTTCGCGCAGGAGCCGCGCAATGACGGACGCGCGGCCGCTCTGCCACGTCTGCATCAGCCAATAGATCCCCAGTCCGGAGACCAGGGGCAGCCAGCCACCGTCGCCGATCTTGGTCATGTTGGCGAGCAGGAAGGCGATGTCGACGATGAACAGCAGCGACAGCCCGGTACGCAGCGGCAGGCTGTGCCGCCCTGTGCGGGACTTGATCAAGCTCAGTGTCAGCGGCGTCACGATCGTCATCGCGCCGGAGACGGCGAGCCCGTATGCGCCGGCCAGAGCCGCCGAACTCCCGAAGCTCACGACGAGGGAGAGCGACGCGACCATGAGCAGCCAGTTCATCGACGGTACGTAGACCTGACCGGCATTGTCGGCCGAGGAGTGCCGCACGCTCAAGCGAGGCAGCAAACCGAGACTGACGGCTGTTCGGGTCACGGAGAAGACCCCCGAGATCACCGCCTGCGAGGCGATCACGCTGGCAGTGGTCGCGAGGATGACGAGCGGCCACAGCGACCAGCTCGGCGCCATCAGATAGAAGGGATTGCTGATCGCAAGCGGATTTTGGATCAGCAACGCGCCTTGGCCGAAATAATTCAGCACGAGCGCGGGCATGACGATGCAAATCCAACTCAGGCGTATCGGCGTCTTGCCGAAGTGGCCCATGTCGGCATAGAGCGCCTCACCACCCGTGACCGTCAGGAATACGCCGGCGAGCACCGCCAATGCGCCGACCTGGTGCTCGCCGAAAAGGCGCAGACCGTAAAGAGGATTCAGCGCCATCAAGACGCGCGGTTCGCGCAGGATCCAGCTCACGCCCATGACGGTCAGCACACCGAACCACAGCAGCATCACTGGGCCGAACACCTTGCCGACCGAACCCGTGCCCTGACGCTGAATGAGGAACAGGCCGATCAAAACGAACACCGTGATCGGCAGCACCGGGATTTGTGAATGGGGGGCGGCGATCTGCACGCCTTCGACGGCGCTCAGGACGGAGATAGCGGGCGTGATCGCGCCGTCGGCAAAGAACAGCGATGCACCGAGGATGCCGAGGGTGCCGTAAATCTTCTTGCGCGGACTCGCGCGCTCGGTCCCAACGACGAGGGCGGTCAAGGCGAGCACGCCGCCTTCTCCCTTGTTGTCAGCGTTCAAGACGACCGAAACGTACTTGAGGAGAATCACGAGAACCAGGGACCAGAAGACCAGGGACAGGATGCCGAGAATGTGGGCCGGTGTGGTCGCGATGCCCGGACCGGTGAAGCAAGAGGATATCGCGTAGAGGGGACTGGTCCCGATGTCGCCGAAAACGACGCCGAGTGCCGCAACCGCCAAAGGCGCGACGCGTCCTCTCGAGCTATGTTCTACCGACATGTGCTGCTACTGCCGCTCACGCGGCTGCCGCCGCTAAACTAAAAAGGGCCCACGAACGTGGGCCCCGTATTGGCTGGGGGACTAGGATTCGAACCTAGGTAAACGGTGTCAGAGACCGTTGTCCTACCGCTAGACGATCCCCCAAATTCGGTTCGCTACCGGAGGGCGCTGTCGCACTTAGCGCTTGGAGAACTGAGTACCGCGCCGCGCTTTGCGACGACCGACCTTCTTACGTTCGACCTCGCGGGCGTCGCGGGTTACGAAACCCGCCTTGCGCAGCGGTGAACGCAGGGTCTCGTCGTAAGCCATCAAGGCGCGCGTGATGCCATGGCGAATCGCACCCGCTTGGCCCGTGATGCCGCCGCCCTCGACATGCGCATCGACGTCGAACTTGCCGTCCAATTGCACGGCTCCAAACGGCTGGCGGACGATCATTCGCCCGGTTTCCCGGCCGAAGAACTCGTCCAGCGTGCGCCCGTTGATCGACACCTTGCCGGTGCCGGATTTCAGATAGACGCGCGCACTGGAGGTCTTGCGACGACCCGTACCGTAATAAGAATTGGCGGCTGTGTTCTGTGCCATGAATAATTTCCCTGAAAACTAGATAGCCAGCACTTTCGGCTGCTGGGCTTGATGGGTGTGCTCGGCGCCGCCGAACACGTGCAATTTCTTGTACATGCGACGCCCGAGCGGGCCCTTCGGAAGCATGCCTTTGACGGCGAACTCGATCGCCCGTTCCGGGTGTTCCTTCAGCAGCTTGCCGAGCGCGATGCTCTTCAGGTTGCCGACGTAACCCGTGTGCTGGTGGTAGAACTTGTCGGTGAGCTTGGCGCCGGTGACCCGCACGTTGCCCGCATTGATCACGACGATGTGGTCGCCCAAATCCTGGTGCGGGGCATAGGTCGGCTTGTGCTTGCCGCGGAGGCGATGGGCGATTTCGGAGGCCAAGCGGCCCAGGGTTTTACCCGCAGCGTCCACGACGAACCAATCGCCGCGTGATTCTTCAGGTTTCGAAAAAACGGTGTACATGACGATACTCAGGATACTTTTGGGTGTGGGGCGAAAGGCGCGAAAGTGTACAGAAGGCCGGCGCGCGTTACCAGTCCTGCTGTCACTATGAGCGGACCTCACTATATAATGTGTGGATGGAACACCGTTCGTTTGGCTTCGTCGATCGCGTAATTGGTGAAATTGATAAGGCAATCAAGGTGTTAGCCGCACCAGCCCACGCCGCCAGGGACTTTCCCTCCGGTGCACACGGCGAGCTCGTCCTAGAAACCGGGCAGCAACGCGAATCAATCCGGCTCATGCGCGTCAATCATGCGGGCGAAGTATCGGCGCAAGGTCTCTACCAGGGCCAGGCCCTGACTGCCCGGGACCGCCGAGTGAGCGATGCGATGCGTCAATCGGCCACCGAAGAAACCGACCATCTCGCCTGGTGCGAGCAGCGCCTCACGGAACTCGGGGGCAACACCAGTCTGCTGAATCCACTCTGGTATGCGGGGTCCTTCGCGATCGGCGCCCTGGCAGGCGCTTTCGGCGACCGGGCGAGCTTGGGGTTCATCAGCGAGACGGAGCGGCAAGTCGAGTCCCATTTGAGCGACCACCTGGAGCGACTCCCGGCCGCGGATTTGCGCAGCCGCGCGGTGCTGACGCAGATGAAAGTCGACGAACAAGAACACGGCGAGAAGGCCGCCGCCCTCGGCGGAACCGATCTGCCAGGCCCCCTGCGCTGGGCCATGGGTCTGTCTTCACGGGTGATGACGGGCAGCTCTTATTGGATCTGACGGACCCATTACTGCTTGCGATTCCGGGACTTATGTAATAAAACGTGCGCCAGCTTGATCATTTAATCGATGCGTTTCATTTTTAGGGAGACACCATGGAAGAAGGGGCAAAGGCCTTAAGCGATATCCCAGCGATCAATCGTTTCTTGAGCTACTGCCGTATCCGGACAGTCCCTTCCAAGACCGTGATCATTCACGCGGGCGATCTACCGGACATTCTGTATTACATCATCAGCGGCTCGGTCGAGGTGATGATCGAGGACGAAGACGGCAATGAGATGGTGCTGGCGTATCTCAATAAAGGCCAATTCTTCGGGGAAATGGGCTTGTTCTACGAACAACCCACCCGTAGCGCCTGGGTTCGCACCCGGCAACAATCGGAACTCGCCGAAATGACCTACCCTCGTTTTCGGCAGATCGCGGCGGAGAGTCCGGGACTGATTTTCGAACTCGCGACGCAGTTGGCGACCCGCTTGGATCGCACCAATCGCAAACTCGGCGATCTTGCGTTCGTCGACGTCACGGGACGCGTTGCGCACGCCATCATGGATCTATGTGGTGAGCCCGACGCGATGACGCATCCGGAGGGCATGCAGATCAAGGTCAGCCGGCAGGAACTGTCGCGCTTGGTCGGTTGCTCGCGCGAGATGGCGGGTCGCGTGCTCAAGGTGCTCGAGGAACAGGGCCTGTTGCGCGCGACCGGCAAGACGATCGTGGTCTTCAACGCCCGGCCGAAGGTCAAGACTCGACCGCTGATCGTCCCGGTCAAAGCCGGCGTCGGCGCCGCGAAGACCGCACGCAGCGAAGAGATCGACGATGAAGATGACGACGACGACGACGAGTAAGCGAGGCGCTCAACTGTCCTGAGCGCGCGCCTCCAAGTCCCTCCCGGATTGGAGCGGCGCGGCGACCGCGGCCCCGATCGCCGGCTTCAGGTTTTGATGCGCTCGATCGCCGCGCGCATCGCGGCAATCGTGGTGACGTAGTCGGCACTGCCGAATATCGCCGAGCCAGCCACGAAGGTGTCGGCACCGGCCGAGGCGATTTCCGCTATGTTATCCACCTTGACCCCGCCGTCGATCTCCAAGCGGATCTCGCGGCCCGACGCTCGAATGCGATCACGTGCTTCGGCTAGCTTGACGAGCGCGTTCGGAATGAATTTCTGGCCGCCGAAGCCGGGGTTCACCGACATGATCAAGACCAGATCGAGCTTGTCGATGACATAGTCCAGCCAGTCCAGCGAGGTCGCCGGATTGAACACCAGCCCCGGCTTGCATCCCAGGTCCCGGATCAATTGAATGGTGCGGTCCACATGTTGCGTCGCTTCGGGATGAAAGCTGATTGTCGTCGCGCCGGCTTTCGCGAATTCGGCAACCAGCGGATCGACCGGGGATACCATCAGATGCACGTCGATCGGTGCCTTGATTCCCGCCTTGCGCAAGGCTTCGCAGACCAGGGGGCCGATCGTGAGATTCGGCACGTAGTGATTGTCCATGACGTCGAAGTGCACCCAATCGGCGCCTGCCTCCAGGACGGCGTTGACCTCGTCGCCCAGGCGGGAAAAATCGGCTGACAATATCGACGGCGCGATGATGGTGTTCATGATGCGGCAAGTTTAGCGCATGCCGCGTGCCGCGCGTATCTCCTCGTAGGCCTCTTGAATCCGTTGGGTTTTTTCTTTCGCAACCTGCGCCATCGATTCGGGAAGCCCATTGGCCACGAGCTTGTCCGGATGGTGCCTGCTCATCTGGCGACGATAGGCTTTGGTCACATCCGCATCGCTGGCCGCCGCGCTGATATCGAGTTCGGAGTAATACCCGGCCATCGACTTCGCAGACGCGCCGGCAGAGCTGCCCGTGCGACTGCCGGCCCCGGCGCTCGAATAGCCGGGACGATACTGCTGCCGAGCGCGCAGCACGGCCTCCATGCGCGCGAATTCGAGCCCCGACATGCCGAGCCGCTCCGCAATGCGTGTCAGTATCGAACGGGCCGGCGGCGACAGGCCATTGCCGGCCAAGGCCGCGCGAACCTGCAATTCGATGAAGGCGCGCAGAAGATCGTGGCGCTGGCCGCAGGCCTCGCGCAAGCGCTCGACCGTGAGTTCGAAATTGAACGTCGCCACGGTGCCGGCGCGAAAACATGCGATCGCCAGCGCGACTTCGGCCGGCCCGAGCTTGAGTTCCTGCATGAGCCGGCGCGCCGCCTCGATCTCGGCCTCGGAGACCCGGCCATCGGATTTGGCCACGTGACCCATGAGCTCGAAGGTCGACCGAAAAAACACCTCGGAGATCGGGATCTGACGGGGTCCGTCAGAACTGGCCGGCCCCTGGTCGAACAGATGCCCGATGATGGCCCCGATGATCGCCCCCCACACCGTGTGAAGCGTCAAAAAGCCGATCAAAGCACCAAAAAATTTACCTTTCCACGCCATCCGCGTTGACCTATCCGAGCCACACCGCCACAATCGCCGGCCTTCGATTCCGCAATGGTAGCAGTAGGCAGGCCGCACACACGTGGAACCACTTTCGCATTCACCGCCGCTCTTCGAGTCACGGCTGCAGGGCTTGAAGAAGATTCACCAGGGAAAGGTGCGCGACATCTACGAAGTGGATGCGGACCACCTGCTGATAGTGACTTCCGACCGTCTCTCGGCATTCGACGTCGTCCTGCCGGATCCGATTCCGCGCAAGGGCGAAGTCTTGACGCAGATCTCGTTGTTCTGGTTCGACAAGACGCGCCACATCGTCGCGAATCATATGTCCGACTTGACCGTCGAGGATGTCGTGCAGGACCCGGGCGAGCGAGCGCTGCTCGCCGGACGCGCCATGGTCGTTCGACGCCTCGACGCGCTGCCGATCGAAGCGGTCGTCCGCGGCTACTTGATCGGATCAGGCCTGAAGGACTACGTCGCCCGCGGCTCGGTCTGCGGGATCCCCCTGCCGGCCGGATTGCACATCGCCGATCGCCTGCCCGCACCGATGTTCACGCCGGCCTCGAAGGCGCCTGCCGGCCAGCACGACGAGAACATCGACTTCGACGCCATGATCAGACTCCTGGGCAATGACGCCGCCCACGAGGTTCGGCGAATCGCCCTGGAGTTGTACGAGTTCGCCGCGGAGCATGCGCGCCGGCGCAACATCATCATCGCGGACACGAAATTCGAGTTCGGCCTCGACAAGTCGGGGCGCATCACGCTGATCGATGAAGCATTGACGCCGGACTCCTCGCGGTTTTGGCCGATGGCGTCCTACAAGCCGGGGATCAGTCCGCCGAGTTTCGACAAACAATTCGTCCGCGATTACCTGGAGTCGCTGCACTGGGACAAGAAGCCTCCCGCGCCGCGTCTGCCACCGGAGATCCTGGCGCGCACCAGTGACAATTATTGCGAGGCGCTCAGACTGCTGACCTCCTAAAGACCTGGTGCCGGATGTTGCAATCGGTATTGCGTCTCGAAGAGTTTCTGTTCGTAAGATCCCAGGCTTTGCCGCCCCCCTGGGGACCCGTCGTCCGGTTCCTGCGTTATCCGGTGGCGCTGCTGCGCGACTGGTTCAACGGCGAAATCACGCTGCGCGCCGTGAGTCTTGCCTACACGACCCTGCTGTCGCTCGTCCCGCTGCTCGCGTTCACGTTCGCGATTATGAAGTTCATCGGCGCACGCGCGAATCTCGGCGTCGTCCTGTTCGAGTTCCTCAAGCCTCTGGGCTTGGCGGCGGCGCGGGAATTGACGGACGGCATCATGCAGATCGTCCAGAACCTGCGCGGCGACGTCCTGGGCACGATCGGGTTCGTATCACTTGCGTACACGGCGGTAGCGACCATCCGGAAAGTGGAGGCGAGTTTCCATTTCATCTGGATCGTGGAACGACCGCGCACCCTCGCGCGGCGCTGCGCCGAGTACCTGATCGCGCTGACCGCGGGCCCTCTCCTCCTCGCCGCGGGCCTCGCCGTGCTCGCATCGACCCGCGGAAGCGCCGTGGCGCGCTGGAGCCGCCTGATCCTGCCGCTCAATTGGACCCTGTCGCTCGCAGGCAAGCTGCTGCCCTACGCGATCGTGACGCTGGCGTTCACCGCTCTCTATATCCTCGTGCCGAACACGCGCGTGCGCTGGCGCGCGGCGGCGATCGGCGGAGTGAGCGCGGGGCTCGCCTGGGGCTTGGTCGGCAGATTCTTCGCCACGTTCATCGCCTATTCCTCGCAGACTCTGGCGATCTATACCGGCTTTGCGATCCTGCTGACGACGCTGGTCTGGATCTCCATCAGCTGGCTGATTTTTTTGCTGGGCGCGCTGCTGTCGTTCTACGTCCAGCATCCCCATTACCTGCGGCACGGTCAATCGCCGATCGAACTCTCGCCGGAGGCCCGCGAGGAAGCGGGCCTGTCGATGTTGATCCTGATCGCCCGTGAGCCGGCGACCCTCGAGCGCGGTTGGACGGCGGAGCGGTTCGCGGCAACCCTTGATGTCCCGACGGGGGCGCTGCTGCCGGTGCTCGATTGCCTGGTCGGCGCCGGTATCCTGCGCCTCGACGAACAAGGACGTGCGCAGCTGGCTGCCGCTCCCGAAGGCATCGCGCTCGGCGAGATCGTGGCGGCTCTGCGGCGCACGCCGGCGACTCGATTGCTGATCGCCGTGCGGGCGGAACCCGCGAGCCGCGAGGTCCTGACGCGAATCGAGGGCGGCGTGCGCGCGAGTCTGGCGGGCCAGAGCCTGCGGGATCTGCTCGGCGGCGGGTGAACTGCTCCGCAGTGGCTGCTCCGCGGCGGCTCACTCACCGGCGATCGTCATCTCCTCGAGCAGCACGGAACCCACCCGCACGCCGCCTCGGGCATCGATGTCGCTGCCGACCGCGACCAGCCCCAGGAGCATATCCTTCAGGTTACCGGCGATCGTGATTTCGGCGACCGGATACTGCAGAGATCCGTTCTCGACCCAGAAGCCCGCGGCGCCGCGCGAATAATCGCCGGTCACGGTATTGACGCCCTGGCCCATCAACTCCGTCACCACCAAGCCCGTACCGAGCTGCGCGAGCAGTTGCTCGAAGCCGCCCTCGAACGTCGGAGCAACCAGCAGATTGTGGGAGCCGCCCGCATTCCCCGTCGTTTCCAGACCGAGTTTGCGCGCCGAGTAGCTCGACAATATGTAGCCCGTCAGGACACCGTCCTCGATCAGTTCGCGATCGCGGGTCGCGACGCCCTCCTCGTCGAACGGGGCGCTCGCCATGGCCTTGGCGATGTGCGGACGCTCCGCGATCGAGAAGCCGGCCGGGAACACGCGCTGTCCCGCCGCGCCCTGCAGGAACGAGGATTGTCGGTACTGACTGCTGCCGCGGATCGCGGCCAGGAAGTGCCCGAAAAGACCCCGTGCGACCTCCGGCGGGAAGAGGATCGGAGCGCGCCGGGTCGTGAGCTTGCGCGGACTCAAGCGTGCGAGTGTACGGCGGGCGCTCTCCCGGCCGACGGACTCGCCACTCTCGAGCTCGCGCCAATCACGCGAGGTGGTGTACCAATAATCGCGCTGCATTTCCTCGCCGGTGCCCGCAAGAACGACGCAACTGAGCGTGTGCGAGGTCGTGGGATAGCCGCCGAGAAACCCGTGGGTGTTCCCATAAACATGCAACCCCCGATGGGTGGCGACGGACGCGCCTTCCGAGTTGTTGATGCGCGGATCGAAAGCGAGCGCGGCGGATTCGCAGGCCCTCGCGATCTCGATCGCCTCATCGGCGCTCAGATTCCAAGGATGCGAAAGATCGAGGTCAGCCGGCGAGCGCGCCATGCGATCGGCATCGGCCAGTCCGGAACAGACGTCCTCGGCCGTGAAGCGCGCGATGCTGCAGGCTTTCGCGACGGTCGATCGCACCGCCTCCTCGGAGAAGTCGGCCGTGCTCGCGGACCCCTTGCGCTGTCCGAAATAGACCGTGATCCCCATGCTGCGATCGCGCTGGTGTTCCAGCGTCTCGACCTCGCCGAGACGGACACCGACGGAAAGCCCGGTGTCCTGGCTGACGGCCGCCTCGGCCTGCGAGGCGCCGCGCGAGGTGGCGTCCTCCAAGGATAGGCGGATGATGGACTCCAGGTCTTCTTGGGTGAGGCGCAGCGGGTTGCGGAGGCTTACGGCCATCGGTGTCTCCAATCGAGGGTACGAGTATTCTTCACGATGATTCTACTGGCCTTGGGTGTAGCATGGGAGGATATGACTACCCCATCCCAAGCCGGCGAGCCGGAGGCTGAGACCGCCGAAACCGAGCAACAACGCCTGAGCAAGAGCGCCCGCAAGCGGGAAGCTGCCTCGCTACAGGAGTTGGGCGTGAAACTCGCCGCATTGCCGGACCAGGAAATCAAAGACCTGGATCTGCCGGAGAATCTGTTCATCGCCCTGCGTGCACTGCGACGGCTGCCCTCGCATGGCGCCCAGGTCCGTCAGCGTCAGTACATCGGCAAGCTGATGCGGGAAATCGATCCCGAACCGGTGTTGGCGAAGCTCGCGGAACGTAAACAGCGACACGATCTCGAGATCCGTCAGTTTCAACAAATCGAACGCTGGCGCGATCGCCTGCTATCCGACACGGACGGTGCGATCGGGGAACTCGTCGCGGAACATGGGAATGCGGACCAAGCGACGCTTGCGAGACTGATCGAGAAAGCCAGCCGTGAGCGGGCCGAACAACGCTCTCCGGTGGCCGCCCGCGAGCTTTTCGCCTACTTGCGGCAATTACTGGGGTAGGCTTTGTTAGACTAGGGTTCTATGAACGCCCTGGTCGGAATCATCATGGGGTCCTCGTCCGACTGGGCGACGATGGAACCTGCCGCGGAAATCCTGCAATCTTTGGGCGTGGCGCATGAAGTGCGCGTCGTCTCGGCCCATCGAACGCCGGACCTGCTGTTCGAATATGCTGAATCGGCGCGATCCCGCGGCCTCAAGGCGATCATCGCCGGTGCGGGCGGTGCGGCGCACTTGCCGGGGATGACCGCCGCCAAGACGTCGGTACCCGTCCTGGGCGTGCCGGTGCAATCCAAGGCACTCAACGGCATCGATTCCCTGCTGTCCATCGCCCAGATGCCGAGCGGGATTCCGGTCGCGACCTTCGCGATCGGTCCGGCCGGTGCCCGCAACGCCGCCTTATTCGCGGCGGCAATCCTCGCCAATGAGTCCGCGGAGATCCGTGCCGCGCTGGATGCGTTCCGTGAGGCGCAAACCGCGGCCGTCTTGGCAAAGCCGGATCCCCGGCAGTCTTGAAGTCGCGAGAACTTTCCCGGGTCGGTATCGTCGGTGCCGGCCAATTGGGCCGCATGATGGCCCTGGCCGGCTATCCGCTCGGCCTGCACAGCGTCTTCCTCGACCGCGGCAAGGACTCGCCGGGGGCGCAGGTTGCCGAGACGTTGATAGGCGGCCTCGAGGATCCCGAGCTGCTCGGCGAGCTCGCCGCACGCAGCGACGTCCTGACCTTCGATTGGGAGAACATTTCGGGCAAGGCCCTCGCCCCGCTCTCCGGGTCGATCGCCATCCGCCCCCCGGCCGCGGCCCTCGAAATCGCGCAGGACCGCCTGCACGAAAAAGCACTGTTCACACGCCTGAAGATTCCCGTGACTCCCCACCGCGCGGTCGATGACCTGGCCGGGCTGCGCGATGCCACGCGCTTACTCGGGTTTCCGGGCGTGCTCAAGACGCGGCGCCTGGGTTACGACGGCAAAGGCCAGTTCGTGCTGCGGGGCGCAGCGGACGTCGAGCTCGCGTGGGATCTGCTGGGCGCACCGGGGCTCGTGTATGAAAAATTTCTGCGCTTTTCCCGCGAGGTGTCGATCGTCGGTGCCCGCTCGCAGGAAGGCCGCATTGTCAGTTATCCGCTGACCGCGAACACCCATGCGGGCGGCGTTCTTCGTTACAGCGTCGCCCCTTATGTAAACGCGAAACTCGAGCGCCTGGCGAACACCTATCTTCGCCGCGTGCTCAAGGAGCTGGCCTATGTCGGTGTCGCGGCGATCGAATTCTTCGTGGTGGGCGGACGGCTGATCGCCAACGAAATGGCGCCGCGGGTGCACAACTCGGGCCACTGGACCATCGAGGGGGCGGTGACCAGCCAGTTCGAAAATCACATGCGCGCCATCTGCGATCTGCCGCTCGGCAGCACGCGGCCCACGGGCCACTCGGCGATGATCAACTTTCTCGGCAATCTGCCCGATCGCCGGAGGCTGCTCGCGATCGAGGGCCTCGCCTACCATGACTACGGCAAGGAGCCGAGAGCGGGGCGCAAGGTCGGGCACTGTACCATCCAGCGGGCACGCGCGGCGGACCGGGACAAAGCGCTCGCGGCCACCCTGAAATTGATCGAATGGACCTGAATCATCTAGGATGGCTGGTGAAATGTATCTTGAACTCTTCAAACTGACGGAATTGCCGTTTCGGCTGAGCCCGGACCCGCAATTTCTGTACCTGAGCAAGCAGCATGCACGCGCCAAGGCGTACATGGAATCGACCATTTGGTTCACCGACGGATTCGTCGTCATCACGGGCGAAATCGGCGCCGGCAAGACCACGCTCATCGAGACCTTCCTGCGCGAACTGCAGCCGAATGTCGTGGTCGCGCAGATCAACCAGACGCAATTGTCGCCCACGGCATTCCTGCAGACTTTACTCGTGCAGTTCGGTTTTTCGCCGTTTCAGATGAAGAAGCCCGAGGTGCTCGCGACGCTCAACGACTTCCTCATCGAGCAGCACGCGAGCGGGCGACGCGTGCTTCTGATCGTCGACGAGGCGCAAAACCTGAGTCACCGCGTGCTCGAGGAGATCCGCATGCTCTCGGGGATCGAGACCACCAAGGAAAAAGCGCTGCGCATCATTCTCGCCGGTCAGCCGGAACTCAACGACAAGCTGAACTCGCCGGAACTCGTACAGCTCGCCCAGCGTGTGAGGCTGCGCTTTCATCTGGCCGCTTTGTCGAAGACGGAAACGAATGCCTACATCGACCATCGCCTGGAGGTCGCCGGTTCGCAGGGAAGACGCATTTTCGCCGAGGACACCTATCCGACCATTTTCCGTTACACCGCAGGCATCCCGCGGCTCGTCAACACGCTCTGCGACACGGCAATGATGGCGGCATTCGGGCAGGACCGGGACACTGTCTCGAGCGAGGATCTCGACGCCGCGATACGCGAGCTGCAGTGGGTCGAATATACTTCACGGACCAATCGGCTGCACGTCACGAATGCCATGGAACACACGCAGCCAAGCCCTGCCAACGGACAGGTGGTGGGACGGATTCTGATCGCGCACGAGGGCAAGACGACGCTCGAGCGCGAGCTGCGGCCCGGACGGCTGGTGATCGGACGCACGTCCGACAACGATGTACAAATCGACAGCAAATTCATCAGCCGCCATCACTGCCAGGTCGTCACGCAGCATGATTCCTGCGTCATCGAGGACCTGAACAGCACCAACGGCATTTATGTACAGTCGAAGCGTGTCCGTCGCCACAATTTGAACGACGGCGACATCGTCGTGGTCGGTCAGCACGAACTCATGTACATCGACGAGAGAACCCCGCGCCTGCGCACCGCGGCGGATCTGAGCGATACCGAGGTCATGGACTCCGCCACCAACAAGGGCTGAAAAGCGCGGCGCAAGACGCGGGACCGGCACCCGCATGCTCACGGCGCCTCAGACGAGCGAGCGGGTGCGGTCCGCGACGCGGCATTGAAGATCCATTTCGATGGCCGCTCGCGCATTCTGCGGGCGGACGATCGTTCGCACCAGATCCAATCATGGCCTGATCGCGCAATTACACAGGCGAGAAACGGGCTGGCTATTCGCGCGGTGGCACGGCGGTCGTGCTGATCGATACGGGACTTGCGGGCGCGAGCTTTGCGCCATCGGGCGCCGGTGCGGGCGACGCGTCGGTCCCCGATCGATCCGGATCGTCGCGGTGATACGGCAGCCATTCATAGATGTTGGGGGAAGTCTGCGGATAGGCGAGAAAGTCCTCGTGAGTTTCGACGACGCGATCGGTCCCGCGGCGATAAAGCCGCCAGACCGAGAACAGCGTGAACGCCAACGTCAAAAAGATCACATAGACGAAGAACGAACTCGGCGTGGTCAACTGGATGGCATAAGTCCCGGTGGTCGGACCGATCGCCGCGCCCAAGGCCCAGATGAACAACAGCGTCGAGGAGAGGGCGACGTAATCGCTGCTCTGGGCGCGGTCATTCGCATGCGCGACACCGACCGCGTAAAGACTCTCGCCGAGACCGCCGAAAACGCCGAACAGCATGGCCAATACGGCGAACGGCGTGTGCTTACTCACGGTCACCAAAGCAGCCGCCACTGCCAGAATGCCGGCGCCGAGACCGATCAAGGCATAGAGGCGGTCGATCTTGTCCGAGAAATAGCCGATCGGCCACTGCAGAATCAGACCACCCAGTGAGACGCAGGCCATGCTCAATACGATGTGCGGCTGATCGAGGCCAATGCGCTCGCCGAATAAAGGACCCACGGTCGTGAAAGCGGTCAGGACCAGGCCGTTGAGCAGGCAGGCGAGCACGCTGGCCGGCGAAGTCCGCAGCGCCTTCGGGATGTCCAGCGTGACCCGGCGCGGCAGCGCCGGCGCGCGCACGTCGATCCCGACCATAGGCACGAGCGCAAGGGTCGTCGCGATGCCGGAGATGAACAAGAATTCAGGGCCCCGGACGTTGAGATTCTGGGCGAACAACTGGCCGATGCCGAAGAACAAGCCATAGACCAGAACGTAGATCGTGAGCACGCGGCCGCGTTGTTCGTTCGGCACCAGCGCGTTCAACCAACTCTCGACGATGATGGCGAGACCAGCGGCGTTGGCGCCGATCATGAACCGCAGCACCATGAGCGTCGGCACGTCGGCGGCGAAATACAGACCGAGGATCGCCACCGCTTTGAGCCCCGCGAAGGTGGCGTAGGCGCGTTCCAGACCGACCGGCGCGATGAGCTTGTGGGCATAGAGGCAGGCGACGAGGAAACCGAGTGCTTCGGCGGTCGCGATCAAACCAATCATGCCCTCCGAAATGCCCATCGAGGAGAAACGCAGGGGCAGCAGCGAGCCGAGCACCCCGGCGCCGACCATGATCAACGCGGTGCTGATCAGCGGCGGCAGGACGCGCCAGGGAATCGGCGCCGGCTTGGCGCGCGTCTCCAGGAATGCCTCGCCCATGCTCACGGGTGCGCGACCACATCGATCCAAATCGGATCCGTATAGGCTTTGTGCCCGGCGCCGTCCTCGACGATCACAGCGGCCCAACCCGCTTGGGACGCGCGCAAAGAGAATTCGACCCGGGTCGTGCGCGGCAGGGATGCTGAGTCGCGCGTCTCGACATCCCTGCCGTCGCGGATCAACTGCACGCTGCGAATCCCGGCCACGGAAGCGACATCGAAACCGAGCGTGAACGGGACGTCGGGAGTGGCCTTGAGGTCGCTGCCGAACAGCACGCTCGGAAAGATCAGGGGACCGTAACTGACATAGGCGTGGCCTTCGGTGAGGCCGCGTGCAAAGGCCGCCGCGCTCGGCTTCGCGTCGAGATGCACGAAAGCGCGCACGCGCCCCGACACCTCGTTCCAAACGTCGTGCGTGTCGGTGCCGGCCGTCAGATAGTAGCGATGACCTTGGTTCCAAAAGCTCCATAGGCGGGAGAGGACCTTCGGATCGTCGGCCGCGTCATCGGCATTGATCTCGAGCAGATCGAAGCCGGGGTCGAAGCCGCCGGGTGCGACGCCGCCAGCGACGCTCGTCAGGTAGCCATAGGGAATGAAGGGATGGTTCGCCTGCACGGCGATCGCACCCAGACGGCGTGCCTCGCCCAGAATCTGGCCGATCGTCGCCGTACCGGTGTCGATGCGCAGTGCTGCGCCCAGGCTCAGCGGATAGGCATTGAAGTGGCCCCAGGATGGCGACAACTCGACCGACGGTATGAAGGCGACTCCGCGGGTGTCGGCTATCGCCTGCAAGGCATGGTGATTGACGGTTGAATCGTGATCGCTGACGAACAACAGGTCGAGTCCCGCGGCGAATTGCGATCTGGCCAGGTCCGCCGGCGGCGTGACCGCCTCCGCCTGATCGCCGTGATGATGGAGATCGGCAGAGTACCAACCCTGTTCGCGCGGAGCGAACAAGGGCGTGACGGGCACGGAGACCGTCTGCGGCGCGCCAGGACTCACGTGAACCGGTCGCTCGACGTTCTCTGCCAGGAAACCGCCGCCGGCGGACACCTCGAACACATAGTCGCCCGGCGCAATCGGTACATCGACGCGGCCGCGTGGCGCCAGTTCCGTGAAAAACGTCTTCTTGCCGAGAAACTGCACGACAGGCTTGTTGCCCTCGCGGATCGTGATGCGCGCATCCTTGGGTTCGCCGCTGCGTGAGTCGCGGACAAGAAACCGCAGCTCGCCCGGTCGTTCGACGTCGTGAAAGTCGCGTACGTCCTGCGCGCCGGCCGCGACGTGCAGTTCGACACGCCGACTATTCGAGTGGTTCTTCGCCGTCGCGTAGAGGGAGTAATCGCCCGCGGCGAGACGCAGCGTATAGCGGCCGTTCCGGCCCAGGCACCAAGCATAGGGTTTGCCCTGCCGCTCGACGATCACGACGGGTTTGTCGATGGCGTGACCATCGGGGGCCGTGACCACGCCGCTGACCGTCCCGCTGGGCAGGTGTCCCCGTTCGATTTCCGCCTCCAGCACCGGCGCTAGATCGCCGCTCGGACCGACCTGCAGACTGGAATCGAAGCTGCGCGTCTCGCCCGGCGCGAGACTGTGCGCTTCGTAGAGGCTGCGCGAACCGTCGGCGACGTGATCGGCATAGGGCGCATGCAGCGTGACGCTCCAATCTTCGTCGTAGCCGGAAAAGCGATCGGCGAGGGCACGGCCTGCCATCGCGCCCTCCTCCACGCCCGCCATGCCCGGGACCGCAAACAGGTAGCCACCCTTCGGCCACACGGACAAGCCCGACAAGAGATCCGGCACGGCGACACTGCCGGCGTTGTGCATGCTCGTGCGGATCTCGATCGCATCGGCGCCCGTCCTAAGCGTATAAACCGTCTCGATCGTGACCTCCCCCCAGTCGCGCACCGAGCGCAAGACGGCCCTGTCGGGCCCTCGTTCGAGAATATCGACATGCTGGTAAGTATTGGGCCATGCCGACCAATTGTTCGGAATGAAATCTGCGAACACGACCCGGTCCGCGCCGACCCGCCCGTTCGTGACTGCCGCAAGATCGATCAGCGCACCGCGCGGAACGCCGTACGGGACGGCGCTGTCGACCGCCAGGGAGAAGGCCAGCCGCTCGCCGACGACGGTAATGTCGGCGGCCGATTTTGCTTCACCGCCGAGAATCGGGGTCGGCCCGACGAGCACACGGACCTCCGCGCCGGCCTTCATCGCCAGCAGCGTGCAGCACACGCAGGCTGCGAGGAGAATGCGCACCGGCATGCGCCCCCGGCCTACCGTGAATCCGCGTGGGAGAAATCAAGGGGCGGCAATTCGGCCTGAGCGAGCGGTGCGTGCAGGACGCGCGCCAGCGTCGGCGCAATGCGCCGCATGTCGATCTCGCCCACCGACCGTCCCGCGGGGACCCCGGGGCCGACCAAGAAGAACGAGGACCGCATCTCGGGATTCTCGGGCGGGTATCCATGCATGCCGAGATTGGCGGGCGCGGAGATCAGCGGCGGCTCGAAGGAATAGGCGATCTCATAGCCGGTCTTGAAGGCGACCAGGAAGGCCGCGTCCGGAAAACCGCGATCCGCAACGATCTCGTCGTGCGACCAGATACGCTCGATGCCGTTGGCCGGGTCGCCGGCGAGCTTGCCAAGGAGTCCGGCCACCTGCGTGCGCACCGCGTCATCCTTCGGATCCGCGAGCATGATGGCCGCGGATCCGCCGGCCGGCCACGGCATCGCCTTCCAGGTCGCAATGTGCCGCTTGTCGTCGAGCGTGAACAAGCCCGCGGCGAGAAACGCTGAGTACAGGTTCACGTCGTGTTCGATGCGCGCAAAGCCGTGATCCGAGACGACACAGATCGTGGCGGCGCCGGGCGCCGACTTTTCCGCAGCCGCGCGCAACGCGCCGATGATCGCGTCGATGCGCTCGAGCGTGGCGGCGGCCGGTGCGCTGAAGGGACCGGACTTGTGCTGCTCCGTATCGAGGCCCGTGAGATAAACCGTGATGAAATCCGGCCGCTTCGCGGCCAGCAATCGGATCGCGTATTGCGCGCGGATCTCGTCGTCGGCAACGGTCTCATCCTCGCCGCCCGGATAAGGCGGCAGCGGCTCACCGGACGCCTTCGCGCTCTGCGCGAGCTCGCGCTCGAGACCGGGCGTGCTCACGGCACGCTGCAGCTTCAGGTCATCCTCGGTGCCGGCACGCCAGATTTGCGAGAGGTTGTAGCGGATGTTTGCGCCGACGCTGATCGGCCAGTAGACGTTGGCCGTCGTCAGATGCGCGGCGGCCGCCGCGTCCCAGAGACTCGGCACCCTCACATCCTCCGCATACCAATACCAACCTTGGTAGTTGCGATTGAAGGGATCGAACGTGGTGTTGGCGAAGATGCCGTGATGCGCCGGAGAGGCGCCGGTCAGAAGCGTCATATGGCTCGGGTAGGTCAAAGTCGGCAGCACGCCATGCACGCCCGTCGAGTACGCGCCGTCGCGGACGAGGGCGCGCAGATTCGGCAGCTTCAAACCATGACTATCCGCCTCGAGCACGGCCTCCGGTTTGAGGCCGTCGATCGAAATCAACATCAACAGAGGCTTGGGGGAAGGCGATGCAGCGAAACCAAGCACCGGCAGACTCAAGAACCAGAACAGCGCAAGACGGGTCAGCGATTGGGGCATGGATGGCTCACGGTGAAGAGGGTAGGCCGCTTAAACTACCGTAGCGACCCGCCGCGCGCCACCCAGGAAACGTGACATGCGGTGCGCGTTTGTCCGCGATCGGCGCTCAGACGCGAATAGCGAGCACACCGTCGCCGTTCATGCGCGTATCGAATCCGGCTGCTCGCAGTCGATTGGCGACTTCCAGGGGGACATCCCGCCCGCTGGTGAGCTTGTTAGGCGTGCCGGTGTAATGGAACAGGCGTCCGCGGCGCTTGATTACCCGCGCCATCTGCGCATAGAAATCCCGCGAGTAGAGTTCGCCCGCGATGCCGAACCGCGGCGGATCGTGCAGGATCGCGTCGACCGAGGAATCGGCGAGAGCGCCGATCTCAGCGGTCACGTCGCCGAGGCGCGGGTGCAGGACCTCATCCGCACGCGGCGACCAGGGATTCAGGCTGCGCAACCACAGGACATCCGGATTCTTTTCGAAGGAAAGCACGTT
>Ga0116226_10001575_pt1 | contig 19838 bp, 15 predicted proteins | sample S1TSphfallax_FD_89692 | JGI IMG/M metagenome (GOLD analysis project Ga0116226, IMG submission 89692) | Host-associated microbial communities from peat moss isolated from Minnesota, USA - S1T2_Fa - Sphagnum fallax MG | ecosystem: Host-associated > Plants > Peat moss > Unclassified | place: USA... | reverse complement strand
GGCGGTTGTTCCGCCGAATTTCTCGCCCCTCATCCCACCGGCCTGCGCCTCAGTCAAGCGGCCGCGGGGTCGCAGGCCAGTTTAGCAATGCTGCCCGACGCCCACTGCGCAGACCGTCAGACGCCTTAGTATCAAATCGCTAACCATGGGTACCGGATAGTCCCGCAAAATGCATGGAGCCGAGCGGAATGAAGTTGCACATTTGGATCATTATGCTTGTTACGATGCCAGTCACGGTTTATCTCCTGGTCGTTTGCGGGCTCTACCTCATGCAACGAAGTCTGGTGTTTCATACCAACTCGGCTGCGCCCAATCTCGCCGCTGCCGCGGTGCCGGGACTTACTGCCGTACAGATTCCGACTGAAGACGGGCTATCGCTGCTCGCGTGGTATCTGCCGCCGCCAGATCCCGATGCCCCGGTGATTCTCTATTTCCAAGGTAATGCCGGCACGATTGGCGACCGGAGCGAGCATCTGCAAAAGTTCGCCAAAGCTGGGTTCGGCGCGCTCTTTCCGGAATATCGGGGCTATGGAGGCAATCCGGGGTCGCCGAGCGAAATGCTGTTGCTGAAAGATGGCGACGCAGCGCTGGCTTTTCTTGCTCGGGCGTCAATCCCGCCCGAGCGCACCGTGCTCTATGGCGAATCGCTCGGCACCGGAGTCGCGGTAGCACTCGCCCAAAACCGGGCGTTTCTGGCGGTGGCGCTGGAGGCGCCCTATTCCAGCATCATGGCGGTTGCACAAAGTCGCTACCCCTGGCTTCCGGTACGGCAACTGCTATGGGACACGTTCGATTCGCTGGGACGAATTGGGGCTGTTCATGTTCCGCTCTTCATCGCGCAAGGTGCCTTGGATGGGGTCGTACCGCCCGAGCAAGGCAAGGCGCTGTTTGCGGCCGCGCACGAGCCGAAGCAACTCTGGATCGCACCGACCGGCGGCCACGATAACCTCTTGGGACTGGGTGGTACAGATGCTGCAATCGCATTTATTCACAATGCGGCATCGATTCCATTGCGAACGAGGCCATCGCCTTAACCAAATTTGATGCGGCTTCTGGCAAGATCGTGCGATGGCAAAGAAACTACCCGAGATCCTGGCCGACCACGTCTTGTGGGAAACCCGCAAACGCGGGCGCCGCCTCGATATGCCGTGGGGAAATTTCGTTGGGCACAGTCTTAAGAACCAGAATTTCCGTCAAGCCCGCCTACCGGGCGCGCGCTTTGAGGATGCGGATCTCAGCGATAGTGATTTCGCCGGCGCAGATCTGTTTGCGGCCTGCTTCGACAATGCTTTCCTGATCGGCACGAAATTCATTGGTGCCGATCTGCGCGGCAGCAGCTTTCGCGGCGCCATGCTGGCGGAAGCCGACTTTACCGGCGCGGATCTTAGCGGCGGTGTGCTGTTCGATGCGCGCCCGGACGTCAAAGCCAAAAACTTCGCCACGGGTAATGTCAAAGGCGCGGATATGCGCGATGCGAACCTGACCGGCACCAGGTCGCCGGGCTGTATTATGGAGGGTGCGTTTCTAGCCGGCGCCACCCTGCGTGGTGCCGATCTCAGCGGCGCCCGACTCGCCGCCGCAGACTTGACCGGTGCCGATCTCGTCGGCGCGAACCTGCGGGGGGCGGATTTGCGTGCCGCGGTGTTGGCTGCTGCAGACATCACCGACGCTAATCTGGAAGGCGCCGATCTCGATGCATCGACCGGCCTATCGCCCGATGGCGAACGGCATTTTCTCGACCCGGACATCAGACGGCTGCTCGTGCGGCACCGGACCTGGATTGCGACCGCGGGCAGTCGCGGCGCCCGGGCGGATTTCAGTACCCACGATATGACGAGCTTCAGTTTAGCCGGCTTCGATTTGTCAGGTGCCAGCTTCAAAGGCTCGAGTTTGCCAGGCGTCTGCATGCAAGAAGGGACATTCCGACTCTGCGATTTCACCGATGCCGATCTGACATGCGCCAATCTACGGAACGCGATTCTTCAAGGGGTCACCTTCATCGGCGCCAAACTGGGACATGCCGACCTTACCAACGCGGATCTTAGCCCGGCGCCAATTTTGGATGCGCTGAACCGGCCGACCGGTCGCACTTGGGCGTCTAATCTCAGCAACGCGAATATGACGAACGCCAAAGTCGAAGGGACCAATTTCGAACGGGCAAACTTGACCGGTGCAAAACTCGACGGCTGCGAGATCAACGCCGCGTCAACGGTCGGCGCACGCAGGTGGTAGGCCCGAATCGCCAAAGAAGCGCTTAAGACGCCTCGCCAGTACGCGGGATCCGCGGCGGCAGGACGATACGCCGCGGTGTGCGATATTCGACGACGACCTTGCGCACCGGCGCCGCACTCGCCGGAAACGTCAATGGCGTCCCGGCAGGCCGCGCCATTGGCTCCTTTGCCACTGCAAACGAAACCGGCGTCGACGTCCGCTGTGCGGCCGGCTTTTTCGCCTTGGCTGTGGGCTTTGGGGCGCGGCGCACAGCGAGCTTATGAGTCCCGACCATCGACCCGTGGAGCGCCTCAATCGCCTTATCGACCGAGGTGTCCGGCGCAAGATCGACCATGCCTTGAGCGCCGCCGGGACGATCATGCCAGCGCTCAATCTTGGCACCGAGCACAAGCCCATATTGGTCAAATAAATCTGCGAGATCGTCCGCTGTCATCGTACTCGGAAGATTCGAGACAACGACGTTACCCTTGAAAACCGGCGTCCGCATGATGTCGCGACCTATTCAAACCCGCTTGCCAAAATATGCTGCAACGCAACACATCGCAATGTCATAATGGCGCGCAAAGGTAAACAAAGCGTGGCGCTATGGATTGCGGTCACACGCTAGAACAGCCAACGCAGCGCGGCGGCGACGGTTCCGCAGGGGCTTCGGAGTACCACGCGGCAGCTATGCAGAGACATCTAGGTCTCTTTCGGCCATACCAAACCAAATTAGATTGCGTTTCTTTTTTCGATCGGCGGGTTTGATGTTCACAGGGTTGCGACTCGCATGACGACGCAGGAGGCCAGCGCGCCTATCCCAAAAATGTCGCGGCGCGAGATGGTCTTGATCTTTGCCGGCCTGATGATGGCGATGGCGATGGCGGCGCTGGACCAGAATATCGTCAGCACCGCCCTGCCGCGAATCGTCGGCGAGTTGGGCGGTCTGTCACATTTATCCTGGGTCGTCACCGCCTTCATGCTGACATCCACAGCATCAACCCCGCTCTATGGCAAGTTGAGCGACATGTATGGGCGTAAGCCGCTCTTCATGCTGTCGATCTCCCTGTTTCTCGTGGGGTCGATGGTCTGCGGTCTCGCCGGCAGCATGACGCAATTGATTCTATTCCGCGGCTTGCAGGGAATCGGTGCCGGCGGCCTCATGACTCTCGCTCAAACCACCATCGGCGACATCATGGAGCCGCGCGAGCGCTCTAAATATCAGGGGCTGTTCGCCGGCGTCTTCGCTGTCTGCAGCGTTGTGGGACCGCTGGTCGGCGGGGTGATCACCAGCGCCTTGTCCTGGCGCTGGGTGTTTTACATCAATATTCCGGTCGGTTTAGCGGCGCTGCTGCTGATCGCGATCGGCCTTAAGCGACCGAACCAGCGGGTGCGCCATCGGATCGATTATGGCGGTGCTGTGCTGGTTGTGATCGCCACCACGACGCTGCTGCTCATGCTGAGCTGGGGCGGTTCGGAATTTGCCTGGGGGTCGCCCGAGATTTTGGGTCTGCTGGGGGCGACCGGTGCCTTTGGCGCTATGTTGCTGGTGCAGGAGCGCCGCGCACCTGAGCCGATGCTGCCGCTGGGCCTTTTCCGCAACCGCGTGTTTCTGACCGGGACGATGGTCGGCATGCTGGTCATGTTAAGTGTGTTCGGGGCAGGCCTGTTCCTGCCGCTCTATTTTCAGCTGGTGATGGGCGCCAGCCCCGCCAAAGCGGGTCTGCTTATGGCGCCGCAGATCGGCGGGTTGATCATTGCGTCGGTGATCGGTGGGCAGATGCTGGCCCGCAACGGGCGCTATAAATTGTTCCTCGCTTCCGGCATGGCGACGGTGACAGTGGGATTTCTTATGCTGGCGATGGCCGCTTGGTCCAACCTTGGTCTGGTGATGGTCGAGTTGAGCATCGTACTGACTGGTATGGGCATGGGGCTGGCCATGCCAACTCTAACTGTCACCATTCAGAATGCGGTGCCGCGAAGCGATCTCGGCGTCGCAACCTCGTCAATGTCGTTCCTGCGGTCGCTCGGCGGGTCGCTCGGCGTGGCGCTGGCAGGCGGCGTCATGACCGCCCGCTTGAAGGCACTCTTGCCGCCCGACATGCAAAGCATCGGTGGCCGCGGTTCGCTCGATGCCGGGGTCGATCAGATCGGCACACTCCCCGCGATCCAGCAGGTGGCTGTGCTGGGCGCCTATCAGCACGCGATCGCGGCGACATTCATGATAGGCGCGCTGGTCGGGGCCGTCGGTTTTGTGGTCGCGCTATTGCTGCCCGACAGGAAATTGGATAGCGCCCACCCAGTCCAAGCACCAGCAACCGGGAAACGGGCGGAGGCGTAGCCCCCTAACCGACCGACACTTCGACGTTCACGTTCATGCCGGCAAAATCGGCTGCCGTGCCGATATAGCCGCCAGCAATTGGCACAGCCTGACTCGGCGTACGAGCCGCGCAGACACGGATCAGGTTACGGCCGGCGACCAAACCGTTGGTCGGGTCGAACTCGACCCAGCCGGCACCGGGCAAATAGACGCTACACCAAGCATGGGTCGCGCCGCCGCCAACCACCGGGTCAGCACTATCGACGAGTTTCTCGTCATAAAGGTAGCCACTGACGAAACGGGCGGCGAAGCCCAGCGTCCGCACTGCTTCCATCATCAGCAGTGCAAAATCGCGACACGCGCCGCTTCCCAGCGCCAAGGTATCGAGCGGACCGTTGGTGCCTTCGGTATCGCGCGCCTGATAGGTGAAATCGGCCTTGATCGCCTTCGTCATGGTGCTCAATAGCTGCATCGTCTCGGTCGGGCCGTTGCGGTTGGTGAATTTCCGTGCCCAGAGTTCAAGCTTGCCATCCTGATCGACATAATGCGGCTCGATCAGCCGGGCGAGATCGGGAAATTCGCCCGCGGCGTATGAGAATGGGTAGGTCTCGGCCAGAGGATCGACCGGCAGGTCGGTCGCAACCGGATAATGCTGGATATCCAGCGTCGACACGATTTTCAGTTGCTGGGCCGGCGCATCGGACGGATCGACATAACAAACCGAATTGCCGAACACGTCATGCGCCCAGCGGATCGCCGCATCCGGCGGTGTCAGGCCCAGCGTCGCATCAAGCACGCGCAAATCATGACTATCGCGCGGCCGCAACATCAGGCGGTGGCGGGTGAATACAACCGGACGATTATACTGATAATCGGTTGTGTGCACGATGCGAACATGAGGCATGGGGTCGATTCCGTGTAGGAGCAAAAATGCCCAGACAGACGCTTGCCGCCGGATTTCGTTCCGATCTCAAGCCGGCGCCAGATCGACCTCGACCGACAGCGTGTGCCGTCCACCTCCCAAAATCACGCCGCGGACCGGGCTGACATCGTGATAATCACGCCCCCAGCCGAGCATGACGTGCTCATCCGCAACAATGAGCCCATTGGTCGGATCGAGTCCGACCCAGCCGTCACGCGGACCGAGCCATGCCGAGACCCAGGCATGGGATTGATCGACACCCCGCATTTTCGGCGCGCCCGGCGGCGGTTTGGTGCGGATATAGCCTGAGACATAGCGCGCCGGCACGCCAAGGCCACGCAGCCCGGCGATCATCAGATGCGAAAAATCCTGACAGACGCCCTCCCGGCGCGCCAAAACCCGACTGATCGGCGTGCCAATGCCCGTGACGCTGGCCCGAAACGTAAAGTCGCGCCGAATCCTGCTATTCAAATCGATCAACGCATCAAGAATCGGTCGACCTGGCGCGAATGAGATTTCCGCATAGGCACCGGCCGCCGGCACCGCCGGCACCAGAGGCGATTCGAACAGGAATTCCGATGCGGCAGAGGACTCGCCTCCGGCAGCAGCAGCGGCCACCACCTGCTCCCACGGGAGCGTGGTCGATGGTTCCGGCGGCGGCGGGAACGCTACATCGACCACAGCTTCGGTGATGACCTCAAACCGTTTATGCGGTGTATTGATCACGATCCGGCTGACGCAGTTTCCAAAATGATCAATCGCTTCGGTGCGTGCGGCAGGCGACGGGCTGACGCTGATTCCGCATTCGACGACGGATTGACCGACAAGATCGGCCCGCGGCTGCAAATGCAGCATATGGGTCGCGAGATCGACGGAGTCGCTATAGGCGTACAGCGTTGTATGGCGCACCCGGTATCTCACGCCGCCCCCCTTAGGTTGGCACCTTCGACACCGACGCTCTGCACCGGCGGCAGCAGCGCGAAATATTGCCGCGTGATGGCTTCCGACACGGTACCGACATCGGCTTCGATCGCCCGCAGCTTTTTGGGTAGCGATGCGGTTGCAGCCGTCTGGTCGGATGCCGCAACAATCCGGTCCGTGAGGCCGATCGCGTCGAGCTGAAGCTGATCGCAGGTTGCCGCAAGCTCGTTATTCGGCAGGCCGACAACGGCAGAGAGCAAAGAACTGATCTGATCCAGTTGAAAGACCAACCCGCGCGGGTTGCCGTCATCCGCAATGACGAGATCGAGCACGGTTGCAGGCTGAAGAACCATGAGGTAGCGATTGCGGTAGGTGATCGCCGAATCGCAAAGTTCGAGGATCAAGCGCAGGCGATCATCCATGCTGCTTTGATCGCGCCCGTCGGGCCGGTCCAGCACCGCTGCGATCACCGACGCAACGGATTGTGCTCGTTCGATGCGGCGGCCGAGATCAAGGAACAAGCGGCCGCCACCCTGCACCATGTTCTCGGCAGCAAGACCGGATACCGTCGCGGTGAAGCGGATGATCGTGACTAGCGCGTGGGCGAGTTCATCGAGACTGCGCTTTGCGCCTTTCGAGTCGAGCCGGCGCACGACGTCGAGCATTTCGCGCAGCGTATGGACGAAGGCGGCATACATGTCGGCGGTCAGCCGATCGCGCAATGTCCGGGTAAGCCTTGTCACCTGCTCGATCAGATCCGTGAGCGGCCCGCGCTCGCCGACCGAGGCCAACAACGCTTCAGTCAAACCAAAAGGCCCCGCGACAAGCGATGTTTCCGGCCCGATGAGCTCACTTGCGGCAAGGCAGCCGGACAGGATTTCCAATGCGGCAAGGTCACGGGCGAGTGGCATGTCGCGCCCGACACGGGTCAGGGTCGTGCGAACCAGCCGCGCAGCACCCTCCAAGCGCTCGAGATAGCGCCCAAGCCAGAAGAAATTCTCGGCGACCCGACCGGGCATATCCCCGGTCGTCCGGCGGATCGGTAACGGTCGCTGCTTAACGGCCGCTGGGCCGACGATATCGCGCTGCTCGTCATAGAGGACCCAGACATCCTTGACCGAGCGCGGCGCGATACCCGCACGCCCGGCAATTGGCGCCCCTTCATCCATCACCCGTCCAATGCCGCCTGGCATCGCGCGCCATTTCACCCCATCATGGACCAGGAACGCCCGCAAAACGACCGGTTGGGCGGTCAACCCTTTAGCCGACGCGCACGGCGTCATGGATGGTACGACCCGCGCCGTTGCCGCGAAGCGAGCCGGCACAGACAACACCCGGCGCGTCACATCGTGCGGGTCAGGCTGGCTCCAATCCGCGATGGCGGCGGGCCCGATCTCCCACTGATTGACCTCAGCAAGCACCGCATTCCGCGCCCCGAGATCGCCCAGCCACCGTGTCGGCACGCTGTCCAGCTTCAGCGCTTCGCCGAGGAAATGCTGTGCCAGTGTCGGCAGAAAGGCTCGCAACCCCGGAGCCTCAATCAGCCCGACGCCTGGATGATTGACCATACGGACAGCACCGTGCCGCAGCGCATCCATCAGGCCCGGAATGCCATGCGCGCTTCCGGCATTGAGCTCCAGCGGATCCAGCAACTCCGCTGAAACGCGGTTCAGCAGGAGATCAATCGGCTGCAATCCGCGCAACGTTTTCAGGAAAAGACGACCGTTGCGCAGCGTAAGATCACCACCCTCCACCAAAGCGCAAGAGAGCTCACGGGCGAGCAACATATGCTCGAACCAGTCGGGATGCCCGGTGCCGGGCGTCAATAGCGCGACCACGGCATTGCCGGTGCCATGCTGCGCCAGACGCTGCAAACTATCCTGCCAGACATCGAAGAAGGGCCGCAATTGCTCGACCTGGAGCAGCCGAAACGCCTCGGGCACGACGCGGCCGAGCAAGCGGCGATTCTCGCGCGCAAAGCCAATGCCGCTGGGCCGACAAACAAGGTCAGCGAGCACCCGCCAAGAGCCATCATGGTGACGCACGAGATCGGCGGCATAATTATGGAGTTGGATCGGGGGCGCGGCCGGGCCCGGCCCAAGCTTCTGTTCCCGACAGGCGCGGGAAAAGCCTGGGTTCGGATATACCAAAGCCGGCGGCAGAAGCCCGTCGGAGAGCAGCTTCTGTGCGCCGTAAAGATCGCTCAGGATCGCCTGAAGCAATTGCGCGCGCTGGGTGAGCCCAGCCTCGATCGCGGCAAACTCCGCGGCGGATAGCGGCAGTGGCACCGGATCGCAGCGCCAAGCGCTCTGTCCGCCGCCCTCGATCAGGGTGGAGTCGCCCTCTTCCTCAAACACACGATGGAGCCGGCGGGCACGCTCAGCAAGGCCGCCCTCGCCCAGCCCGGCGACGGCCGCAAGCACACCCCGCCAATGCGGCCGGACACCGCCGCGACCATCGACCATCTCATCGAGCGGGCCGGCATTCGTCATGCGAACCGACGCAGATCCAGGGTTCGAGGATGCTCCGTCCGCGGCTTGGAGCGCGGCAGGTCCATCGCGCCGGGTGTATGGCCAAACGGGAAAAACCGAGCCCGACGGCGGGCCTCCGCCTCGTTGGCATTGACCGGAAAGGTCGCGTAGTTCCGGCCGCCCGGATGTGCCACATGATAGCTGAGGCCGCCCAGGCTGCGCCCGGTCCACCGATCATAAACATCAAACACCAGCGGCACCTGCGCCGGAATATCCGGATGCAGCGCGCTCGGCGGCTGCCACGCCTTGAACCGAATGCCGGCGACATACGCGCCCATCGTGCCGGTCGGATTCATCGGCACTTCAACCCCGTTGCAGGCCAGGATATAGCGCTCATCGATCCAGCCTTCGACGCTGGCCTGCACCCGTTCGACCGAGCTATCGACGAAGCGCGCTGTAGCGCCCCCCGACGGTTCTTCGCCCAGGACATGCCACGGCTCCAGCGCATGACGCAGCTTCAGCACCATGTTCTGCACCGTCACGCCGCCAATCTCTGGAAAGCGGAATTCGAGATGGGGTGCAAACCATTCCGGTAGGATCGGCGTACCAAGCGCGGACAGTTCCTCCAGCACATCGCGGAAATCCTGCTCGACATAATGCGGCAGCATGAACTCGTCATGGAGCCGCGTGCCCCAGCGGATCACACGCTGCTCATAAGGCTTATCCCAGAACGCCGCGATTGCAGCGCGCATGAGCAGCATCTGCGCCGCGGACATACGGGCGTGCGGCGGCATCTCGAACGCCCGGAACTCGACAAGGCCGCGCCGTCCTGAACTGGTCTCCGGCGCATACATTTTGTCGATGCAAAATTCGGTGCGATGCGTATTCCCGGTCATGTCGGTCAGGATGTTGCGAAACACCCGATCGGTCAACCAAGCCGGCGCCGGATTGTCGCGGCTGATCCGTTCGAAGGCCACTTCCAACTCGACCAGCGAATCCTGGCGGGCTTCGTCAATCCGCGGGTGCTGGCTGCTCGGCCCGATGAAGAGACCGCTGAACAGGTAAGACAGGCTCGGATGGTTATGCCAAAAACCGAGCAAGGATTTCAGCAGATCGGGACGGCGCAGAAACGGGCTATCCGCGGCCGACATCGCGCCCATCACGACATGATTGCCGCCGCCCGTGCTGACATGGCGGCCGTCGATCATGAATTTCTCAGTGCCCAACCCGATTTGACGCGCCTCTTCGTAGAGCTGCTCGGTCCGATGGACCAGATCCTTCCAGTGCAAGGCCGGGTGGATATTGACTTCGATCACGCCCGGATCGGGCGCCACCGAGAAGCTCATCAGCCTGGGATCGGATGGCGGCGCATAGCCTTCCAGCACGACTGGACGATTGAGTTCGGAAGCCGTCTCCTCGATAGCACTCACCAGCGCCAGCCAGTCCTCGATCTCATAGAGCGGCGGCAGAAACACATAGAGTACGCCCGCGCGCGGCTCGACGCTAAGCGCGGTTCGGACCAGATCGGCTTCGCTTTGACCGATTTTCGGCGGTTTTTGCTCGGCGCGGGGGACCATCGAATCGGTCTCTACGATCCGCCGCACCGTGGTGAAGTGAGAGACCGGCGGCAAGGCGGGTCGATCTTCATAGGGATCCGGCTCGACCGGATACTCGATCTCGTCGGGCTCCGCCCAGGGCAGACTGTCCAGCGGCAAGCGGAAACCAATAGGGTTGTCGCCCGGAATCAGCGACAGCCGCCCACCACGAAAGAACCAGCGTGCCGAGGCCCAGCGCCGGGTGCCGCCTTCCTCCTTGCAGCAGAGCGGTAGAACGCTGCCGATCGAGGTCGCGAGGCCCTGATTGAACAGCCGCGCCAGTCGCGCCCGCTCAAGGGGATCGCGAAGCTGGTTTTCTTCAACCACCACGTTGATCGGCAGCTTATGCTCGCGCCAAAGATAGTAATGAAAATCCTCGTAAGCCGGATTGACCAGTTCGGGATCCACACCGAGCCGCGCGGCAAGCGTTCGACAGAATTGATCAGCGCCGGCAACATCGGCAGGCGGCGTCATTGCCGGCGCATCGGGATCGGCAAGCAGCGCGGGGTTGCGCCACACAGGCTCGCCATCCAAACGCCAAAACGCATTGAGCGCCCAGCGCGGTAATTGCTCGCCGGGATAATGCTTGCCCGTTGAATATTGCAGCGCCGCACCCGGTGACCAAAGCGGCACCAGACGGCGGAGCAATTTCCCGGCATAGCCGCGCTTGGTGGGCCCCAGCGCATCGATATTCCATTCGGGTGCATCGACGTCGCTCACGGCAACGAAGGTCGGCTCACCACCGAATGAAAGCCGGATATCGCCGGCCTGAAGCTTGGTATCGATCGCTTCGCCGGCCGCCAGGATCGCCTGCCAGTCTGCTTCGGAATAGGGCTTGGTCACGCGGGGCGTCTCGACCAGACGCGTGACCGACATAGCAAAATCGAATTCGGTTTCGCAGCGTTCAACCAGGCCGCTGATCGGCGCCGCAGATATCGGATCGGGGCTGGCGGCGAGCGGAATATGGCCCTCTCCTGCGAGCAATCCGGATGTGGCATCGAGCCCGATCCAGCCGGCGCCGGGCAAATACACCTCGGCCCAGGCATGAAGGTCCGTAAAATCTGCAGTAGGGCCGGCCGGTCCATCGACCGGCGTCACATCGGCCACCAGCTGGATCAGATAGCCCGACACAAACCGGGCGGCAAACCCCATATGGCGCAGCAAATGGACCAGCAACCACGCGGAATCACGGCACGAGCCCTTACCGAGCGCCAGCGTCTCCTGCGGGGTCTGAACACCGGGTTCAAGCCGAACGATATAGGCGATACGACTCTGAATCTGCTGGTTGAGTGCGACCAGAAAATCGACGGTCTTCTCAGCTTTTTTTGGTAATTGTTCGAGCAGCGCCTTCAGCAGCGGCCCGGCGGGTGCCACGTCCCGGAACGGCGCCAACTCCTTGGTCAGCATCTCGTCATAATCGAACGGGTATGATTCTGCCTCGGGTTCCAGGAAGAAATCGAACGGGTTGATCGTCGCCATATCGGCGACGAGATCGACCGTCACATCGAAATGCGTGACCCGTTCGGGGAACACGACACGCGCCAGAAAATTGCCCTGGGGATCCTGCTGCCAGTTGATGAAATGCGGCTGCGGTTCGATTTTGAGCGAATAGGCCAGCACTGGTGTGCGGGCATGCGGCGCCGGCCGCAATCGAATGGTCTGCGGCCCGAGCGCGATCGGACGATCATAGCGATAGGACGTCCGATGGTTGAGCGCGACGTGAATTGACATTGACGAAAAGACCATGCGGTTGTGGAGATGTCGAAAGGGCGTTGCAAAGGCCGCGCCTGATGCAGCAACCCGCTACTTGGGGTCGAGCACCGCGGCGGTCTGGCCAAACAAGACAGCACGGGCGGCCGGGTCGACAGTCGGCTGCGTGTTGACCTCCTTGATCCGATCATAAGCGCGCACGGTGCTCGGCCGCTCTTTGATCGCGTGAAACCACCGCTTCAAATGCGGGAACTCGTCAAGCGACTGGCGCTGCCGCTCATGTGGCACGATCCACGGATAGGATGCGAGATCGGCGATGCTATAGGTCGGGCCAGCGACAAATTCCCGGTCGGCCAATCGCTTGTTGAGCACGCCGTAAAGCCGGTTGGTTTCTTTGACATAGCGCTCTATGGCATAGGGAAGTTGTTCAGGCGCATACTGAACGAAATGATGGTTTTGACCGGCCATCGGCCCCAAGCCGGCCATTTGCCAGAACAGCCATTGGATCGTTTCGGTCCGGCCGCGCAGATCGGCAGGGATCAACTGACCGGTCTTATCGGCGAGATAAAGCAGGATCGCACCGGATTCGAAGATTGAAATCGCTGGGCCGCCACCGGCGGGCGCCTGATCGACGATTGCCGGGACACGGTTATTGGGCGCGATCGCAAGGAATTCCGGCGTGAATTGCTCACCGCGCGAGATATTCACCGGCAGGATCCGATAGTCGAGACCGGCCTCCTCGAGAAACATCGTGATTTTATGGCCGTTGGGCGTGGTCCAGTAATACAGATCGATCATCCGCCGGATTCCTTAGGCAGCAATGTGGATTAGAGCCATTCTACCAGCCCTACAAGAAGGATGGGAATGGCCTGACCGGCCGATTGCAGCGATCAGGCAGTACGGCGGGCGTCGCCGGCCCCGCCGGTCGGCATGTAAAGCCCGGTCTGACCGGGAACCGAGCGAAATTTATCGGAAACCCCCAGCACCGTTTCGGCGGCCCCCAGGACGAGATAACCATCGTCGCTCATTTGCTTGGCAACTCCCGCCAGCACACTGGTCTTGGTCGGAAGATCGAAATAGATCAAGACATTGCGACAAAAGACAATGTCAAACGTCCCAAGCAAACTGAGATCGGTCAATAAATTGAATTGCCGGAAATTCACCATTTTGCGCAAATCCTCGGAGATCTGCCACTTGTCGCCGGCGCGGGCAAAATATTTCACCAGCAGCCGGGCCGGCATGCCGCGCTGCGCCTCAAAGGCCGTGTAGATCCCGGACTTTGAGCGCTCGACCATTTCCGTTGAAAGATCGGTGCCAACGATGTCGAATGTCCAGCCCGACAATTCGGCGCCCCGCTCTTTCAGCAACATGGCGATCGAATAGGCTTCCTGACCAGAGGACGAGGCGGCTGACCAGATCCGGATCCGGCGTTTGGTGGCACGCGCCTTCAATAAGGCAGGCAGCATTGTGTCGCGAAACAGATCGAATGGCTTTGTGTCGCGGAAGAAAAACGACTCGTTGGTCGTCATCGCTTCAGTGACGTCCCGAATCTGCGCCGGGTTGGGCCGCAGGCGGATCGATTCAGCCAACTGGGCGACCGACGTAAGGTTCCATTTCCGCGCGACCGGCAGCAATCGTGACTCGAGCAGATAGACCTTGTCAGGTGTAAGAACCAAGCCCGACTGCTTTTTGACGATCTGGGAGAGCGTTTCGTAGTCGTTTGGCTGCATTATGTCGTCCTGAAGGCGATTTGGCGGAGCCGCGGACCGATCTCGACCACGGGCAGGATCGCCGAACAGAGCCCGGCGGTCGCGACGGCGCCAGGCATGCCCCATACCACGCTGGTCGCTTCGTCTTGTCCGATGACATTGCCGCCGGCTTTCACTACGGCTCGACAGCCTTCCAACCCATCCTGACCCATGCCGGTCAGAATGACGGCCAGCACACTGGCACCGTAAATTGCGACCAAGCTGCGCATCATCGGGTCGACCGATGGACGGCAATAATTTTCGGGGGCGTCCTGATTCAAACGGATCATGAGGCCGCTGCCGGATTTCTCGACGGCGGTCATATGGTAATTTCCCGGCGCGACATAAACCCGCCCACGCTCGATCATCATCCCATCCTGCCCCTCACAGGCCTGCACGTTGCACGCGCGCGAGATATGGTCAGCAAGAATCGTGGTGAAGGTCGGCGGCATGTGTTGGGTCAACAGCACCGGCACCGGCAACGGGCCGGACAGGTTCTTCAACACCTCGAACAACGCCTGCGGTCCGCCGGTAGAGCTACCGATCGCAATCACCTTCGGCATGCCGGGCACAAAATTACGGAGCACCGGTTTTACCGGAACCGCCCGCGCGACCGGCGTCAGCACACGCTTGACATAGGGTTGCGCCGATGTCCCCTGGTTAGCGCGTGAGCCGGCCTGACGCGCGGCCTTGCCCAAATGTCGCACCTTATCGACCAATTCACGATTGAACGTCACGGGCCCAAGCATATCTCGCGTTGATGTCGGTTTCGGGATGTAATCCGCCGCACCGGCTGAGAGCGCCCGCAAGGTTACGTCCGCATTTTTCAAGGTGAGCGTCGATGCCATCACGATCTTGACCCACGGCGCCTTCTCCAACAAGAGAGGTAGCGCTGTGAGACCATCCATCTGCGGCATTTCGATATCGAGCACAATCACATCGACAGAATGCCGGTCAATCGACGCCACGGCGAAGCGCCCGTCCGATACTGAAGCGACAACCTCAATGTCCGCCTCGGCATCCAGTACGCGGGTTATCAAACCACGAATCACGGCAGAATCGTCAACCACCATAACGCGCGTTATTTCGCCGGTTTTCGACACAGGCCCCGCTGTTGCGGCCGGGCGAGACGAGACGGGAGGAAGGGACATTCTGGTTCCGGCCGTCCCTAAAGCAAGCCGACTTGCTCGAACTTCGACTGAACAATATCACTGTCGAACGGCTTCATAATGTATTCGTCGGCTCCCTCTTCAAGAGCCTTCATGATGTGTTCAATTTCGCTATTTGTCGTACACAGCACGATTTTCGGACGGTCTCCGCCTGGCATCGCCCGGATCTGCTTCAAGGTTTCGATCCCGCTGATACCCGGCATATTCCAATCGAGCAAGATCGCATCCGGCATGGCGACCGAACAGGCAGCCACCGCTTGCATGCCGTTTTCCGCATCACTGCACGTAAATGACAATGCTTCAATGATGCGCCGCGCGACCTTTCTTACAAGGCCACTATCATCGACCAGCAGACAGGATTTCATCGTTCGCCTCTTGCCTTTCCAGCTCGGGAACGCGGCATCAATTGGTCGTCAAAATGCTATTAACAGCATCTGTCAGTTCGCTCAGCACTTCGTAATTCGCAGCGCGATTTGGGAAGCCTTCGGTCATCCGATCCCAGACCTCATGCGCATGCTGAAGCACGCCAATGCCACGACCACATTCATTGAACTTGGCCGGTGCTTCGCCCAGAAAGCGGATAAATCGTCCCGGCCCGGCCCCATGGACGAAAAGGTCATTAAAAGCGCGTTCATACTCAGATAAAATCATCTCAACGTCGCGCAATTGGCGGAACAAATCACTATGCAGAGCCTGAAACCGCAGCTTGGCGCCGGAGCGCAGTGCTGGCGGAAAAACGCCACTTAATTTCGGAAAGTCGTTCAGCCAGGACCCCATATCGAAAATTGCGCGCTGCAAATTTTCGAAGGCCCAACAAAAATACAGCGTTCCCTTCCAAGCATAGAATCGCTCCATGCACCCCAGTGTCGGCAGCCCGAATGCCGCGGCCAGTGATTCAAGCGCAGGAACGTCTTTCATATCCCATAACTTATCCAAGAGACGGTTGAGCGCATCCTGCGCCGCGATGGGCGTCTGTCCCTGCCCCGTAACCGCCGTCAGAATTTGACGGAATCTGTCGCGGATGAAGGACCGAATTTCCTCCCATTCCCGCTCAGGAATTTCGACATAAAGCGGATCGACTGCGATCTCCGCACGCTCGAACAGGTCGCGCAACAAGAACGGTGCAAAAGTTGGCAACGTGTCCAGCATTTCCAGAATTTGACTGTCAGCGTTCAATCCTTCGCGCCGAACAGGATCAGACTGGTCGACAAACTCGCTCATGAGCGTCGTGAATTCGCGACGATCATAAAAGAATGTCTGGCCCCCATCAGCCAGACGTTTTACGTCGAATGGAATATAGAGCTTCGTCCCGACTCGCGTGGTCTTCGTGCCGCCATAACCGGTTTCGATATAAAGATCCTTAAATATCACGCTACGATTGAGGATCTGCGTCTTAAACAGAAATTTCGGCGGGGTCGGGCCGTTTCGCTCCAAAAGCTGCGTACCAACACGAAGCGAATTTAGAACTCGAGAAGATCCCGATTGCAAAAAGTACGCAATAATGTTGGAGCGCCGCGATGCCCCATCCCGCATCCCTCCTCCTGCCGCCCCGATACCTGAAGCCATATTCTACCTTCTGACGCTGATCTTCGGTTTATACTGTTCAGACGGCTTCTGCACGCTCAAATAACCCATCAATGTCAACGATGACCAAGAGCTGGCTCTCCAGCCGAATAACCCCCTCGGCAAAGCCGCGCCACGACACATCGAGCGTCGGCGGATTTGGCGCGATACTCGTCACCGGGAAGCTCAACACTTCGCCGACTTCATCGACCACCAGACTATAAAGCTCATCCCCATGCTGCACCACGATCGACATGCTGGCACCGCCATCGCGCGGCGGCAAACCGAGCCGGCGGCGCATATCGATCGCGGTCACGATGCGACCTCGCAGATTGAGTGCCCCCGCGATCCACGGCGAAACCAAGGGAATCCGGGCAATCTTTGCCGAACGCAAGACATCTTGGACCCGCAGGACGGGGATGCCAAACATCTGACCAGCGATCACCATTGTCACGAAGTCGCGCTTTTCTTGTTCTGCCGCAAGAACGGCAACCGAACGCGACCCCGCGACGGTTAGGCTATTACCGCTCATGCTGCTCTCCTGGGATCTGACAAAGCTTCCAACAACTTTGTAAGAAGCGCGGCGCGATCGAATTTAACGACGAAGCCATCGAAACCGCTGGTCGTGGCCCGTTCAATATCAGCCGGCTGTGCATGCGACGAGAGCGCCACGACCGGAATTTGCTGCCACCGCGTATCGCTTTTGACATTGGCGGCAAAATCGAAGCCCGACATGCCGGGCATTTCGATGTCGGAAACAATGACGTCGAAATTATCGCCATCATCGCGCAGCGCCAGCGCTTCCGGCGCGCTTGATGCAGTAGTTACTTCATAGCCCGCAACTTGCAGCAGCGGCGCCAGCAGATTGCGGAAGAACGCGCTATCATCCACGACAAGCACCCGCTTACTACTACTCGTCTCAGACTCGAAGGACTGCTTATTGGGCCCGTCGAACCAGTTCGGGAAGGCCTGCTTCAGGAAGTAGCCTGCATCGATCAGATCAGTCGCCTGACCGGCCACGATGGCGGTCCCGATCATGCCTGGCGCATCACTCTCCAAGCGGACATGGAGCTCCGTCTCGACGATATCGACGATTTCATCGACCAGCAGTCCCATGACTCGTTCATTTTCGGCGAAGACCAAGGCCGGCTGCCGATCGCCCTTCACCAGCGAATCGCCGCCCGAGAAGGAAATCAACGGCATCAGCGTCCCGCGATACTGGATAACTTTTTGACCATTGGCGAATTCGATCTTGTCCTGCTCGAACTCTTCCAGGCGCGCAATGAGCGACAAGGGCACGGCCTTCGGTCCGTCGCCGCCGGCCCGGAAGACCAGAAGCGTCGTGAGATCCGGACCTTCGGCCGACTTTTGTTTGGTATCCTGCTGCGAGACCGCCGCCGAAACCACGACTTCGCCGATCGATTGCGCGATCCCGTTCGGGTCCAAAATCATAATCACGGAGCCATCGCCGAGGATCGTGTTTCCCGAAAAAATCGGCACATGGCGGACGAGCGGCGAAACCGGCTTCACCACGATTTCCTCTGTATCAAACACACGGTCGACGATCATACCGAAGGCTTGGCTGCCGACCTGGGTCACGACCACAAAGCGTTCATCGGAAGCCGACACGCCCGGCGCGCGTTCCAATTGCAACAAATCTTCCAGCACGACAAGCGGTAACAGGCGATCGCGCAGCCGCAGCACCGGTGTTTCCTTGACGCGCTCAATGCGATGTTCACTGCGGCCCGATTCTGTCGCCCGGACAAGTTCGACCACCGAGGTCTGCGGCACTGCATAGCGCTCGCCGCCGACCTCCACAATCAAGGCGGAGACAATAGCCAATGTGAGCGGGATCTTGATGGTAAAGGTCGATCCAACACCTTCAATCGATTTCAGTTCGACCGTACCGCCGATTTTCTCGATGTTGGTTTTCACCACATCCATACCGACGCCGCGCCCCGAGACCGAGGTCACCGCCTCGGCTGTCGAGAACCCAGCACGGAAAATATATTGTTGGATCTGCATATCGGTCAGAGCCGCGATTTCTGCTTCCGTTGCCAACCCGTTTTGGATCGCCTTGGCTTTGATACGATCGAGATTGAGACCGCGACCGTCATCACCGATTTCAATAATAATATGGCCGCCTTGGTGGTAGGCGTTCAGCAAGACCCGCCCGGTCTCCCGCTTACCAGCGCGCAGGCGATCCTCAGGCATTTCAATGCCGTGGTCCGCGGAATTTCGCACCATATGCGTCAACGGATCCTTGACCAGCTCGAGCACTTGGCGATCAAGCTCGGTTTCGGCGCCGCGCATATCAAGTTCGATTTTCTTGTTAAGTTCGAGCGACAGATCGCGGATGATCCGCGGCAGCTTTGCCCAGGCATTGCCGATCGGCTGCATGCGCGTCTTCATGACGCCCTCCTGCAACTCAGACACAACCTGATTGAGGCGCTGCAACGGGGCCGCGAACTCTGTCTCTTTCTGGCCGCGCGCGATCTGGAGCAGCTGGTTGCGCGTCAGAACCAGTTCCGACACGGTGGTCATCAGATTTTCCAGAAGATCAACCGTCACGCGGATCGATTGATGCGACACTGGTGCTTCGCGATGCGCGCCTTCCGGTGGTGCCGCGGTCGCGGTAACAGCGGATGACGCAACCGGCGTTGTTGCCGGCACCTGGGACGGCGCATGATCGACAAGATCGTGCTCTACAACATCCTCCGGCAGCTCCGCCACCGTGGCAGCAGCCAAAGGAGCAACAGCAGTTGCTTGGAACTTACCTGCGGCGGCATCGTCGAGCGCTGCGATCAATGCGGAATCATCGCCCTCGGGCTCGGCACCGGTGGCTTCGAGCGAGCCTAGGATCATCTTGATGACATCGATCGCCTTCAAGATCAGCGAGATGGCTGGTGGCGTCACCACCAAATCGCCATCGCGAAACTTCCCGAGCACGTTCTCGCCGGCATGCGCGACTTTTTCAAGACGCGGCAGACCAAGGAAACCGCATGTGCCCTTGATGGTATGGACAAGACGGAAGATGTTCGACAGCAACCCGGGAGCGTGCGGATCCTGTTCGAATTGCACCAGCTCAACGTCGAGAACGGCCAAGTTTTCGCCGGTCTCGGTCAGGAATTCGACAAGAAGGTCGTTCATCTCGCGTTACCTCTTTCAGCCCAACTCGGAGAGGAGCCGGTCAATGGCAGATTGATCG
>Ga0116226_10001574_pt1 | contig 19851 bp, 15 predicted proteins | sample S1TSphfallax_FD_89692 | JGI IMG/M metagenome (GOLD analysis project Ga0116226, IMG submission 89692) | Host-associated microbial communities from peat moss isolated from Minnesota, USA - S1T2_Fa - Sphagnum fallax MG | ecosystem: Host-associated > Plants > Peat moss > Unclassified | place: USA... | reverse complement strand
TATTGCTTAAGCTTCCGAACAATTTGTATCGCACTCATATTTGGAGCCAAGTCAATGCGTCGAGGAAGATAACTGTTATCTCCTTTTGGTTTCATATCCAAACATCTCTTCGAACGAAAGTTCCACTTCGAGCCAGAATCGACCCCCAACGTCATGGATGGCTTGTCTCCAGACGAGCCATCCAATAGCTTAATCGTAAACGGAGGGCGGCTCATCACTTTGGCGCGTCCGCTCTTGAGCAACCTTAATCCGCATGACTCTCGAGCGGATATGACAAGTTTATCACGAAAGATCTTCCGGAGTTTCCACTTTCTTGCTGCTCTCATTGGTTTCTGGCAAGACGTCTGTAATGGCGGCTTTGTAAAACTCTAATTTTGCACCATCATACATTTTGAGGATCACGGTTTGATCTCCGACTCGGATGACGGTCCCAATAATGCCCATTGCCGTCACGCGATCTCCCTTTTTCAAGGCGTTTCGCTGTTCTTCTAAGGCTTTTCGCCTTTTTTGTTCCGGTCTCCATAAGATGATGTAAAAAAATAAGAAAGCAATTCCAACCATGACCAGTGTTTGCCAAAAGCTTTGGTCAGGAGGAGGGACGATCTCTTCGTTTTCAGCAAACAAGGATCTCGTGAAGATTAAGAACATCAAGATCAAGAACAGATCACATTTTGCTTTCATGACATTGACAGCGCTCCCTTCTCGCACTTGAGTTGGACGAGGAAACGCTCCTCCTTTTTAAAATTTTACCCGATGTGCGCATTTTCCTTTGGAAAATTGGACATGAAATTTTTAACTTGTAGTTTAATATGGAAGTTTCGTATGGCTCGCACTGCTGTAGAGCATGGCACTGGAGAAGCATGCCAAGGAATCTATTTATTCGCTTGTCGCCCTGAGTTAAACTGAAGGCTTAAACGGGTCAACTCAGGCTTGTTTGCACAACCTTCCCCCTTTAGGTGGCGTCATTGACGACCCCATTCCATCCTCACTCAAGATAATACAATGCAAAATTCACGGGAAGGGAATTTTTGAAACGAAGATTAAAAAGAACGAGGATGGCAAGTCATGGATGACAAAGAAATATTTAATCGAGCAAGAGCGGCCAAAAATAGAAAGCAAAAGAGTTTATTTGTAAGTTTTGGGCCGACAGTCGTAAAATCGCGTTGAAAACTATGAAAGCACCCACAATCTAGAGGTTTCTGCATCGTTCTATGAGAGGCCTGTGGGCAAGTTCCGCAGCTAGATTTACCCACGCTACAGAGCCAACAAGACAATATTCTCCACATGGATGGTTTGAGGAAACTGATCAACTGGCTGAACAGCGCGCACTCGATACCCTCCTTTGACAAGAGAGTCGAGATTGGCTGCTTGAGTGGTTGGGTTGCATGAAATGTAGACCATCAGGGGCGCTTTGCTTCGCAATAAATGTTGCAAAGCTTCAAAATCAAGTCCTGCGCGCGGCGGGTCTACCATCACAATGTCTGGGCGCAACTTATTGTCCTCTAAAAGAAGCGGTAACACCTTTCCTACGTCTCCTGTACGAATGGAAATATTAGATAAATCATTATACTTTGCATTTTCCCGTGCGTCTAAAGCCGATTCTGGGCTAAGCTCAATGCCAATGACTTCTTTAGCCCGTTTTGCCATGCAAATCCCTAGCGCGCCCATTCCACAATACAAATCATAGACGATTTCCGCTTTGAAAGGCTGTGTCAGTTGAATGGCTCGGCAGTAAATCTGTTCTGCTTGACGTGTATTGGGTTGAAAGAAGGCGCTGGGACTAATGCGAAAATTTAAGGAATCACGTCCATTCTGTCCTGTTTCAATGTAAAGGATCTCTCGAAGATGATCTGGACCATAAAGGAGCATTTCATAAAATTGAGTCGGCCGCCCCTTGGCAATTTGCTGAATGCGCAAGAAGATAGAGAGCCTCTGTTCTGGCAAAGAAGGTTCTATTGCTTCGCGAAGGGATGAAACAAAAGTGTGGATGTGTTTCTGATTAAGAGCATAGAGAGGATTCCCAGAGACGGTGAGCATGACCAGGCGATCTCCTGTTCGCTCCCCTTGTCGCAACGTTAAGGTTCTCAAGGAGCCGCTATTGCGTGGCGCATCATACGCTTCAAGACCAAAGGTTGCCCACCATCTCGAGACTGCATTAACAGCCTCTATAATCCATTCATGGGTCAGGTAGCATTCTTCGATTTGAAAGACACGGCCGCGAGTTCGATAAAGAATCAGTCCTAAATAACGGTGTCCTTCTCTATCGCTAGCAAAGGTCAGCTCCATTTTGTTTCGGTACTGCCAAGGAGGGTGACAGGAAATGATCGGATGCCAGACCGTATCTGGTTCGAGAAAGGGCTGTAGCGATCGCTGAATCCACGCTTCTTTTTGCTTCAATTGTTCCTGATAGGGCATGTGTTGCCAGCGACACCCGCCGCAATGCCCAAAATGCTTGCAACGCGGAATGATGCGATTTTCAGAAAGGTGAAGCCATTCAATAGGATCCCTTGCGTAAATCTTCCCCCTTTTCTTAAGTAGACAAACCTGAACCTCATCTCCAGGCATAGAAAAGGGCACTTCTACTGCTTGAGCGAGACCCTCCTCAGGAGACCAAATTCCTTGTCCTTGACCGTCCTGGGAGAATTCTGCGATCTTCAATTGAACGATGCGTAGCGGCTTTACCATATATAACCGTCAAAGGGAGGGAGTGATATGAGCAAGATTTAGTCAAAAGCAATGACGCTTTTGATTTAATTTTCTGAGATAGACTATTCTTTATTCCCACGCACGCGCAGGATCACAGGGCATTTTTGTCTAATACAAAGAGGTGCCTCTCTCATTTTCTTTGCGGTGACCCGCACTCAACTTAGCCCAGTCATGGTCTCCTCGCCAATGTGATGGAGCGATTTGTGTGCAAGTGGCACTGGCTTGAGGGTTACATCTGTTTAAACCCTTCCTGTAGAACGCAGGCTTAGAGAGGGACCCCACGGGTCCGATCTATTTGCTCCTCACGTAGCGCTGAGTTAAACTTAGGGATTAAGCGGGTCAACGTCGAGCTTGTTGACAAGCTCCTCCCTTTGCGGAGGGGTCGTTGACCCCACAGATGTCTGGCTTAATCATGTGGGCATGGTCATAAAATTGACAGCGCGACCCTCTCCTTGAGGCGGGGGAAGCACTGCTCCTGTTTTAGAGGTGATTTGTTTTCCCTATGTGATGGAGCGTCTTGTATGCGAGTGCCACTGGCTTAAACCGTACATCTGTTTAACCCATGACCCTAGTGCATGCAACTGGAGAACCCTTCCACTAGATCTATTCGCTCCTCACGTGACCTTCAGTTAAACTGACGGCTTAGGCGGGTCAATGTCCGACTTGCTGACAGAAGCCCCTCCCTTTAGGGAGGGGTTGTTAACTTCAAGAGAGATGCTTAGTCTATCATGCTTCCTTTTGTAGGCAATTTTGCCGTAGCACGCTTGAAAGACAAGTGACGGGATCTAACGCTTGTTGTCGCTTGAGCTGATTTGGCCTTAGGCTTAGCTTTGACAGAAGCTTCTCTCGGTTTGGGAATCGGCGCTTTCGGTTTTACTGCGATGCCTTTCCCTTTAGCGGTCGATTCATGTTTCTTAGCATTGGCTGATTTGGAAGGCTTTTTTTGTCCTTTAGTCTTCTTTTCAGCGGCAATGGATTCCTTCCGAAACAATTTAGCCACTTTTTCCAACTTGACTGTTCCTGTCCTTACGCGTTGGGAAGCAGCTTTATTGCCATTTTCAGATTTGTCAAGATCTGATGCGATATGAGACAAAAGGTCTCTTAGATCGTTGTAGGTCTCTTTTATTGACATGCCTAGAACTCCTCCTTTTAGAGTGGTATATTCATAGCTAACTAAATATTCACTTTGGATATATTGTGCAACATTTTTCTTCAAAAATTGTGTTTTTCATCCATTTTTCGTCACTCACCTGAGGCAAAGAGAGTGGCATTTAGGCTGAGCCAAAGCCCTGGGGCTGACGGCTCGCAAAAGGGGTCATATCACCTCTTGCGAGACAGCCACAGGAGCTTTCGCTTCAGCGCAAATGTCGCTCTTCTTTGCCTTAGGTCAGTTCTTAAACCGATCAAAGGGGGACTGAAGAGTCCTGATAGTAGGTTCAGAAGAGTCCTGATAGTAGGTTCAAAGGGGAAGATAAACGTTTTCGCAAAAACTTTGAAGGGTGATCTAGTAGACAAGACTGAAGAGGCGAAATAAAATGCGCTTGGGAAGCCCTTTCTTAGATGAATTTTTATTTGTGCGTCTCCTCGCGCACTGAGAGTCTTTTTTACCATTGAAGCCCGAGGCTTTCGTTAAGCGGAAATTTAATTCTTGAAGTGAATGCCATTTTCCGAAGGAAAATTCGCATATTGTTTGACTTAACGACACCTTACTCAAACAGAGTGAAATTTGGGCTCGAGCGCAAGCTCCCGCGGCTGACGCCTCTTGCGAACCGTCAGCCCGGGAGCGTTGACTTAGCCCAAATGCCGCTCTCTTTGCATAAAGTGAGTGACTTAACACTAAGTTTTTCAATAATTAACATATAAATGCTAAACTATTTTTATAATCAATTGTTTTGATAAATATTTTTTATTTTTCTTTTTAATAATAAATTTTTAATAAAAGGTTTATTTTATGTATTGCCCAGCTTACTCAGAACCCCCCTATGTCGTTCTATCTCATGGACAAGAAAAACAGCTTGCCTGTGGGACGAAAAAGCGTGTAGCACCTACGGATGAAGAGGAACTGAAAGACGTTTTTAGTCAACGCATTGATTATAGAAGATTTCACGACCTTGTGCTGCACCAAGCGTGGAAAGGGGAGTCAATATACAATAATTACGGGATTGAAACCTATTGTCAACTTCAAAATCATCAGATTAATGCCTTAGACCGCTTTCAAAATCAAGAAGAAAAAGAATGTCGTGCTGGTATAGCAGTGTACGATGCCATCGTTCATCTTTATCTCGAGCGCGTTCTCAATCAGTATCCTGTATTGAATCATCAGGATTATTTACCCGCTCTGTCTGCAATCGCTCTAGGGGTGGCGATTAAGCTCTCTTATGATGATGCTATCTGGAATGTTGATATCAATCACTTTATTTACCCTTATCTTGATGTCGTCAAGTATAACAGCATGGAGAGGGCTTTTTTAAAAGCAATCAATTGGGATACTTCTATTAATCTATTAAAGGCGACAGTGCAGACGCCTATCAGGACAGCGAAATCCACGGCTCCCTAATGAAGGGGGATCTGAACTGTTACCGACGGATGTGTTTTTCCCCTACGCTTTGTCTAAGCGCCTGGTAAGATTCAAAACGCAAAGGGGAGAGCTCTCCTTCTTCCAAAGCTCTACGCACGGCACACTCCTCTTCATGGGTATGCGTACAATTGGCAAATTTGCAATTGAGTCTATAAGCGTGGATTTCCCCAAAATAGCCTTCGATTTCCCGGAGATCAAGATCCCAAACACCAAAGCTTTTAATGCCAGGAGTGTCGATGCACCAGCCCCCGAATGCAAGAGGGAGGAGCTGGGTGGTTGTTGTTGTGTGTGCTCCCTTTTTTGTTTTTTCCACAACCTCTCCAACGGGTAAGTCAAATCCTGTGATCCTATTGATTAGCGAAGATTTCCCTACGCCTGATTGTCCGGAAAAAACAGAAAACTTATCTCGCATGGCTTCTTTAAGCTCCTCTAAGCCTTTTCCTTGGAGCGTGCTGACAGAGATCACCGGGATCTTTGCTGCTGCGTACGCCCTGATGGCCTCTCGATATAACTCTTGTTGAATCTCTAAAATCATTGGGTCATGGTCTTTATTCTCGAGGAGATCAATTTTATTGATGATGATGATGGGCTCCACGCCTCCCTTGCGCGTGGCAATGATATAGCGATCAATCACAAAAGACTTGAAAGGAGGATTGACAACTGAGGTGGTAATCATCACTTGGTCGATATTGACCGCAATGAGCTGTTCTTTTCGACGGGATAAATTATCGGCTCGGGAGAGAATCGTCCGGCGAGGCTTCACGTAACCAATAATGCCCTCTCCTTGAGTTCTTTTCTCGAAAAGAACAATGTCGCCGACAGCCACGAGATTTTTAGCGTGGGTTTTCTCTTTTTTTAGCAATCCTTTAAGCACACAATGGACAATTTCTCCCTGTGAATCGACAATGATTCCTTGAGGGACAATTGACAAGACACGTCCTTCAAGCCAGAGCTGTTCTCCAAGCTTTGCTTCCTTTTCGTTTTCTAAGCCTTTTAAGTATTTGTGTTGATCGGTTTTTTTATACTTGGAGCGATCTTTTGCTCCGGCCACTTTCCGTTTGGCTTTCTCCTCTTTCCGACTCTCTCGCAACTCCTCTTCTTCAACCTGATCACGCTCTTTTTCTTTCATAGAATTGACGGCGCGGAAACCCGCGACTTCGGTCGCGGGAGGAAGCGCCAACCCTGTTGTTGTGTTTTCTATTTTAACAAAGCTAAGTAGGATGGAAACGTCTGACTTGTTTGCACAAGCCCCTCCCTTTAGGGGGGAGTCGTTGACCTCAATAGATAGAGAAGAATCCCTCCGGCAACAGCGACATTGAGCGATTGCATGGACCCCTGCATGGGAATCGTCACTGGTGCACAAAATGATCGAATGGCTTCTGAAGCGCCGTGGGCTTCATTTCCCAAGACCAATAGGCGACGCAAAGGAGGAAAAATTGTCTCAGCTAGTTTCCCTTTAATATCCGCGACCAAGGGCTGAACATCCTCCTCTTTTACCCATTGATGGAGCTCGTCTACCGTTCCTTTGGCAAGCGCTAACTTAAAGTGTGCTCCACGCGATGCACGGAGTGCTTTTTCGTTAAAAGGATCGCAGCTTCCAGGTAAAAAATAAGCGCCATCCCAACCCAAGGCAACCGCCGTCCGTAAAAGAGTTCCTGTATTTCCAGGGTCACTCACTCCATCCAATGCTAGGAGCTGTTTCATTTTGTTAAGGGAGACAAAAGAAGGCATTTGAACCTCGGCTAAAATCCCCTCTGGCGATCTCATTCCTGATATTTTGTGCAGCAGTTTCTCTTCGATGTGCCATTTTTCTCCTCGCATTGAAGAGGCATAAGAAGCATAAGCGCTGGTGTAAAGAATCTTGTGAATAGCCACCGGGATCTCTTGTATAGGCTTTAATCCTTCTAATAGCAAACATTGATGGGCGTGACGATAAGCGTGATCTGTTCGGAGCCTAACCAAGTGTTTGACTAAAGGATGTTGTAAACTCGTCAAAGATCGCGCTTCCATCCTCGTCAACTTTTCCATAAGGGGAGTTCTGACAATTTAGCCAGGAGGGGAGCGACTTCATGCAAATTTTCATTAATGGCTATCCGTTCCGCTTCTTTGAGCAACATTCCCATCCGTTTTCCCGGCAGAATCCCTTGTTTCTGAAGGATCGTCGCTGTCATCAACGGTGTTTTTTCTTGAAGACGTCGAATGTGAGGCTCAAGTTGTTGATGTCGTTCGACATAGCATTGAAAAAAACTCTCAGGATCATCAGTCGCATAACGAGCGGCCAAGACTTTTATCCCTATTTTCCAGCCAGGATGAGCCAATAAGATCGCCCATTGATGGCGATCGATCGTTTTTCTATTCCTTTCTTCCACAACTGCTTGATCGAGTCTTTCAAGGAATTCGACCCATTCGAGATCTTTATTAGAGATTTTTAACCGTTTAGCCGTGTCTATTCTTGTTAAAAAAGAGACAGGCATCAGAATTTCCATGAGATAAAGAATCGTTGGGCAATCAGGAGGAAAGTGAGAGAAACGGTTCACTCGCTGGCGCAATTCCTTGATATGTATCCCAGCCATTTCAGGAAAAATGACATCGAGCAATCTCAAGGCATGCATTTTAACAATCGCCTCATCAAAACGGGGGGAGAGGGCCATTTTATTGAATTCTAGCCAAACTCTTTCCATGGCTACTGCTGGAAATAACTGATGGATATTTTCACGAATCGCCTCTTGTGTTTCAAGATCAATCGTGAAGGCAAAGCGAGCGGAAAAACGAAAGGCGCGCAGCATGCGCAAACGATCTTCAAAAAAACGCTCACGGGGATCGCCGATCGTTCGAATAATGCCTCGTCGAATATCTTCTCGGCCCTCAACAAAATCGTGAATGACCCCTTCCAGCGGATCATAAAACATGCCATTAATGGTGAAATCACGGCGCAAAGCATCTTCTAAGGGAGTGGATATTTCAATGCCTTGGGGATGTCTTCCATCGACATAAGGCAAGTCCTTTCGAAACGTTGCCACCTCAAATGGATGACCTTCTATGACAACGATGACAACCCCAAAGGTCAATCCCACTAGAATCGTGTGAGGGAAAAGATCCATGATCTTGCTAGGTGAGGCATCTGTTGCAATGTCAATATCTTCTGAGGGAAGTCCCATGAGGGAATCCCGAACCCAGCCGCCTGCAAAGTAGGCGATATGACCCGCGCGTGCTAACTGAGCGACAATCATTTTCGCGTGAATCAATGCATGCGTCATTCAATGGCCCACTCTTGCAAAGTCTAGTCTGATCGTCTATACTGTCCGCACCTAGTTGACTGATCCACTCACCTGAGGCAAAGAAAACGACATTTCGGCTGAAGCGAAAGCTCCCGCGGCTGATGGCTCGCAAGAACGGGCCTATCGGTTTGATCGAATGCCTTTTGAGCCCTCAGCCCGCGGGCTTTCTCTCAGCCAAAAGAGGACTCTCTTTGCGTCAGGTGAGTTATAAAATTTTAGGTAAAAACAAACAACCCCCTAAAATAGGAACAACACTTTCTCTTCTGACTCAAGTCAGCGCAGAAAGCGCGATCATGACCTCTTCAAAAATCCATGTGTTAAGCCATCAAACCATTCGTCAAATCGCTGCGGGACAGGTAATTGAAAATCCCGCTTCTGTTGTGAAGGAGCTTGTGGAAAACGCATTAGATGCAGAGGCGACAGCCATTTGCGTAGAGATTCAAGAAGGGGGTCGGCAGCTCATTCGAGTCTCAGATGATGGATGCGGCATGTCTTCGGAGGATGCCTTGCTTTCCCTGGAGCGGCATGCAACCTCTAAAATTGAGGCATTTGAGGAGATCGAGACCCTCTCAACCATGGGATTTCGAGGAGAAGCGATTCCTTGCATCGCTGCGATTTCGAAATTTATGTTGTTGACCTCTTCTTGTTTGGAAAAAAAAGGAGAGGGAACGCTGGTTGTGGTTGAGGGAGGATGCCTCCTCTCCTCTTCTCATGCTCTTCGCTCTTCAGGAAGCACTGTAGAGGTTAAGTCTCTCTTTTTCAATGTTCCTGTGCGACGCAAATTTCAGAAATCCCCTTCCTCGGATACTCAAGAGATTTTAAAAATTCTCGCTCTTCTTGCATTGGCTTATCCAATGCTCCAGTTTGAGTTGATCAGCGATCAAAAATCTCTTCTAAAAACTCCTCTGAGCTCTTCGTCCCTCTCTTTCCACGAAATGATGGGAAGGCGTCTGGAGGGTGTATTTGGAGAACAGTATGCCCAGGCTCTTCTCCCTGTAAAGTTTGAACAACACCCTTATCAGATCGAAGGATACATAGGATCTCCCTCTTGCCACAAACCGAATCGCACGGGACAACATCTTTTTATCAATCAACGCCTCATTGTCTCTCCTTTAGTTTCTGCAGCTGTGCGTGAAGGCTATGGAACCGCACTTCCCACGCATCGTTATCCTCTATTTGCGTTACATCTTCGCCTTCCTGGCTCATTGTTGGATATCAATGTTGATCCGCAGAAAAAACAAGTCCGTTTTCGCCAAGAGTCTCAATTACAAGAGGCGATCATTGAAGCTGTTCAGTGCTCTTTGCGTCAAGGACAAAGACACTTGGGCTTCCAGCGCCCTAAAGAAGCGGTTCCACCCTCCCCTTGTTGGACTCGTTATCCCTCGACGTTGGCTTTTCCGATGAAGACTCCCATGGCAGAAGAAAAGTGGGAATTTAAGCCAGTTGTTTCGACGGATAGCCTCTTCTCGGCCAGGGAATTAACTTATCCATCCAATGATTCCTTTGATTCCTTCTACCTTCCCTTTGCACAGCCTTCTCCGATGAAGGAGTTCTCCTTGTATCAGAGAGATTCTTCGATCCCACGCGTCGTTGCCACCTTATTAGGCTATTGCATTTTAGATCCTTTTGATTTAAACCATCGACTCGTCGATTCTCCTGCGGGGAAGGAGGGGGGCTTAGTCCTTTTAGATCAGCGTGCTGCTTATTCTCGCATTCATTATGAAAAATTGCTCAAATGTCCTTCGGTGAACGAATCTGAACCTCTTCTTATTCCTTTGACGTTGGAGTTGAGCCCTTTCGAATTTCAGACCCTGTGCGAATATGCTCCTCTTCTGAATGAGATGGGATTTGGATTGCGTGAATTTGGAGGAGAGGCTTTTGTTGTGGATGTTTGTCCCTCTTTTTTAAAAGAGGATCAACTCAATGCGTGTTTAAATGAGTTAATTCAGGATTTGGTGGAGGTGCAAACGTCTCGTCGTTTACAAATGAAAAAAAAGGAGGAGCTTGCTTTAGCCACTTGTCGCGCTTCTCTCCCCAGAGACAAATGCCTTGCTCTGGAAGAGGCACAAGCGCTTGTTCAGGACTTGCTCCTCTGTGAATACCCCACTCAATCTCCGATGGGCAGGCCTACGTGCCTTTACCTTCCCCCTGAGGAAATTGCTAAGCGGTTTAATCAAGTGACGCAATGAGCGAATTTTCCTTTGGCAAATTGCACGTCAACGACCCCTCCCTCAAGGGAGGGGCGGGCGACCTTCGCCCCTTGAAGGGAGGGGTCTCCCCGCTGTCAATTTGTCACTCGAGTGGCCGCTGAGCCAAAGCCCCGGGGCTGACGACTCGCAAAAGGGGTCAGCGGCGGGAGCTTTCGCTTGAGCCTAAATGTCGCTCTATTGACCTCAGGTGAGTTTATCATCAAAATACAACAAGAGGGTCGGGGCTTCCCGCGAATGAAATCGAGGGTTTTCGCGCCGTTAATTCTATGAACTACCGTGTCCGCCTTGAATCTCTTCGCCACGCATTAGCTTTGGTTCCTTGCGAGGCCTTTTTAATTGAACATCCCATGGATCTTTTTTATCTCACGGGAGTTGAATTATCAGCGGGGAAGTTATTCATCACCCCATATGAAGCTTATCTGATCGTTGATGGGCGTTATGTCGAAGCAAGCTCCCATCAAACTCTTTACTCCGTTAAACTTCTCAAAGAACATTCCCTTGAAGAGCTATTGACAAGCTTGCATGTGCATCAACTGGGTTTCGACAAGTATTATACCCCCTATCACCTCTTTTTAGGTCTTACAGAGCTTGCACAGAGACTTCAATTGCGCTCTTATCCCCTTGAGATCGTTCCTATTGAACCCATTGTTCAAGGTCTTCGTCTCCTCAAGGACGAAGAGGAAATCAGCTGTCTCAGGAGGGCAGCTCATTTGGGTTACCGAGGATATGAGTTTGTCGCCTCTCTATTAAGGGAGGGAATCACTGAGTCGGAATTGGCCTTTGAGCTCGAATTTTTTTGGAAAAAACAGGGGGCTAGTCGCCTTGCCTTTGATCCGATCATTGCCTTTGGCGCGAATAGCTCGATGCCCCATTATCGAGCAAAAACCACTCCGCTTAACCCTAATATCTCTGTTCTTATTGACATAGGGGTTGTCCTTTCTCATTATCATTCAGATATGACGCGAGTGCTCACGTTCGGAACAATCGATCCCCTCATGCAAAACATCTACTCTATTGTGGAAGAGGCAAAACTCCGTGCTTTAGACCTTTGTCGTCCAGGAACTCTGATAGGGGATCTTGACCGCGCGGCTCGTGCATGGATCGCTTCAAAGGGGTATGGGGATCACTTCACGCATGGGTTAGGGCATGGGATTGGGCTCGATATCCATGAGCCTCCGCTTCTACGAGAAACAGGTGCTCATTGCCAGGTTCCCTTGGAACCAGGGATGGTGATCACAATTGAGCCGGGGATTTATCTTCCTGGGGTCGGAGGAGTGCGTCTTGAAGATACGATACTCATCACAGAGAAGGGTTATGAAAACCTGACCACAAATTCCTGTGAGGCGCACGGTTTATGATGCGGATTTTTTTGAACCCATCATTGAGCGTCGACTCAACCAAATTTTTTCCGCTGCTGCGCGTTTCCGATATAAAGGGCAAGGCGATACTTTGCCACTGTTCGCCTTGCACAGGAAATGCCTTTTTGTTTCAGCATCACGGAAATGGTTTTATCCGACAAAGGACATCTTTTATCTTCCGTCGCAATGATCTCTAACATGGCTTGCTTAACGGTCGAAGATGAAAGATCTTCTCCGGTTTCAGAGAGGTATTTATTTGTGAAAAAACCCCGTAAAGCGAAAACCCCGCGGGGGCTATCAATGTATTTATTCGATACAGTGCGGGCAATGGTGGACTCGTGAACATTGAGCTCATCAGCCAACGTCTTCATGGTTAGCGGAACAAGTTGCCCATCAGGTTGGGTAAAAAAGTTATATTGTCTTTTAGCTAAAGACTCAGCGAGCCGCTCAATCGTCGAATAACGTTGTTGGAGATTGCGGACTAACCAACGAGCCGAAATAAGATGATGCTTCACAAAGTGCTTTGTTTCAGGGGAGACATCGGGATCATTCAGCATCTTCAAATAGCGAGAGTTAAGTCGTAGGGAAGGGGTATGGTCTCGTTCAACTTCGACAATGAGGCGACCCTCCTCCTCTCGCAATGTCACGTCCGGAATAATTGTCTGGGCAGGTTGAGAAGAAAAACGAGTCCCAGGATGTAAATCTAGTTTTGCAATATCTTTCTCTATCGCGTCTTGAATCTCTTTATAGGGACATTTTAACTGCTTTTGAATCTGTGGAATCTGATTATAAAGGAGGGGTTCGTAGAGATCGCGAACAATTTGATAGGCCAATGTCTGTTGTTTCCCAAGGCAACGCAGCTGGATGAGAAGAGATTCCTGAATAGTGGAGGCTCCTACGCCATAAGGATCAAACGTCTGCATTTCAGCTAAAACTTCCTTCACCTCCTCTTCTATCAAACAATGAAGGGAACAAATTTCAGAAAGAGGGGTCTTCAGAAACCCAGATTCATCGATGTATCCAATGAGAATTTCTGCAATCCCCAAGGCTTCAGAAGATTGAAAGGAGTCATGAGCTTGGCGGGACAGTTGTTCACGCAAAGAGACATCAGCGCAAATCGATTGTTCTAAGTAACTTTTGAGCCTTTCCTCCTCTAAAGAACGTTTGATCGGAAAGGAATCACTTTCTGCAAAGCGATCGCTTAAGTCCTCTTCCAAGCGGTTGAGAATCGTCAAGTCTTGATCACTGATCACAAGTTCCTGCTCTTCCTGTTCCTGATTCGCTTCAAGATCTTGTTCTTCTGCAAAGTCCTCTTCGTCCTCTTCGTTGGCCACTTCCAATAGAGGATTTAAAACCACTTGTTCTTCGACAAAAAGTTCCAATTCTTCTAAGGGAAGCTGCAATAAGCGGATGGCCTGCTGCATATGAGCCGACATAATCAAGCGTTGAGCCAGATGCATGTGTTGTTGGACCCCCGTTTGTAATTGAACACCGGGAGGTTGAAATTTTCCAGACATAAATTCCCCCTTTCGCAGAAAGTATTCTTTGACGAATTAACTCTTGTTTTCTATAATCGGCTCCTTCTTGATGATACAGTTTCTAACCCCAGAGGACAAATGGCAAAACAAGAAGAAAAAAAAGTAAAACGCCCAACCGCCTTAAAGCGTGATTTGCAAAATAAAAAGCGGCGGATGAACAATAAAATTTACAAATCTCGCGCACGGACTGCCATTCGTGCTTTTCAAGAATCGATCGAGAAAGGGAATCCACCTGCGACAACTGAAAGGTTAAACGAAGTCTACAGCATTCTAGATAAGTGTGCAAAAAAAGGGGTATTTAAGTTAAATAAGGTCAGTCGGACAAAGTCACGACTTGCCGCTCGTGCAGTGGCCAAAGAGAGTTAACATCTATCCTTGGGGCTTTTTGCGTTTTATTCTTTTGTGTATGCATTTTTTTATTTTCATGGATTCGACGGTTTTAAGCGAAGAGTTACAGCCAGATCTGACAGTGAGTATTCCTATGCGGGACGGAGTCGCATTGCCTACAGATCTGTACCTTCCTTCCCCTGAGGCTCGCGACCTTCCATGCATTTTGTTGCGCAGTCCAGCAGGCCGTGATGTTTATTGGAAAGATTTTGCCAAGTTAGCTAAAGAAGGCTATGTCGTCGCCATTCAAGAGACACGGAGTGCGTTAGATCCCGAAGGGAAGGCTTTCCCTTTTATGTCCGATGGGTGGGGACAGTTGCAAGATGGTTATGATACCATTGAATGGCTTGCACAAAGTCCTTATACGAATGGAAAAATTGGGACATGGGGTCCCTCTGCCTTGGGAATTACTCAACTTCTGATGGCTCCTGCGAACCCTCCTCACCTCACATGTCAATACATTCTTATGGCTGCTGCAAGCCTTTACCACCATGGATTATTTCCAGGGGGACAAATGCTTAAAAGTCAGGCTGAAGGGTGGCTTGGTCATTATGCGCGCGATTCAGGAGTCTTAAACTATGTCTCTCAGCACCCTTTTTACAATGATTTCTGGAAGCAACTCAATAGTTTAGAGGTTCCTCACAAAATCCAGAGTCCAGGCATGCATATTGGGGGGTGGTATGATACATTCCTTCAAGGAACATTGTCATCGTTTTCCACTCGTCAATATCAGGGGGGCGAAGGGGCACGAGGGCGGCAAAAATTGGTGATTGGCCCTTGGTGCATTTTTGGCCCTTATCGAAGGAATTTGGCGATGTTGAAGTTCCAAAAGAGGGATGGAGTCCTCCCTTGGATATCTCTCCCAAACGTTGGTTTGATCACTACCTGAAAGGGATTGATCAAAGATTAGAAGATCTCCCTGCTGTGACCTACTTTGTGATGGGCCCCTTCGATGGGACGCCATCGATCGGCAACGTCTGGCGCACCTCTCATGTCTGGCCTATTCCAGCTGTTGAAAAAGCATGGTATTTGGCTTCTGATGGCTCTCTCAAGCTAGATCTTCCTGTGCATGGGAAGGCCTCTTATCTCTATGACCCCCTTGATGTCATGATGACGCAGGGAGGGCGCAACCTCTTTTTGGAGTCGGGGCCAAAGGACCAAAGAAGCCTTGAGAGTCGGAAAGACATTCTCGTTTTCACTTCAGAAGTCTTGAAAGAAGATGTGGAGGTCACCGGTCCTATTTCTGCCATTCTTTATTTTCAGACAGATCAGAAAGATACAGACATTGTGCTTCGTCTCTGTGATCTCTATCCCGATGGACGAAGCATGTTGATTTCTGAGGGAGGGTGTCGGTTAGGAGTCGCCTGTTATCGAGGGGAAAAACCATGTGACAAGCCCGAAAGAATTGACGAAGTAAACATTGATCTCTGGGCGACGAGCATTGTCTTTGCTAAAGGACACGCCATTCGCCTTTCTGTCAGCAGTTCGAGTTATCCTCGTATTGAAAAAAATATGAATGTTGGCTTGTTAGAAAATAACACCGGAAAATATCATCGGGCAAAGAACACTGTCTACATGGGAAAAGAGTCTCCTTCCCGCCTCCTTTTACCTATGATTCAACATCATCCCTTAAAGTGAGTTCTCGTGGGAGAAAAACGCTCGGCTTTCAGCATCATAATATTCCCGCTAAGGCTAACCGGATTCTCCATTTCATTCTGATTGCCATGCTCCTGATTCTGATCCGTATCTGGCATTTGTCGATGATTCAATATGACCAGAAATGGGAAGAATCTCAGAAGCCTCAGCGCAAAACGATCATTGAGCCAGCCATTCGTGGGAGCATTCGCGACCGCTTTAATCTCCCCTTAGCGATTAATAAAATGACATACCAGGCGACGATTCTTTATTCTCAGCTTCGCGATATTCCCGCTGTGACATGGCAAAAAGATCGCGCAGGTCAACGAACCAAGGTCTTTAAACGAAAAGAATACATTCACCAATTGTCTGACCTATTATCACGCGAATTGCATCTCGATGCTGAAAGAGTCGAAGACCTCATTCATGCTAAGGCATCGTATTATTCTCAACTTCCTTTTGTGCTCAAAGATGACCTGACTGAACGGGAATATTATCGCCTGAACATCCTGGAAAAGCAATGGCCCGGACTGCATGTGCGCCACTTACCCAAACGACACTATCCGAGAGGACGCGTAGCTGCTGACATCATCGGATACCTTGGGGCGATTAATCGAGCAGAGTATGAACATATTCTACACGAAATGAAGGCATTGGAAGAATTCATTCAGGCCCGTGAAAAGGGAGTAGAGCTAACAGAGAAACAAGAGAGACTGCAAGCGCGTCGCCGACTGAAGGATTTGCAAGCTAAAGCCTACACCATTCACGATTACGTGGGCAAAACAGGGATTGAAGGAATGTATGAAGAGGCATTGCGAGGCTTCTACGGGAGGAAAAATTTCTATACCGATTCGAAAGGGAATGTGTTAGGCGAACTTCCTGGCTCTCGCCCTTCTTTATCAGGGGATCGCATTCTCCTCTCGTTATCAAGCGAATTGCAAGAATATGCAGAGGAGCTTCTGACACAAAATGAAGAAGTGCGCGTTGTTCGAAAATCACGCTTAGGAGCAGTGAAAGAAACAGTTATTGCTCAAAAACAACCCTGGATTAAAGGGGGAGCCATTGTCGTCATGGAACCTACGACGGGAGAAATCTTAACGTTAGCTTCCTACCCCCGTTTTGATCCCAATGATTTCATTTTGGGAGGTGATCGGGAGCAACAAAAAGAAAAAAAAAGGAACATCCACCGCTGGTTCGAAAATGAGGTGTATTTAGCTCACCTTTGGAATCAACAACAACCGCTAGAAAGAGAGCGCTATGACCTCTCCAAACACATGTTTTATGATGAAAGATCCCTTCTATCCTGGAAGAAGTATCTCGACTTGATTCTCCCTACTGAAGGGAGGCTAAGACAGCGGATCGATTGTATCAAGACATTAAAAGAAGCCATTGAAATTCAGCGGCAAGCGGGATTATTGCGTACCCTTTTTCCAGAAGAGGACCTCTATATGCTATTCAATTCGCTCTACATAGGTAAGGAGCATCAACCCCATGGACCCCTGTTAACACAGGGAGAAAAGGAAAGACTGTCGATCAAGATCGAAGAGAATCAAGAAGCGATTCAGAAGATCAAAAAACAATTGGATCCCTATCTTAACGATATTCCACATCATTATGACAAAGTATTACTCATTGATCTCTGTCGCCTGGCCGTTGCAGAAGAACGCTTCTCTCTTCCTCTTCTTCAGGAGGTCGGCGAAAAAACTTTAGAGAATTACCATGATCAGACAGGAAGTCTCGTGACACTATTGGCGATCGTCAAGGAGACGGCCAAAGGGTTATACCATGATCTCGATTTTAAGCCTTGGAGAGAGCGGGAGGAAAAAGATTTCTTGAAAGCTAAACGCGCTCAAGAGAAGTCGGCCCATGCTTATCCAAAGCCTTATCTTGACTACCTAGATCAGCAAGAAAATGTGTTTTTTCAAGAATTTTGGAAAATGCACTGTTGGAATTGCTTGTGCGCTTTTCTCAAGGGGGAAAAGATGTTCATTGCTCATGAATTATCTCCTTATTTGGCGCACTTTGGCGATTGGCATAAAAATATTCAAAAAGGAGGCAATGGGTCAGTCGCCTGGAACCGGTCTTACAGAACTCTTCAGGAAGCGGTGAAGGATTTGCCCTGGGAATTAGCCATTGACTATCTCAAAACGATGCGTCCTTATGAGGAACTGACTCGACCCTTATGGGGGCGCTATCGCTTGCGTCGAGGAGGCATTCTTTTGGAGAAAGACCTTGCAGCTGCTTTTTATCCTGTGTATGGTTTTGGATATGGACGTTCCCATGCTTATCGCCAAGCAACGATTCAAGGATCCATTTTCAAACTTGTGACTGCCTATGAAGCTCTCGTTCAGCGCTTTCAAAAAATGGGAAGAAGGATCCTCTCGCCACACGATTTGAATCCCTTAATCATTATCGATCAGGTCTTTCATCAAGGGGGGGTTTCTTATGTTGGTTATACAGAGGAAGGAAAACCCATTCCGCAGCTATATAAAGGAGGACGTTTGCCGAGAAGTCTGGCTCACAGGCATAACGGTCGCGTCGATCTTTTGCGCGCCCTTGAAGTCTCGAGCAACCCTTATTTCTCACTTTTGGCAGGAGAATGTTTAGACAGCCCTGAGGATCTATCAAAGGCGGCCCATCTATTTGGTTATGGAAGTCGCACTGGCATTGATTTACCAGGAGAAATTGGAGGAAACGTTCCCCACGATCTCGCGACCAATCGCACAGGGCTCTATGCGATGGCAATTGGCCAGCACGCTTTGGTTGTCACCCCTTTGCAAACAGCGTTGATGCTGGCGGTCATTGCAAATGGAGGGAAACTGCTGAAACCTAAGCTTGTCAAATTGATTGCGGGGCGTCAGCCCACAACGGCGGAATCTCTCCCCTCGTTTCTTTATCAAGAGGCTCTAGCGTCGGTCGGCATTGACTTTCCTTTATTTTCTTCAGCTTTACCCAAACATCAGCAAGGGTTGGTTAACCTAACCCCAACAGAAGTGCGGCGTGAAATTTTTATGCCCGACGTCATCCGTCAAATCCTCCTCAAAGGTCTGCGGGCAGCGACCCAAAGAACTCATCAAGAAAATCTTACACAATTGACCCGTTTATACCGTCAGTATCCCGACGCGATTCGCCACTTGAGTGAGCTCAAAGATCAGTTGTTTGGGAAAACCAGTACGTCGGAATCGGTAGAAAATATTGACTTGGATTTACAAGAAGGGACGAATATGTACACTCATGTTTGGTTCAGCAGCATTCTGCTTGAAGAGAAAAATGAGAAGAATCAGGCACTTCTCCTATTGAAAGATGAATTTGGCGAGCCGGAACTTGTCATTGTTGTCTACCTGCGCTATGGAGGATATGGCAAAGAGGCGGCGCCGCTGGCAGCGCAAATCGTTAAGAAGTGGCGAGCGCTCAAGGAGAAGTATCAAGAAGCCGTTCAGATCTCCTCTCCTTCGTCGGGGATATCTGGATGATTAACTCATCTCGTACAATTGAGCTATGTCGCTTTCAAAAAAAGCAAGGGACAAAAAAAATGCTGGTCCTCTGCTTTTTAGATGGGTAAGAATAATATCAGAGCAGATAATTTATGCATTGTCAGCATTGCATTCCTAGAGAACATATAGATGAGTCTATTCTTATTTTTTTTCGCAGGTGTTGTTTTTTTTCGGGACTACATTAGAATTTATAGCCAGGGAAGGTAAATCAAACTGCTTTTGTCATTTTTCCTCTTTCTTTGGCAGTCGGACTTATCGCAAGAGAAATATTGAATAAATTAGGTTTTGGAATAAATCCCGTATGGCGCAAGTGTGCTGTTTTAATCATCACTCCATTGATATCAGTCCCACTAGGATCTGTTCTAGCGGTTCGGGTTGGGCTCGCCCCATCAATAAAGACTGGCATCATGACTTTTTTAACAGCTTTAGTCCTATTGATAGACTTATCGATCATCCCGATGACTTTTGATTCACTACGATTTTGTCCATTATATTGATTATCTCGTAAAATATGGGCACTATCATAAATTTGAATTTATGAATGAACGCGATGTGCGAGTTTTTCAAAGACCTCAGTTAAAAGTATTACTTTATAATTTGCTCAAACTGCAAGGGCTCATTGCCCATGCTTAAGTTGACTTTAACACTCACTGTATGAGCCAACAGT
>Ga0116226_10001573_pt1 | contig 19857 bp, 16 predicted proteins | sample S1TSphfallax_FD_89692 | JGI IMG/M metagenome (GOLD analysis project Ga0116226, IMG submission 89692) | Host-associated microbial communities from peat moss isolated from Minnesota, USA - S1T2_Fa - Sphagnum fallax MG | ecosystem: Host-associated > Plants > Peat moss > Unclassified | place: USA... | reverse complement strand
TAGAACGCGCCGATCATATTCTTGCCGAGCGGGTGGTTAATGCCCGTCTTGCCGCCGACCGACGAATCAACCTGGGACAACAAGGTCGTCGGCACCTGGATAAACGGCACACCACGCATATAGGTCGCGGCGGCGAAACCCGTCATATCGCCGATCACACCACCGCCCAAGGCGATCAAGGTGGTCTTGCGATCACACTTTTCGCGCAGCAACGCATCGTAGATCAGGGTCAGGCTGGCAAAATTCTTCTCTTCCTCGCCGTCAGGCAATACAACCGCTGTCACTTTTTTACCAGCAGCCGTCAAGGTCGCAGTCAGCTTTTCCAGATACAGGGGACCGACGGTCGTATTGGTAACGACGGCAACCCGTTCACCAATAATATGCTCCGCACACCAGGACGGATCGGCGAGCAGGCCAGGCCCGATCAGGATGGGGTAACTGCGCTCGCCAAGATCAACTTGCAGCGAGATTGGCACATTCAGGTTTTTTGATGCTTCGGACATGATCTTGCTGGTTTCAGATTCAGTTGCGACCGTGGCCGCGGATGCATGTGCCTCCAATTCGGTCACGATGCTCTGCACCAGCGAAGGAATATTCGGACGTCCGGTTTCGACGATGAAATCGGCTATCTCGCAGTATAAAGGTTCACGCTCGCGCGTCAAATCCTCCAGGCGCTTGCGGGGATCGGCCGTTTGCAATAGCGGACGATTTTTATCGCGACTGGTACGTTGCAGGATTTGGTTGACGCTGGCACGCAGGTAGATCACGGTGCCGTTGGCTTTCAGGGCGTCACGATTCTCCTTGCGCAAAATGGCACCACCGCCAGTTGCCAAAACGATACCGCGACGTGAGGTCAAATGACGAATCACATCAGCTTCGCGTTGCCGGAAGCTTGCTTCACCTTCTATCTCGAAGATCAAAGGAATCGAGGCGCCGGTACGCGCCTCGATTTCATGATCAGAGTCAATAAACTCCAGATTCAGCTTCTTTGCAAGGGCGCGGCCAATTGTTGTTTTGCCCGCGCCCATCAATCCTACGAGAAATATGTTCGGCGTCAGAATGCTATGCCGCACGGAGCAACTCCGTAGGGGCTGACGGCGCCAGGAGGTGGTGGTGATGCCTCCAAAAGATCCGTTGCAAGAATCGGCAAGATATACGACGTAGATGCTGTCGACTGAGATCCCGATACGCTGGCAGTAACAGTCAACGTGACATATGTCCAAGCCGCATGGTCTTGTGGCCAGGTAACGACAATATTGGCATATCCTGAAGCATTGGTCAGGCCATTTGTCGTTACATTACCCGGAATCCCTGGCATCACGTACGGATAAACCGTACCAGCTAGCGACGGATTGGCCGGATATGGAGTTGGATAATGGATCTGGATCGGGTTGGTTGGGCTCCAGACACCATTGTTGTTGGCATCAGTATTTGGACACCATGGACCAGTCCCGCTTCCTGAGAGGTTCGATCCATCGGTTGGCAGTGACGACGCCAGAATAGCCCATGGTGGAGCTGGTGGGCTGCTGTTATATGTACCCTTCGAATAGTACTTCGCAACCAGTTGACCAGTCACTGTCGCTTGTGACACAGGATTACCATTGGAGTCGGTCACAAATACAGCCCAGTTTTGTGCAAACGTTGTATCAGTAGGTGCGGTAATCAAATCGCCGGTACCCAGGGTTACAAACAAAGGCGTACCAGAAACGGTCACAAAGGCGTTAACCGGATAGGTTGGGCTAGCTGGCGGTGCGTATGGGCTCTGAATAGAGACTTGAATATCTACGCCATTGGCAGCAGTCGTACCAGGGCCAGGAATAAAAGTCGCCACGGCTTGACCATTAGATTGTGTTACGACCGGTGAGTTAATCTTCCCGTTGCTGGCATCTTTCACCAAATTGAACAGAACCGGCACACCCTGAACCAGGTTGTTTTGCGGGCTACCATCACGAACAGTTGCTGTTACGGTGATGGATTGCGCAGTTGGGTTGGTAGCGTTGGTGTTTGGCGCAACCAGGCTTGAAGAAGTTGTGACGGTAATATTCGGGACATACGTGCTTGTCAGTTGTGCACTAAAAGTCACCGCTTGGTTCTGAGTTGGTCCACTTACCGTTCCAGCCATTTCTGTTACGGTTACCACGGCAGTACCAGCAGTTATCGAAGACAGATACAGTGTCTGCATTTGTCCCGACGAATTGAATGGTACGGTCGTAGCTGTGTAAGCTGTTGTACAGGTAGGATTGGTATACAAGGTACCGCGCGAAGTACTCACAGCGGCACTGCCTGGGGCGCCAGCGCCATTTACCGCGTAGTTTGCATTCACAGCAACACAGGCGGAATTTGTATATTCAGGAATCGGCTGTGGATTCACACTTAACACTGTCGGAGGACTGGTCTTGTTATCAGTAAGGCTGACTGTCAGGCTTTGATTGGTAACGCTGAAAACTGTGCTGGTAGTGGCTCCATCAGCAGCTACTGTCAATGTATCCTGGCCAGCAACTGTTGGCGTCACATCAAAAGTGACCATGCCGTTGCTATTGGTGATTGGAGCTGTTGAAGTCCCGGAATTGCTCGCATCACTGACGACGGTATTACCTGCCGCCGACTTGAAAGTGACTGCAGCATTAGGAATTGCATTGCCAGCCGAATCCAACAACGTGAACGTGAACTGTTGAGGGGTTCCCAAGGTGAGGGACGCCGGTGCAGCGCTAGCCGTTAGGGTTGTGCCTGTAACCTGGATAGTTGACGACGTCGTGGCACCACCACCTGTTGCAGTAACGGTAATCGTGCGATTGGCAGGATTTCCCGGGGTATTCAGGATCGCCGTTGCCAAACCGGAAGCGTTGGTCGTACCGGATGTGGCCGTCACCGTCAACACACCGGAGGTCGCCGAAAAAGTTACCGGAATACCAAACACTGCATTATTGTTAACGTCCTGCACCAGGGCACTTACCGTCACCGCCCCACCCGTTGCACCAGAAGAAGCCAGAGTGGAAGGGCTAAACAGCAGGCTGATAGTTGGGGTAGTTGTTGTCGAGTTGCCAACCACCTGTATCGTTTCGCTAATGGACTGACCACCTCCGCTTGCAGTCACCTTGATGGGGCGTGGCGTGTTGTTGGAACCCATCGACAACGTCGCAGTTACCACACCGGACGCATTTGTCACGGAATTGGTCGATGTCGGTGTAATAACGCCGCCAGAGTCAGCCTGGAATTGAATAGCGACATTCGGAACCACCACCCCATTAGCACTGAGTGCAGTAACAGTTACGGTAAGTGGTGTGGTCGCGGTGGTATTTAATTGTGGAGAACTAAATGACATCTGCAGCGAGGCAACCTGGACACCACCGTTAGGATTCGTGGAGTTGGTTCCGGGGGAGCCGCCGCCGCCGCCGCACGACGCCAAGGCGAGTGCAGCAATGCCCACAGAGGCGAGTCTTGCGACCCGACCTACAGACTTGCTAATAAAATTAAAGATCATATTAGTACCTTGATTAGTATTTCAAACTCGAATGAATCTTAACGTGCCGACAGTTTCTCAGACATGATTTTCGGTGTAATGAAAATCAACAGTTCGCTACGGTTATCCGACTTGGAAGTGTTCTTGAACAGATTGCCAAGGATGGGGATGTCGCCCAGCCAAGGTGTCTTGTTCTCACTATCCTGTTGGTTCTGCGTATAGATCCCACCGAGTACAACTGTTCCGCCATTTTCCACCAACACTTGTGTCTTGACGTGCTGCGTAGTAATTGAGTAGCCCGCAGGGGTCAAAATGCCCAGCGCATCATTATGAATGTCCACATCGAGAATCACATTGCCATCCGGTGTTATCTGTGGAATTACAGTCAAACTCAATTCTGCATTCTGGAAAGACACTGCAGTTGCACCACTACTCGTTGCCGAATTGTAAGGAACTTCTGAACCAGTTTCAATCACAGCCTTCGTTTGGTCAGCAGTAACAACACGTGGGCTAGAAATAATTTTGCCTTTCCCATCCGCTTCCAAAGCAGACAGTTCCAGATTCAGGAAGCGGTTAGCAGCAGCATTGAACAAGCTGATACCCAAGGTAGTCGGATTGGCGGTTCCAATAGCTGCAGCAGGCAAGTCAACGTTTTGTGCAGCCGTGGAGGTGTTTGTCGTAACGCCAAACTGGCCAGTCTGATTTTCCACGCCTTGATAGGTACCGCCGAGGGTGATGCTATTGCCGCCACCGACTACATAGCCAGGTGTACCGCCTTGTTGGAAACGCTGATCATTGACGCCCAACTGTGCACCGAGGTTACGGCTGAAATTGTCGGTTGCCTGTACCAGACGCGCCTCGATTTGCACCTGACGTGAAGCCACGTCGGTCTTCAAGATAAGGTTACGTACTTCTTCCAGCTTGGACGGGATATCAGTGATGAACAACTGGTTGGAACGTGGATCGATGGTTGCGCTACCGCGTGGTGACAAGATGCTGTTTCGCTTGCCACCGGCACCGCCAGCTGCGCCATCCACACCAAATACTTGCTTGAACGCTTCAGCCTTCTCATAGTTCAGCTGGAAGCTTTCTGTGCGCAGCGGCTCCAGTTCAGCGATTGCAGACTTTTGCTCAAGCTCCAGCTTTTCCTTGCTGAGCAATTCATCCTTAGGCGCAATCCAGACCACAGTGCCGTTCTTACGCATATCCAGGCCCTTGACGCGCATCACGACGTCCAGTGCTTGATCCCATGGAATATCCTTGACCTTCAGTGTCAACTTACCAGTCACGCTATCGCTGGCGATGATGTTCAGGTTCGATTCGTCAGCGATGATACCCAACACTGCGCGCAGATCAACGTCCTGGAAGTTGAACGAGATCTTTTCGCCACGATAGCCTTGCGTGCCTTGTGTCAGCTTGTTCGGATCTTCCTTGATTGGACGTACTTCAACAACCAGTTGGCGCTCACTTTGATAAACGCTGTATTCCCACAAGCCTTGTGGCTCGATCACCATACGTACGTTTTCGCCGTCAGGCGTAGTCGTCACAGAGCGTACCGGAGTACCGAAATCGGAGACATCCAAACGACGGCGCAGGATATCCGGCAGGCTCGCCTTGACGAAGGTGACGATCAGCGACTGACCCTGTTGCTTTGGATCAACTGTCATCTGACTGTTCGGCAAATCGACAACGACGCGGCCTTCACCGTTGGCACCACGGCGGAAGTCGATATCGCGCAATGCCTGACGGCCTGTCTCGACAGGCGCCTTGCTCACTGGAATACCAGCTGTCGTCAATGCAACAGCTGTCGTGCCTGGCGCACCCAAAGTCAGGATAACGGTATCGCCTTCGACGTTGGTTGCATAGTTCACAGCACGGGTCAGATTGAACACAACACGCGAACGGTCCTTGTCCTTGTCTTGCACCACGTTGACGCTGCGCAGATCACCCACGCCGACGTCTTGCGTCGTTTTGCCGGTGTCGTTGCTGGTTTGTGCAAAATCGAGTACGACACGCGCGGGATTGGTGATCTTGAAGTCCAGAGGCGCCGCGGCGACCTGGTTCTTCATCTTGATCTTGACGACCACGTTGGCCCCCTGCTGATTCGCAGTGACCGATTGGATCGCATTTTCTTGTGCAAATGCCGTGCCGCAAATTGCCAAAGTACATACGATGGTCAATTTGTGCCACGTCTTACGCACAATTGCTCCCCATCCCAGGGTTTGCTTTTTCAATCCGATCATTTCTTAGTCTCCTGCAACTCTAGGGTAGTCTTGCGCTCGACCCATTCGCCGCTCGCATCTTGAACACGTTCACTGATTTCCATACCGGAATCGGTTATCGATTTGATCTCGCCATCGTTTTGACCGAGATGATTTCCGACCTTGACGTTGTACAAGGTCTTATCCACTTGCAAAATCGCATGCGGCCCGCCCTTGTTGATCGTTCCCACCATGATGATGGAATCGAGCGGGAAGCTTTCCAGCGTTTCGTGCTTGCGGTTCGGGTCCGGGGCAAAGGCACCGCGCGGTACTGCCGAAGCCTTGGCCAACGCCGCTGTCAGCTTGCTTTGATTGAAGGGATCAACCTGATCCTGGTCGGTATAGCTGTACGGAATAAACTTTTTGGGCTCCGACAGCTTCGGCACCGTCACCTTGGCTTGTGCTTTCTGCTCCGCCATCCACTGTTTGACCTCACCCATACCGTCGTCACAGGCGGACAGGCTGGTCAATACCGCAGCGGCGATCACGCCCTGAACAAATCGTGCGGCCCTCATTTCTTGTTCCCCTTCGATTTGCGCTGCTCGGCAACTTCGTTCTGATCGAGATAGCGGAAGGTCTTGGCCACCGCATCCATCGTCAATGTTCCATCCTTGAAGTTCAACGCCAGGTTATTCAAGGTCACGATACGCGGCAGATTCGCGATATCGCTGGAGAACGTGCCGATGTCGTGATAGCTGCCGGTCACCTTGATATCGATAGGCTGTTCAGCGTAGTAGTCCTTCACCACGGCTTGCTGAGGCTTGAACAAATCGAATTGCAAGCCGCGCCCGGTTCCGGCGTGATTGATGTCGTTCAGCAAGGCATCCATCTCCGCTTTGCTTGGCAAGGCTTTTTCCAGGGTCGCCACATATTCGCCGACCTTCGCCTTCTGCTCAAGCAACGCATCGAGATTGATCGCCTCATGAATCTTGCTCTTGTAAGCTTCACGCAGCTTCACTTCTTCCTGTTGCCCACTATCCAAATCGTCGAGCTGACCGCTCCACCAAGCAAACCATCCGCCCACGAGGACGATAGCAAACACACCCGCCGCGCATAACATACGCGGCACGATAGGCCACTGGCCTGGATGGCGTCCGCCCAGACCGCGAAACTGCGCGGCGACGGATGCTCCTAAGTCCTTAACTTCTGCCATGAGATGCCTTCTCTCTTTCTACGGTTTCTTGGGGGCAGCAGCAGGGGCAGAAGCATGGGCTGCTGCGCTCGCTGACGCCGTTGCACTTGCACTGGCCGATGCCGGTGTAGAAGGCTTGACTTCGATGACCGTCCCATTTGGAATCAGCGTCTTTGCCACTTCCAGCCCCTGCTTGGCTTTGTCGGCATCGCTGACAGGCTTGCCGTTGGCATCGCCACCCTTGGCCTTGTCTTTATCCTTGTCCAGATCGCGTGGACGCTTGATGCCGACAGTCATGGTGAACTCGAAGATTTTCTTCAGGTCGCGGCCCGAACCGATGGTGCCCGACTTACTTTCGATCAGCTCAGGTTTTTCCAGCCATTGCGAGTTGTTGCCGAAGTTGTGCAACAGTTCGGAAACGCGCTCATTCGATTGCGCAACGCCAGTCATCGATACCTTTTGACCTTCCTGCTTGAAGCTGCGCAGGAAAATGCCTTCCGGCACTTGCTTGACCAGTTCGTCGAGCAGATAGACAGGCTGGTTGCGATCGCTCTGCAAGTCCTCTACCGCCTGTTGACGCGCCTTCAAGGCTTCAATGTCCTGCTTCAAGGTCGCGATTTCTTCGATCTGCTTGTCGAGCTTCTTGTTTTCAGCCGTGATATAGGCATTACGCGCCTCCTGTTCGGAAATGCGTGTGGCGATGAACAAGCCCACCGCGCCAACCACCGCTGCACCAAAGACGCCCGCCACAATCATCAGACGGACAAACGCCGCCTTGTTCTGTTTGCGTTTTGCCTCGCGGTGAGGGAGAAGATTAATTCTGATCATCGGTCAAATCTCCGCATAGCGAGTCCGCACGCCACCAGGAAGGCTGGCGCTTCTGTACGCAATTGTTTTTCGCGCACGCTCGACGCCAATTGCATGCCCTTGAATGGACTGACGACGGTTGCCGAAATCTTGGTACGATCCGCCACCACATCCACTAAACCAGGGATGATCGCGCAGCCGCCCGCCAGGAATATCTGGTCGATACGCGTGTATGGGGTCGAAGTAAAGAAGAACTGGATGGCACGAGTGACTTCCAGCGCAACGTTTTCCAGGAACGGGTCCAGCAATTCGCGCTCATAGCCTTCAGGCAGATCGCCTGCACGCTTCTTGGCTTCCGCCTCTTCGTGCGACAGGCCATAGGCCCGTACGATATCCTGCGTCAGCTGATTGCCGCCGAAAGGCTGCTCACGCTCATAGATGACCTGGCTATCCATCAGCACCGAGACATGCGTGACTTGCGCGCCAATCTGGAACAACGCCACGATCTGGCCCTGGCCAGCGTTGGGCAACTGCTCGATGATGCGATCAATCGCTGCACGCGCTGCATAGGATTCGATGTCCATCACCAACGGCGTCAAGCCAGCCGATTCTGCAACCGCGACACGGTCTTCGACCTTTTCCTTACGCGTTGCCGCCAGCAGCACTTCGACGTCTTCCGGCGAATTGGCAACCGGGCCGACAATATCGAAATCCAGGCTCACCTCATCCAGCGCAAACGGGATGTATTGGCTTGCTTCGGTTTCCACCTGCAATTCCAGCTCATCTTCCGACATCCCTCCTGGGAGGATGATCTTTTTCGTGATGACCGATGCAGGCGGCATACCAAGTGCGACGTGCTTCGCTTTGGTACCACTCTTTTTCCAGACGCGACGAATCGCTTCAGAAACCTGATCGATGTTTTCAATATTCCCGTCAACGACTGCACCGCGTGGCAGCGGTTCTGATGCGAACCGCTCCAAACATAGCTCACCTTTGCCGACTTCTGACAGTTCGACAAGTTTTACGCCGGACGTACTTATATCCAAACCGACTAGCGGCGGATTCTTGCTTCCAAGCAATGATCCAAGGTCAAATGCCAAGGGCCTCTCCCCCTAAAAGCATCATTTTTCCAGCGAACTACCCGCCCGGAAGCGGGTCTAATTGGCAAAAAAATGCTTTCAGACAAAAAATTTCGTTTAAAAACCAGCGTTTAGGTGACTTTTATAAAACATTACATTAAATCGTAGCAATAAGCGTCCAGAAGTGTAAAGCACTTTCCGCGTAGTAATTTGCAAATCCGTTGCCAAAACCCCACTTTTTTTTGGTTAGTTATGCAATGTTGATGTTTTTGCAGTGGTAAACACGCCTATCCGCCGGTCACCGTTATAATGCCGCCGGTAGACCAAATTCAATTCTCATCGCATGAGCTCCAGTAAATCTGCTCCAGAATCCTCCAACGCGCCCAAGCGCCGACTCAGCTTGCCTGCGCGCATCGCTTTATACGTATTCGGCGGGATGGCCAGCCTGTTCATTATCGGCGCGCTGCTAGTCTGCTTTACGCTGGCGATTGCCTATCCGAACCTGCCGCCACTGGATTCGCTGACCGACTACAAACCCAAGATCCCATTGCGCGTGTATTCGGCGGATAACGTCCTGATCGGCGAATTTGGCGAAGAAAGACGTAATCTTGTGCGCATCAAGGATGTGCCGGACGTGATGAAAAAAGCCGTGCTGGCAATCGAAGACGACCGTTTCTATGAACATGGTGGTGTCGATTACCAGGGTATCCTGCGCGCCGCCCTGCACAACGCTGGCGGTGGCGCAAAACAAGGCGCATCGACAATTACGCAACAGGTTGCGCGTAACTTCTTCCTATCCAGCGAGCAAACACTCAAGCGCAAGGTGTACGAAGTGCTGTTGGCATGGAAGATCGAGCAGAACCTGACCAAGGATCAGATTCTTGAGGTCTATATGAACCAGATTTACCTGGGTCAGCGTGCGTATGGCTTCTCGTCAGCAGCGCAAATCTATTTTGGTAAGCCACTGTCGGAAATCACGACTGCCGAGGCAGCGATGCTGGCAGGCTTGCCGAAGGCACCATCGGCATACAACCCGGTCGTCAACCCGACCCGCGCGAAGAAGCGCCAGCAATACATTCTGGAGCGCATGCACGATCTGCACTACATCAACGACGCGCAATACCAGCAAGCCATTGCCGAGCCATTGAAGGTCAAGACCGATGCCACCGAATTCGGCATGCACGCCGAATATGTCGCCGAAATGGCGCGTCAGCTGGTGTATGAACAGTTCAAGGAAGATGCATACACACGCGGCTTGAACGTCTTCACCACGATCACCAAGGCCGATCAGGACGCTGCTTACATCTCGCTACGTCGCGGTGTGCTGGACTACGAAAAGAAGCACGGCTATCGCGGCCCGGAAGGCTACATGGACATCCCGGCCAAGAAGGAAGAAGCGGATGACGCCATCGAGACCGAACTGGCCGAACATGCCGATAGCGACGACATCGTCGCAGCAGTTGTGCTCGATGCCACACCGAAGAACGTGCATGCGGTGCTTTCCACTGGCGACGAACTCAACATCAGCGGCCCCGGCTTGACGTTTGCCGCCAGCTCGCTGGGCGACAAGGTGCAACCTAACAAACGCATCCAGCGCGGCGCGATCATCCGCGTGATGCTGGACGGCCAGAACTGGACGATCACGCAATTGCCGGAAGTGCAGTCAGCCTTTGTGGCGGCGAGTACCGAAGACGGCGCGATCCACGCATTGATTGGCGGCTTCGACTTCAACCTGAACAAGTTCAATCACGTGACGCAGGCATGGCGTCAACCCGGCTCATCGTTCAAGCCATTCATCTATTCGGCTTCGCTGGAAAAGGGCTTGTCGCCCTCCACCGTTATCAACGATGCGCCGATCACTTTCGATGCCGGACAAACCGGTGGTCAAGCGTGGGAGCCGAAGAACTACGACGGTAAGTATGAAGGCCCGATGACAATGCGCAAGGGTCTGACGAAATCGAAGAACATGATTTCGATCCGCATCCTGCAGCAGATTGGCGCGAAGTATGGCCAGGAATATGCAATGCGTTTCGGCTTCGACCCTGACAAGAACCAGCCTTACCTGACGCTCGCATTGGGTTCCGGCGCAGTAACGCCATGGCAGATGGCAGGCGCGTATTCGGTCTTCGCTAACGGTGGCTACAAGATTAACCCTTACCTGATCGCGAAAGTCACCGATGCCGATGGCAAGGTGCTGTCGCAAGCCGTCCCGCAAAAGGCAGGCGATCAGGCTAACCGCATCATCGACGAACGCAATGCATTCATGATGGATAGCATGCTGCGCGATGTCGTGCGCTACGGCACCGCAGCCAAGGCAATGGCCTTGAAGCGCACCGACCTGGCAGGCAAGACAGGCACAACCAATGACTCCATTGACGCCTGGTTTGCCGGTTATCAGCCAAAGCTGGTCGGTATCGCCTGGGTCGGCTTCGACCAACCGAAAAACCTAGGTAATCGCGAAACCGGTGGCGGTCTGGCCTTGCCGATCTGGATGGGTTACATGCAGCAGGCGTTGAAGGATGTACCTAACGTTGATCGCCCGGTACCGCAAGGCGTGATCCAAGCCAATGGCGATTACTTCTATGCGGAAAACCCGCCTGGAACCGGCGTGAAAGCCCTGGGCCTGGATGACAAGGTTCCGACCGAGGACGAAAAAGCCAAGGAAGCCGTCAAGAACGAACTGTTCTAGACAAGCAAAAGCCAAAAGAAAACGGGCCGAAACTGTTAAGGTTTCGGCCCGTTTTTATTCGCGGTCGCTTATTTCAATTCCACGCTCTGCCCTGCCTGCGCGCTCGCCAGTTCGGATAGCGTCGTGAACATTTCCGAGCCATCGCGTGTATTGCGCCATGCGCCGTTTTCCTGCCGATAGTGGAAGCCCCCGGATTTGGCTGCGACCCACATTTCTTGCATCGGAGCCTGGCTGTTGACGATGATCTTCGAGCCATTGTCGATAAACTCAATATCCAGCACGTTGCCGCTGCGTGTGCATTCGACATCGACATCGGTTTCATCCGCCACGCGCTCGAACGCGGTTTCGATTTGCTTCAACGTGGCATCAGCCAGCGCCAGGAATTCGGTTTCGGTCATTTTGCTCATGCTACACTCCAAGTATTCATCCAACCGAGATTTTAATCGTGAACGCTGTTTTTAACTTATCCCATCTGGCTCGTGCAGGCATTGCGATTGCCGCTATCAGTATGCTGGCCGCATGCGGGCAACGCGGACCACTGTATTTGCCAGCGGGACAGACCAGCGCGATGACACCCAAGCCCGCAATCCCGGTGACAAACCCGACAGCGACGCAGAGCTGGACTGATCCGTCCTCGACCACGAGTACAACCTCACTGCCGACGCCAAAGAAGGACGCGACGGACGATTCCTCTCAAAACAATCAGCAGAAGTAGGATAACTGCACGCTCAATGCGTGCAGCCTGTTAAGACTCAGATTTGGGCGGCGGCAAGGCGATCTCACCCGCGAACTGAGGGTGGAAGCCTTCTTTGCCAGCGTACACCTTGCGAATCACAGCGATATCGGAATCGACATTACCAGTCGGCACCATGTGGTCGGTGACGCCAACCGTACGGGTACGGAAATCGAAATAGCAGAGCACGATAGGCACTTGCGCCGCCATGGCAATGTGATAAAAACCACTACGCCAAAACGGGCGATAGCCACGCGTACCTTCCGGCGTGATCGCCAGCCAGTATTGATCCGCTGCCAGCATTTGCTCGGCGATACGCTCAATCGCGCCGGTCGCCGATTTGCGCTCGATGGGCGAACCACCCCAATAACGGAACAAGCCGCCCAGGAAAAAACCGCAAACACCGGTAAACAAGGTGTCTTTCGCTACCCAACGGATCGGCATGCCGATAGCCCATTTGGTCAGCACGCCAATGATGAAATCCCAGTTGGATGTGTGCGGATAGACGATGATAACCCCACGTTGACCGGGGAACGGCGCAGCACGAACCTTCCAACCGATGGCGTTCAACAGGCGTAGGGCAATGCGCTGCGATAACCGTGGCAGCTCGGCAGGACGTAAAAGATGTTCAGACATAGCGGGCGTATTATGCCCGTTTCTTCAGCATATGTTAATGGGATGCAATTTTTCCAATTGGCAAGGCGACAAGCCCGTCAGTTTGGCTCAAGCAAGACTCGCTTGAGCGCCCTTTTGCTTGCGCTTGGCAAAACTCCAATACACACGCAACAGCAATAGTGCTGCAATGATGCTGCCGTAGAGAATGGGGCGCTCAAAGTCGTGCTTGCCAGCCTTCATCCACCAGAAATGCAGGATGCCAAGCGGGCCAATGATGTAAATCAGCTTATGCAGCCACTGCCAGTTTTTCGCGCCGATACGCTTGATCATGCCATTGGTGCTGGTGATTGCCATCGGCAGCAACAGTACGAAGGCGACAAAGCCGACGGTGATGAAAGGCCGCTTCAATACATCGCGCCACATTTCCTCGACATCGAAGAAATGATCGAACCACAAGAAAGTCGTGAAATGCAGCGTCGCGTAAAAGAATGCGTAGAGACCAATCATGCGACGCAGCTTGATCAACCAATTCCAGTTCGATAACCGCCGCAGCGGCGTCACAGCCAGTGTGAAGCAGAGGAAATACAAGGTCCAGTCGCCGGTATTGCGGGTGATGAATTCGACCGGGTTCGCGCCCAGCTTATCGAGCACCGCGAACACCGCCAGTCGCACGAATGGTACCAATGCCAATACAAAGAGGGATGCCTTGATCAGCTTGAATTGTTTGGGGCTTGGATTAAACATGGCAACAAACCGACCTTAGAAATATTTACGCAAATCCATCCCGCTATACATCGATGCCACTTCGGTATAACCGTTGTACATCAGTGTCTTGCGCTTGCGGGTGAACAAGCCATCTTCGCCGATGCGTCGCTCACTCGCCTGCGACCAGCGGGGATGATCGACTTCCGGGTTCACGTTGGAATAGAAGCCATATTCCTGCGGCGCCGCCAGATTCCAGGCCGTACGCGGCTGATCCTTGGTGAAGCGTATCTTGACGATGGACTTGGCCGACTTGAAGCCATACTTCCAAGGCAATGCAATGCGTACCGGCGCGCCATTCTGATTCGGCAGCACTTCACCATACAAACCCAGCGTCAACAACGCAAGTGGATGATTCGCCTCATCGATGCGTAAGCCTTCGACATATGGCCATTCGAGAACAGGGTCACGTACGCCCGGCATTTGCTTCTTGTCCGCCAGCGATGTGAATTCGACATACTTGGCATTGCCAGTCGGCTCAGCCTTCTTGATCAAGGCTGACAACGAATAACCCACCCAAGGTATCACCATCGACCACCCTTCGACGCAGCGATGGCGATAGACACGCTCTTCTAGTGGCGCCAACTTCATCAGGCTATCCAGATCGAGCACGAAAGGCTTTTTCACCTCGCCTTCAATCGATACCTGCCATGGATGCGTTTGCAAGGTATGCGCTGTCTGCGCTGGTTGCGATTTATCAGTGCCGAATTCGTAGAAATTGTTATAGGTGGTCACGTCCTGATAGGACGTCAGCTTATCCATGACCACATAAGAATTATTGCGTGCAGCAGCGAGCTTTTGCGCACCAGCATTTTGCGCAAACGCACGTGGCAGATTCAACATCGCGCCACCAGCTATCGAGCCCAGGGCCATCTGACGAATGAAGTGACGGCGCGACTCGAACACGTCGCGTGGGGTAATTTCCGATGGCAGTGGCAAATCGATACCTTCGGCACGGCGCTTGATCAACATGACAACTCTCCGGTAACAGTGACTACTGTTTAGTCAAATAGACCCTGGAAACCTTACACCAGTTCCGGTTGGCATGTTGCCAGAAGTAAAAAAGGGTGGCAATCGCCACCCTTGCCTGTCTTGCTATGTCGCTCTGCTTAACGCAAACCAGCGATGTAATCGGCAACGGCGCTGATTTCATCCGTTGACATACGCTTGGCGATGGTTGTCATGATCGCATTGTTGGCACGCGTGCCATTATTGAAGGCAGTCAACTGCGCAACGGTGTAATCCTGATGTTGTCCGCCGAGGCGTGCAAACTGCGCCGGAATACCAGCACCGTTCGGGCCATGGCAACCAGCACAAGCCGGTACGTTTTTCTCAGCGATACCAGCCCGATAAATCTTCTTGCCGGTCTCAACGATATCCTTGTTCTTCGCTGCACCTGGTTTCAGGTTTTGCGTATTCAGATATGCTGCAAGGTTTTGGATTTCTTCATCGGTCAACTGCTTCGCATACGGCCCCATGATCGGGTTAGCGCGTTCGCCGCTTTTGAAATTGGTCAGTTGTTTGACGATGTAGGCTTCGTGTTGCGAGGCGAGCTTTGGATTGGCAGCAATCGTCGAATTGCCAGCATCACCGTGACAGGAATTACAAGCGGGAATACCGCGTGCTGCATCACCTGTAGTATATAAAGTAGAACCTTTGGCTGGATCGGCTGCATGTGCAGCGCCGGAGATGAGGAAGGAAGAACTAGCCAACAACGCAACAAACACGGACTTCAAAAATGGAGAAAACACTCGGTTCATTCACACACCCTGAGACGTAATTATTGGAATTCAGCTTTTGATATGACCTCTTGGTACGACAGACCTTTCTGCTTTCTATTACTTTGCTACCATTCCCCAGTGTTGCAGCGCTTGAGGCATCGTCAGAAATCGTAGCGAGCAGCTCAATGTCCTATCGGGAAGCACAACCATACTTGCGTACGGTGAGCATCGCAGGCATGAGATCGGGCCGCGCAGTAGATTTCCGGGAATGCCCAGGAAATGACCGCTCATTGTACAATAGCTTTTCGGCATTTATGCCTAATTTGCAGCATTTTCTATTGTCCTTATGTCTCAACTTTGGCAAGCCCGCTTCTTCACCACCGTTAATCACCTACGCGATTTGCCAAACACGCAAGTCCCTGAAATTGCATTTGCAGGACGTTCCAACGCCGGTAAGTCAACGGCGATCAACATCCTGTGCAATCAAAAGAAACTCGCGTTCGCATCGAAAACGCCGGGTCGCACGCAACATATCAACTTCTTTTCGATAGGCGGCGCTCACGTCGGCCAACATCGCAAGGACGAAACCCGCGTCGATGAAATCCGTGGCTTACTGGTCGATTTGCCAGGGTACGGTTACGCCGAGGTGTCAGGTTCTGCCAAATTCCATTGGCAGGGACTACTCAGCGACTACGTGCAACGACGCCAACAACTTGCCGCCCTGATCCTGATCGTCGATTCCCGCCGCCCCTTCACCGACCTCGATATCCAGATGCTGGAATGGTTCGCCCCCACCGGCAAACCCATCCATTGCATTTTGACCAAGGCCGACAAACTCAACCGCAACGAATCCACCAACGCATTGCGACAGGCACGAACTTTTCTGGAAAGCTACGTCGATGAAGCAGGCCAACCGTTTCCATTCACCGTCCAGTTGTTTTCCGCACTAAAGCGCACCGGTATCGATGAAGCAAATGACAAGATTCTGGACTTGCTAGGTATGAATGCACCAGATGTTGATGCTGAAAATGCATCGGAAGACAGTACAGACTAAGGAACCGGGGCGTCTTCAGAAATCGTAGCAAGCGCCTCGAGGTCGTGCTGAGAAGCGGAACCTTACTAGGGTACGGTGAGCATCGCAGGCACAAGATCGATGCGCGCAGTAGATTTATGACGATGCCCCAAAAAAAAGACCCTGGAGAAAGGGGAGTATCTCCAGGGTGCTAACGCCTTATCGTAACTTTGTCGATACGGCCCCGCTCAGGGAGGAGAAGCGGGAGGTGAAAGACTCACCTGCTTGTAAGACGATTGAGCCGGAAAAAAGTTTCATCGTTTCGAAAAATTTTGTTGCATTGCATTTTTACGAAGGCGATTTATGTCAATTTTGCAAAATCAGAACCCATTCCCCAATATCCGCATGCGCCGCATGCGCAAGGATGCATTTTCCCGCGCTTTGATGCGCGAATCGAACGTTACGACTGATGACCTGATTTATCCGGTTTTCATCCTCGATGGTAAAAACCAGCGACAACAAGTCGCATCGATGCCTGGCGTTGATCGTTTGTCGGTTGATCTATTGTTACCAGTTGCGGAAGAATGCGTGGCCTTGGGTATTCCTGTGTTGGCGTTGTTCCCGGTCATCGATCCGGCATTGAAGACGCCGGACGGTATCGAAGCCACCAATCCAGAAGGCTTGATCCCACGCGCTGTACATGAATTGAAGAAGCGTTTCCCGGAACTCGGGATTCTGACTGATGTGGCGCTCGACCCCTACACAAGCCACGGACAGGATGGCGTACTTGATGCCGATGGTTACGTACTCAACGATGAAACCTGCGCGATCCTGGTCAAGCAAGCCCTGGCCCAATCGACAGCTGGTGTCGATATCGTCGCCCCATCGGACATGATGGATGGCCGCATTGGCGCGATCCGTGCTGCATTGGAAGCACGTGGCGATATCTATACGCGCATCATGGCGTACTCGGCCAAGTATGCATCGGCATTCTACGGCCCATTCCGCGATGCAGTCGGCTCGGCGCCCAATCTCGGCAAGGGCAGCAAGCAGACCTACCAGATGGATCCCGCCAATAGCAACGAAGCGCTGCGTGAAGTCGCTCTCGACCTTGCCGAAGGTGCAGACATGGTGATGGTCAAGCCGGGTATGCCATATCTGGATATCGTGCGTCGCGTGAAGGATGAATTCAAGGTACCAACCTTTGCGTATCAGGTCAGCGGCGAATACGCGATGATCAAGGCTGCTGCATTGAACGGCTGGCTCGATCACGACAAGGCAATGATGGAAGCAGCCTTGGCGTTCAAACGTGCTGGCGCAGATGGTGTGTTGACCTACTTTGCTTTGGATATTGCCCGCAAGCTGAAGCAAGACAAGTAAGCATCAAGCACAAAAATCAAGTACACGTTTGGATGGGCTGGGACTGAAAATGTCCCAGCCCATCACGCTCGCGCTGATTACAGTTCCCTATACGCGCGCAACCATTTCTCAGGCAGATGGGCGTAGGCAATGCAGCAAAATGCAGTCACCAGAAGTACCGGGTACTCACAGCCGTCGGCATCGGTTCCAGATGTAAACCAGCCGTGCGGATAGTGGTAGATGCAAATGCTCATGGTATAGATCAATACGTACACAAGGCTCAGCGGGAAGACGAACCGCCCAAACGCAAAGATCGGCGCACCAATCGCCTCGAACAAGGTGACAGCCCAGCCGAGAAACAATCCAAACGGAAAATAGGAACCGATGCGCTCACTCAAGCCATCAACGTCGCCGTTGATAAGGCGATGCCAACCATGTACCGCAATCAGGCTCGCAGCGACGATGCGCAGCAGAATCAGGGCCGTCTGTTTATTATCTTTGAGTTGCATAGCTCACTCTTTCCAGGATGGATGACGAAGGAACGGGATGAGCGGAATACGCCTGACCACGTATATCCATCTTGCCCACACATCGCGAAATCGTCCTGAAAGGCAGCTCAATGCGGTCTGAATTATTCTGAATCGGCGCTTCGACACGCATTTACGAGCAAGTCGCGCATTGACGCAATGAGGCATCGTGTATATTGGCCGCTCCTTCACATCGATTCAAAGGAGTCTGGTCTTGCGAAAGTTGTGTTCAATTCTGTCGTTGGTTGTTCTGTCGCATCTGGCATCGTTTGCCCAAGCCGAAGATGCCCCCCCTCCATACGTCTTACCCAACACCGAAGTGCGGGACATCCACGCTGCACACTTGAACCGCGACTATCAGCTCTACATCAGCCTGCCAGACTCATACAAGAGCGGTACGCAATCGTATCCAGTCGTATTCGTCACCGATGCGCACTATGCATTTCCGGTAGCACGGGCGATTGAAGCGCGCATCACTGGTCACAGCAAGGATCTGCGCGAATTCATTCTGGTCGGGCTGTCTTACGCGAAAGGCGATACAGCAGAATACAGCCGACGCCGCGACTACACACCAAGCGCGAACGGCCCCAAGGATGCGACCTCCGACATGCCTGGCCGCAAACCTGCGTTCGGGGAGGCGGAAGGATATCGGCGCTTTCTTGCCGATGAAGTCTTTCCCTTTATCGCCTCGCATTATCGTGCCGATATGCAGCACAAGATTTTTGTCGGACATTCGTATGGCAGCCTGTTCGGCGCCTATGCATTGCTGACATCGCCCGAGATGTTCGATGGCTACGTACTCGGCAGTCCGTCATTGTGGTTTGACGATCATCTGCTGTTTGCACGCGAGCGCGAATACGCTGCTACGCACAAAGACCTGCCCGTCAAAGTCTATATCGGCGCGGGAGCCTTTGAAGGTGTGGCGCCGAAGAATGTGCCGCATGATAAACGCTATTCCACCGATGGCGACATGGTCACCGATGCCAATACTTTCACCCGTTTGTTGACATCACACCACTATCCCGGCTTGCATCTTCAGAGCGAAGTGATTGCCGAGGAAAACCATTTGACGGTCGCACCAATCCTGATGACCCACGGTTTGCTGTGGACACTTGGCGCCGCGCCCAATCACTGACGCAATAAAAAAGCGCCCAATCCATGGGCGCTTTTTCTTCATTACGTCACTAATATTGGGGCATCACTTGTTCGGCTGCGGCGTAATACGCAGATACGGACGTGGCGCCTTGTAACCCTTCGGATACTTTTGCTTGATCACTGCCTCATCCTGGATCGACAACGGGATGATCACGTCATCGCCATCGCGCCAGTTGCCTGGGGTTGCGACGGTATGCGCATCGGTCAATTGCAAGGCATCGATCACGCGCAGCACTTCGTCGAAGTTGCGGCCTGTGCTCATCGGATAGGTGATGGTCAAGCGGATCTTTTTCTTCGGATCGATCACGAACAGCGAGCGCACTGTCATCGTTTCCGATTGATTCGGATGGATCATGTCGTAAAGCGTCGCAACCTTGCGATCACCGTCGGCGATGATAGGGAAACCGACGACCGTGTTTTGCGTCTCTTCGATGTCCTTGATCCATTGCACGTGCTTGTCCGCAGGGTCAACGGACAGCGCAATTGCTTTCACATTGCGTTGATCGAAAGCAGATTTCAGCTTGGCAGTCAGGCCTAGCTCGGTA
>Ga0116226_10001572_pt1 | contig 19860 bp, 12 predicted proteins | sample S1TSphfallax_FD_89692 | JGI IMG/M metagenome (GOLD analysis project Ga0116226, IMG submission 89692) | Host-associated microbial communities from peat moss isolated from Minnesota, USA - S1T2_Fa - Sphagnum fallax MG | ecosystem: Host-associated > Plants > Peat moss > Unclassified | place: USA... | reverse complement strand
GTATTCGAGGCATCCTGGCCGAATATCGCGACGCCAATATGGGGCGAGAGCACGAATGTCGCGTCATTCAATTGCACGGGTGCGGACATGCGCGCCGCAATCGACTCGATGCCGACGCGGATCTGATCGCGGCTTGCTGCGTGGATGATGGCTCCGAGCATCGTTTCGTCGATGAGCCCGACGAGCGGCGGCGGATCGCCATCGGTGGCGGTGGCGGCCCGCGATCGTTGTATGACGATCTGCAGAATTTTCTGCTGAATCGAGAAATCGATCAGCTCGCCGATGTCCGAAAGGCCTCCTAAGAATATCACGCACAGGGCGAATGTCTGTTCGCGCAGGCTGGCTTGCGCCGCGGCATCCTGCACCTGGCCGAGAAACCCGTCGGCATTCGCGTCAGGCGGGCCTGAAGTCGCAGCCGGGAGTCGATCATGGACGATGTGCCGCATGACGCACATGGTCCGCTGCGGCCCTTGCGGCTGGATGCGCACCAGATAGGTTGCGTCATCCATCTTGAATTCGGTCTCACAGGTGTCGCGATCGGCGATGGCACGGCGCATCAGGCGCAGCATCAGCGCACTCGCCGCCGGCTCGACCAATTCTTCAATGCGTCGTCCGACGAGCTCGCCGCGACCCTGCAAGAAGGGCAGCGTTCGGCCACCGAAATGATCGAGGATCAGGCCATCGGCGCGTACAAACATGACGAGGTCGGGCATGGCCCGGATCAGCGATTCGTCACTCACGGGGCTGACGGCGAACGCGGCGCGCGCAAGCGGTCCACCGTTTCCTCCGGGTTCCACGGGCGGCGCAGCACGACGATGAAACCATCGCGCTCCAATGCAGCGGCGTCGGCCGCCAGCGCCGCGCGTATGGATGGCAATTGCGCGGCCTGGTCGGTCGCCGCCCAGCCGATCCAGGTATTGCGATCGCGCTTTGCGTGATAGAGGGCGAGATCGGCGATGCTCAGCGTTTGTTGCCAGTCGAGTAGTTGCGGATGGCTTTGGCAGAATGGCACCGCGGCAAAGCCGATCGAGCAGCTGGTGCGCGCCACCCGGCCGCTGCCGACCCTGAAGAGTTGCTTCGCCACCCGGGAGCGCACGCGCTCCGCCAGCAGGCTCGCCGTCTGGAGATCCGTATCTCGGCAGTGCACGACGAATTCGTCGCCGCCCCAGCGGACGATCAAGTCGTCACTGCGAAACTGCTCTCGCAAGATCTGCGCGATCTGGACCAGGACCAAATCTCCGCCCTCATGACCGAATTGATCATTGATGGGTTTCAGGTGATCGAGATCCACCACCATCAGAACAAACGAACCGCGCGCGCCGCCCGATTGAGACTCGTTCATTCGCGCCATTTCTTCGTGCAGACGGCGCCGATTGCCGAGTCCGGTCAGTGAATCCGAGACGCTGACTTCCTGCAGCTGTTTGTTGGCCTTTTCCATGTCGCGGTTGCGCTCGGCGATTTCCGCCGTGCGCGCTTCGACTTCGAGCTGCAGGCGTTGCGCATAGGCGACTTCCCGCTGCACGCGGCGGTGTTGGCTCCGCCACATGAGGAAAAGGAGTGAAAGCCCCAGGGCAGCGTAGAGGACTCGCGCCCACCACGTAGCCCAAGGCGGCGGGGCCACATGCATTTGCACGCTGAGCGGCGCTTCGCTCCAGCGTCCGTCATTATTGGTCGCCCGTACGCGAAAGACGTAATTGCCGCCGTCCAAATGAGTGTAGGTGGCTTGACGTGTGTTCCCTGACTGCACCCAATCGGTGTCGAACCCGTCGAGCCGGTAGGCATAGCGATTCTCAGAGGGGCCCGTGTAATCGAGTGCGGCGAACTGAAAGGTCACCACCGAATCGCGGTAACCCAGGTCGAGCTTTGACAGCATTTCCGGGGTGGCGACCGCATGCGTGTTGAGTGTCCAAACCCCTGTCAGCACGACGGGTGGCGAGGTGTCGTTGAGTTGCAGGTTTTCTGCGCGAAACGCGTTGTAGCCGCTGGTTCCGCCGAAATACAAGGTGCCATCGGGCGCGCGATAGTGCGCCCCGAAGTTGAATTCGTCCGCTTGCAGGCCGTGGTTGCGGCGAAAGCTGCGCACGCTGTGGTCATGCGGATTGAACGCCGCGAGGCCGCGATTGGTGCTGATCCACAACGTGCCGGCGGAGTCGGCTTCAATGCCGTAGACCGTGCTGTTGGGCAAGCCTTCGAATTCGGAGATGTTATCGAAACGTAACCCGCCCGCGGAAAACGGTGCGTCTGACGTCCGATCGAGCCCGCCGCCGCGCGTGCCGACCCAGACCGTTCCGGCGGCATCCACATGCAATGCATAGATGGTATCGGCGCTCAGGGATCTGATGTTCCTGGCATCGTGCACGAAATGCGCAAAGTGTCCTGAGGCGGGATCCAGCACATCGAGCCCGCCGCCGTCCGTTCCCACCCAGATCAGCCCGTGCGCATCCTCGGCAAGCGCCGTGGCCCGGTCGCTCGACAGGCCGCTGGCATCCATTTTTCCATAGGGGTAGCGCAATACGCGATCCGTCGTCGGATCGATCATGGCGATCCCACCGCCGTACGTGCCCACCCAAATCCTACCCTTCGAATCGCGGAGCAGACTCATGATGCCGGGAGCCGGCAGCATATCCGGGTCGCTCGCCGAAGCACCGAAATGTTTCACCGTATGACCGGCGACGTCGAGACGATCGATACCGCCGTTCATTGTCCCCAACCAGATCCGATCGCGGTCGTCCGCGACCATGGCCATGACCATGTCGTCGTGCAAGGGCAGAGCGGAGTCATGGCGATAGCGTCGTTCCACGCCGGTGGATGGCTCGATGGACACGACTCCCATGCCAAACGATCCGACCCATAAGAGACCGTGGCCGTCGACGGCGAAGGAGGTGATGTTGTCGGCCGCATCCGAACCGAAGCGGCGATGGCCGAACGACCAGGAACGCGGATTCCAGCGCGCCACGCCGCCCGCCTTCGTGCCGACCCACAAGAGCCCGCTGTGGTCCTGAAACAGTGACGTTATGCTGCTGTCGGGTAGGCTGGAGGCATTCGTCGGGTCATGGCGGACGCTAACGAAGCGGCCGCTGTGTCGATCCATGAGGGCGAGACCGGCGGTCGTGCCAACCCAAAAGCGTCCCGCGTTGTCTTCGAGCAGTGCCGTGACACGGCCGTCGGGCAGGGTGGTGGCATCTCCCTCGCGGTGCGAGTAGAGGGTGACCTCGCCCGTGAGAATGTCGAGCCGCGCGAGCCCCCGGTCAAGACCGATCCACAGGCCGCCCATCGAGTCGGATCGCAGCGCCGTCACCTTGGTTTTGCCGGGGGCCGCTGAACCCTGCGGCGAAAACTGCCGACCGGACGCTTCGATACGGCCGGATTGCGGATCGATCTTGTCGAGACCGGCGGCCGTGCCGACCCAGATCGTGCCGTGAGAATCTTGGGTGACGGCGAATACTGAATCGTCGCTCAACGACGCCGGCTCGTTCGGGTCATGCCGAAGAGATCGCGATGATCGGCGGCTGGGATCAATGATCTGTAGTCCGGCGCTGCGCGTCGCCACCCACAATCGTCGCTGTGCGTCCTCAAAAAGCAAGCGGATGCTGCCGGCGGCCTCACCGAGCCCCGGATGGTTGGCGGTGGTCATCGGCGAGAACTGCCCGGCCGCGGTGTCGTGCCAACGAAGACCACCGCCATCCGTGCCTACCCACAGCGTCCCCGCGGAGTCCCGCGCGAGCGCGGAGATCCAGTTGGTCGGCAAGGTGGACGGGTCACCCGGTCGATGGATGAAATGTCGCAGCTCGTAGCCGTCGTAGCGATCAAGTCCGTCCTCGGTGCCGAACCACATGAAGCCTTGCGCGTCCTGCATGATCGCCATCACCGACCCCTGAGAGAGGCCTTCCGCGCTGCCCAGGCGGGTGAACACCATTTCCGGGGGCGCGGCGGTCTGCGCCTCGAGCGACCCGACAGGCACGATCAGCGCCAGCAGCGCAGTGCAAAGGCAAAGCCACGACCACCGCGGCTTGTCCCGGTATGTTGAATCAACCGTCGGTGCGATCGTATGTGACGTTAAATCCATCGTTTTGTGTACACGGCGCAACGCATTCACAGATTGCGTAAGATTGCACGGCGATTAGGAAAATGGCTGAGGTGCGCGCACGTTGCGCCGTTTGTAGCGTGTGAACTGCGTCACATTCCATCAGGCCGCAGCGCGTCGACTAAGCGATGGATCGGGCATCGACGGCAAGGTTGGCATCTGCGAATACCAAGCTGCCTCCCGAACTCACCTGCGCCAGGATCCAAGCGAGTCGCGACTGATCGATCGGCTTTGACAAGTAGCCGTCCATACCGGCGGCGATGCACCTCCCGCGATCCATTTCGAGGGCGTTGGCGGTCAACGCGACGACAGGGATGTTTGGATTCTTGTACAGCCCCACGGAATTGCGCAATTGCCGGGTAGCTTCATAGCCGTCCACTTCAGGCATCTGACAATCCATCAATACGATGTCGAAATCGAACTCTCGCAGCGCTTGGAGTGCCTCGACTCCGTTGCAGGCATGATGCACCAGCACTCCCCACTTGCGCAGTATGAAGGCCGCTACCTTCCGGTTCACATCATTGTCGTCCGCGAGCAGGACGCGAAGGCCGGGCTTGATGGCCGGTACCTCGGCGGTAGCCGGCAAACGTAATGGCAGGGACCCAGCGTCACGCTTGAGGTCCGTCAACGCCTGAATGAGCGACTCGGGCCTCGCGGGCTTGGTGACAATGTGGTCGAAAAGCCGCCGTTCGTCGTCGGTGATACCGATCGCTAGAGATCTCAACAGCACCAGGACCGGGCGCGGCGCTGGGAGGTCCAACCGCCGGATCGCGGAGGCCAACCAATTTGCATCGTGATTCAAGAGATCTCGATCGATGAGTACGGCAGTCGGCCGGGCGATTTTCAGCCGCTCTTCATAGCGTTCCAGCGCCTGCTGTGCCGACTCCGCCGCCAGCACTGCAAATCCTGCGGCCCCGAGTTCTCGGGCTAGCATGGCGCGTAGGCGCCCATTGGGCACCGCCACCAGCACAACCGATCCGGCGTGATCGGCGCTGTTCGGATCCGTGTTGAGCGGCTCGGAGTGAGGCAAGCTCACGATCAAACTGAAAGTGGACCCCTCGCCAGGTGTGCTGTTCACCTCGATGCATCCGCCCATCGCTTCCGCCAGCTGTTTGGCGATGGTCAACCCCAGGCCGGTGCCACCGAATTTTCGTGTCGTGGAATTGTCGGCCTGCACAAACGGTTCGAACAAGGCGTCGATTCTGCTCTGCTGAATCCCGATTCCGGTGTCCCAAACATCGAAGCTCAATCGATGGATGCGCTCGCCGCGCGGGGAGGCGCGCAGGGATACGCCAATTTCACCCCGCTCGGTGAATTTGACCGCATTGCTCAAGAGGTTGAGCAAAATCTGACGCAGGCGATTCGGATCTCCGTAATGGAACTTCGCCGCGGGATATTCGATGTCGACCACCAACTCGACCTTTTTTTCTGCAGCGCGTAGCGCCACCGACTCCGCGATCTCGTAGATCATGCCAACGACATCGAACTCGATCGACTCCAAATTCAAACCACCCGCTTCGATTTTCGAAACATCGAGAACGTCGTTGATGAGCGTGAGCAAAGCCTGGCCGCTGGATCGGACAATCCCGGCGTACTCGGTCTGCTCGGTGGTCAGCGCGGTATCCAGCAACAGGCCGGTCATGCCGATGATCCCGTTGAGCGGCGTACGGATTTCGTGGCTCATATTGGCCAGGAAATCGCTCTTGGCGCGATTGGCCGTCTCCGCTTTGACGGTTAGAGATTCCAAACGCGCCGCCCGCTCCTCGAGTTGTTCGTGCGCTTTGGCAAGCTGCTCGTGTGCTTCGGCGGCTGCCCAATAATCCTCATGCAGGACCTGCGAGGCGTTGAAGATATATAGCAGTACCGCCAAGCACATCACGCCCAATAACAGATTCATCGGGTTTGGATGGCAGAACATGGCAATGGCGATTGGAACCAGCGCACAGATCGGGTACCACAGGCGCACCTGACGGTCGATGGATAGCACCGTCGTACCGGCCGTCGCCAAACCCACGGAGATGAACGCGAGAGGCATGGCAGCAGGCTGTAGGAATTTGAAAAACAGCGCCGCCGCCGAGAGCAAACCCCAATGCAGGCACGGGACCATCACAAATGTAATGACCAGCGCCCGCGCCAGGGTAGGGCGGGTGCGTACCCAGCCGGTAAATGGTCTCTGCACGGCGATCCGGACGAGCATGAAGCACAGGATGCCGAGCCCATTGAACCAGAAAAAGGCTGGCGCACGACTGTACAAACCTGTGAATGCCGATATCAGCAGCCACAGAGGCAGATGGATATACGTCCCGCGATGGGCCCGCCGGGTGAGCTCAAGAAGCGAATTACGCTGATGAATCTCTGAGTGAAGCAAGCGGTTCTCGATACGGTAACCGGCAGAATGGACTGACGGGGGTTAGATTAAGTTGCATCGCACATCGTGAGCCTGGCCGCCCACCGAGTCTGCGCGGCGACTCACAGATGTGCTGTTCGGAATCATCGATCCCGGCACGCACAATCAGGTCTATTCGCCGTAGTGTCGGTTGGAATATCGCCTGTGACGTCGCCAAGGACCGCTTCGCTATATGTTCGACAACGTATCCCGCTTCGTGGCGTGCGCTGGTCGATTGTTTTGCATTGCGGGTCTGGTCGCTGCGCTGATCGTCTGCGGAGGCGGCAGCCCTCGAGCGCACGCCGGTCAACTGAATCAATGGGATGCCTTTAGGGTCCCGACATTTCGCAACTATGATCCGGATGACGGACTACCCAATCCGATCGTAACCGCGTTTGCGGAGGATGGCGCGGGCTTTCTGTGGGTGGGCACTCAAGGTGGACTTGGTCGCTGGGATGGTTACAGCTTTCGAACCTACAAGTCCGAGGCCGGAAAATCGGGCGTTTTGCCGGACAACTGGATTACCTGTCTGCACACCGATGCTCGGGGTCGTTTATGGATCGGTACCAGTGCGGGAGGGCTCGCGCTATACGATAGCGATCGCGATCAATTCAAAGTCTACACGGCGGGAAAAAACGCCCTCAGCAATGTCCATGTGGCCGCCATTGCCGATGATGGAGCAGATGGGCTTTGGGTGGCTACCGCTGGCGGGCTCGATCATCTGGACCCCACGAGCGGCCGGATATACTCCCTGCACCACGATCCCGCTGTCGCCGGGAGCTTACCCGACGACCGGATCATGGCGCTGTTGCGAGATCGCGCCGGTACACTCTGGGTGGGTACCCGCACCGGCCTCGTACAGCATCGCCTCGGCAGCGATCGGTTCGAGTCCGTGTCATTCGGGCCGCGTATTGCCGATGCGATCGAGGTTGTGAACCTGACCGAAGATGGCGGTGGACGGATCTGGATCGGCAGCACAAAACTCGGCGCATTTGTCCTCGCACCGCTCGACACCTCGCCGCGGGCGGTTACGGAGACGGATGGTGGCTTCAACCTGCAACGTCAGTGGATTTATGCGTTGATCGAAGCCGGTCCGCACGAAATCTGGCTCGGCACCTATGGACAGGGCATCGTCGCCGTCGACACCGAAACCGGTGCGACACGGCGTATTACCCACGATCCCCAGCGGCCGCATTCTCTCGCCGATGACACGATCTGGGCTTTGTATCGCGATCGGGCAGGTGCGGTCTGGGTGGGCACGACGGTGGGCGTCGGCAAGGCGATTTCCGCCTCGATGGACGCGGTACTGACCGTGGCGGAACGTACCCCCCAGCAGCTCGGCGTACGGGGGAATGATGTGGCCTCCGTCCTCGCCACGACCGATGGCCGCGTATGGGCTGGGCTGCAGTCGAAAGGAATCGACATCCTCGACCCCTCGAGCATGCGCATGGTTTCCATCGTGTCAAACTCCGCAGCGCCCGATCGAGCACTGCCCGATACGTTTGTCCTATCGATGGCTGAATGGTCGGATGGCGGAGTTTATATTGGTACGAATCGCGGTCTTTATCATAGCGATCGCACCGGTCGCGCCGTGGTCAGGCTGAGGCTGCCCGGGCGCGATCCTGCCGCGCGGAATTCGGCTCTTTTGACCCACTCAGGCACGCTATGGATTGCCGGTACGGACGATGGAGTATGGGCGATGAGGCCCGATCGGACGGGTAATTCCATCGTCGACCATTTTGATGCAAATCAGCTGACAGACACCCGTGCGACAGCGCTCGCGGCCGGCGCGTCCGGTGATCTGTGGATCGGTACCAACTACGGACTGAACCGGCTCGATCTGAACTCGCATCGCATGGAGCGCATGATGCCCGATGCGGCCGACCCTAAGGCGCTCGCGACTGGCTTCATCTCCGCTCTGCTGCTGGATCGATCGAACCGACTGTGGGTGGGCACGTCGGGAGGCGGGGTACAGGTCCTGGTCGGTCGGAACGCGGGAAGGCCGGTATTCCGTCGACTCAGCACGCAAGAAGGGCTCCCGGATGACAATGTCGACTCCCTGCTGGAAGATGCCCAAGGCAGAATTTGGATGGCCACTGACAAGGGCATCGCCGTCGTCGACCCCGATAATTTCACGATCCATGCGCTGCACCGCGCCGATGGAGTCTCCATTACCGCGTACTGGGCCGGATCCGCCGCGGTCACTCGGGCGGGTGAGCTGGTGTTCGGCGGGATCGGTGGGATGACGGTGATCCGCCCCGAACGGTTTCGTGTGTGGGACTACCGACCGCCCATTGTCGCGACGGAGATCCGCCTCGGCGGCCAGCTATTCGCCGCCGGTCGCGCCGCCGGCCAACGAGAGGGTCCATTGCTCGTGCAACCGAATGCGAACCGTCTGGCAGTGCAGTTTGCGGCGCTCGATCTGTCGGCACCTGAGCTGAATCGTTATGCCTACCGCTTGGAAGGGTACGACCGGGACTGGATCGAAACCGATGCGATCCGGCGGCTGGCCGCTTATTCCAATCTTCCGCCAGGCGATTACGTACTCAGCCTGCGAGGTTCCAACCGAAACGGTCGCTGGACCGAACAGCCGTTGAATCTGCCCGTGCGTGTTCTGCCGATGTGGTACCAGACGCTCTGGTTCAAGCTGGTCGCCGCATTGCTCGGAACCGCCGGTGTGCTCACACTCGTTCAGGCTCGGACGCTCTTCCTGCGACGTCGCCAACGTGAACTCGAGCGCCAAGTCAGGGAGCGCACGATGGAGTTGGAGGAGAGCAAGCGCCAAGTCGAGAAGCTCGCGTACCATGACGCCCTGACAGATTTGTCGAACCGCCGGCTGTTTACCGACAATATCGTCGCACTGTTGGAGCATGCAGCGCGCCACCAGCGCCGCTTCGCGCTCCTGATGATCGATCTGGATCGATTCAAGCAAATCAATGATACGCTCGGTCACGATGCCGGTGATGCGTTACTCGTGGCCGCGGCAAAACGGCTGCAGGCGACGCTGCGGATTTCCGATCGGGTCGCTCGCCTCGGTGGGGATGAGTTCGCGATATTGCTCGACGATCTGACGGGTACACTCGCCGAGCAGACGGAGATCATCGAGACGGTGTGCCGGCGCGTGATCGACTGCTTTGCGCCCTCCATCCCCTTCAAAGAGGCACAGATGAGGACCAGCGCCAGTATCGGTGTAGCGATCTACCCGGAGCATGGGAGCACCCGCGAGGAGTTGTGCAAAGCGGCGGATCTAGCGCTATATGAGGCGAAGCGCAATGGGCGCAATGGCTGGCAATACGGGGTTCGCGCACCGCTCAATGCGCCGTTGGCCGAAGAGATAGTCCAGCCCTTTTAACCCAGATACCTCACTCGTATTACCCTTCGATTTCCGCCATGAGCGCATTCTTGCGTTCAAACATCTGAGCTCCGAGCGCGACCAGATCCATCTTCCGAGCTCGCTTCGCTTCGGCGAACATTCCGTCTTTCTGTTCTTCTTCTTTGACGTGATGCTTGATCATTTCCGACAAAACATGCACCTTTGAATCAAAGTAATCATCTGACGGGTCAGCTTCCTTGATCTGAGCGATGAGTGTTTTGGCGCCATCGTGCTCAATGATCGCCTCATGATGCATATCTTTGTCTTTCGTCGCGGCGAGGAAAGCCGGATAGAATATTTCCTCTTCTATCTCGGTATGCACAGTCAGCGCGTTGCAGATATTCGTCGCCAATTCTTTCTTCTTCTTATCCGATCGAGACTTCTCGAATTGCTCAAACCACTCTTTCACTTGCTTATGGTCAGCTTTGAGGAGTGCCACTGCATCGGGCGCTGTTTTAGGGGATTTGTCATGCTTCACTTTCATGGGAAATTACTGCCTGTCGACTTGTTTATTTGTACCTTATGATCGGCGTGCATCGATTGGAAATAGAATGGGCTTTCCACGACAAGAGGTGTCGGCGGCGTCTGACCGGCACGCGCCTGCCGTTGTCGCGCGGCGGGATGATATTGACATCGCGAGCGGCTGTCACGATACGCCTTGCGGCGGCTCGGGAAGGGCAGCCTTCATGAAGTTCTGTTTGGCCGCACTTTGTGCGGCGGTTATTTTCAACCCACCGCAGGCAGTCCTGGCACAGGCACAGGCGTCGCCCGCCGGGCCGGCCCAACATCGCTACGTCATTGCGGATTTCAAGACCGAGGCTGGGCTCGTGCTGCCCCAGGCCGTGGTCGTATACGGCACCTACGGGAAGCTCAATTCGGCGAAGAACAACGCCGTGCTGCTGCCGTCGCACTACATGGCGACCAATGGTGGCTATGATTGGCTGATCGGGAAGGGCAAAGCCCTGGATCCCAACAAGCTGTTTCTCGTAATGACCGAGATGTTCGGTAATGGCCGCAGCTCGAGTCCGAGCAACACCCCCGAGCCGTTTCATGGCCCGAGATTTCCCGCGATTGGCATTCGCGACGACGTCGAGGCCGCGCGGCAGGTTCTCGAGGACGATCTCGGAGTTCACCACCTGCGGGCCATCGTCGGCTTTTCGATGGGCGCGCAGCAGGCGTTTCAGTGGGCGGTCAGCCACCCCGCTTTCGCCGACCGTATCGTCGCGACATCGGGAACGGCGAAGACCTGGCCGCACGGCTATGTGCGACTCGAGAGCCAAATCCGCGCCATCACGGCGGACGCGGCATTCAAGAATGGCGACTACACTGAGGAGCCGACCGCGGGGATCGAGGCGACGGGCGCCGTGTGGCTAGCGTGGCTCTATTCGCAAGAGTGGTGGCACCGGGGACTCTGGCAGCCCGAGGCTGCGGCGCACACGCCACCCTTGAACTTTCGACAATACGTGGACGATCAGATCAAAAGTTTCTTTGCCGGGCTCGACGCAAATGACTTGATCCTGCAGATGCGGACGTGGCAGACGCACGACGTCGGCGGCACGCCCGGATTCGATGGCAGCACCGAACACGCGCTGCGCTCAATCACGGCGCCGATTCTCTACATGCCCTCGGCGACCGACTTGTATTTCCCCGTTACCGATGCCCGCGCGGAAGCCCAGTTCCTGCGCCACGTGACCTTGCGGCCGATTCCCTCCTTGTGGGGGCATCCGGCGGGCGCCGGCGCGGGACCGGAGGATCTCGCGTTCCTCAATGCCCAGATCCACGCGTTTGTTCGTTAGAGGAGGCGGATCGCGTGAGGTGGTGGCCAATTGAATGACCCAGGCCCCGTGGCCGTAATATTATTTAACATAATACTTATTATGCGAACTTTATATGTAGAGGCTAAGTTGAGATGTCCGTTTCTGGCTAACGTCATCGGGCCAGTCGATTCGGCGGCCTGTTTCATGAGGCAAATGCCTGAATTCACTGTGCTCATGTCGACGGGGTATTTCTGGCCCACGGCTTGGGGACGGCATCATCCAGGCTCGGAAATACATACGCCGAGGGTTAGTGAGAGATAACGTTGCGCGATGCCGGTTGGACCACCTTTGAGGACGTACTCGCTCTAGCTCCTAACCTCAACTGGTCGGGAGACGCCTCCCTGCCCCGCTACGTGCCGCGCGGTCCGATCGGGGCACTCGACTCCTCGTTTCGTCTCACGGCTCAGCACTACTATACTAACGGCCATCTCCGCGATATCTACCTGAATCGCGACGGCACGAACGAGGAGGACGAAATTAACCGCAAGCGGGCGCAACTACGGCCGCGCAGCGGCGAGGTGAGGCAACGTCATGTCACCACTTGAGGTCGTTGCCTTCATCGTCTCGGTGCTTGGTGTGTGGCTTACGACGGGCCGCAGCCTCTGGAATTACCCCTTCTCGCTGCTGTCGGTCGCGCTTTATGGACTGATTTTCTTCCAAGTAAGGCTGTATGCGGATATGGCGTTGCAGGGAATTTTCGCACTGACCCTGCTCTATGGGCTGTCACAATGGCTGCGCGGAAGAGGCCCCACCGGTGAGGTCGAGGTAACCCGCACATACGCCGTGGAGTTCTGGGTCAGCTTGCTCCTGGGAGCCGCCACCGCGCTCGGCTTGGGCTACGGACTCGAGACTCACACTGACGCCGCGTTGCCATGGGCGGATTCGGTGCTGCTGGCCGGGAGCTTGATCGGCAGCGTATGGGCAGCGCGCCGGCGCCTCGAGAGCTGGTGGGTATGGATCATCGTCGACGTTCTGTACGTGGGTCTGTACTCGCTCAAACACCTCTATCTCACGGCGGCTCTCTATGCGGCGTTCGTCGTACTCGCGGTGCTGGGTCTCAAGCGTTGGCGTGCAGCCTTCGAGCGCCAGCGTGATGTCACCCGGCCGGCGAACCACATCCCTGTAGACACGCTGACTACCAATGGCGGCCGCTCGTGAAACGCGTTACGCTGATGCTCGAGTACTTTCACCCCTGGACCAATTCGGTCGGCTTTTATCTCGCGCGCGAGCGTGGCTGGTACGCCGATTCCGGGATCGATCTGGAGGTTCGCTTGTTCGACCCGCCGCGAGGCGACACGCTCGCCCACCTCGCGCGCAATGAGATCGATTTCGGTGTCTTTCCCACCAATAGGCTGTTCGTGCGCTGCGATCGGGGTGAACCACTCGTTGGCATCGCCGCGATCAATCACGGCGGCCTCGAAACCATCCAGACCATCCGCCGATCGGGCATCAGGCGACCCCGCGACCTAGTGGGACGGCGGCTGGCGATGGGTCCCACACCCCGCGGTCTTGCCATGGTGCGTCACTTGATTGCGCATGACGGCGGTGATCCGGCCGGCGTCATCATCGTCGACAATCGCGGCCGCGAATACACGGTCGACGACATCGAGCGCGGCGAGATCGATGCCACGTTCGGTGGCTACTGGGCCTGGGATGCCCTGTTCGGCACTCTCGAGGAATCCCAGCGTGTGACGTGGCGCGTCGATGACATCGGCGCGCCGCCCTACCACAGTTACCTCCTCGGTACTCAGCGGTCGCGTCTCGATGAAGATCCGGATACGGTACGGCGGTTCCTCGCCGCGACGGAGCGAGGCTATCTCGCCGCAATTGCCGAGCCGCCCGCGGCGCTTGCCGCGATCGAGCGCATCATTCCGTATTTTTCACGCGGCCTGCTGACCCGCTCGCTGGCGCTGATCGCCGCGAGCTGGGTGAATGGCCGATTGTGGGGAGAACAACGCGCCGAATTACTGGCGCCCTACGCCGAGTGGCTGCACCGCCACCATATTCTGTCGAGCGATACCATTTGGCGCCGCTCGGTGACGAATGACTTGCTACCCGCGGAGCGGATAATCGCATGAGTATCGCCCTTGCGCATTCCATGCACGGCGGCACCACGTCCGCCGATTGGCCGGGACTTACCCTGGAGGAGGTTTGCAACGTGCTCGAGTGGTGGGGTATCCCGCCGTCGGGCTCGATCCTGCGCTGGCATAGTCCTCGACCCCTGTCGTCCGCGGCGATCGTCGATCTTGGCGATCGGACGACCGAGTTGCGCGAGCGGGCCGTGTTCGTCAAGCGCCATCATCGCCGCGTGCGCTCGGCGATCCAACTGGAGGAAGAACACGGTTTTCTGAGTCACCTGCACGCCACGGGCGCACCGGTGAGCCGCGTCCTGCGGCGCCCCGACGGCGGCTCCGCCGGAGCGCTCGGCGATTGGACCTATGAACTGCACGAACTGGGCTTTGGCCGCGATCTGTATCGCAACGCGGTCTCGTGGTCGCCGTTCCTGCATGATGCGCACGCGCGGGCCGCCGGGGCGGGGCTCGGTGTGTTGCATCGAGCCGCCCGCGCTTACGATGCCGCAAGCCGCTGCGTGACCCCGCTGGTGTCGAACGACCGGGTCATCGCGAGTGCCGATCCTCTTGCCGCCGTCGACGAGTTGGCGGTTCATCTACCGGCGCTGCAAGATTACCTGAGGAATCAACCATGGCGCCGTGAAATCAGCGAGTCGATCCGGCCCTTTCACGAACATTACCTGGAGGTGGTGCCGCAGCTTGCACCCCTATGGACCCACAATGACTGGCACGCCTCGAACCTTCTTTGGTCCGCCGACGGGTCGCAGGTCGCGGTCACCACCATCTTGGATTTCGGACTGTCTGACCGTACGCACGCCGCCTACGATCTTGCGACCGCGATCGAGCGCAACACCATTCCATGGCTCGATATCCAGGAAGGGCGCGCCGGCGCCGCCGATCTTCCGCGGGTAACCGCCTTGATAGAAGGCTATCTTGCCGAGGCAACTTTGACCCCGCTGGAACGCGAAGCCGTAGTCGCCATTTTGCCCATCGTGCACGTGGGTTACGCACTCAGCGAGATCGAATATTTTCATGGCACCACGCGCTCCCAGGCGAACGCCGACCTCGCCTATCGTGCGTTCTTGATTGGTCATTGCCGTTGGTTCTCGGGGTCCGAGGGACGGGCCCTGCTCGCTCACATCCGCGAACGGCTATTGAAGTTCCCATGAATGCGGATAAGCATATGGATGCGGGTGGTCGGGTGAGAGGCGACATCCTCATCCGCCCCACGGAACTGGCGACGCGCTTGCAAGAGCCGCAGCTCGTGATTCTCGATGCGACTGTGCTGCTTGCCTCTCCACGCGTGGATGGCGACTACCGCGCCGAGAGCGGCAGGGACCGGTACCAGGTCGCGCACATTCCCGGAGCGATCTTTGCCGACCTGCTGGGCGACCTGTCAGATCACGAAGCTCGTTTTCACTTCGCTGCGCCCCGCCCATCCACGCTCACCGACGCACTACGCAGCCTTGGTATCGCTGACGGCAAGCAGATCGTCGTTTACGACAGCGAGTCCGGGCTCTGGGCCGCACGGCTCTGGTGGATGCTGCGCAGTCTCGGCATCACCGCGCGGGTTCTCGACGGGGGTTTGAAGCGCTGGCGCGAATTGGGCCTGCCAGTCGACAGCAGCGTTGCAGACCGACATGAGCCGCAGGGATCACTACGCACGCGGGCGAACCCAAGCGCGTGGGTGGGCCGTGCCGAGGTGGAGGCCATCATGCGTCGTGAGGCACCCGGAACATTGGTGTGTGCGCTGTCACCCGACGTGTTCGGCGGCATCGCACCGACCCGCTATGCACGCCGTGGCCATATCCCGGGCAGCCTCAATATTCCAGCTCGCCTCTTGTTCGACGCTAACGGCGAGTACGCACCGCCGCAAGCGCTGGCGCAAGCGCACGAGATACTCCGGAAGGCCGCGCGGCCCATCGTGCTCTATTGCGGCGGGGGCATCTCCGCAGCCGCCAACGCACTGGCCTTGACGCTGCTCGGCGAGCGCGAGGTGCGCATTTATGACGGATCGCTGGAGGAATGGGCCGCCGACCCACAGCTTCCGCTTGAACTCGGCGGGTAGGTCACGACGGGGGTCGACCCCTCGGGGCTCGTGCCTGAATTGCGACCCGCCTCCTCGCGTCATCGACTTGACTTCCCGGGCCTAGATGGCAAGGTAGACGACGTGGTGCGAGATCATGGAAAAGGCGGTAATTCAGGCGTCATCTGCGTCATCGTTGCGTTGGCCACGCCAGGCTGACCATGCGGCTGCGCACCGCGATCGACATCGGGAGTTTGGGATTGTTCGCCATGCTCGTCTGCGCCGCCGCACGGCCGGCCGGCGTCGGGGAGTCGCTGCCGCCGATCCGCCGTGTCGTGTCGTTTGGAGATAGCCTGACGGACGCGGGGACGTACTGGATACGAACGACCACCAATCCCGGTCTTACCTGGAGCCAGCACTTGGCGCTCCATTTCGGCCAGCTGCCCCTGCCGAACGAGCACCTCGATGACATGTCGGAACTCTTCAAGGGCGTGCATGGAATTGCCGGACCAGGCGGGCTGAATTATGCAGAAGGCGGCGCCAAAGCCGACAGTGCATATTCAGTGGTCTCCAGCGACCCCGAGGGTGTGCCTATTTCCGCGGTCGTACAGCTGAAGCATTTTTTGGCGCAGCACCAATCGTTCGCGCCTGACGATCTCGTGACCCTGTTCATCGGCACCAATGATGCGGTCTATGATTATGATCCCATGATCGATCCCGCTGTTGCCGCCAAGTTGGGCAGCGGAGTTGCGCTTCATGCCGATGTGTTCGAGGCTGAGCGAGCCCGCGTCGAGTCAGCAGCCGACGCGGTTGCCCACACTGCCGCCGACATCCTCGCGCATGGCGCGCGTCGTCTGCTCGTTTTCAAGCTGTTCGATCTGGGCGCCACGCCCTGGTTTCGTACGGCGGCAAGCCGAGCCTTTGCGTCAGAGATGACCCAGGTGTTCAATCGTCGATTGCTTGGGAAGCTGCCCACCGACGCGAAACATTTGCTCGTCATCGACACGGCTGCGTTCATCGACGATTTGCTGCGCCATGGGGCGTCCTACGGGTTCACCCACGGGGCAAATGAGGATGCCTGCCGGCAGGAGGAGCAGGAATACTGTTTTCCGGAAACGCTCAAGACTCCCGATGCGGACAGAACTTTTATTTTCGCCGCCTCGGAGCATTTGACCACGCATGCCAACGAGTTGCTCGCCGATTATGTTCTCAAACAACTGGCGGACAGCGCCCTGCGCTGAAGAACGCTTGCACGTACATCGATGTCGTCGACTCTCAATCCGCGTCGTTCGAGGACTGTTTGCCGAATCGATAGGACAGTCGGACGCCAAAAACCCGCGGTTCATTCACCGTCTGACGTAAATCGAAGTTCCCCTCGTTGGTGTAGATCACCGCGGTCTTGTTCGTGAGATTGGTGATGTAGGCTTCGGCGGTCCAATGTTCCGCGGTCTGATTGACGCCAATGCGCAGATTCATGACCGAATACCCGGGCTGCAACACTCGCGGCAGGCCATTCGAGCCGTCGGTCTGCAGGTCGTTCCACATGTCGCCCTTGTGGGCGATGTCATATTGGACATAGCCGTGCAGCGCCTCTTCGAGCGGCGTTTCATACCGAATGTTGCCGCTCCAATTGAAGTACGGCACATAGGGCAGACGCTCGCCGGGAGCGACCTGGAAATTCGCGTTGTAATACTTGTCGCTGGTCACGCGCGAGTCGTTGTAGCTGGCAGAAAAGTCCATGCTGAGATTCGCATTCGGCCGATACTTGACCTCCGACTCCATGCCGTAGATGCGCGCATCGCCGATATTGGCGGTGTAGTTAGCCGATGAACAAATTGCTGGATCGAACACCGTCGTCTGCAAGTTCTTCCACGGCATGTAGTACACGGCACCGTCGAACGTCAAATGTCGGTCGAGCATCGAGGATTTCCAACCCAACTCGTAATTGGTGAGCGTATCCGGCGTGAAATTTGCCTCGGCACCCGCTTTGATGCATCCCGCGGAAAGCCCGACGTTGGCGCCGCCATCGCGGAAGCCCTGCGCCGCATCGGCGTAGACAAGCAAATCATCGCGCGCGTTGTAGCTCAAGCCCGCCTTGCTGTTCCACTTGTGCGAGGCGCCCGGCGCGTCCTCGAGTGAGTGCGGCGCCCACGAATAGCCGCCGTAACTGAAGTTGTCGAAATGAGACTGAAGGTGCACCGTGCCGGCCTCGACGTGCAGTCGCGGAGTGACGTCGAAAGTGACGTTGGCGAATTCCGTGGTTTGCAAATAATCGGCGCGCGACACATAACTGTACCAATCATCCGGCCGCGGCGGCTGCGCGCCGGCGTTGTAATAATAGCTGGCCGCCGCTTGATACGCCTCGCCGTTCGGCTGTAGGCCGGGCATCGAGTAGTACAGGCTATAGAGCTGCCGGCTCTTCTCCCAATACGCGCCCGCTAACCAATGAAAAGTCCCGCCGTTTTTCGATTGCAGACGCAGCTCATTCGACCATCGGTCCGTATGGTAGGTCTCATCGTAAGAGTCGAGCGGTATCTTGCAACCTGTGTAGGGCTTCGTTCCGCCGGAAGAGACCGGATCGGTGAGACATTGGTATCCTTGCAGCGAGGCGGCCGTGAACGAGCCGGTGTGAATGTACTGCATGTACTCAGAGTACTCATTCTGATAGTTTCGGTCCTGGGCCCAGAAGGTGCTGGCATAGACGAGATCGCCGATGCCGACGTCACCATCGAGATGAAAATCCAGCGTCTTGGTGTAGTACTGCTTGGCTTCCGGACCAAAGCGGATCACGTTGTCTTCGCCGATGGAATGGGCCGGGCCGTCCGGTAGATTCCCGTAATAATCGACCGCCCCGCCCGTGCTCGTGTTCTCATCCCACGCGCCGTGGGTCAGCATTTTCTGATAGCTCGTGGTCAATGTGGCCTTCCAGCCATCCGCGATCACCTGACCGAGGGCGGCTCGAAAGCCCGTGACCTTCTCGTGATTGAAGTCGTGGCCAGCCCACTGCGAGTTGTTCGACACCGTGCCGTTCACCCAATTCCGGGTGGTATCCAAGTTGTTGATGAAGCCGCCGCGATAGTCGGTATAGGCGGACAGGCGTATGGCCGTCCAATCCTCGATCAGCGGAATATTCACGAACGCTTCCACCACCGCATTCTCGCGTGCGGCCTCGATCTTGCCGGCGTCGAGATCGATGCCGGCGCTGAACGCCCGCGGATCGGGTTTGTTGGTCACGAAACGCAGCGCACCGGCCATGGCGCCGGCGCCGAAAGTGGTGCCCTGGGGACCATTCAGCACTTCGATCTGTTGAATATCGTAAAGATGCAGATCGGGCGTGACGCCGTAATAATTCATAGACATGTCATCGACCAAAAACGCGGTCGTTGCGGCGCCCGATTCGTTAGGGTTGCTCCCGTCTGACACGCCGCGCATCACGAAAGTTTGGGTTCCGGGGCCCGCGCTCACGAAGGATATCGACGGGGTCATCGTCGCATAGTCTTCGAACTGGGAAACATCGAGTTTTTGCAGGTCTTTGGCCGTATAGACGTCGATGCTCACTGGAACATCTTGCAGGTTCTCGGCACGCTTGCGCGCCGTGACGATCACCTCATCGAGAGTGCCGGAGTCGCTGGATGTGGCATCGGCATCGAGCGCGGCCGAGCCGTGCCAAACCGCCACGCCCGACAAGGTCGCAGCGATGGCGCGCGCAAGCTTTGAGCGGGAAAGCAACGGAGTGGCCGGAAGACTTTGTCGCCGTGCCGTTGCGATGGAACGCGCTGCCTTATTGCGCAAGAATCGTCTCCTATTTGAATGCGCGCGAAAGATAAGCCGGGTGTGCCGAACTGTCACCCCCTATTTGGTCATGTCGGTATTACCGGGCGTTATCGAACAATAGCTCAGGAGTTGCGAGCGTTCTCGATGAACATTTCAGAACCGCCTGCACGGGCACCATTTAATGCGTACTATAACGCAAGGGTGTTGCGCCATCGGCGCGACAGGGATCATCGACTGGTCGGGCCGCCAGTCGAGGATTCGCATTGCTCATGACGTCGGACCTATCCCAGCTCGGCTTCCTTCTGTTCGTGTCGGCCGCTGTTGCCAT
>Ga0116226_10001571_pt1 | contig 19862 bp, 16 predicted proteins | sample S1TSphfallax_FD_89692 | JGI IMG/M metagenome (GOLD analysis project Ga0116226, IMG submission 89692) | Host-associated microbial communities from peat moss isolated from Minnesota, USA - S1T2_Fa - Sphagnum fallax MG | ecosystem: Host-associated > Plants > Peat moss > Unclassified | place: USA... | reverse complement strand
TATCCTCCACATTTAATTACAAGGAATGACATCACATGGTGCACATGCACCATGACCATTCAACTTACCCCTTTTTACAATTAAGTAATTAAATAATTACATCAAGTTACACACTAAGTTACAGGCACACCAAGTGGCAAGAGCTAGTGGAGGAAAATTGAGCACATTGAAACACAAAAGAACCCATGGGGGATTTTTAAGCAGTTTTTAAAAAAAATTCAAATAAGTATGTGGAATATATTTGACTAGTGTGAACCCGGTGCATAATGCACCCCATCGATCCCCCCCACCCAGTCTTTCACATTTCCCACTCCGGTTCACTTCCACCCATTAAGACCCCTAGAACCCTCCGGTTCACTTCCACCCATTAAGACCCCTAGAACCCCACACTCACCCCCTCCCCCCTCCACGAAAAAAATAAAAATCATGACCCTTCTAAACCCTTAGCCCAAAAAAAGCGCATCCAAATCTCCTCACCCATCCTCCAAATCCCAAAAATATCTCCCCCATTGAGAACGGCAATTGTTGCGTGAAAACAGACGTAAAAGTAAAAGTAAGAAGTAAAAACTCGAGGTCTTGAATAATTTTTGAACCCTCGAGTTCGAGGGGACAGTTTTATTAAAAGTGATCTAGGTTTCAGGATCTCGACAGACGGACAGACTTACTGAATTAATATATAAGATTTGGTTAATGCCATCCAACTTGTCCAAAAAGTTCTATCGATCTTGTCTTCGAAGTTCCAAGTCCTTGTGCCAGTGGCCCAAGTGCAATCATCTTAAAGCCTTTGAGGGATAAAACTTTTCAAAATATATTTTCAAGGCTCTAAAAGAAATGAGTTTTTTCAAAAATTCAACTATGAAAAACATTTAGTGGTTCAACCACCAACTCAAATGTCATTGGCCTCCCATGTTAAGATTTGGGAGGTGAAAAAACAAACTAAAAGATCAATATAATAAAAAAGAAAAGAAAAAGGCATTGATTGGTTGAAAAAAATAAAAATAATTTTTTTACTTAATTTTCAATGACAAAATCAGTCTAAATTCAATCATTTTTGCCCAATTGTTCCAAAACATGTGAAACAACTGCTATGCACATTGTGTCTTGCCAAGGGCTTTCCAACAATAACAAAAGTGCAATGAGGGGCCCAAGGGTTTGGGAGGGTTAAGCTGTGATCTCAAACAAACACCTTTCTTAATATAAAGATAACAAAGACATGAAAAGTCCGATCTTAATTTGTCATTTCATATCCATGTCAGTAGGTAAGGGAAAAGAATGAGATAGTTATAAGCTTGAAAGAGGTAGGTTCACATGGCATAGACAGACACTATTCTTTTAACTATTAGATTGACAATTTTGCAAAGCCTTTAGCTTGCCCCTATACAAGCAAGCATCCACACAGAAGGGACAGAGAGTAGTTGTATAGAAATTGTGAAGTAAACTTTGTACAAAACTCCAATATATCTGCCTGATCATTGACCAGGCCTCTGGATATTTACAAAAACATAAAATTCCCCACATTCATCCTAAATGATCATTCAAGAGTAATTGTTGAATGCATTCATAAAACACAGAGTCTTCACATCATGCACACACTCCACCTCTTGAGGCAGCACATGATATCAGAATGTCATTACCTCCTTCAGGTGTGATTCAGAAAGATGGCTGGAATTACCAATAAGTCCCTTGGGAACAAAAGACCATCCTGATGGTAGATCTCTCAACCATCTTTGCAATGAACTTAGTGGCAGTGTGACAGTTGCTGCATGCTTGCAAATTCTTGAAAATTTAGGGTGATGTGCCAGGAGGTGTGTTGATGAGCCCAAATGCAATGGCCAGCTTCGAACCATAGTGGCAAAGATGAAAAACCTGTTCTTCACCTTCTATTTCATGTAGCACAAATTTGGTATTGGGTACATACACAATGTCATTCATCAGCCCAAACAATCTGTATAGCTCAGCATAGATTTCTTCCATCTGAGGATATTGTTGGTCATCTGGTCCAAATGTATGAACCTCATTTGTTTACCTCAATCCAGGTGCACCCTAGGTCTTGCTCTACACCCCTTTCCAACCCTCATTCATGAACACTTGCATTCAGATCCCACTGGCCAGCAGCAGCATTACATGTTTGATAGCACTACATAGCCTGAAGTATTTCCAGGGTCCAGTTCAAGAACTTTTTTTGCAATACGTTCCCCCAACTCCACATTACGATGGACCCTGGAAGCACCAAGTAAGGTCATCCACAGAGCAACATCTGGTTCACAGGACATAGTCTTGATCAGTTCCTCTGCCTCCTCCAGGTAGCCAGCACGGCCAAGAAGATCAACTGTGCAGGAATAGTGCTTCAATGTTGCAGGACAGCTGTAAACAAAACCCATGGATTCAATGTACTGCAAGCCTTCATCCACTAGGCCTGCATGGCTGCAAGCTGACAGAAGGGAAACAAAAGTGATGCTATTTAACTCTATAGCACCTTCACACATCATCTCAAAATGTCCAACAGCTTCCTTAGCATGCCCGTGCATGGCAAACCCTCCTAGCATGGCAGTCCAAGAAACCACATCCTTTGTTGGCATCCTGTGGAACACTCTAGAAGCATCTTTGATGCTCCCACATTTGGAATACATATCAATGAGGCTATTACTGATAAAGATATCAGACTCATAACCACTTTGAATGATCTGTTTCTCAACATGCCTGCCCTCTTCAAGTGCCTCTGCACTTGCACATGCAGCCACAGCCCCCACAAAAGTGACAGGATTTGGCTCCACACCTTCTTGTTGCATTTGTTGAAACAATGCTAATGCCTTTTGTCCCTGCCCACATTTCACATGCCCCAAAATCATTGCAGTCCAAGCAACTACATCACGTATGCTCATCTTGATGAACACACTCTGGGCATCCTCTATGCTCCCACATTTGGCATACATGTCAACGAGGCTACTGCCCACAAAGGCATCAGACTCAAAACCACTTTGAATGATCTGTTCATGTGCATTCCTGCCCTCTTCAAGTGCCACTACACTGGCACATGCATTCAGCACCCCCACAAAAGTGACGGGGTTTGGCTGCACCCCTTCCAATTGCATTTGTTGATACAATGCTAACGCCTGCTGTCCTTGACCACATTTCACATGTCCCAATATCATGGAACTCCAAGCAACCACATTGCGTGTTGACATGTTGTTGAACACTCTCAAGGCATCATCTATACTCCCACATTTGGCATACATGTCAACTAGGCTATTACCAACAAAGACATCAAACTTACAACTGCTTTGAATGATCTGTTCCTCAACCCGCCTGCCTTCATCTAGTGTCCCTACACTAGCACATGCATTCAGGAGTGCCAGGAAAGTGACAGGATCTGGCTCCACTCCTTCCTGTTGCATTTGATGGGACAATGCTAGTGCCTTCCACCCTTGCCCACATTTCACATGCCCCAAAATGATGGCATTCCAAGAAACCACATTGCGTATAGGCATCCTGTCAAAGACTTTCTGAGCATCCTCAATGCTCCCACATTTTGCATACATGTCAACAAGACTACTACCCACATAAACTTCAGACTCACAACCACTCTGAATTATCTGTTCATGAACACCCCTGCCTTCTTCAAGTGCCACTGCACTAGCACAAGCATTCAGCAACCCTACAAAAGTGACACTGTCTGGCTGCACCCCACTACTTTGCATTTGTCGATACAGTTCCAGTGCCTTCTGCCCTTGACCACATTTCACATACCCCAAAATCATGGCATTCCAGGAAACCACATTACGTGTGGGCATCCTGTCAAACACTTTCTGTGCATCCTCTATGCTCCCACATTTGGCATACATGTCAACAAGGCTACTACCCACAAAGACATTAGATTCACAGCAGCTCTGTATGATCCATGTATGGATGCGTCTGCCCTCCTCAAGTGCTTGCAAACCAGCGCATGCATTGAGCACTCGAACAAAAGTGAATGTGTCAGGAATGATGCCTTCTTGCTGCATTTGTTGAAAAAGCCTTATCGCCTCCTCATACCTCCCATTCTTCGCACAGCTTGCAAGCCTTGTATTCCATGAAAATGTGTTCAGTTGGACAGTCCCTGGGACCATTGCAGCTAGCTCTGATTCAACCCATGGAGGGTTAAATTTGCCATCAATCCAGAGTGGCTCCTTTGACTTCTTATGTCTGAAATCTGGATACCCTGGATTTCCCTTTACTCCAGAAAATCCAAATCCAGTTGATCAGCCGCACAGACCAGGCTATCAGGATTCAGAACTCGTAACCAAAGTACTACCGAATTACTGCACGGCATAAAAAAGAGAAATTCCCAACAGCAATGTTGTGATTACCTTCTCCATCCGATTGTCCCACCATTGCGAAGGATCTGTGAAGAACTCCCGCCAACGTTTCTCCACCATAACTCTTTGACCTGCCAGAAAACATCAAGGACTGGTGAAAAGAAGGAAATCAGCGAGAAAACAAAGCATCTATCGCGTATGAAGAGAGAGAGAGAGAGAAGAGACGATGAAAGAAGGGGGGTGGTAAAACAGATTACTACCACCGCCACCGTCGTCTCTCAGCGTTGCCGTAGTTCCGAGACATCGCACACTGGGAAGAAGAGCAGCAGATGGATTGAACAGCGGATGACTGCGGTGCAAACGCGTGACACAGGAACGGAGGAGGATCCATGTCGCCCACCTTCTCCGCATAGTCCCACAGTAGCAGTGAGCTCATGCTGAAACAAGAAGATGCAATGAGTCCTGGACGCAAGACGCACGCGATCTATGACAACCACGCCAAAAGCCAAGCTTGGTGCAAGAGAGACGTGGAAATGCTCACAATCCCCATGCTTCTCTAAACCCTAACCCTAGAATTTTGACCCCATGAACTTCTTCATTCGTTGATTTTGTCTTCTTCACTTTAGTCTTTTTGTTGCAGTCTTGCACACTTGCTGGAGGTGGCATCGTGCATCCCGTTCCTCGTGGTGGCGGTGACACTGGAAGTGGGTCTGAAACACGTGCGCGCTCGGCGCTCCTCCTGCGTCTACAGAAGAAAGAGCCTGCAAGTGTAGAGCTGCTGCTGCTCCATCAGGATTAGGGCGTAGGGTTTGGAAAACTCGGGAAGATGGAGGAAGAAGAAGGCGAGGAGGATGTTGTTCGCGGTGGACATCATGCAGCAAAGCGTGCGCGTAAGAACAAGTCGGTCATTGCGGTCTTTGATGATGCTGCTCGAACGTACGGTTTTTTGTCTTCCCCCGCTTCCCCCACTTCTTCCGATGCCGCATGAGCATTTTCGTGTGCAGGTAGGTACACCCGTTGGAAACAGGAGACGCTGGTCATGACATGACTGAACGTTTGGCCAGTAGACAATGTCTGTTATTACTTTCCTTCTGGAGTTGCCCTATCAGAAAAATGTTGTATCTAGTGTGTGCCAGCAATTGCTATGAAAAATGTTGGAATTGCGTTGGACGTGCAACAGCGCAGGTGCCTGTTAGGTGTTTTCTGTAGCTCACTGCATGTTTCGAGCATTTCTTTAGGGTAAGCGGACTCTGTTGACATTGAAATGCCAGTGATTGATCTATCTGCTGGAAGTTGCTGAGATCTGTTCCTATGTACATTTTCCAGGTGTATTCTAGAGGGTCCGGTTCCAAAGGAGATTTTAGTGTATGCTTCTGTATTTAGTGCAGAATTCGAGGTAAGTCACAACACTAATTTGACCTTTTAATACGAAGATCTTTTGGTCATTGGACTAGCACAATTTAGGGTTTTTACCAAGAAAGGAAAAGAAACACAGTTCTGTAATATGCATTCTGTCACAGGCAGATCAAAAGGTTGTGAATTCTGTACTTTGGTTTTTTGTTGTGGTTGCAGGAATAGGATTCAAAGGAATTTGTGTGGGATATCAATGGCAACATCAGTTTCAACTGGAAGAGACTCATTGCTTACAAGATATGCAAGTTGTTGTTAAGAGTCCAAGTGAGAGGAGATTTTTTTCTCTAAGAAGTGTGCTTTCATCTGTGTGTATCCAGTGATATCAACAGGGTTATTCTTGTGCATGTTGTTAAAGTCCTTCAAGTGTTGGGAACTACACCGATAATTTCTTTGATAATTGTGAGGGGTCTTCTTCTGCAATGTCGGTATTGTTGGTTCTCATTGTTCAGCTGCTGGCATTATGGTTTGATCATCCTATTTTGTTTGCTGATACTTTCAGACAAGGGGAATCATTCATCTCATTGGAGTTTATAAGAAAATTCTTGCAAGTGCGAAGGTTAAGATGTGTGAGGGTGAGCGCAAGGTTTTTAATGCTCACACTGTGGAACTTACAACTCCTGATGGTGAAGTGAAGCAGTTCAGTGGCTAAGCATATTGTCACGGCTACCGGTCGACAGGCTGTTTTGCTAGATGTTACTGGAAGGGTAGGAGATAGCGAAGAAACATGGCTCTGTTTCTCTGTTATGTGTGTCCCCTGTGCAAAAGTCTTATGGCTAGCTTGATGGTCTACATTTGCCACCTTCAATAATTTGTGCCTGGTCTCCTCTCTGCATCTTTGCAGCAATATATGAACCATGAATATATTATATGTGATAAATGAACTATGAATGTTCAAGTAACAACAATTAGTTCTCCTTCAATTTGCATTGCAAAGTAACAGCAGAAATGTGCATATGAGCAGGAGCCAATGAATGATGAACTTGGTTGCAAGAACCGGCCATTACATCAGACAAGGGTCTAAGTTTGGAAGATGTTCCAAGAAGAGTCGTTGTTGCTGGTGCAGGGTTTGTATCTATTTTGTTTCAAATCCCTTCATTTGCAGTTTAGCTTACCTTGTCAGGAGTAGCAAGGTGTATATTTGAGGTGCAGCTCTGCAAGAACTTTCCTGTGTCTCAGTTGGAAGTGCAGACATTCTTGCCGAGTGTTTGCTGGATATTTACTGAGAAGAAATTTGGTTTAGAAGCTGATATGTTGTCAGATTTAAAATTTCCATACCCTTAGCCTTGGTTCATCTCTCAATTCTAGATGACTTGAATTACAAGTATGGGAAGTTTCTCAATACCTCTAAAAGTACATTTGGTTACACAAAAGTATAGGAAGGTTGTTGAGGATGATGGGGTGGGCAGCAATTCATGGTGTGTGATGATGTGTGTTTGCAGTTACATTGCAGTAGAGTTTGCTGGCGTTTACAATGGCATGGGGTTAAAGGAAGACTTTATCTACAGAAATCCAACACCTCTAGTGTATGTATAGAGCAAAATCTTCCTTTCCAAATGATTTGGAATAAGATTTTGCATGTGAACACAATTTCCATCCTGAGAACTTTGATAATGCTGTGACAATTTCTTTCTTTTGTGGTAACCTTCTTAGTTGGATGTATTCTTGAAAATTGCAAGACAAGAAAGGCTGATAAGATAGGTGGGAATGGGTGGTGATCCATTCCAACTTTTTTGTTTAGAGGTTTTGATCAATAAAGAGGGCTGTTGTAGCTAGCAATTTGAAGGGCAGGGGTACCAATTGCCACGGTTGCTCATGTGCTGCAAACCAAGTGCAGTAATTGGGCTCTATAGGTCAGAAGCCTTCTGGAGGGTTGTAAGTGGTCAATGATTTTTTGGCTTTTGTTTGATTGATCTCTTGTGAGGTTTTGAGACTATTGTAAATATTGCTGGAATGCTTACCATGCAGAGTTTCAGAAACAATGACAGTGCTGGTAGTGATTTTCAGTCTCAAATTGTGAACTACTTTCATCATCCATCAATGCCACAATATCTACAGTTTGCTGCAAACAGTTTACTGCTCAATCTTGAGCATGTTGCTGTTGACCATTTTGATGTTTCTCATACATTTTGTGGTAGTGGAGGAAAATAATGGATGAGAATCATTTTAGAATCCTGAAGTGATTCACAGTGTAGGTTGCTGTTTGTTGGATAGTCCATTGTGTTGTGCTCAGTATTAGTACATCACTAAAAATTGCATGTAGTGTTAATTTTCAGTAGGCATAAATTTACTCTTCTTTGTTTGCATATATTTTAGATGCTGAAGTCAAATAGCTTCTTATGAGGCCTCATTCTTAGCTGTAGACTAGCATTCAGTCCTTGGCAGACTCTCATAAGTTAGCAGATTGCCATCAATGAGGATTCCCCTAACTGCTCTTGATCCTCTTAGTCCCAAACTGGAGGCACTATTATCCAGAATAATAATAGCCATGTTGTTCTCCTGGCTCCATCCTCATCAAAACCCACATATTAAAGAACAGAATGCCAGGCAAAAATCAAAGAGGAATAAGGTAGACAACTACATCAGACTAGTCGACAAACATGGAACACTTTCTTAGGTTCAAAATTTCTCAGCTAACCGACTAGATACAGTCCGGAGTTTAGAGTAAACTTTTCCAGCAGGCGAGCCAAGAATCAAACTACAAAGAGCATCACGAGCAACTCGAATATTTGCAAATGAACCCAAGATGTGTATCCTAGTATCAGCAATCACTACTCGGGTGCGTGTTGAATTCTCAATTGCAAATTTTGTTTTACCCGCTTTGCCTGACAAACGACCAATGGCACGGGAGAGATGCTCTCCCTTTAGTGTTTTCACATCCTTGATTTCAAAAGACTCCACATACAGATCATCTAGTCGAAGGAGGGCAATTGCATCTTGTATATCAAAGCCTAAGATGAAGGCATGTACAAAGTCAGCACACTTCTGAAGGGCTCCAGCATCGGGAGTATCTTTCCGTGTCTTCAGCTCTACTTTCCGTGCCTGCAAAATAAAAAATAATCAATCAAGCATATGATTTAATATCTTGCTGCTCACAAGAAAGTCATTCTTCATAATCATGGACAGATGTGAAAAGATTTGATTGACAACCATGATTGTTACAGGACCTCAAAGAGATTACAAGCATCAGCCCATCCCATATGTTCACAAGTAGAAGACACTAATACACATGGATCACATCCCATTGTACAAAATCAGACTTCGAATCTTCAGTCAACTCACATGCTTTTTGTGACAATTGACTCAGTACAGTGACAACATTAGTGCCTTCACTTGTGATTGATTGTGCAACAAGTTACTCCTACATCATTCTGAAATTTTTATGTATCTGCTGCCACAAGCCAGTGGAAAGAAGTCTGATTTGTGCAAGTTTGTGTTAAGGAACTGTGAATGAGCTGGAATATGACCAATTTCATGCATTCAGCCACAGAGCCAGCCAGTCCTATAGGAAACACCAAGCTACCGTGGATACTCCAGAAGAATGGAAGACAACTATAGCACAGCTGTGAAATTCAAAAGATGACCCTAAATTACAAACCCTAAACTTTTGCCATCTGCTCCACACCAATCCTTGAAGCTTGGATACAGAGACTAATACTGCAAGGAGATGTTCCTAATCCTTCCGGCTCGTTTCCTGCGCTTCTTCCTCACCTTTCTTAATTACGATTCGAAAGCCAGATCGTAATCTGGATCTATGTCACTCCTCTGATAGAGAAATACCAAGAAAAGACTCCGCAGAAATACAAGAAATGGAACAAGCACAACAGGCCAAAGAGAAAGCCTGCCGCCTTACCTTCAAGTTCATGCGGATATCGATCTTCATCTGCTCGAAGATGGGAGTGTAGATCTCCATCCAATGCTCCTTGATAGGAGTATACCGATGCGCAGGCACGAACACCTTCCGGAACTGAAACTTCCCCCCGCCCATCTCATGAGCCGACAATGGACCGAACTCGGGCTTGGGGGGAGGCACCACTGCCATCTCCATATCGGTTCCTGTCTGCTCCATGCTCGGAGCCTGCTGCACCACACCTTCTTGCTCCACCATGAGCTGCTATGCAACACTGTCCTACCGCGCCCCCGCGAGAGGTTGCAAGCCCTGGGCCGCCATTGCTGCACACAAAAGCGCACAAGGGGACGAGACAGTAAGAAACCATCACCGCTTTAGGGTTCCTACCTGAAACCCTACATAATTGTTTCACCTAATTTTTGACATTTGCAAAGTGGTAGGATGTAGGTAGTCATTTAGAAAACAAGGGGTGTGTCTTTAAGGCAAAAGAAGAATTATGGAAACTCAAATATTTCACCATGCAAAAAAAACAGTCTTCAAAAAATCCTCTAAAAGAAACCAAAATCCTTCAATATATTATAACTCTATAACTAATCTCAAGTTTCAACCCTAGCCAAAATATCATCTTTCAAAAATCCTCATATAAAAATAGACTTATTATTACCTAGGGGTCAAAGTCCCTTAAGCTTCTATACTCTATAATGAATCTAAACACAATATCCAACAAAGTGCACAAGTAATGTGCTAAACCCCTGTCTATAAATGTAGGGTTTTAGGGTTCCTCCCTAAAACCCTACATTGTTTTAGGTATTTTTTACATTTACAAAGTGGTAGGTTGTAGGTAGTCATTTAGAAAACAAAGGGCACAAGTCATTTGCTAAAACCCCGGCTGTAAATCTTATTACACATTGACGGTTATTTTGCTGAAGATAATTAGTAAAACAAAATCAGACCATCAAATCCAGCAATCCTATTTCCCTAGGAAAAAAATCTTCAGGCTTACACACAACGCTATTTTGCATAATAGTTCTTTCTAGCATTTTCATTGGTCCTCTAAAATTCTCACAAACCTACCCTACCCTATTACACATTTAACTGTCAATTCACTCAAGATATCATTTTTTTTAAATTGTTGAAATCACCAAATCTAGCAATTTCATTGATCATAACAATGTTTTCTGCACACCTTAGTGTTTTTCTTAAGGATTATTTTTTTGTAGCCAAAGTGCCAATCATCCCTGGTAGGAAGATGTTGAAAAAGTGATCATCAGCTCTAGTAAGATGTAGCCAAATCTGGCCATAAACAAAATATGAAATACAAATCCTTAATCACCTTTTTAGATTTTGGCTACACATTAAAAACCAAGTATAGAAATCTGGCAAATTTTACTACTTTTTATCTCTTACTCCTGGCGATTGGAAAACTCCAAAATCACTTGATTTTAGATTTTCAAATTTAAAATTTAGTTTTTTGATGAAATTTCACTAATAGAAACAAGGACTGGCACACAGCTATACACACGAGCCTATTCAACACCCTCTAGATTTTAGTAAAACTAATGCTATAACTCTTGTCTGTTTACAAACAAGGTTAAAAATAAGTTGCCAGGAGTACATAAGAAATCAGCTCAGCTCATTGTATAATGGCTCCACCACCAATGGCAAGTTCAAACCAGCATTGGGCGGTTAGTATAAATAGGAACAGACCCCTCACATGATTTTAGGTAGAATTATACAATATCAGAAATAGCAAAACCTAAGATTTTATTCATTTTGAATTCTTTTAATAGTCATTTATGATTGATTTGGAGTTTTTAAATATAAGAAATTTATAAAAACCATGACTATGGAATTGATTCATAATTTCAATGATGATGAATTTTCATTAAAGACGGTTTAAGTAGGACAACAATAGGTTCCCATAGTATTTTGTCTTACCATGTTCATTCCTATAATATGTTGGAATGAATTATTCAAACTCAAAATATGTTACATAATTACTTAGAATGACATTTTTATATAATGACCTCTTATATGGTTGCAATTTTCTGGATTTCTGGTTTTTTTTATATTTGTTGCATGCATCTTTTGAAATCTCTTTATTTTCTTTCTATTGGAAACTTGTTATGGTATAGTGTAAAAAGGATCAATTCTTGCTAAGCAAATGAACACAGTAGGCACCAAGCATCAACTGTATCTTTGCATACTCAGAAGACATTAGTTGGATTTCATTAAGCTTGTTCCATTGGCAAGAGGATCCAAGGGTTTTGAAATGCAATCTTTTGGAGACAATTTCAAAGAAAATTGTATCATTAAACAATCTGTCACAAGGAAGAAGAAGACCTTCTTCATAGAATCATCAAGGCCTAGTGCTACTACATTCCATGTTTTTAATGGAGTGGCAACACGACATGACAATTTCACAAACAAAGGAGTCACATTTTACTTGGATTGATTGGAAAACTGATTTGGAATCAAGACCAGCATGTAGTTCAATGACTAAGTAGAAGATGCAATATTTGAAGTGTAATTCTTATTCCTAATAAATTTGTCAAAATGTTTTTCCTTCTTTCTTCACAAAAATAGGTCTTTTTGTTTCTTCCTTCTCCTTTTTTTTTGTTTTTTGAATTTGTTATGAGATTGTTTATTGTTGCATTGGTTTGTGATGCATGTTTGTTGTCCAAATTAATCTTTGGTGGATTTGTGTGTTAAATTGTGAAGAATTGTGGGTTGTGTGCATGTGTGTTGTGGTGCAATCAATTGATGTTTTCTATGGATTTGTGTGCTAGAATTTGAAGAATTGTGGGTTCTGATATATCTGTGTTATGTGACCAATTGATGTTTTTTATGGATTTTTGTTCTAGATTCTAAATAATTGTGGATTGTGATGCATGTGTGTTGTGTGATCAATTGATGTTTTGATGGATTTGTGTGCCAAATTGTGACGAATTATGGGTTGTGATGCATGTGTGTTGTGTGATCAATTAATGTTTTTTATGGATTTGTGTTCCAAATTGTGATGAATTGTGGGTTGTGATGCATGTGTGTTGTGTGATCAATTAATGTTTTTTATGGATTTGTGTTCCAAATTGTGAAGAATTATGGGTTGTGACGCATGTGTGTTGTGCTATCAATTGATGTTTTTAATGGATTTGTGTGCCATATTGTGAAAAATGTGGATGAGGCGCCTTTTTGCAATTTGTGTTTGAAACAAAAATGTTCATCAAATAAATTTAAACAACAAGTGTCTCAAGAGGTGTTTGAAAAGCCCGAATGATGGTTCCAATTGCGAGACTCTTTGTCTCAAATTGTTGCTCCCCCTAATGGAATAATCTTTGTGTAAAGATTAGATGTGATAAGTTGTTGCTTGGAAGAGGGAAATATTGTTACCACTGCTTTTGGAAATGATTAGAGATGGAAATGTCCATTGGAATTAAATGGATCATGTACCAACATGTGGGGAGTTGTTGTTCAAGCACAAAATGCATGTGCAAGTGCTTGCTATAAATTGAAAACCACAAAGGTTTGTTCATCAGTTGGCTTGTGTACATAATTTTGTTTAACTTGGGAAAATGCTTTGGACCTTCAATTGTTGCACAACTGGAACGTGTCTAGTTTCTAGCGTGTCTAGTTCAATCAATAACCCATCAAACTTGTATTTTAGATATGATCATTCCAAAAACCATAGCTCAGATGGATTGGTTTGCCATCCTCGTGATTGAAAAACATCGAACCATGTCCATTCTATTTGGCCTAATTTTGCTCAAGAGCCATGAAATTTGGTCTTGCAACATATGGTGTCAATCCTTTAAACTACACATGTCAATGTGGTCTACTTGGTTCATGTTGCTACTAAATTATAATTTACCACAATGGTTAACTACAAAAGAATTCTTTATGATGTTAGCTTTAATATAACCAATGGAACATTGACCCATGTCACATGGGCATTTGTGGTCCACCATCAAATTAAATTATTTGACATGTGCCTATGTATGGTTTCAAAATCTTGAAATTATTGATTTATTCAAAAATGTCAACATATGATATTGTGCCATGTCAACACTTATGTTACACATTTGTATGACACATGGCATCTTGTTGTTTGTAGGTCATCCAACATATGTGAAGTTGAACCAAACTAAAGAGATTAATTACAAGGTAGTGGAAAGCAAGTTGAAAATATGTTGAAAATAAGTCAAAATTTAAGTAAATTAGTTGAAATGTAGTTGAAATTACAAGTCTAGACAAATTACAATCATAATTGTAAGACTACTAAAGCTAGATTGTGGGGATAATACACCTAGCTAAAAGTAACTAAAGAAAATCAAACCATAATAAAAACATAGTCTACATATACATTATCAATTAAGAATGCAAAACCTATTATAATTTAAAACTTATGCAAGGAAATATTGTTCCCATGTAGGAAATGGTCCCATCTACATCCCAAACATGTCAATGTTATTAATCAAACATTTATTGGAACAATGAAATGACTCTCCTATAAGGTGGTTGTCCTATGTTTATGCACTAATGGTGTGAACTCGTTGTTGGCATGTTTAACTAGATTGTTGCCTTGTTAGACCACATCTTTTGATTTGTTCATAACTACACCTTGTATATTTGAATTAAAGAAAATGAAAGTTGTTAAAAATGAAAAAACTTAATAAGAATCTAAGTTGTAATGCATCAAAAAAAAGATTGTGCATTAGTTGCACACATTAAAAATCAATAAAAAAATCGTCATTCACTATTCAAGAATAATTAAGTTTGACAAAGAAGAAAGTGTGGAAAAATTATAACTAAATAACAAATAGAAATGGCACACATCATGGGCTTAACTTATACATAGTCCACAAACATAGTTGAAACCTTATTGAAATTTAATTGAACCCTATCAAAATATAGTTGAAGTCTAGTTGAAAGTAGTTCACTAAAACAAACATAATCTAAACCTTACTTGCATCAATGGTTGAAAAGGTTCATAAGTTTAACTTTCATTGCCCAAGTGTTTGTTTTGGAACTAGAAAAGAAGAAAAACCAATGAGAGTTGAAGAAAAAAAATTCATATTTACAAAACAATTTTTTCTTTTTTCTTCTATTTGGACCCCTCCTACTTTCAAAGCTCATAAATTTATCATTTCTTCTTCATTTTAAATGATTTAAAGTGGTATAGGAACATCACCTTAAGTTTTACAAATAATCTTTGAACTATAATAACAATAGAGCAACATACAAAGAATGTTTCGGGTGTTCAAGAACTGGTTGTGGTTTATTGTTTTGAATTCTTGACCCCCCTACTTTGGGGGGCCATAACTTTCTTAGTTTAATCCATTTTTGATGATTTTCAGTGCCTCACATGCGTTAAGAGGAGGGGTTCACCATCTGTTTGGAAATTAGAAACAAAATAGCCCTCCCTTTGGATTTAGACTACCCTAATCATTTAAGTGTACTAAAACCAACCTAGTTACCTTAATGGAAGTTCAAAAAAACACCTAATTGAAAAAAAAAAACTAGCAAGAGTTGAAAACAAAGCCTAGCTTTAAAAAAATAAACTAAAGGTAACATGGTGAAGAAATAAAATAAGAAATATCTTGGTAAAGAGAAAATAAACAAAAAAAAGGAAAATTGTTTTTAAGCACTTACAATTGTAAGAGGCATGTATGGTGGTGGCTTCCAAATTCCATAAGCTTGTCCCCTCGTGTTATTCATGTTCATTTGCCTTGACACCATATACCCTTAATGTGCTTAATAAATTTTTAAAAACAAGTGCAATGAAAAGAAGAAAAAAAAAATTGAACATGATAAATTTTTTTTAAAAACTTAACAATAAACCCAAAATGAAAAACTTGAAATTCCTCACATACAAAAGGCATGATGCACTCACTTGAAAAAATCTATAAGTTGACATTAAACTATGTGATTTAAAATTCTAAGCACAAGTTGGGCCCAAAGAAAAGCAAGATAAAGCCGAAAAAATCAAACTAGAACACAAAGAAAGCTCAAAGGTAATGACAATGTTATATAAGGGTAGTCCCTTCATCCATGGATGGATGAAGTATGTGGTTATAGTTGGGATGTCAACTAACTTTCAATTATGCAAGTTCACATCATTTCAAGTAGTTTTCAACTATAATTCAAAATTTGAATTTCCCATCAACACATTGCCGCCACTATTATATGTCATAATCCATTCATCCATATTATTTGACACATTAAATCATTCATTCATTCATATTAAATGCCACATTAAATCCATCCATTCATAATTAATTATGTCATTATGTATATTATATGACATTTAATGGCATAAATGGAATCATTTATAAATGAATGACATTGTATGATATAATTCAAAACATTACAAATGGTATAATTTTGATTTTGTGGCATTTTATGGCATTTTAATGAATATGTAAAATGCCATCAAATTATATACCAATTATTTTATACCACAAAATTGAACCCTTGCTAAGTTAAAGTAGCTTGCTTAGCCTACTTAGCTATCCTAGCCTAGGTCTAATTAACTTCCTTACTTAACTTAAAGCCTATGTAGACACATGTAGATAGTAAGAGCTTAAATATAGGTAGGTTGTGAGTCACTTAGGTAGGTTGTGAATTGTGACACCATGATTAAACAAAAATCAAGTAGGTATCTACCTAAAAGCCTTGCCTAATTATCTAGTTACTTAATACCTATTTACCTATACCTAATTAGTTTAAATAACCTACTTATTTACATTTGACCTAACATATTTACCTATTACTTACCTAGGGACCTCCTATTGCATCTAGGGAAACAATAAATAGGTAGGTAGTCATAATTTGGCTTGCCTTGCCACCCCATTTAAATCTAGCCTCACTAGCTATCCAACCTAGCTACTTAGGTAGTTCACATGCTTACATGCCTCATTAGCTACCTAGGTAGGTTGTAGGTTAAGCAAATACATTTGTTGCAAATTACTTCTAGGTACTTGTAAGTAGGTAAGTAATACTTTGTAGGTTAGGTAGATACTTATTACATATATTACCAAGGTAGTTATAGGTAGATGATAAATTGTAGGTTAAATAAATTTAGGTTATAGCATAGGTGATTTAAAGTAAGGTGTAGGTTAAATTATGTAGGTCAATAATTTATAGGGGTCAAAGATTCACAAAACATGTTTTAAATATCATGGATTCTTATTCATGGGTTTGTACATGATTTTCTCATTCAGAATACCATGGATGTAATGCATTCTAAGAAGAACTTGACATAAAATATTTTGAAAACTATTATTAAGGAAAAGGACATGGTGAAAGTGAGGTGAGATTTACAACATAAAGGCTTGCATCCACATTTGTGGTTAATTCCCAACCCAAGAAGGCTAGGGAAGTTTTTGAAACCAACTATAGGTTTTGTTCTTAAAACTAGTGAATTTGATGTTTTTTGTTCCACCATTGAGGTAATAAAGATTCCATCAAGTTATGTGAGTTCCATGGCCAAGTACATTCATAGACAAACATTTGGTGGGTTCAAATCTCATGACTATCACATTCTAATGCAACAAGTACTCCCATTAGCATTACGTGGACTCATGGTGCCAAGCCCAAGAATGACCATCATGCACATTTGTAAAGTATACAAGTGCATTTGCAACAAAGTGTGGAACCTTGTTGACATTGATTCTCTTCACTTAAATGTTACCATAACTTTGAGTTTGCTAGAGATAGAGTTTCCAACATCTTTTTTGATATCATGACACATTTGGCTCTCCATCTTATTGAGGAATTAGACCTTTGTGGACCAATGGCCACAAGGTGGATGTCCCATGATGCTACATGAAAACCCTAAAAAAATACGTTCACAATTTGGCACAACCTAAGGGATCAATGGTGGAAAGTTATGTTCGTGATGAGTGCCTTGGCTTTGTTATTGAATATTTGTAAAGGTTTTAGGCTATAAGAAATAGAATATGGCATGAAGAGGAAGAGGAATGGGATTTTGGAGTGGTTATTGAAAGGAAAGGCTCAAAATTTACCTTGATTCTAGCCCTTCGTGACATGGGCCATCAATATGTTCTAATGAATACTGCAATCATGGTCCCATGGCTAAGGTCAAACTATAAACATTTATAATCAATCTTCTTTTAAAAATTTTGAAATTTCTAGCTAACTTGATATATTTTTGTTACATTGTGGCTATTTTTTTAATTTTTAATTTTATTACTATTTGTAGGAAATAGGAAGAGTAACATGCCATTCAGGGGTCCACATTCCCATCATTCCCAGATTGGATTTATGCTATTGTGTGGGTAGACAACATAGATCCAAATAATCCTGATGACCATGATTTGATGTTATTGTGCATTATTCAAGTGTGAATGCATCAAATATTAGGATAACCAAGGCAATGATACATACATTAGAGATGATGTTAGATTTGTGGTTGTTAATTTCAAACACAAGTTGCTAGTGTTGCAAAACCATTCATATTTCCTTCCCAAGTTACATAAGTTTTTTTTTAGATGATAAATGACGACCATGTTGGAAAGTGTTGTTGTCTAAGGAAGCTTGATTATGTTGATCTATTGTAGATCTGAAGGATGATGTGTTTATTACAACAACCATTGAAACTAAAGGATTGCATGCCCTAATGAAGTTGCCTACACCACCATCTATAATATCTTTAGTGGGTGCAATTGAATTGTCAAATGATGAAAATCTTTGAGCATCATCAAGGTTTTGACCAAGTTGGTCTTTGTTAGAATGAATTATAATAGTTTTGGAGCTAGATGTGGGTGAACAAACTTCTTAATGTTCCACATTGATTTGGTGGCTTGCATTTCACTATCAAGATTTTTGCCTTTATAGAATACTGGGATACTTAATGCTAATGCATGACAATTTTGTTTCAAGTATTGGGAAATGAACACAAAGAGTTGGAACATTTCCACATTTGGATTGTTGTTTTACTTGGACATTCATGGGAATCATAGATGACCTCCATGGTCTTTGAATCATAATGTTAAATTTCTACTAGCTTATTTTAGGCCTTTCTTTTCTTTCATAGAATATGTGTAGGTGGTAGATTCTAGGAATATTTTGCACAATAATTAAAAAACCTTCCCCTAATTAAAAAGGCCAACCTTTGCCCAAGGAAAATTATGAGTTTTATTTATTAAAGTAAGATTTTTTTTTTGAACAATATGGATAACTACAAAATGACTCCTTTTATGTTTTCTTTCTACATGGCTGTTATTACATATGTGGAAAGAAAACAACAACAAAATGATTGAATTGTTTTTGCAGTCCATGTGGACATAAATTACAAGTTATTGGAGTGCCATGTTATATTCACCAATAATCCACATCACATGCATATGACTTATATGTGACTACAAAACGACTGGATCAAATTATAATGTATATAATGGACACTTTAGTTTTGCCACATCACCAAATTTTACATTTAAAAAACCTTTGTCATAACATTTAATGAATTTTACTCATCCAAGAATATGTTATGTTCTTGAAATGGATGTTTCTTATTGTGGGCATGTGTTCAATTTTTTATGTAGTCAAATTGAAAATGTAAAGTTGGTAGATTAACTAAACAACAATTATGACATGACATGGCATACAAAATAAATAACTTTATTTCAGAATTTGTCTGAACCACTATAGTTACACTAAGCTCTAATATCACTTTAATAATTATATCAGGTTTTTCTAGCTTTAGTTTTTGTCGCATATATATTTAAAAATTTGGTGTTATTTTTAGCAATTGACTTAACTTCAAAGTATAGGTGGTTTCTAGCATCTGTTTATTGATATATTGGAATATTTATTCCATAGACATAACTTTGGTGATAGGACTAGTAGACAAACTTTGTGACATAATTGGTTATGTGGACACCACAGCCTTTAGTAATTTTACCCAACTTGTATTCCACTATGCTTTCTCCTTTTGATTCAAGATTTTTGGTGGGTCTTTTACTTATATATTTTATATGGTCCAAATGGCTTTTCTCTCCCAGGATTCTCAAATGGGAATCTCGAAATTGCGTCAACTAGGACTCCTACAACTTTGGAGCCCCATAACTTTGCGATCAGACCTTGGATCAAGGTGCAGTATAAGGCAAAGTTATAGTTCTCATCGAAAGCTTTCCAACGGTATGTTGCACATCGTCTGCAACTAACTAAATCGGGTCGATCCCTGACTTTTTCTAGTCGGGAGTCAAATTGGCAATTTGACTCCTAGCCCTTTTTTTGGCCATAACTTGTGTTTTAAATGTCCAAATGAGCAATGTGAGCCAATTTTA